>Ga0210405_10001610_pt1 | contig 25095 bp, 24 predicted proteins | sample IncBWH11MmetaG_FD_155492 | JGI IMG/M metagenome (GOLD analysis project Ga0210405, IMG submission 155492) | Forest soil microbial communities from Barre Woods Harvard Forest LTER site, Petersham, Massachusetts, United States - Inc-BW-H-11-M | ecosystem: Environmental > Terrestrial > Soil >... | reverse complement strand
CGCTGGGTTACAGGCCGCCTGCGCCCGCGGCCTGTAACCCATGGGTGCCAAATCAAAATTCGCAGCCGATGGCTGTGATATAAACTCTCTCGATGAACCTGGTACAAAAACTCGGGCAGGTCACGTTCCTCGAAAATCCTGGCCTTTGCGGCAGATCATCGCGCCCCGCCCGTAACTCGCGCCAACAATGAACGCGGCCTTGACAACGGATGGATAAACCACCACGCAATCGGCCTTGTCCAACAAGTCCTGTGGAATATGGTCGGGTACATCCAGAATCTCCTTTAAGACCAGGCCGCAATTCTTCAACCGGTCTTCATCTTTCTCCTGGTCAGCTGCCCACGCTGCACCGGGGATCAACGAGTGAACCATGAGCGATATGCTCGTCAGGTATCGAACGATATTTCTCATGTGTTTTCCTCCGTAGTTAATTTGAGCCGAATAAATTTGTTTTCGTTTGATTGCTGGTTTGGTCGCACCAAGGAGCCACGCTACTTCTTGGAGGACCCGGGAGGGAAATTCTTGAAAAGTTTCTCCACTCCCTTGTCAAGTTTCCGAATGTTCTTGTCGGAGTTGTTCGAGAGCGCGTCACTGGAACTCCCTCTCCACAGGAGTTTTTTCGATTTTGTATCGAAAAGGTCGATGATCAGAGTGCCCACCAAGTAGGTATCGGTCGTAGTGGTCGCCTCGCCGAAGCCGCCGAAGTTCCTCCATCGCCAGCCTCCGCCAAAACCGTCGTAGAAGGTGTTTAAGGTCTGCTGCTCGTGAGTAATCTCCATGGCGACGATCGAGACATCGCCGCCCGAATTGACCTGGGACCAACCTTTTGCGGTCAGTGCTGCATTGACTGCGCTTTTGATCCGATCAAGATTCAAGGGATCTTTGGTCTTGACCTGTTCCCATGAGTAGGTCTTGTATTGGCTGAAGTTGGCATCACGATCGTAATCGCTTTTCACTTGCTGTGCCGATACCGCGCTTGCGAACAGCAAAACGATTCCAGCGAAAAGATAAACTACTTTTTCCGATCTCATTTACTGCCTCCTGTTTGTTCGAACGTTTGAGTCAAACCTTGGTGCGCTACGACCCCCAAGGAATTCCTTAGGATTGGCCCGAGCCTGCTTGCGACGACGATCCGGTATCTTGGATTTCACTGATGCGCCCAGCTGCACTGCGCCAGTTGAACCGCATCACCGTCGCCGGCCATGGCGAACTCTTGGACTACCTGCACTGCTCTAAGCATCCAAGCGTCTGTCAGCTCTTTACCGATGACAGGAAGTGCTGTTTCGCGACACAGCGCGAGCCACTCTCTGAACAGGCTGGGGCTGGTGCCTATCCGCCTACATCCTCGAATCACTTCCGAATCGAGATCGCTCAATTTGTTGCCGCCGAGAACCACCCACCAAAAGTACGTGAGGCATGCTTGGTCGTCGTCGTGGCATTCGCTGACCTCGAAAAGAGTCGCGAACGCCGGGTGCGTTTTCATCTGGTTGAAGGCTGCGTTCACGACCAACGCAATCCGGTACAAACCAATATCGAGCGCGAGATTTCTGCTGTGTGGCAAATCAGCCATGTTTGACATGCCCCCTATTGCAAAAACAGGTTTTAACAAGGCCAGTCATAGTGCGTAGCGAGTCCCCTGCGTTCTGGCGAGAATCGGTGACGACTGTCCTTCCGCTCCTCGCCGCGCCTTCGCCAGTTGCAACAGCAAGTGGGCTTCCACGGCGCGCTCTCAGAGGCTGCGGCTCCTCTTGGGGAGCCGTCTTTGGCTCTCCTACAAGAAAAACAAATTCAGGGAGCGGGCCCCCTGAGCACCGTGCACCAGGGTGGCTTCCACGTCGGCGGTTGCCGATGGCCCCATCATGAAACAACCAAATGCGGTTTCGTGGAGTCGCACACGACGATACGCCGCGTGCATGTCCGGAACGATTTGCTTAGGGTCCAGCAGAACAATCAGATGCTGCGACAGAAACCCGAGGGCGTCGACGACAAGGTCTTCCTGTGTAAGCCAAACGGCGCCGCTTTCCGCCACGCCAAACTGTGCACGGACAACGCCGACATCGACATCCGCGAGGTCATGCGGATCGCGAACCTTCTCCACGCACCGCGTGCCTGCGATTTCGGGCACGGCGGAGCAAATCACCTTTGCATCCGGATGCAGCAGGATTAGTTTGGATTCGGCCTCCGCACTGCTTCCCACTTCGTGAGCAACTCCTCCGGCTTCCTTGAGACGCTGCTCGAACGTCGCCTTAGGGGATCCAGCTGGAGCTTGAAATACGCGGATTCCGGGATGTCCAACCTCTACCTTTGGAAGGTTTGACCGGATCGAATTCAGAATCGTCTCACGGCTACTGTTGAACATTTCCATGTTTGCTCCGATTCGCGAGATACCACTCGCGGAACGATTTCTTCGCCGGCTGGGGAAGTTCCCGGTCACGAACCCAGGGATTGAGAGTGCGGTTGAACAGGAGAAAGTGAGGCGCGTAGGACATGGTCGGCTCGGCTGCTTGTTCAACGATGTGGAATTCCTCCGGGTGAGCGAACACATGGCCAGCCACCGCGAATGACAGTTTCTTTGCCAAGGGGAGATAGCCCTTCCCCGCCAGGACTCTGCGCCACTTCAGAATTTGGTCACTGATGTCGATTTTTACCGGGCACACTTCCGAGCAGGAGCCGCACAGACTCGAGTGGAATGGCAGTTCGCTGTACTTGAACTCGTCGAAGGTCGGATCGAGAATTACGCCGATTGGCCCCGAATAGGTGGCTCCGTAGGCTAAACCGCCGCTGCGACGATAGACAGGGCAGGTGTTCATGCATGCGCCACACCGGATGCATTTCAGCGAATGCCAGAACTCGGGCATGCCAAGTCGGCGGCTCCGCCCGTTGTCAACCAGCACGATATGTAATTCGCCGCCTTTCCTCGGGCCCGTAAAGTGGGAGGAATATTGCGTGAGCGGGGCCCCTTCCGCGCTGCGGGCGAGCAGCCGCAGAAAGACGCCCATATCTTCGACACGCGGGATCATCTTCTCAATGCCAACGCTCGCAATGTGAAGCGGCGGCACCGCGGCTCCGATATCAGCATTCCCTTCGTTGGTACAAACCATGAAAGTCCCGGTTTCGGCAATCGCGAAATTGCCGCCCGTCATACCTGCGCCCGCCGCCAGAAACCTGGGACGGGCGTTGTTTCGCATCTCTTCCGTCAGGAAGTGCGGGTCCTCATTGTTCGGATCAGTGCCAATGGTGCGGGCGAACAGCTGGGCGACGTCCTTGCGGGTTTTGTGAATGCAGGGGAACACGATGTGGCTGGGCGGCTGGCCGTCCAACTGTTGGATTCGCTCCCCCAAATCCGATTCAATGACCTTGATTCCCCGTTGCTGAAGGAAGGGGGTCATTTGACACTCTTCCTGAAGCATGGATTTGCTTTTGATCAGGTCGGTCACACCGTGGTCCTGGAGGATCGAATAAACGATTTGATTGTGGTCGGCGGCGTCGACTGCCCAGTGGACGTACGCGCCGCGCTTTGTGGCGTTGGCCTCGAATTCTTCCAGGTAATGGTCGAGATGGGTGAGCGTATGTTCTTTAATCTTGGAGGCGATTTCGCGCAATTCCTCCCATTCCGGTATGGCCGCTGCTTCTGCGTGCCGCCGCTGCATCGTGGCCCACAAAAAACGGTCGTGCATCGGCTCGTGAATTTGGTCCTGAATGATGAATAATTCCGCTGCTGCCGCGGGATCTACTTGTTTTGCTGTGCTCATGACAGAGTTCTCCCTCTCTTAGTAAGGCCCGCCGTTCAAAACCTGCGCTACATGGACGTATTTCAAATCCAAGCCGGCGCGCTGGGCAATGCCGTGTTGGTGCATCAGGCAGGACATGTCAGGCGACACCACATATTCGGCCCCGTGGCGGACATGGTCGTGGGCTTTTTCAATGCCCATGCGTGCCGAGACTGCTTCGTCGGTTACGCAGAAGGTTCCCCCGAACCCGCAACAATCATCCGGACGATCGACCGGAACGACGACGATACCTTTTACCTTGGAAAGCAGATTTGCCGTCTTGTCAAAGGGGACTCCCATGATCTCGGAGGGTTTCGCTATACCGAGGCCCCGAATGGAGCTGCAGCTATTGTGGATGGCCACCGAGTGGCGAAATTCTGCCCAGGGAAAAGATTCAACTTTAAGAATATCGTGGAGGAATTCCACCAACTCATAGGTGTTTTGACGAACGTGCTTCACGTCTTCTGTTTGTTCGAGGCGATCGAAGTGACAGCGGACCTGTTTCACACAGCTTCCGGCAGGTCCAACGATGCAGTCAAATTCCTTGAAGTTTTCGACGAAGAGACGTTCCGCAGGTTGCGCATTCTTTTCATCCCCGCTGTTGGACATTGGTTGCCCGCAGCAGGTCTGGTCGAGCGGATAACCCACATTGAGGCCGAACCTCTCCAAAAGCTGCAGCGTGGCGATCCCGACCTCCGGATAGATGAGATCGATGTAGCAAGGTATGAACAGGCCGATTCTCATGTTGTCAGGGAGCGTCCTCTGAACTGTCGCTTCAGTTTGTGTCATGACTAGCGTTCTCCTTTCGCCAGATCCGGGAAATGCGGATGGCATTTCTTGCTAGGTCGACTCCATGCCCGAGGTGGTTTCGCGCCTCCCTTTGAAGACGCGAAAGAGCAGATACAGCGATGGGAATAGCACCAGCCCACCAGCACCGCACGCCATTAATAAATCCCACAATACGTTGGCTGGAGCCGCGCTATTGAACATGGTGAGGTCGGGTCGCAAGAGATACGGGAACTGAGCTCCTGCCCAACCAATCACGATGAGACCGACTTGGGCAGCCGCAGCCACGCGAGCCTGTCGGTACCGACGGAGGAACAGGTTCCGGAACGCAAAATAGGCTGCGAAGACGGCAGCTAATTCAGCAGCACCACTCAAAGTACTGCTCGCTAAGCCTTCGCGGATTCCCGGGGCAGAAGAGCCAGCGAGAAGGTAAGTAAGGATCGCTGCGAGCACGGACACGCCGCCTGAAATAAGAGCGCGCCGGCGAAAGTCATCCTGGAGTTCACGATCGGAAGCTTCTACCGCAAGATAGGTGGCTGCCAGATACGCGAACAAAGAAAGCGACAGTAGTCCCACCGACAAGGGGAAAAACTGAAGCCAAGCAACGCGGAGCAAGGACGCAGGACGGCTCGCGTTCACGGCCACAGAACCATTCGAGATCGCACCGATCACGATTCCGAGAAAAAAAGGAGTCAGGCTGCTGGAGATCGAAAATACGCGCCCCCAGTACAATTGGGTTTGAGCGTCGCCTGCGAAATAGGCCCTGAAGACAAATGCGGAACCCCGCAGAATGATTCCGAGCAGAACGAAGAGGAGTAATCCTGGGAGTCTAGCTCCGATAGCGCTGAATGCGGCCGGAAAACCAGAAAACATCAAAACTACCACAAGGATCAACCATACATGATTGGTCTCCCACACGGGTTGAATCGCGCGGGCGATTACTGCACGCTGCTGCTCCTTTCGCGGACCGGAACACGTCAGATCTAAGAATCCTGCTCCATAGTCGGCACCGCCCAGGAGCGAATAGAGGACAAGCGCTGAAAGCATTGCGATCGACAAAAGAATTTCGGCATGCATGCTGCGAACGACTCCTTCTACGAAGCTTCTAGTTCTTGCTGCTTTGGACTCTGGATAACGTGGCGGCTGAGAAGCCAAATCACGGTAATACCCAGGACAAAGTAAACAACCGTCAAAGCGAAAAGCGTCACGTCGAGGTGTGCAGTCGAGGTAACCGCCTCACTCGTGCGCATGATCTTATAGATGACCCACGGCTGCCGCCCCAATTCGGTGACCATCCATCCCGCTTCCAACGCGAGGAAGCCAAGTGGGCTCAGTAGGACTAGAGTTTTCAAGAATGTTTTGTGAATCGTCAGTGGACGACGCTTCCATGCGAGCCACGCAGCAACGAGGGTAAAGGCGGACAGTAGGCTGCCGCATCCAACCATGATTTGAAACGAGATATGGACCATTCGAACATTTGGCCAATCGGCTTGTGGCTCCTGGTCAAGGCCCTCGACGATTGAATTCATCCGATGGGACGCCAGGAGGCTAAGGCCGTGTGGAATCTCAAGTGCATACTTGGTTTCCCTTTTGTCCGGATACGGCAGCCCGCCAATCCGTAGTGGTGCCCCCTTCTCCGTATGGAACTGACCTTCGAAGCTCGCCAGCTTCATGGGTTGATATGTGCCAACCATGCGGCCGAGGGCATCTCCGCTGACGGACTGGGCGAGAACAGCCACACCCCCAATCGACAGAGCAATCGCGATGGCAACCTCATCGAAGCGGTTTCTCCCGCGCCGCAAAAGGAGCCAGCCGTGTATGCCAGCGGCAGCAAAACCTGCTGCGGTGTACGCAGCGAGCACCATGTGGAGAGCCTCGGGGGCGGCGGCAGGGCTTAGCATCGCCGCAAAGGGGCGGATGTTAACGAACCTGCCCTGCACCAAGTCGAATCCGGTTGGAGTATTCATCCATGCGTTTGCGAAGGTGACGAACACTACAGACGAGGCGCCGCTGATGGCGACGATCGCACCCGAGGCGAGATGCATAGAGCCGGGAACGCGGTCCCATCCGTAGAGGTAGATGCCCAGGAAGATCGCCTCCGTGAAGAAGGCAAATCCTTCCAGGGAAAATGGCATTCCAATGACGGCCCCGGCGTGCTCCATGAATCGAGGCCACAGCAAGCCCAATTCGAATGACAAAACAGTGCCGGAGACTCCGCCAACAGCGAAGAGAATTGCCGTTCCCTTCGCCCAACGCTTAGCAAGCAGAAGATAGGCGGGGTCGTTTGTCCTGAGCCAGCGCCATTCGGCGACCGTCATCATGAGAGGCAGAGACACGCCGACCGCGGCAAAGATGATGTGGAAGGCCAATGTAAGACCCATCAACGAACGAGCTGTCAAAAGGTTGTTCATCTCGTCGTGTTCCATCCCTCTGCCGGCAAGGGCCTCTTTCTGCGCACTTTCGAATAGCCTCGAAGCTGGAGAAATCCAAGAACGCACGCATAGGCAAACAGCATTCCGAGAAGTAGCCCATGCGAGTGACGCTTATTCGAACGTTGAGTGCTTCTCACAATCTTGCTCCCGAGCTCAACTAACTGGACGCGTTCGCGAGACAGCCATTAGGTGCCGAACGACGATCGCAAATAAAATCAACGCGGCTCCTAAAATTCCAAGTGCCTTGAAATACAAAGCAGCTGCCGCTCCCATGGCCGCGCCGAGAACAAACACAGCCCATATTCCGCATAGAAGCTTGAATTTCGGGTCGAGAGCCGTGGCGCCGCCAAAAGCGCGCTGGAGAGTCAATTTCTCGCTTTCAGTAGCGATCAGCCCTGTAATCATTCCTGTTAGATAAGTCGTGTGCACGCTGATCCCACCAGTGCGGCGAAAGGCTCCATTTTGTAAACCCAACGCTAGAGACAAACAGATCACAAAGATTTCGACTGCCGAGGTTGCACGCGATGTCAATGCCAAATACGCGGCCACGATGAGAATCACTTCTATGACCAGGACGGTGGGGAGCGTCTGCCAGAACAGCCACGTTCCCGGCAGGCGAGCGACCAGCACACTGAGAGGGATGCCAGCCAAAAAAAATGCAACCGCGGACAGGTGCGCCAGGAAAGCTCGCCAATCGTGAGCCACCAGGCTGATTGGTGCTAACACTAAACTGCCGGTGACGTGCCCCGTGAACGTTTTTCCGAGGACAAATCCGGCCGCGTCACCATACCCGCCCACGAGGGCAAACCCAAGCGAAAGCCACTTGTTCGGTTGATTGATATCGGAGTTCATCGAGTCCCCCTTGACTCGCGTCCGGCCGTAGTAATTGTCATGACGGAATGCTCTCCCCGTGCCTTTGTGGAAAGTCTGCCGGCGATGGACTGGGAATGCGGTGAACCAGCTTCAGGGCGATCCGAGCGCCCAAAATCCCGACCGCAACTCCAACTAGGGTGTCAAGCAAACGGAGGATGGGTTGTTTCCACGCATGCTCGGGGCTGATGCCTGCAACCACCATCACTACAGCAGTTGTAATATCTGCCGTGATGATGTCCTCCGATCGCCCAACGAGTTCCAAAACAATGGCTCCGATGGCAATGAGCACCGCCAGGCCCCACAGGCGAAACGGAAAAATCAGAAGGTAAATGAGACACAGTACGAAGCTAAACAGCGTTGCCGAGATCCTTGATAGGGCTACACGCACGCTTTCGTCGTAGCTATAGCGGAAGACAAAGATGGTAGCGACGACCGCCCACATCCCTCCGAGGAGTTTGTCGTCTCGGGGCACAAAACGTGATAGAGCGAGGAGATCGGTGATGATTTTGTAACTAAGAAAGCAGCATACCGCCAACGCAACGCCGTGGCTGATGGACTGGCCGGTGCGCGAGACCCCTCGGCCTGTTGTCTTTCGGTTCAGTTCTGTCGTTGGCGTCACCGGGATTGCTCCTAATTCCTTGCGATTGCTGCTCGGATACCACGATGGTTGAGTTGCGCAGGGCGAGAGCGTGTCCAACACGAAGACGAGACAGCCCACGCCCTGCCGTAAGTGATCGATGCTAGGCGCTCTTCGCCGCTTTTGTGGCCCCGGTCGCTGCTGTTGAATATTCGGGCTTGTAGATGTGCTTGCGAATAAACGCCACCATGTCGGTTGGGCGCTCGACCCTTGCGAGCCCGCTGTCAAAGACGAGTTTCGCGACCCGCGCGGCGGTCTGAGTTTCGACTTCGAGGATGTTCGACTGCGGCGGATACAACATGCCGAGCTTCAACTGGTCGGGTGTAACCTGATCCGCCACGGCATTGGCCGCTTCGATGAACATTTCGTCGGTCACTCGCTTGGCATTCGTGGCGTAAATGGCCATGCCCACAGCGGGGAAGATATAGAGGTTGTTGGCTTGGGAAGGCAAAAAGATCTGGTCGCCGATGTGGACCGGAGGAAACTGCACTCCGCCGGCGTAAACGACCTTGCCTTTCGACCAGGTATACGCGTCTTCCGGCAAACACTCATGCTTATTGATCGGGTTGGAGAGGGCAAAGATGATGGGCCGGGGGTTATACCGCGACATCGCCTCAACAATTTCTCGCGAGAAGAGCTTGCCGACGGTGCTGACCCCAATTAGCGCCGTGGGCTTGAAGTCCTCGATGGCCGCGAGGATCTGCGGATACTCAGAGGCCAGATCGAGATGATTGAAGGGCTTGCTGGGAGGCAATTTGTGGGCATAGGGCAGTTTGTGTGCAGCCAGGCCCGGACGTCCGGCAACAACTAGTCCTTGGCGATCAAACAACCGTATCTGCTGGCGAGCCACTTCCTGGGAGACGCCTTGCTGCACCAATGCCGAGACGATTAGACCGGCGAGACCAGTGGCCGCGGATCCGGCGCCCAGAAACAGAATCCTTTGGTCCTTCAACTGGCTGCCGGTGATCTTCAACGCGTTGATCAATCCCGCGAGGGTTACTCCTGCCGTGCCCTGGATGTCGTCGTTGTAGCAGGAAACCTTGTTGCGATAACGGGCAAGCAGAGCGACTGCATCCACGCCGGTCCAGTCTTCAAAATGAATACAGCAGTTTGGAAAGACTTCTTGCACCGCATCGACAAACTCATCAACGAAGGCATACAGTTCCTCGCTCGACGGTCGGTGCTTCCTCAAGCCCACGTAAAGCGGGTCCTTAAGGTAGGTTTCATTGTTCGTTCCAGCATCCAGGTACATCGGCAACAGGCCCTGCGGTGGCACACCCGCAGCGGCCGTATAGAGTTGCAGCTTTCCGATCGGAATGCCGATGCCGTTGGCTCCCAGGTCGCCAAGACCAAGAATGCGTCCGGCGTCGGTCACGCGGATGAATCGCACATCCTTGACAGGCCAATTCCGAAGCACTTCCTTGACATGGCCTTTGCGGGCGATCGACACATACATCCCCCGAACTCGGCGAAGAATATGGTCAAACTTCAGGCAAGCCTCAGCGATCGTGGGGTCGTAAACAATCTCGAGGAAACGCGCTGGATCGGACATCAACGTGTGGTAGAACAACGTCTCGTTGATCTCCAGAAGATGCATCAGGTAGATGTAGCGGTCCAGGTCCGTAGCTTTTTGCTTCAGCTGCGACGAAACGCGGGAGAGCTGTGTTTCGATCGACTCCGTCACGTCCGGTACGAGTCCGACGATTCCAAGCGACTGTTTCTCGGCCTCGGTGAAGCCGGTTGTCTTGTTGAGAGACGGATTCCGAAGCGATTCAATGCCTTGCTGATTTGTTGTCATGTCTTTCCTTTTTCCTTCCCGATTCAAGATTTCCGATTTGTGTTCTATCGAGTCGCCGAGCCTTCATTTCCATCAGCTGGCTTTTGCAACGTACGGGTGGACCATCTTCGCCGGATCGACGACGCGGTCGAACTCGTCTTCCGTTACAAATCCCAGTTTCAGCGCGGTTTCCTTGAGCGTGAGGTCGTTGTCCAGCGCGTAGTGCGCCATCTTCGACGCTTTGTCATAGCCAATGACCGGCGAAAGTGCAGTCACCAGCATCAGCGACCGGTCAACGTATTCCTTGATCTTCTTCAAATTCGGCTTGGTGCCTTCCACCAGGAATTTCCGGAAGTTCGTGCACCCATCGGTCATGATCGTGATCGAATGGGTGACGTTGAAGATGATGAGGGGCTTATAGACATTCATCTCCAGATAACCCCCGGCGCCGCCGAATCCCACGGCGACGTCGTTGGCCATCACCTGCACCGCAATCATGGTCAGTGCCTCGGCCTGTGTCGGATTCACTTTGCCCGGCATGATCGACGAGCCAGGTTCGTTCGACGGGATTACGAGTTCAGCGAAGCCCGCACGAGGGCCGCACGACATCAGGCGAATGTCATTCGCGACCTTGTAGAGCGAGACCGCGAGCGTCCGCAGCGCACCGGAGAGCTGAACGAGCGCATCGTGGGCGCCCTGTACTGTGAACTTGTTTGGTGCACTAACGAAGGGCAGGCTCGTAAGTTTGCCAATCTCGGCGGCTACTGCATCACCGAATCCGGGGGCCGCGTTGATGCCCGTTCCCACTGCGGTGCCGCCGAGCGCCAGTCGGTAAACGCCTTTCAATGCGTCGTCGATGCGCTCGACATTGTCGCCAAGCATATCCGCATAACCAGACCATTCTTGCCCGAGCGTCAGTGGGGTGGCATCTTGCATATGCGTGCGACCGATCTTGACTATGTTTTGCCACTCCGTAGCTTTGGCCGTAATTGCGTCGCGCAATGCCTTCACGGCTGGTATCAGTCGCCCTTTTACATTCACCGCCGCCGCTATGTTCATTGCTGTTGGGAAGGAATCATTCGAGGACTGCGACATGTTGACGTGGTCGTTGGGATGAACGGGTATCTTGCTTCCAATCGGGGTGCCGGCGAGTTGGCAGCAGCGATTGGATATGACCTCGTTTACATTCATGTTGAACTGCGTGCCGCTTCCGGTCATCCATACGTGCAGAGGGAACATGTCCGCATGCTGGCCGGCGAGGATTTCGTCACAAGTAGAAACAATGAGTCTGTGCTTGTGGTCGTCAAGCCGGTTGCCCGCGTGGTTTGCATTGGCAGCGGCTTTCTTCAGCGTGGCGTAAGCCGCGATCATCTCCCGAGGTATTAGATCGTGCCCGATGCTGAAATGTTCGAGCGAGCGTTGCGTTTGCGCGCCCCAGAGCACTCCGCTTGGGACTCTAACTTCACCCATGCTGTCGTTTTCCGTGCGAAAGCCTCGTTGTTGTGCGCCTGTGATTGCACTCATTGTTTTCTCCCTTCCTTTCGATGAATATCTTTGGCAAGTTGATGGACTTGGTTTCAAATTCAGTCGAACTCCTCCGGATGAACTATCTCCATACGCCGGCCAGTTTCCGACGCAGCTCAGAGCGTGCCCGGAATACTCTTGCCTTGACCGTGCACCTACGAAGTCCGAGAATCTCGCCGGTTTCGTTGGTGCTTAGCTCCCCAATCTCGTACAGCTGTACCACACTCCGGAGTGTGGGCTTCAGTGATCGAATCGCTTCAACTAGAAAAACGTGCAACTGCTGCTGCCCGCAGTGTTGCTCTGGTGTGGCGGCACTATCCGCGACCTCAAGTTCCCTGTTTTCTGCTTCCACCGGGCCGGGCCGTTCGATGGATGTGTGACCATGACGTCTCTTGCGGATCAGGATGAGCGCTTCATTGATCGCGATACGCGTGAGCCATGTCGAGAATCGTGACTGGCCTTGAAATTTATGCAAGTGAACAAAGGCTTGCGCAAATGCCTGTTGGACTGCATCCTCAGCGTCTTCTCGGTTGCGCAGGACGCGATATGCAATGCGGAATATCCTTTGTTCGTATCGCTCAAATAAAACTCCGAATGCTCCGCTGGACCCCCTGATCGCGTCACTCACGAGGCTCTCGTCTGGATCCTTTGGCGGTCGCGCAGTTGTTACCATTGCTTGTTGAGTCGTATCCGATGAATTTGAAGTTCTTACCCGCATCTTGCCTTAACTTGCCTCCCAGCCTTGGTATTGAAACCACTAACAGAGGATTGAAGCCGAGTCACCGCAGCAGATTGACTTCGGCGAGATCGACGAGTTCGTCGACGCGGCCACTGAGAACGACCCGGAGCATAAACAAGCTGAACCCCTTCGCCTGCTCATACGTAATCGTGGGAGGCATGGAGAGTTCCTGCCGCGGGACGGGGATCTCGAGCAGGGCGGGGCCGTCATATTTCAGGATTTTCGCAAGCAGTGGCCCGACCTGATCTGGAGTCTCCGCGCTAAGTCCGAGCAAGCCCGCGCCCTCCGCGATCTTCGCAAAACTGGGGTTGTGCAGCTTTGTTCCGAAATCCACGATGCCGGCAGCTTTCATCTCCAATTCCACGAACGCCAGCGAATCGTTCTTGAAGACAATCACTTTCACCGGCAATTGTTCCTGACGAAGTGTCAGCAAATCCCCCATCAGCATCGCGAAGCCGCCGTCACCCGACATCGATATCACTTGCCGCCCGGGGTGGGTCACTTGTGCCCCAATGGCTTGCGGGAGTGCATTCGCCATGGATCCGTGATTGAAGGAACCGATGATCCTCCGTTTGCCATTCATGGTCAGATAACGCGCCGCCCAGATGGTCGGCGTCCCGACATCGCAAGTGAAAATGGCGTCTTGCGCGGCAAATTGGTCAAGCACACGCGTTACGTACTGCGGGTGGATTGGCTTCTTTCCTGAATTGACTGCCAGGTCGTCTAAAGACTTCCGCACTTTCCGATAATGTTCGCGAGATGTTGTCAAGTGCTCCTCGAAGCCGTTGGGAAGCACTTTCGATGTCAAAGCACGCAGCGTGGCTTTCGTATCTCCAACCAGCCCATAGTCCAGCCTGGTCCGCCGACCGAGTTGTTCGCCGCGAATGTCAATCTGAATGACCGTCGCGTTCTTCGGAAAAAACTGCTGGTAGGGAAAGTCGGTTCCAATCATCACCAGCACGTCGCAATTCATCATCGCGTAGTAACCCGAGGAGAATCCGAGCAGGCCCGTCATCCCCACGTCAAACGGATTGTCGTACTCGATGAATTCCTTTCCGCGCATGGCGTGCACAATGGGTGCTCGCAACTTGCCAGCGAAGGCCATGAGCTCCGCGTGAGCACCGGCACACCCGGCTCCCGCAAGGATCGTTATCTTCTTCGCTCCATTCAGGACTTCCGCGACTGTCTTTAATTCCTCATCCGAAGGACAAATGTCCGGCTTCGCTACGAGAAAATGGATCCGCGGACTTTGCTCGACAGCGTCGCGAAGAGCAACATCGCCCGGCAAGGCGATCACCGACACACCGCGCTTGGATATCGCGGTTTGCATGGCGATCTCCAACGCCCGGGGCATTTGTTCGGGCTGGGAAATTAGTTCACAGTAGTGGCTGCATTGGCCGAAAAGATGCTCCGGGTGAGTTTCCTGGAAATAATTGCTCCCGATTTCTGAACTGGGGACCTGCGCGGCGATCGCTAACACCGGAACACGGCTTCGCTGACAGTCGTAGAGCCCGTTGATCAAGTGGAGATTTCCGGGTCCACAACTACCGGCGCAGACGGCCAACTTTCCGGTGAGATGTGCTTCCGCACCGGCGGCAAAGGCAGCGGTCTCCTCGTGCCGTAGGTGTATCCAGTGGAAATCCTCCCGACGGCGAATCGAATCCGTGATGCCGTTCAACGAGTCTCCGGAAACACCGTACATGCGTTCCACTCCCGCTTGGGCGAGAACATCCACGAGCAAGTCGGCGACATTTTTCTTGGGCATATCGTTAATCCTTCGTTCTTCATCCTTTCTTCGGTGTCTCTTTAGCAGAACTGGGTGACATAGCGATTCCGCGGTGTTGGTGGCCGGCGTTCCTTGAGCTCTCAAATCAAGTTAAGCTGCTTTGCTGATGCCGTCAGCTCGCTGCGAAAATCCGGATGCGCCAGATCGATTAACGCCTTCGCGCGCTCGGTGGAAGACTTGCCTTTGAGGTCCGTCCAACCGAATTCCGTGACGACGATCTGCGTGTCCGTGCGCGGTGTGGTCACGGGCCCCTCCAACTGCGCAGCGATGCGCGACACTTTCCCTTTGGCCGCAGTCGAGTGACACGCAATGATCGATTTCCCGCCCTGGGACATGTACGCGCCACGCACGAAGTCGAGCTGTCCTCCGGTCGCGCTGTACTGGTGGCCCAGCATGTGCTCAGCGTTGACGGCACCGGTCAGGTCGATCTGCAAAGCCGCGTTGATCGAAACGACAGCGTCGTTCTGAGCGATGATTCTAGGGTCATTCACGTAGTCCACCGGATGGCTCTCGACGCCCGGATTGTTGTCGAGGAACTGGTACATCGCCTTTTGTCCCATAGCAAAAGTGAAAACCGTCTTTCCCTGATTCAGCCGCTTACGACGATTGGTCACCACTCCGGCGTAGACCAGATCAATCATTCCGGGACAAAGCGCCTCCGTATGAATACCCAGGTCCTTGCGATCGCGCAGTTGCGAGCACACCAAATCGGGCAATGCCCCCACCCCCATCTGCAGGCAGGCGCCATCGGGAACCATCTCGGCGATCATCTTGCCGATCACCGGGTCCTCCGGTCCCGGCTTGTGGACAGGCGCCTCAAGAAGTGGGACGTGATTTTCGACGATCGTTTCGACCTCCGACACGTGCAGTTGGGCAAGCGAACCATAGACGCGAGGCATGTTGTTGTTTACTTCCACGATCAGATGGCGAGCGGCGCGGGCCACCTTGCTGGAGTAGTCGTTACCCGTCCCAAAGGTGAAGTACCCATGTTGGTCCATCGGCGACACCGTCACGAGAAACGTGTCGATGCCAATGTGCTCGGTCAGGATCCGTGGAGATTGCGAAAAGTTGGTCGGAACGTAAGTCAATACTTTCCGGTGGCCGTCCTGCTCTCCCCTCTTGATCAGGGCACGCTCGACCGGGGTGACGAACATGCAGTAGGGCTGAATCCGTTCGGTAAGTTCGTAGCGCAAGACTGTCTCGCCCGCGATTTTCGTGGATTCGTAGTAGTAAATCCTAAGATCATCCACTTTCCCGGCAGCGGCACGGTCGGCCAGTGCCTTGAGCAGCGCCGGGGGTTCGGTCATCGCCATCCCGATTGAGAGTCGGACTCCCGAGCAGATGCGTCCCACTGCTGCTTCGGGCGTAGCGAGCTTCGATTGATAAACCGACTTGAAATCCATGTTTTCGGCCTTTCGTGTGTGTGTCCAGGGATGCGCAACTCTGCGCCAGGACTAGTAATTTGCTGCGGCTTCCGGCGAGTGGCCGCGCTTGTAAATCAGCATCGTTCGCTCAAAGCTCATGACTTCCACCCCTTCTTGATTTACTCCGCGAGTGAACACGGTTACGATTCCCTGCGTCGGCCGGCTCTTCGATTCGCGTTTGGACAAGACTTTCGATTCTGCGTAGAGTGTGTCCCCGGCGAAGACCGGCTGTGTCGCCTTCACCTTGTCCCAACCGAGATTGGCAACCACCTTGGCGCTCACCGTGCGCACACTCATGCCCGTGAGCAGAGCCAGTGTGAATGTGCTGTCGACGAGCAACCTTTTCCATTCGGTCTTCGCGGCATAGGCAGCATCAAAGTGGACCTGCTGGACGTTCAACGTGAGGAGTGTCATCCAGATGTTGTCGACATCAGTGATGGTCCGACCCGGACGATGCTCGAAGATATCTCCTACTTCGAAGTCCTCGTAGTAGAGACCCGACGTTTCTCGAAAACGTTGGGCGCCGAGTTCTCGGTATGCTGCGAAGTTCTTATCCATTTTTCTTCTCCTAATTTCGTAATCTCGCAAATTCCCCGCTTCGACGGTTGCCCGTTACTGGACGGCGGCACGCGCTCGCTGAAGGATGAGTCGGGCCTTGCGGGCAACGGCTTCATCCACCATCTGGTGATCGACAGAACCGACGCCTTGCTGATTCACGCGCAAAATGTCGCGCGCCTTTGCCACTTCTTCCGCCGAAGGGGTAAACACCTCATTGATGGTTGCGATCTGCTTGGGATGGATCGCGCATTTGCCCATAAAGCCCAAACTCGCTGACGCCTTTGTCTCCTGTTTGAGGCCCTCCAGATTCGTTATGTCGAAATAGGGCGAATCCAAGACGGGAACTCCGGCTGCCGCGGCGGCCTGGATGACCCGCGACCTCACCCAGAGCAGCGGCTCCCACGCCGTCTCCGCCCCGAGGTCCGCCGCCATATCGGCGGCCCCGAAAAGCAGGCCGGCGGGCTTTGTCTCGCCGCGAAGTATTCCCTCCAGCCCCTCGACAGCTTTCGCTGTCTCGATCAGGGCAATAACCTCGGTGGACTTGTGCGCCTCGCGCAAGAGACCGTGAATGAGATCAACCAACGCTGAGCTGTTGCACTTTGGCAGGACTACGTAGTCGGGTGTGGCAGAAGAACTCAACAGGGCGTGCAGGTCATCCACTCCTACCTTCGTCGTGGGAGAGTTCACACGGAGCGCGCAGGGCAGGTGCTTCCTTGGAAGTTCGCCAAGATATTTGATCGCTGTGTCTCTGGCCTCTTGCTTGGCCGAGGGGGCTACCGCATCCTCCAAATCAATGATCAGCGCGTCGGCGTGAATTTCAGCAGCACGGGAAAAGCGATCGGCTTTGTTTCCCGGGGTAAAGAGCCAGCTCTTCAGTGCACGAATCGGCTCCTGCATCGCTCCTCCTTGAACACAGAAGGGAGAGTGCACGTGTATTGCCGCAAGGAACCGCGCCATCGGACCAAGCCAAAACGTGAAAAGTCAACATCCTGCGAGAACGATGGGCCGGGTGCGCTCCCAATCGGCGAGCGCGCGAGTGTCAGTTCAACTGACACTGTCAATTCTGGTGGCTGATCTAAACGTTTCGAAGAACCACGCCTGGGAACAAATGTCTCCAAAGCATCTGCAAGTGAATCCTCCGCTTGCGCGCACAGAACAAAGTACGTTTCTCTTTCGCGGATGCGAACGGCACCACGCGTGCATTCCCTAGTATTCCGCTTCACCGTTCGACCAAGGGTCTCAGTTTGGGCCCTGCCTGTCGGACCTTTAGCGGAGCCTGCACGACAAAAAGAATTCGGGAGAAATCTCAATGACTGTCACACCAGAACGCATTCGCGAAATCTTCAAGAGCCTTGAGAACAGCGATGCGGCCAGTTTCTCTGAACACGTCGCTGACGATGTGGACTGGACGGTGATGGGCACTCATCCTCTTGCAGGCCACTACGACAGCAAGAAGGCATTCCTAGAGGGCACCTTCGCCAAGCTCGATCAGGTTCTACCGAAAGGCACGCAGCTGAACATGGAAGGTCTCCTCGTCAAGGGCAATGAGGCGGTTGTCGAGCTTCATTCTCTGGCCACAGCTAAAAACGGCATGCGCTTCGACAACCGCTATTGCTGGGTGGTGTATTTCCAGAAGGGCGTCACGGTGCCCGTTCGCGCATACCTTGATTCGGCCATGGTCGCGCGCTTGTTCGAGCAGAACCCAATTTCATGACCAGCACAGGAGTGAAGACGGGACAATGACTGGCCTTCTTCGCATTTTGTCCTTCCTTCCACTTTGTGCAAGCCTTGCTTTCGCGCAAACTGCGCCACCTTCTCCCAATCACCCCTGGCATACGTCCGACGAAGAAACGATCGAAACCGATGCACAACGCTTGCGGGAATCCAGGCTGACGATAAACCCCAACACGACGTATACCTTGGCCGAGCTGATCGATTTGGCGGAAACACAGAATCCGGGGACGCGCGTCGCCTGGGAACGCGCGCGTACCCAGGCGGCCGCATTAGGTATTGCGCGTAGCGAGCTCTATCCCGCTTTGGCTGCGGCTGTACTCTCGCAAACACAGCGCGCCGAAATCCTGTTCGGGGACCGCTTCATCCGCCAAACCGTCCAGGATTTTGACGTCGCCCTGAGTCTCAATTACACGGTCTTCGACTTTGGTGCCCGGTCGGCACGAATCAGTGCGACGAGGGCCCAGGTATTGGCGGCCAATTTCGCCTTCAACGACACGCACCGAAGGATCATTTACCAGGTTGAGGAAGCCTATTACCGCTTGTTGAATTCGATTGGACAAGAGGATGCCGCTCGGGCAAGTCTGGCCAATGCCCAGAAGGTTCAACAGGCGGCGGAGGACCGTCTAGCCAATGGGTTGGCAACTTTGCCTGATGTTCTCGAAGCTCGCAGCGCAACCGCGCAGAGCGAATACGATCTGCAGGCTGTGCTGGGAAGCGAGGAAATTGCCCACGGAGATCTGGCAACCGCCGAGGGGATCTCGCCAACCACCGTTATCCGCGTGCAACCTCTCGATCAGATTCCCACCCCCGATTCGGTTGGGGATTCCGTCGAACACGCAATCGAGCGGGCGCTAAAACAGCGCCCTGACCTTCTGGAACAAGTAGCCCAAATACGATCGGCGGACTCGACGATCAAGGAAGCGCGCGCGGCGTACTATCCCGACCTGACCGTCACTGCGATTCCCGTCGCGCACTCGTCCTACGGGTTACAGCAGCAGATGCCCTGGACGCATACCGCAGGCTTGGGCGGTGGGATTTTTTTCGATCTGCAATGGACCGTCTTTGATGGAGGGCTGCGAAAAAGTCGGGTGGCCCAGGCGCGTGCCGACGCCAAAGCTGCCGAGGCGCAAGCTCAGGCCGCGCGGGACCAGATTGCCGACGAAGTCTGGGCAGCCTACTCGAATCTGAATACGGCCTTTCGCCAGCGCCAAGCCGCCGCGGCGCTTCTGGAGGCTTCCAGCCAGTCCTACGCCGCGGCTCTGGAATCCTATAACTACGGCGTACGGAACCTGCTGGATGTAACCGCCGCCCAGCGCACGCTGGCGCAAGCCCGCTCGGCCGATGTTCTGGCGCGCACGCAAGTGCTCACAGCACTCGCGAATCTCGCCTTCCGTGCCGGCGACGCTATTCAACCGGAGCAGGTGAGGCCTGTGCCATGAGTGGAAGTGCGAACCACAGATGGCTGCGCTGTGTCGCGTTTCTCGTTGCTCTATCGCTTTCGGGCTGCGGGCGCGCTCCGGCCCTGGAAATTCTGGGCTCGTTTTTTCCTGCCTGGCTGGTGTGCCTCGTTACCGCGTTTCTCATCACGGCTTTGACTCGTGCCACCCTGTTCCGATGGAACGTGAAAGTTGAACAGCCTGTTCTGGTCTATCCCAGTCTCGCGGCGCTTCTCACTTTTTTGCTGTGGTTGATCTTTTTCTACTAGAGGAACCGCAACGATGGCTTTGCACACAAGCGACCAGCTACAAAAGGTACTTAGCCGCAGAGTGGGTATTGTGATCACGCTCGCCGCCTTTCTCCTGGGGCTAATTGTCCTTTATCACACTCATTATTCCCCCCGCACCGATGACGCGGAGGTATTCGCGAACTTCATTGGTATCGCTCCTCAGGTCGAAGGGCGGATCATCCGCTTGAATGTGCGCGATAACCAATTCGTGAGGCAAGGCGAACTTCTGTACGAAATTGACGAACGCCCCTACGAATATGCCCTGGAGCGTGCTGTCTCCGAGCAGGCGGCTCTCGAAGGGCAAATCTCCGACGAGCAGCGAAGAATCAATGCCTTGGTCAGCGCAGTCTCCGTGGCGCAGGCAAATATTCACAGTTCCAAAGCGGACGTTGCCCGATGGGCAGCCGCAGTGGATCAGGCGCGCGCCGAGGTCGCCAACGGTGAGCAAGGCGTGAATCGGGCGAGGGCCGAATGGATGTATGCAAATAACAACCTGCACCGTCTTGAGCCGCTGCTTACCAAGCAATTTGTTACGGTCGATCAAATAGACCGAGCCAGGACGTCAGAAATCGCGGAATCTGAGGCCCTGAAGCAGGCTGAGTCCCAGCTTCGGCTCTCCCAAGCGGCCTTGCAATCCACCCTGGCGCAATACGAGCGGTCAGAGGCCAACGTCGACGAGAGCAAAGCCCAGCACCAGCAGGCCCAGAATGCCGTCACCACACTCGAGCCTCTCATCAATCAGCGGGGCGCCAGAGAGGCGGCGGTGAGGGATGCCCGCTACAATCTTACGAACTGTAAGGTATATGCCCCATTTGACGCCCTGGTAACGAATCTGACCATCTCCGAAGGCGCTTATGCCCACGTCGGCCAGCAGGTGTTCACGATCATTGATGCACGCACCTGGTGGGCCATCGGCAATTTTCGCGAAGGTCAACTCCAACACATAGCGCCCGGAATGCGTGCCGATGTGTACCTGCTGTCGATGCCCAGCCGACGCTTCTCCGGTGTCGTCGATAGCATCGGGTTTGGCGTTACTCCCGATCCCGATGTGATCGGCCGCTTGGAGCCCGGCCTTCCCGACGTCCAACGGACGCTGAACTGGGTGCACTTGGCGTCGAGATATCCCGTTCGGGTCCGCGTGCAAAATCCTTCGCCTGAGTTATTTCGGGTGGGCGAATCGGCGGTCATCACCATCCGGGGAAAATGAGCATGGACGCCCTTTCCCAAAGTATTAATCGCGCGCCCTCTCCGTTGGCATGGTTCAAAGAGTTTCTCAAAGAAGAACTCGCGCCATACCCGGGAAGAGGAGCATTGGTCGCACGTGTCGTGCTCGCGGCGTCCATCGCGATGATTCTTACCATGATCTTTCGTATACCCTACGGGGCGTACTGCGCGATCTACGCCTTCACGATGTCCCGAGAGAGTCCCGAGGCTACGGTAGAAGCCTTCAAGACCTTAGTGACCTCGCTCGCTTTCTCAGTCCTCTACGTACTTCTCGGCGCGATCCTCTTTTTGGGCGATCCCGACCTTCGCCTGCTGTGGGTAATCGCAAGTTTCTTTGTGATGTTTTACGCGCTCAGCACGATGACCAACTACACCGCGGCCGCGCGTTTCGGCTATCTGCTCATCATCACCGTCCCTCTCTGGGATGAGCACACGCCTGCAGGACTTCGGGTCGAGGGCACCTTGTGGGCCTTTGGGGCCATTACGCTCGGCAGCGCCATCACCCTTGCGATCGAACTCGTGTTTTCAGAGTTCACGCCCCGCGACGATCTCGTTCAAGCCATCTCCGAACGGCTGGTTGCGATCGAGGAGCTGCTCGGTTGTTTTGCGGAAACCCGCCCTGTGGATGCACAAACGATGAAGCACATCACGCATCTGGCGATGCTCGGAACATCCAGATTGCGCCGAACCCTGCAGCGAGCAGGCTATTCACCGACTTTCGAGGAGCAAATGGGGGCCGTGCTAGTCCTGGCCGGAAGGCTGGTAGACATCGCGGCCAACGTTGCTGACCTGAATTTCGACATCTCCGACGCGGACCGAGAACGGATTCGCACCTTAGCTGAGAACATTGCTGGAATCCGTCACGACTTGGCGACTCGCCGCGTACCACGGCTGACCATCGCTCATGAGGTTCCGATCTCGCCGACCCTACCCCTGTTACGCGAAATGCAAAAGATAATCGCACTCAGCGCTGACGCGTTTGCGGGCGCTCAATCCTGGGGCGCCTATTCGCCGCCGCCATCAAGCGCGGACCCTCGCAGGGCACTGCTTGTCCGGGACGCTCTCAGTAATCCTGAACATGTGGAATTCGCCCTCAAAGGTTGCTTGGCGGCGAGCCTCTGTTACATTTTTTACAATGCGAAGAACTGGCCAGGGATCGGTACAGCTGTCACGACGTGCTTTTTAACCGCTTTATCAACCGTTGGGGCCTCGCACCAGAAACAGATTCTGCGCATCACCGGTGCCATCGCCGGCGGCGTTGTCCTGGGCATCGGCGCACAGATCCTGGTTATGCCCTACCTCGACTCGCTGGCTGGATTCACCCTGCTTTTCTTGACGGTCACCATTCCGGCTGCCTGGATTGCCACTTCGGGACCGCGACTGTCCTATTTTGGGTCCCAGATCGTGGTTGCCTTTTATTTGATCAACTTGAGCGAATTCCGAGTGCAAACCTCGCTCGTTCCAGGGAGAGACCGCGTTCTCGGCATCCTGCTCGGTCTGGCGATGATGTGGCTCGTTTTTGACCAGCTTTGGGGCTCCCCCGCCATAGTTCAGATGAAGAAAGTATTCACTTCGAACCTGCGTCTCTTGGCGCAATTTGTGCGTGAGCCCGTCTCTCAAGATCTCATTGTGGCGACCGAACAGAGCTACTCTCTTCGGGAAACAATCAACAAGAATTTCGCCAGCGTACGGAACTATGGGGATGGAGTCGCGTTGGAATTCGGGTCATCGCGCCAGCAGGATCTCGTATGGCGCTCCCATATTGTGGGCTGGCAGCTGCTCGTACGCGCTGTTTTCTTGACGCAGATCGCGTTATGGAAATACCGGGCGCGGCTCCCCGGTTTCGAGTTGCCGGAACCGGTTCACGAGGCCCAAAAGGAATTCGCTCATCAAGTAGCCATTACGCTGGGCTCGATAGCCAACCGGATGGAAGGTAAATCCACTGGAGAGAAAGCAGCACTCGAGAGTTCTGTCGATCAACTTGAGCAGGTGATTCGTAGAACGGCTTTAAACCATCCGCAAGAAGCATTCGGTGCGCAGCTTCAGGCCTTGCTAATTCTGTCTCACAGAATCGAAACGCTGGTTAGTTCCCTAGCTCGCGAAATCTAACCCGCAGAAAGCGACATCCCGAGCGACACATGCGATCAAGTACTCGACGGCGATGTTACTTGTTGGATGTCGAGTCTTGAAAACGACACACCCGGTCGCGTGATACCAAGCTTGTTCATCCTCGCCAGAAGAGTCGTGCGTTTAAGTCCTAGGCGAGCGGCAGCGCCGTTTCTCCCGCCGATTACCCATCCTACCGACTCCAACATTTGCAGAATAAGTGCACGCTCGTTCTCCTTTAACGCCGCATCGAGCCCCGAACTGGCGTGCACTTCCGCTCGCATCGGGGGCACCGGGTTCTGTAGGATGCCATCATTGGAAAGTATGACGGCGCGTTCGACTAAGTTTTGAAGCTCCCGTACATTTCCCGGCCAGGAGTACGATTCGAACTTGGCCAGGGTTTCCGCGGGTATGTGGTCGATTCGCTTACCCATGCGCTCGGCGAACACCTTCACATAGTGCTTCACGAGAGGGGCAATATCTTCCGGGCGCTCGCGCAGAGGCGGCAACTGGACAGGGAATACATTCAAACGATAGTACAGGTCCTCGCGAAACGTGCCCTTTCTCACCATTACGCAGAGGTCGCGATGAGTGGCCGCGACGACGCGAACATCCACCTTGTGGGTCCTCCCGCTTCCTAAGCGCTCGAATTCCTGCTCCTGTAGAACGCGCAGCAACTTCGGTTGCAAACCCAAAGGAATATCGCCAATCTCATCCAGAAAGAGAGTCCCCGTGTCGGCTAATTCAAAACGTCCGAGTTTTTGCGCGATGGCTCCCGTAAAGGCGCCCCTTTCGTGGCCGAAAAGCTCGCTTTCCAGCAGCTCAAAGGGAATCGCTGCGCAGTTGATTTTTACGAACGGGCGCCCATACCTTGGGCTGATGCTGTGAACGGCACGCGCGATCAGCTCTTTGCCAGTGCCTGTCTCTCCTAGTATCAGGGCGGTGGAATTTGTTGCCGCGACCAGTCGCACAAGAGCGAGTACATCTTCCAAAGCCCGACTGTAGCCGACGATTTTCTCGAATCGCTGCACCACGCGATCTTCACTCTGCACCGCGGATCTTTCCTCAACAATCACCGCGTACCTCCCCTTGTCCTCAACGCCCTCAGCCCGCCCAGGTCAGCTCTCCAGCGCTGCTCGAACAGAATCAAGCAGGATGTTTCGGTCGAACGGCTTCGCGAGAAACTCCACCGCGCCTGCCCGCAATGCCTGCAGACGCATCTCTTCATCGCCGTGCGCCGAAATAAACACGATGGGGATTTGCCAATGGTCCGCTTCGAGCTTAGCCTGCAGTTCTAACCCGGACATTCCAGGCATTCGAATTTCCGCAATCAGACAGCCCGTTTCAGCCTGCTCCCCGGACTGTAGGTATTCCTCCGCCGAAGCAAACGTTCGAACCCGCAAACCCGCCGCTTTCATCATTCCCAACAATGCGCCCCGGACTGTTTCGTCGTCATCTACAATGACAACCACCTTACTTCTCCTCGGAACAGTCATGCGTGGAAGCTACCGCTCCGTCCACTCGTGAAACGATCCCAGTCCAATCGCGAAACCCGCCATTCCCCGGGATCTATATTGCAGGCGACAGAAATCAACACCGTTGCAGCCGATCATGCAATCGGATTCTCGTCGAACAAGCGGGCGACCATGGCCGAATCGAGGTAGGCCCGAACGCGAACGATCACGTTGTTTCGGAAATACACCACCCAGCAGTAGCGGTTGTCGAAGCGCATGCCGTTCTTGGCCGTCGCCAGAGAATGAAGTTCGACTACCGCCTCGTCACCCTTTACGATCAAATCCTCCACGTGGAGCTGCGCGCCCTTCGGGAGAACCTGGCTCAACTTGGCGAACGTACCTTCGACAAAGGCTTTCTTGCTTGGGTAATGGCCGGCCAGGGGATGGGTTCCCATCACTGTCCAGTCCACGTCGTCAGCCACCCGTTCGAAGAACGCAGCGCCGTCGCCGTTCTCAAGTCCCTTAAAGATTTCGCGAACACTTTC
>Ga0210405_10001609_pt1 | contig 25122 bp, 12 predicted proteins | sample IncBWH11MmetaG_FD_155492 | JGI IMG/M metagenome (GOLD analysis project Ga0210405, IMG submission 155492) | Forest soil microbial communities from Barre Woods Harvard Forest LTER site, Petersham, Massachusetts, United States - Inc-BW-H-11-M | ecosystem: Environmental > Terrestrial > Soil >... | reverse complement strand
CAGGTGGCTAGCGCCCTTGCCCTTTAGCTGATCGACCTTCATCTCTAGAGTTCGCGTCGACATGGCGAACTCGGCCCGCAGCAGATCCTTGTCGGCTGCGATTTCCGCCACTGACGACGGCATCGTGTCCGCAAGCTGCCGGGTGGTCAGCCGGACGGCGCGGGTGTGGACGATGGGCACGACGGCCAGAACGCTGATCGACGCGGCGAGAAACCCGATGCCGAGATACATGATGGATTCGATCATCAACGCCATCACCCACTAAACGCACGCGCAACAACCGACCTCCGCGGCAGGCGCGCCAAGGACGGCGCCAACCGGCCGACTGCGTCGGTCTGCTCCAAATTGCGTCTTAGGGATTAAATATTGCGAAACCGTCACCAGACCGCGCATGGTTAACGGCGGCCCCTATCCGACTACCCGGGGAGGCACTGCGAAGCTTTGCTGATTGCGGCGAAAAAGGAAGGGTTTCGCTCTCCTTAGCCCGTCCCGCGAACTCGGATCACGAGGAAGGCTGGTGACGGCTAATTGGTCACGACCACGCGTCCGCCGACCGGCACGCGCTGATACAGATCGACGACGTCGTCGTTGACCAGGCGGACGCAACCAAACACCGCGGGATTGCCGATCGCCTTCGGGGCGTTGGTGCCGTGGATTGAATTTCCGTCTTCGAGCGCGAGAAGGCGCGCACCGAGCGGGTTGCCGGGACCGCCGGGCATGACTCCGGCCGGAGCGAGCCTGCGGGCGACCAGTTCCGGCGTAGGCTGCCACGCCGGCCACTCGGCCTTGTTGGAAATGCGTCGCAGCCCGGCGAGATCGGTGCATTGGCTGCCGACAGCGATGCCGTAGCGCAACGCGACGGATTTCGGTTGAATGAGGTAGAGGAAGTGCTGTGGCTTGTCGATGATGATGGTCCCGACCGGGTGGGTCGTGCGGTAAAAGACCGGCTGCCGCCGAAACACGTACGACACCTCGGCATCGCTCGAGCCGCCGTCGACGCCAGGCGCAAGCTCGCCTTCGGGTAGTGACGCTGCCCTCAACCGACGCCTCCCGCGGAATACCGGGGTGCCCGTCCGCGCTTCGTTCTTGGCCACCGGCGCAGGGCTATTTTGCGGCTGCCGTGCAGTCCACAAAGCGCAGGCCCCCGCTATGGCCGTGGCGACCGCGACGGCGAGAACGACTGAATATATGGGCCTGGCCGAGATCCAGGCCGCTATCCCGCCACCGGCCTTGTCTGCCGGTTCGGTCGCTAAGCGGGCTCGACGGGCTTGCCGGTATCCTTCCTTCGGTACGCCGCCGCTAGCGCTCGTTTGCTGAAATTCGGATTCGATGGTCTCGATGGCGGCATCGAGCGCCGCCAATTGCCGTCTGCCGTCGTTGATCGAAACCTGCGACGGTCGCGCACGCAACTGCTGCAGCAGCATCTGCCGGGTACGCCCGTAGACATCGCGACGCCAGCGCTCGTCTGCGGCATCACCTCTTCGCAAGGCTCGCGACAAGATTTCGTAGTAGTTCGCCATCGAGCCCTTTACGCCCCGCGACACATCCAGATGAAACTCCGTGCTCTCAGCAGACCAGATTGTCGGGCCATGCGCAATTCGCTCCGCGAGAAGCCGAAGGCAGGGTGCAGTCCGGACCGAGCGAGCCGCGACCCGGTTGAGCGACGGTGAAATCCCAGGTCGGGCGGCGAGGATGCGCCGCCATTCCGGCGCATTTCGAAGGGAACGCCAATGATCCAGCGAAACTGTTTCAGCCCGGCGCAAACGAGCGTAGCTTGCCGCAGTGGCGAGTTAGGGGTTTAGCATGGTTTCGGCCGCCGCTGACGCAGACGAACCCGATCCGGACCGCAGATCCGTCCTCGGCGGTCTGACGACCGGGGCAATACTAGGCACGACAGCCTACGCCGTTCCGCTGCCGGCCGTGGCGGCCTCTCCGTCGGATATCGTGATGATGGATGCCGCTTCCCTGGAAAGCGTCATCCACTCGCGAAAAGCCTCATGCGTCGAAGTCATGAGCGCGTACCTCGATCATGTCGAGAGGCTAAATGCGAAGGTCAATGCGATCGTCGCGCTGCAAGACCGCGCTCAATTGCTGGCGCAGGCGCGGGAGCGCGACGCCGAGCTGGCGCGCGGCGAGTCGAAGGGGCCGCTCCACGGCTTTCCTCATGCGGTCAAGGATTTGCTGCCGGTCAAGGGCATCCGCTCGACCTGGGGCTCCCCGCTCCTGAAGAATTTCGTACCGGCGGCGGACAGCCTCTTGGTCGAGCGGCTGCGCAACGCCGGCGCCATCATCATCGGCAAGACCAACGCGCCGGAGTTTGGCCTCGGCTCGCACACCTACAATCCCGTCTATGGCGCGACCCTCAACGCCTATGACCAATCGCGCTCCGCGGGCGGCAGCAGTGGCGGCGCCGCGGTCGCCCTCGCGCTGCGCATGTTGCCGCTGGCAGATGGTTCGGATTACGGCGGCAGCCTGCGCAATCCCGCCGGGTGGAATAATGTCCTCGGCTTCCGCACGAGCTTCGGCCGGGTGCCGATAGACGGGCTCGAAGTCTGGCTCCCCTCGATGGGCGTGGCCGGACCCATGGCCAGAAACGTCAGCGACCTGGCGATGCTGCTTTCCGTCCTGGCCGGCTTCGACCCGCGCGCGCCGTTGTCCATGGACGACGACGCGAGCATCTTTCAGCGGCGGCGATTGGAACGGGAGTTCAAGGGAACGCGCATCGCCTGGGTGGGCGACTTCAAGGGCTACACACCGTGCGAACCGGAACTCATCGAGGTCTGCAAGAGCGCGCTGAAGGCCTTCGAATCGATCGGCTGCGTGGTGGAAGAGGCGGTGCCGGACTATCCGCTCGATGCGGTTTGGCGCGCAGTGATGAAGTTGCGCGCGTGGCAGGCGGGCAGTGGCCTGCTCGCATTCTACAACGATCCGGCAAAACGCGCCCTGCTCAAGCCGGAGGTGATCTACGAGGTCGAGAGCGGTCTCAAACTATCGGCCTACGACGTCACCGCGGCGTCGGTCGTGCGCACCGAATGGTACAAGGCAGTGCGGGCGTTTTTCGAGCGGTACGACTATTTCGTCGCCCCGACCGCGCAAGTGTTTCCGTTCGACGTCAACATGCGTTGGCCGCAGGAGATCGCGGGCAGGAAAATGGAGACGTATCACGAATGGATGAAGGGCATGCTCCTCATCACCATGTCCGGCGGTCCGGCATTGGCGGTGCCCGCGGGCTTCAGCAGTCAGGGCCTGCCGATCGGCATCCAGATCGTGGCTCCCAACCACGATGAGCTTGGATGCCTGGAACTCGCCTACGCTTATGAGCTGGCGACGAATTGGACGAACACGCATCTTCCATCGTTGCTCAGGCCGACCTGAGTGATCGCTCGGTGGCGGCCCAGATCGATTGTCCTCCATGAGACGGCGTCATAATCGGCGCGGACGCAATCCCGCCTTGGGCATGGGCGCGCGGATCACGCGCCGCGATTTCCTCAACGGCGTGTCCGTGGCCGTGGGCGGCAGCATCGCCGGCGGGCTGCTGCCCGGGCTTGCCATGCCTGGCCGGGCAGCTGCGGCGGCGCCGCAAGACCAAGCGGGCTATTATCCGCCGGCTCTCACCGGGCTGCGCGGGAGTCACGTCGGCAGCTTCGAAGTCGCCCACAGCCTGCGCGACGGCAGTGTTTGGTCGCAATCCGGCAAGATCACCGATACCGGCGAGCGCTACGATCTGGTGGTCGTGGGCGGCGGCATCAGCGGTCTGTCAGCCGCGTACTTCTATCGCGCACGTCGCAGAGGCGCGCGCATCCTCATTCTCGACAACCACGATGATTTCGGCGGCCATGCCAAGCGCAACGAGTTTCAGCTCGGCGGCCGCCTGGCGCTGATCAACGGCGGCACTTTCCAGATCGACAGTCCGCGGCCGTACAGTGCCGTTGCGGACGGCCTCCTGCAAGAGCTTGCCATCGATCCCGTGGCTCTTGCGAACAAATGCGCGGACCGTGATTTCTATCGGTCGCTCGGCCTGGGGCGCAGCGTGTTCTTCGACCGCGAGACCTTCGGCGCCGACAAGCTCCTGGTTGCCGGCGGCGAGGCGTCGTGGACGCAGCTGCTCGCTCAGTCCCCGTTGTCGCCGCAGGCGCAGAGCGACATTGCCCGCATCGAGGAAGCAAAGATCGACTACCTTCCCGGCCTGTCGTCTGCGGAAAAGAAGTCGCGGCTGTCGAAGATGAGCTACCGGGATTTCCTGCTCAACGTCACCAAGGCAGACCCCAGCGCCATCGCCTTCTACCAGGCGAGGACCCACGGCGAGTGGGGCGTCGGCATCGACGCGGTCTCGGCGCTCGATGTCTGGGGGTTCGGCTTCCCTGGCTTCCAGGGCCTTGAGCTCGCGCCCGGCTCGGCACCAGGCATGGGATACACGGCGGCGGGCTACGCCGACGGCGCCTCCTATACCTTCCATTTTCCCGACGGCAATGCCTCGATTGCGAGGCTTCTGGTCCGCAGTCTCGTCCCGGAAAGCTTGCCCGGCCGGAGCGCCGAGGACGTCGTCTCTGCGCGGCTCGACTATTCCCGTCTCGATGATGCGGGGTCGCCGGCGCGCATCCGGCTCGGCAGCACCACTATACGCGTGCGCAATGTCGGAGATCCGGCAGCGTCGGCCGAGGTCGAGATCGCGTACATGCGCGCTGGCGAGCTTTACGCGGTGCGCGCCGGGTCATGCGTGCTGGCCTGTTACAATATGATCATTCCCTATCTCTGCCCGGAATTGCCGGAGCCGCAAAAGGAGGCGCTCCGGTACGCGGTCAAGGTCCCGCTCATCTACGCGAGCGTGGCCCTGACGAACTGGACGGCGTTCAAGGCCTTGGGCATCTCGCGGGTCTATTCGCCCGGTTCATATTTTTCCTCGCTCTTCCTCAATCCGGTCGTCGATATCGGAGAGTATCGCAGCCCGCGTTCCCCCGCCGAACCGGTGCTGGTCCAGATGACGCGCACGCCGGTTGCGCCCGGCTTGCCCGAGCGCGATCAACACCGGGCCGGGCAGCTCGATATCCTGAGCACGAGCTTTGCGACTTTCGAACGCAACATTCGCGGCCAATTGGCGCGCATCCTTGGCCCCGGCGGGTTCGACTCCGAAAGCGATATCACGGCGATCACCGTCAACCGCTGGCCGCACGGTTACGCTTACGAGTACAATCCGCTGTTTGACCCGGACTGGCCCGAAGGTGCGGCGCCGCACGTGCTCGGGCGTGCACGTTTCGGCCGCATTGCCATCGCCAATTCCGACGCCGGCGCCGCCGCCTATACGGATTCGGCGATCGATCAGGCGCACCGGGCGGTGCAGGAGCTGCTGCAGAATTAGTTTAGAATGGGTTCGAGAGCCGACAAGCCGGGGCACGAGACCCCGCAGCAAATCGGCAGGCTTCGCACTGGGAGGATGCGCATGGCGCACATTTGGGAAAAATCGTATCCGCAGGGCGTATCCTGGGACGCGCCGTTGCCGCCCCCGGTGCCGCTCGAGAGTCTGCTTGAGACCGCGGCGAGCAAATGGCCGGACCGCATAGCCCTCGACTTCTACGATCGCACCTTCACCTTCCGCGAGTTGCACGGTCTTGCCGCGCGGGCCGCGAAGGGGTTGCAGGCGCTCGGCGTCGGCCCCGGCGTGCATGTCGGCCTGCATCTGCCGAACACGCCGCATTTCGTGATCGGCTTTTTCGCGGTGCTGATGGCCGGCGGCCGCGTGGTCAACTTCAGTCCGCTCGCGGCGCCGCGGGAGCTGCAATATCAGCTCGCCGATTCCGAGGCGCAGGTCATGATCACCCTCGGGCTGCCGATGCTCTATCCGCAGATCGCGGCGCTCAAGGGCACCGGCAAATTCCAGACGCTTGTGGTCTGCAGCATCGAGGACTTTTTGCCGGCGCCGGTCGCGCGCGCCTTCGGCCCCGCGGCGGATCGTGTCGCCGGGGCCGGCCGCGAGCTCGATTTTGCCGCGCTCCTCGCCAATGACGGCGCCTTCACGCGCCACCCGCACGGGCCGCTCGAGGACGAGATCGCCGTGCTGCAATACACCGGCGGCACCACCGGCCAGCCCAAGGGGGCCATGCTGACGCACGCGAACTTCTGTGCCGTGATCAACATCTTCAATCACTGGGTTGGAAACAGGGGAGACGAAGAAGCGGACAAGGCGCTCGCGGTATTGCCGCTGTTCCACATATTCGGATTGACCTTCATCATGCTGCTCACGGTCGCCAACGGCGCGCAGGCGGTGCTGCATATCAGGTTCGATCCGGAACGGGTGCTCGCCGATATTGCCCGCAAGAAGATCACCGTATTCCCCGCGGTGCCGACCATGTACACCGCGCTCGTCAACCATCCGAAGGTGAAGGAGTTCGACCTTTCCTCGGTTGCGATGTGGAGTTCGGGCGGCGCGCCGCTGCCGATGGAAGTGCTGCAGCGGTTCGAGGGTCTCACCGGCCACTCCCCGCGCGAGGGCTACGGCCTCACCGAAACCGCGCCGCTCGGCACGCTGCAGGTGACCGACGGACCGGCCCGGCAGGGCAGCGTCGGGCTACCGGCGCCGCACACCATTCTGGAAGTGGTCGACGTCGAGACCGGCACCAATGTGCTGCCTGTCGGCGAGAGGGGCGAAATCTGCTTTCGCGGGCCGCAGATCATGAAAGGCTACTGGAAGAAGCCGCAGGCGACCGAGGAAGCTTTTCGTGGCGGCCGGTTTCACACCGGGGACATCGGCTTCCTCGACCAGGACGGTTTCGTCACCCTGGTCGACCGCAAGAAGGACATGATCCTCTCCGGCGGCTTCAATGTGTTTCCGCGCAACATCGAGGAGGCGGTCTACGAACACCCCGGCGTCGCCGAGGTCACCGTCATCGGCGTCCCGGATGCCTACCGCGGGCAATCAGCCAAGGCCTTCATCGCCCTTAAGCCCGGACAGCCGCCGTTCGGCATCGACGAGCTAAAAGCGTTCCTCGCCGACAAGCTCGCCAAGTACGAGATGCCGACCGAGATGGAAATCCGCGCCAGCCTCCCGAAGACGCCGGTCGGCAAGCTCTCGAAGAAAGAGCTTGTCGCCGAGGAGATGGCCAAGAGGCAGGCGGCCGAAGCGCCGCCGCCGGGCGCCCCCAAGGTCGCCTGAGCGCAACCCTTGCCTGGGTGATCAGGACGGCGCCGTAAGCTCGACCTCAAAGCCCAAGAGCGCCTCGATCAAGGCGCCTTCACGAGCTGGCGGCAAGCGGCCGGCATGCCCGCGAGGGTCATCTGATGTTTCGGCGACGAGGGCGGCGCAGGTGGTGGGGGATGCAGCATGGGTTCCTTGAACCAGGAATCAAGCTCGTGCCCGCAACCCGCGTCACTGCCGACGGGCGGCTGCGGCTTGCACTCGGAGCTCTCGGCCGGGCAGTTGAGGCGTACATGAAAATGCTCGTCGTGATGCCACCACGGCCGCACCTTCGCGAGCCACGCATTGTGGGCGCCCGCCTCACGGCACATCGCCTTCTTGATTGCCGCATTTACGAAGATGCGTGAGACGGCGCGGTCCTCCGCTGCGGCGCGGACTACTTCGGTATGCGCGTGCGTCCACAGCTTCGGGTCGGCATCGCGCCGATCTTCGGCCACCACAACCGGCGACAAGTCAAATTCGCGCTCCTCGTCCGAGGCCTCGTGGTCAGGCGCGGGCGTGAACCAGATGTCGACGTCGAGCCCGATCTGATGACTGGTGTGTCCGGTGAGCATCGGACCGCCGCGCGGCTGCGACATGTCGCCGACCCGGATACCGTTCCAGCCTGCCTTTTTAGCGCTGTCCCCGAGCCGTTCGATGAAGGCAACGAGGTTTGGATGTCCCCAGTAGCGATTGCGCGACACTCGCATGACCTGCCACCCCGGGCCGTTGAGCGGCAGCTCCGCTGCACCGGCGATACAGCCGTTGTTGTAGGCGCCGATCGCCCGTGGGGCGGCGTGCAGTGGCTTGGTCTTCCGGGCAAACAGCTCCCGCGCCGGCGTCGAGGGCGCGTCGGGATGGTCGAGCGGCGGCAACGGCACTGGATGAAGCGTGCCCAGATCCTGCGCCGCCGCCAAGCCTGCACCGAATAACAGGGCGAAGAGCAACGACACCGAAGCGAGCAAAGCTGATGTTCGGTTGCGTGCGACGTCAGGGGCGTTGTTGCGGGTTGCCATCAGCTTCCAGTCGCAGGGCTTCGCGCAGCAGGCGTTTGAGAATCTTGCCGTTCGAATTGCGCGGCTGTGGGTCGATGCTCAGTGTGAAAGTCTCGGGGACCTTGTAGTCGGAAAGTTTGTCCTGCACGTAACGCTTCAGTTCGAGGGTCGAAGGTACCGGCTCGCGCACGGTGACGAAGGCATGGACGCGCTCGCCGAGAACCGGACAGGGCCGCGCGATGATAGCACTTTCCACGACTCCGGGATGGCTTGCCAGTACGCTCTCAACCTCGGCGGAGAAAATCTTGAAGCCGCCCCGGTTGATCATATCCTTCTTGCGGTCGAACACGTAGACGAAGCCGTCCTCGTCCATCGAGCCGATGTCTCCGCTGCGCCAATATCCGGCGGTGAATGATTCGGCATCCGCGTCCGGCCTATTCCAATAGCCTTTCACCACCGACGGGCCGCTTATCCAGATTTCGCCGGTCTCCCCGCGCGGCAGCTCGATCCCGTGGTCGTTGACGATCACGATCCGACAATTGGGGACGGGGAGCCCGACGCTCAGAAGATGCGACGCGGCGAACTCCGCGGGCATGATCGTCGACGGCGACGTCGTCTCCGTCGCGCCATAGGCGTTCATCAGGTTCAGGCCGGGCAGATTTTCAGCGAGCCGCGTGATGGTCGACTCAGGCATCGGGGCGCCGCCAAAGCCGCCGATGCGCCACGTTGACAGGTCCCGCTCGGCGAAGCCCGGAGTCAGCAGGCAGAGATTGTACATCGCCGGGACCAGGAGCGTGTGCGTCATGCGTTCGCGCTCGGCGAGCGCCAGAAAGGCCGGAGCTTTGAATTCGGGCAGAATGATCAAGGTGCCAGAGCAAGCGAGCATCGACAGAATATTGGCCACGATGCCGGTCACGTGCGCGAGGGGCGCCGCAGCGATCGAGCGGTCGGCATCGGTTAGCGCAAAACAGTACTGGAAGACGAGGGCGGAGCTGATGAGGCTCAGATGCGTCAGCATCGCGCCCTTGGGCTGGCCGGTGGTGCCCGACGTGTAGAGAATGATCGCGGTATCTTCTTCAAGGCCGCGCTTCGGCGGCGGAGCAGCCCGCGCCGGCGCCAGGGCTCGCCAGGGTTCGGCTTGATCGGGGTGCCGACTTGCGGCGTCCCCGACGACCACGCGCCTGCGGACGCCGGGAACCTGGTCCGGCGCCGGAAGCCGCGGCGCGAGGTCGGCGTCGTGGATCAACAGCGAGGCGCCGCAATCGCTGAGGGCGAACGCGATCTCGGGTGTCTGGTAGCGGGTGCTGAGCGGAACCGCTATCGCGCCGAGCCGCAAAACGGCGAAGAGCGCGACCACGAATTCCGCCCGGTTGCCGACGAGAAGGGCTACGCGATCACCCGCGGCTATTCCGCGCTCGGCAAGCGCGGCGGCGCACGCCGCCACCTCGCTTTCAACTTCCCGCCAGGTCCAGCGCTGTTCGCCGCTGACGAGGGCCTCGCCGTCCGGCTTCGCGGCGGTAGTCGCGTCGAACATATCCGACACAGTCGCCGGCCGTTCGGCAAAGCACGAGACGACACGGTTGCCGTAGTGGGCCTCCCGTCGACTTTTGGGCGATGCGGCGAGCGTCCATTCCATGATCGCGACTCGGGACCCGCCCCGCATAGTGAACTCGAATATCGAGACTAGCCGGTTCGCGACCGCGGTGGAATCAACGATGGGCCCGAGCGTGCGCCCATGCGCCGGTGGCTGTGGATCACTCGCATGCCGCGGATCGGGTGGACGGTGTGCAGCGGGAATCTTCTGGTCCGCCGCGCCGACGCGGATCGCTGGCCTACATGACGGCGCCGACCTGCCAGGGGACGAACTCGGCGCCGCCATAACCGAGCTCTTCGCTCTTGCTCTTCCGTCCGGATGCGACCTCCAGCAGATAGGCGAGAATCTCCTCGCCCTTCTGTTCGATGGTGACTTCGCCCGCGGCGATCGTTCCGCAATCGATATCGATGTCGTCGCGCATGCGCGTGTAGATTTCGGAATTGGAGGAGAGTTTTATCGATGGCGAGGGCTTGCAGCCATATGCCGAACCGCGTCCGGTCGTGAATGCGATCATCGTCACGCCCGAAGCCACCTGGCCGGTCGCGCTGCAGGGATCGAAGCCGGGGCTGTCCATGAACACGAGCCCGCGTTCGGTGCACGGCTGCGCATATTCGATGACGTCATTGAGCGGCGAGGTGCCGGCCTTTGCGACCGCGCCGAGCGACTTTTCGAGAATGGTGCTGAGCCCGCCAGCCTTGTTGCCCGGCGAGGGATTATTGTTCATCTCCGCGCCGTTGATCTTGGTGTAGTGCTCCCACCAGTCGAGCCTCGCCCGCAGCTTCGCCGAGACCTCCGGCGAACGCGCGCGCGCATAGAGAAGATGTTCGGCGCCGTAGATCTCCGGCGTCTCCGACAGGATCGCGGTGCCGCCGAGATTGACGAGGCGATCCGAGGCGTTGCCTAGCGCGGGGTTGGAGGTCACCCCCGACCAGGCGTCCGACCCGCCGCATTGCAGGCCGAGCACCAGCTCGCTCGCCGGCATCTCGGTTCGGCGCACCGCATTCACCTGCGGAAGAAGTGCGCGCAGGCGATCGAGCCCTTCCGCGATCGCCCGCCGCGTGCCGCCGACATCCTGGATGGTGAACGACTCGAACTCGGCATTGGCGCCGATGCCGTAGTCGGCCTTCAGCCGCTGGATCTGCAAAACCTCGCAGCCGAGGCCGACCAGCATAATGGCGCCGAAATTCGGGTTGGCCGCCGTGCCCCACAGCGTCCGCCGCAACAGGTCGAACCCCTCGCCCGCGCCGGCCATGCCGCAGCCGCTGGCGTGGGTGATCGGCACGATCCCGTGGACGTTGTCGAAGCCATCGAGCAGCCCGGTCTTCTCGGCCGCTTCGGCGATATGCCGGGCGACCGTCGCTGAACAGTTCACGCTGGTGAGGACGCCGATATAGTTGCGGACGCCGGCGCGTCCGTCCTTGCGGCGGTAGCCGCGAAATGTGCGTGGCTCCTCGTTGCGCCGCCAGAAGTCGGGCACCTCCGCGTCGGCGCGTTGTTCCGACATCACCAGATTGTGCACGTGCACATGAGCGCCGGCGAAGATCGGCTGCGTGGCGACGCCGATCACCTGCCCGTATTTGCGCACCGCGTTTCCAGGCGCGATCGCCGCGGTGGCGACCTTATGGCCGAATGGAACGGGCTCGCGGGTGGTGACGTCGCCGGGCAGAACCGTGCCGGCGGGGAGCCTGCGCACCGCAACGACGACGTTGTCCGCCGGATGAAGCCGAATCGCGGTTTTGTCGCGCGTGAGGACTGTGTCTGACAAGCGTGCCTCCATTGACACGTGAAGATGCGATAGTCGCGACAATCCTCCATCAAATCCAACCGGCTCACAAGCCGGTATGAATTCGCGCAACGGTCTGACCGCCGTCGCGGCAATCTCATTCAAAATCTGATGAAGATGGTATCGCGGGCCGGTCGCAACTCCGGCTGGCCACTTTTTCGCTACCTACGCACCGTGAGGTAGTGGCCGCTGCGTCTCGGATTTCCGCTCTGGGCGCCCCTCACGCTTTAGGAAGTCCCCGGCTCCCGTGCGTTCCATGCTGCGTGTCTGCATTCCACGCCGCCGCGATACCGAATCAGTAATGTACCGACTGAGGGATAGACAAGAGCGGAGTCGGCGCCAATCGCGGTTTTGCACAAAGCTGCGGCGCGCGCGACACAAGTCGTGTGATGGTTAGCGCGATTGATCGGTGAGCAGCGCAACCGGCAGGCTGGAGAGAATTTGCGCGGCTGCGAACGGGTGATCGCCCGTCGCGATCTCCTCTCCGGTCAGCACCGAGCCAAGCTTAATGCCTTGGAGCTCGCGCGGAAGCAGAATGCGGGTGTCCTTCCAGCGCGCCGGCGGGATGGTCAATGAGCCGTCGTCGCTCAAAAGACTCGTGCAACATCGGCAGATTGCGACAATAGCGGCGGAATTGCCCAAAATACGCGCGAACGCGAAGACGTGCCCAGCAAATGGGCCGTCCGCTTCCAGCGGCACGTAGCTACCGTCGGCGAAAAGGTGAGGCATTTTCTTTCGCACTGCGAGAACGCGGGCGATCATCGCTTGCTTGATGCGGCCGTCCGCCCAGTCCGCCGCAAGCCCGGCCACCGGAGCAGCCGCCGAATTTTTCCCGAGCGAACGCCTTCGCATTGCAAAATCGACCGGCGACCGGTTGTCCGGATCGACCAGGCTGAAATCCCAGTATTCCGTGCCTTGGTAAATGTCAGGCACGCCCGGAACGGTCAGCTTTAGCAGTGCTTGAGCAAGGCCGTTGACGGCCCCAGCTGGCGCTATGCGCGGGGCGAAATCGGCAATTTCTGCCAACAGTTCGGATGGTCCGGCCAAAAGCCAAGCGACAAGTTCGCGAGCGGCGCGTTCGTAACTCTCGTTCGGCGCCGACCAGTCGCTGAACAGCTTGGCCTCACGCAGTGCTTTCTGCTGCCATGCAGCAATGCGCTTGGCGTAGGCCGCCAATCGGCCGCGGTTTGTCGGCTCCAGTCCCGGCGGCCAGGCGCCGACGACCGTTTGCAGCAGAATGGCGATATCGCCCGCGCTCGGCATCGGCGTGGTGCCGGCCGTGGCGCAATGCGCAACGCAGAGCCCAATCCATCGCTTGACGGCCCGCGTCCATTCGCCTGCCAGTTCGCTCAACACGGCGAGCCGCGCGCGCACGTCCTCGCCGCGCTTGTGATCGTGCGTGGCGGTCGCAAGCATCGAATGCGGAAAATCAGCCGCCCGCTCCTGAATGCGGCGATGGAATTCGGCGGAGGCGCAGCTGAGCCGGCGGGGATCGAAGCCGACGTCGTTGCGCGACACGAGCCGGCCGTAGCGATAGAAGGCGGTATCCTCCACGGCTTTCGCGCACAGCGCCGCACTCAATTGCTGGAATCGGGCAAGGGCGATTGCTTGCTGCGCATCCGCCCCGGAGCGGATGCGCGCTCCCCCGAGCCACCGGCCCAGGATTCCGACCAACCACCTGTCACTCGGCAAGCATGTGATCTTCGCGCGAGCGACCGCCTGCGCCAGAAACGAAAGGTCCGGCGGCGAGGCGTGCGCGACACCGGCGTAGATCCGATAGACCGGAAAGTGGACGAGAATCTCGGTCAGAACCCGGTGGATGGCCGGGCGGACAATATCGCGCGTCGTCAGATCGCCTTGCGCGATCTGATAAAATGCGCGCACGACGCCCCCGAGCTGCGCCGAGAAGCTTTGCTGCAGAATCTCGCGGCGAGCTGGCTCCTCCTCGCGGCCGAAATCGCCGAACCTCCCGCTGACGCGCTCCCACAGATCGGTCAGCGGCTGTCCTCCGGCCTCGTCATGCTGCAGGGCGCTCACCTCGTCCATGAAATCGTAGCCGGTGGTCCCATCCGTTCCCCAGCCTTGCGGAAGCTTTTCGCCATCGGCGAGGATCTTTTCGACAATGAAATAGGCGGGCCCGGCGGGGCAGTGCTTCGGCCGCTCGCGTTCGAGTGCGTGCAGGCGCGTCCGCAGCTTGGTGCAGTAGTCCTGCGGCCGTGCGAGGCCGTCGATGTGGTCGACGCGCACGCCATCCATGAGCCCCTCTGCGTAAAGGCGGAACAGTGTGGCGTGAACGGCCTCGAACACTTCGTCATCCTCCACGCGGACGGCGACAAGCTCGCTGATATCGAAGAAGCGGCGCCAATTGATTTCGTCATTCGCGGTCCGCCACCAAGCCAGACGATAGTGCTGCTCTTCGAGCAGCCGGTGCAGGCGCGTGCGTCCGGCCGACGAGGCCGGATCGGATGCGGCAGACGAAGCCTGCTCGCAAAGAGTGAGAGCGCCGGCCGCAAGCGGAAATTTGTTGTCGAAGTACTGGATGAAGGCGTTGCCGGCATTGTCGCCGCGTAGCGCTATTTCGCCGGCGGCCAATGCCTCTTCATATGGCCGGCCGAGGATCGGCAACAGCACCTTGCCGCGCAGATGCGGGTCGTCCGGCTCCCAGTCGATGTCGAAATATCGGGCGTAGCGGCTGTCGCGCCCGCGTGCCAGCACCTCCATCCACCAGGCATTGCCGCTGGCGGCGGCCATGTGGTTGGGGACGATGTCGACGATGAGCCCCATCTCATGCCGACGCAATTCAGCGACGAGCCGCCGCAGCCCCTCTTCGCCGCCGAGTTCCGGATTGACCCGCGTCGGGTCGATCGTGTCGTATCCGTGCGTCGAGCCCGGACGCGCGGTCATGATCGGCGAAGCATAGAGATGACTGACGCCGACCGCGGCGAAGTAAGGAAGCAAGGCTCCCGCATCGGCGAAGGTAAAGCCGGCATGCAACTGGAGCCGCATCGTCGCCCGCGGCGCACTCATCGCCGTCCTCGTCGCGCCAGCGGATCGAGCCGCCGCCTTACGTCCGCTGGGCTGAGCAGTTCCTCCGCTTGCCCAGCATAGCGCCGGCGCCAATTCGGACGTTCGTCGATGGTGCCGGGAACATTGGGCTGATCCTCCACGGCCAGCGCATCCTCGAGCGGCAGCAGCGCAAGCTGGGACGGTGTCTGCGCGATGAACTTCACCGCCGCGTCGGCGGCGCGCGACGTTTCGTTCGGCGCCGGCAAATCTCCCTCGGCCGCCTTCGCCCGGCGGCATGCCCGCCACAGCATCTGGCGGTCCATCGTTCTCGTCGCGCGCTCCTTGTCTGGGTCTTCGACCAGGCCGCATTGCGCCCGCACGTCGATATCCGTGCCGCGCCACCAGCCGGCGACGGTCGGCAGATCGTGCGTCGATGTCATCGCAGCTACCCCTGTCGGCCACGCCTGCGGCGGCGCGAAACGGTTGCGCTCCCGCTCGAACCAGAGAACGCGCGTGCCGTAGAGGCCGGCGCGACCGATCCGGTCGCGAAAGCCCGCCGGCACCGTGCCGAGGTCCTCGCCGATGATGATCGCCCGATGCCGATGCGATTCCAGCGCGATCAGCCGCAACAGATCGTCGGTTGGATAACCGAGATAGGCGCCCTCGTTCGGGCCGGCGCCGCGAGGGATCACCCATAGCCGCTGCAGCCCCATGGCGTGGTCGATGCGCAGTCCGCCGGAATGCCGCAGGCATGCCCGCAATGTGGCGATGAACGGCGCGAACCCGCCGGCGGGGAGCGCGCGTGGCGAGAACGTGGTCAGGCCCCAGTTTTGGCCCTTCGCGTTGAAGGCGTCGGGCGGCGCGCCGATCTCGAGATCGATCAGCAGGTTGTTCGGGTTGGTCCATGCCTCGCTGCCGGCGCTGCTGATGCCCACAGCGAGGTCGGCGATCAGGCCAATTCGCATCCCGGATTGTTTTGTCGCGCGCTTTGCGGCGGCAAACGAACGATCGGCGATCGACTGCAGAAAGCAATGGAACGCAGCCTCGCTCGCATTCGTCTCTGCGAACCTTGTCACTTCCGCGCTTGCCGGGTTGCGCCACGCTTCGGACCAATCGCGCCAATTCCAGGCCGACCCATCGGCGGCAAATCTTGCTGCGTGCAGTGCTTCAAATTGCGCATGAGCGGCAAGCAGCGCTCCCCCGGCCGCGCGAAATTGCGCAAAATCCGCGGCCAGCGGCATCGCCGCGCGTGCGGCGAGATCGGTCGACGAGAAATCCTCGAACAGGCGCCGGAAGACCGACATTTTGGCGCGCGCGGACTCGCGCCAGTCGATCAGTCTTTGTTGCTCCAGTTCGGCCGCCGCTGCAGCCACGCCGGCGTCATGAGCCGCTTTCGCTACGCGAGCGTCGCCGAACAGTGTTCGCGCGTCGGCATGAAGGGGATTGTAGAAGAGCCGGCTCGACGGCGAATACGGGCTGAAATGGTTTGGATCGGCAGCAAACAGCGCGTGCACGGGGCTGAGCGCGACGGCGTCTGCCCGAAGGCCGGCAGCCTTGCCGGCAAGCGCGATGACGCCGGCGGTGTCGCCGATGCCGCAATCGCCGGCGCCGCGCAGGCCGTAGGCTTGCACCGCGAGCCCCCACGGGCGCTCCTCTGGTGTAATGTCCGCGATCGTGTAGCAGCGCGGCGGCGCGATCGCGACCGTAATGCGCTCGGCTCCTAACTCGATGACGTGATAGCCCGGCGTCTCGATGCCGGGCAGTCGCACGCCGCGCAGCGCGCTGCGCACTGGAAGCTCCGCAATCGTGCCGTCCTCGTAAGTGACCCGCACCCGATCCGGGACTTTTCCGGCAGCCGGCACCTCGAACGGGTGTCCTGTCGTTGCCGTGATCAGCGGCGGCAGCCGCGAGGTCTCCAGTTGGCGGCGGCTCTGCGCCAAGTCTGCGGCCGTGTCGCAGGGAAGCTGCAGTGCTGCGAGAATGCGGCGGAGGTTTTCGGCTGATACGCGGTGTTGTTCGTTCGCGTAGTCCCTCCACTCGACGGCAATCCCGGCACGGCCGGCGAACTCGCGAACAGCCGCGTCGCTCATGGCGGTTCCAGCATCGCCACGGTGGAATATGGTCCGATCCGGCCCTGTTGCGCCGCCAGCGCCGCCGCATCGGAGCTTGCGAACAGTAGACGCCCGCGATGCCGCGGTATCTCTGCCGCCTCGGCACCGAGATTGACGGCGATGGTGAGAAGCGAGTTGTCGCCCATCCGCCAGGATGCGGTCACGGCGGCAGAGCTGATCGCGCGGGCATCGACGGCACGCGCCCCGGCAAGGCGTGGGACAATCTCGGCACGGCGCAGCGCCAGCAGGTCGCGGTAAAGCCGTTCGCGGGCCCCTGCCCGGGCGGAATCAGCGACCGGCTTGGAACGCTCGAAGGTGACGGTGGCGTTCGGATCGGGAATTTTGTCGAGATGCTTTGGATCGGAAAATTGCGAGAACTTCGCAAACTCGCGGCGCCGGCCGTCGCGTACGGCCTGCGCCAGTTCCGCGGCGTGCTCGGTGAAGAACAGGAACGGCGACGTACTTGCTCCTTCCTCGCCCATGAACAGAAGCGGGATTTGCGGACAGAGCAGCAGCAGGGCGATTGCAGCCTCATGTGCTTGGGGATGCGCCAGCTGCGTCAGCCGTTCGCCGAACGCGCGGTTGCCGATCTGATCGTGGTTCTGCAGGAACAGCACGAAGGCGGTCGGCGGCAGATCGGCGCTTGCCGTGCCGCGCGACTTACCGCCGCGATAGGCCGAGGGCTCACCCTGATAAATGAAACCTTCCTTGAGGCAGCGCGCCAGCCGCTCGGCGGGCCGATCGGCGTAGTCCTCGTAGTAACCTTCGCTTTCACCGGTCAGCAGCACGTGCAGCACGTGATGACCGTCGTCATTCCACTGCGCATCGAAACCGCGGGCGAGGTGCGCGGCAGCGTTGTCGTCGTTTTCGAGCACGAGATGAACATGTCGCCCCGGCTCGACACTCTTGCGCACCTCGGCGGCCATTTCGTCGAGCCAACCGGCATCGGCTATGGCATGAACGGCGTCGAAGCGCAGGCCGTCGAAGCGGTATTCGAGGAGCCAGTAAAGCGCGTTCTCGGTGAAGAACCGGCGCACTTCGCGGCGGCGGAAATTGAGCGCCGGACCCCACGGCGTCGCCACGTCATCGCGGAACATCGCCGGCGCGTAGCGCGCGAGATAGTTCCCTTCAGGCCCGAAGTGATTGTAGACGACGTCGAGAAACATCATCAGGCCGTGACCGTGCGCGGCATCGATGAGCGCGCGCAAATCGTCGGGGCTGCCGTAGCTGCTCTCGGGCGCGAACAGCAAAGCGCCGTCGTAACCCCAGTTGCGGCCGCCCGGAAATTCCGCGACCGGCATCAACTCGACGGCGGTGACACCGAGCGCGGCAAGGCGTGGCAGTTCGCGGGCGACGCCGGCGAAGCCGCCGAGCAGGCCGGCGTGCGCTTCGTAGAGCACCGCCTCGTGCCACGGCCGCCCCCGCCAGTCCGGATGGCGCCAGCGATAGGACAGCGGATCAACGACGATGCTGGCGCCCCGCACGTCACCGTGCTGGGCGCGCGCGGCGGGATCGGGAACGGTGGCGCCGTCCGGCAGAATGTAGCGATAACGCGCGCCAGCTCCGCAGTTCGCTTCGGCCTCGAACCAGCCGTCATCGCTTCGCGACATTGGCAGCGGCGCGGCGCCCTCGACGGCGACCGACATCGTTGGCTGCGCCGGCGCCCAGATGCGAAATTGCGTCCGGTCATGTCCGATGAGATTCGCACCGAAAGGAAGACGCCAGCCCGTACGCATCATTGCGGCGGGTTCTCCAGCCAGGCGTAGACCAGCACGGCGCTGCGCGAGAGGACATCGATCTTGTTGTCGTTCACGGCGGGCTCTCCGGCCTCGGGCCGCGCGCTGTCGACGAGAACACGCGCCGGCAGAACCGGATCCGGCAGCCGGAAAAAATGATCTTCGCTGGTGGGATTGAGGAGAAGGTTCAGGATTGAAACCGTGCCGTCGGCATTGCGGGTCGCACGGCGCAGGCAGAGCAGGCGAATTTCCGGATTTTTCCAAGAATCCTCGGAGATCATTCCGCCGTTCGCTTCAAACCAGGCGATGTCGAAGATGCCCGGCGCCGGCTCGCGCAGGCCGTGCAGGAAGTGACGCGAGCGCAACGCGGTATGCTTCTGGCGTAGCGCAATGAGCTTGGCCGCAAAGCTTCGCAGCTCGCGGCCCTGCGCCGAATTGACCCGGCTCCAATCCCACCAGGAAGTCTCGTTGTCCTGGCAGTACGCATTGTTGTTGCCGCCCTGCGTGCGCCCCCACTCGTCGCCGCCGAGCAGCATCGGCGTGCCGTGGGCGAACATGACGGTTGCGAGCATGGCCCGCTGAATGCGCGCGCGTGTCTCCAATATGGATTTGTCCGGCGTCGGGCCTTCAACGCCCCAGTTGGCGGAAAAGTTCTCGCCGGCACCATCATTGTTGTCTTCGCCGTTTGCCTCGTTATGGCGGTGGGAGTAGCTCAAGATGTCGGCAAGCGTGAAGCCGTCATGCGAGGCAGCGTAGTTGACGGATGCCCAGGGGTGACGCGCTTGGCGGTCGAACAAATCACTTGAGCCGGCAAGACGCGCGGCGAACTCGGGACGCTCGCCGGCATCGCCGCGCCAGAACCGCCTGGTGCTGTCGCGGAAGCGGTCGTTCCATTCGGCAAATCCCGGCGGGTGATGGCCGAGCTGGTAGCCGCCGGGGCCGAGGTCCCAGGGTTCGGAGATCAGTTTCACCCGGGTCAGGATCGGATCCTGGCGCAGGGCGTCGAAGAAACCCGAACCGGGATCGAACCCATGGGCCTCGCGGCCCAGCGTCACCCCGAGATCGAACCGAAACCCGTCGACATGGAACGAGGTGACCCAGTAGCGAAGCGAGTCCATCACCATCTGCAGCACGCGTGGATGCGACAGATTCAGCGTGTTTCCAGTGCCGGTGTCGTTGATGTAGTGGCGGCGGTTTTCCGGCACCAGCCGGTAGTAACTGGCGTTGTCGAGCCCGCGAAACGACAGTGTCGGCCCGAACTCGCTTCCCTCGGCGGTATGATTGTAGACGACATCGAGAATGACCTCGATGCCGGCGGCATGAAGCCGGCGAACGGCCACGCGCATTTCACTACGCGATCCATCCGACAAGTAGCGCGGCTCGATGGCGAAGAAGCCGATCGAGTTGTAGCCCCAGTAGTTCTTCAGGCCCTGCTCGAGCAGGGTGCGATCCTGCAAGAAAGCGTGGACCGGCAGCAACTCGACGGCCGTAACGCCGAGCGACTTGAGATAGCGGATGACGTCGGCGTCCGCCAACGCCGCGAAGGTTCCCCGCTCGTTGGCACGCATGTCGTGTCGCAGCATGGTCATGCCGCGCAAATGGGTCTCATAGATGATGGTCTTCGACCACGGGACGTTGGGCGGCCGGTCATCTCCCCAATCGAACACGTCGTCGCTCACCACCGCCTTCAGCATGCCCTGGGCGCTGTCGCGGCGGTCATAAGAGAGATCGGCCCGTGGCGAATTGATGCGATAGCCGAAGAGCGCGTCGGACCAGCGCAGCGTCCCGGCGAACTGCCTTGTGTATGGATCGAGCAACAGCTTGTGCGGATTGAACCGGTGTCCTTCCTGGGGACTGTAGGGACCGTGGGCACGATAGCCGTAGATCAATCCGGTGCGCGCGTTCGGCAGATAGCCATGCCAGATTTCGTCGGTGCATTCGGGCAGATCAAGGCGCGCGATTTCGCGGCGGCCGGCGGGATCGAACAGACAAAGCTCGATGCGTTCGGCGTGTGCGGAGAACACGGAGAAATTGGTGCCCAAGCCGTCCCAGGTGGCGCCAAGGGGATAGGGATTGCCGCGATCGAGTTGGGCCGGCAATGACGCCATTGACTAGCCGTCGTGCCGCAGGAAGATCGTGGACAAAGGCGGCAGCATCAGTTCCAGCGATTGCGGGTGTCCGTGCGCCGCGATGAGAGCGGTATCGACGCGCCCTTCGTTGCCCACGTTCGATCCGCCGTAGTACCCGGAATCGCTGTTGAAGATCTCGCGCCAGCCGCCGCCCCGCGGAACGCCGATCCGATAATTGCGCCGCGGAACGGGCGTCATATTGGAGACGACGAGGATCGGCGCCGTTGGGCTCGGCCCGAGCCGCAGAAACGCGAAGACGGAATTGGACCGGTCATCGCCGACCGTCCACATGAAGCCGCTCGGCTCGCAATCGCGGCGATGCAGAGCCGGTTCGGCCGCGTAGAGATGGTTGAGGTCGCGCACCAGGCGCTGGACGCCGGCATGGGCGGGGTCCTCGATCGAGGGCCAGTCGAGTTCGCGGTCGTGATTCCATTCGCGCTCCTGGGCAAACTCACTGCCCATGAACAAAAGCTTCTTGCCGGGATGACCCCACATGAAGCCGAAATAAGCACGCAGATTGGCGAAGCGCTGCCAGCGGTCGCCCGGCATCTTGCCGATCAGCGATCCTTTTCCGTGCACCACCTCGTCGTGCGACAGCGGCAAGATGAAGTTCTCGGAAAACGCGTACAGCAGGCCGAAAGTCATCTCGCTGTGGTGATACTGCCGGTGGATCGGCTCCTTCGCCATGTAATCGAGCGTGTCGTGCATCCATCCCATGTTCCATTTGTAGGAGAATCCCAGTCCGCCGGTTGAAATCGGCCGGCTGACGCCGCCCCAGGCGGTCGATTCCTCCGCCACCATGATGGCTCCCGGACAACGCTCGGCGATCACCGCGTTGAGGTGGCGCAAAAAACCGATCGCCTCGAGATTCTCGCGGCCGCCGTGGACATTCGGAACCCATTCGCCTTCGCGGCGGCTGTAGTCGCGATAGAGCATCGAGGCGGCGGCGTCGACACGCAGGCCGTCAACGTGAAAATACTCGAGCCAGTAGAGCGCGCTGGCGATCAGGAAGCCCTGCACCTCGCGGCGGCCGAAATTGTAGATGAAGGTGTTCCAATCCTGGTGAAAGCCCTCGCGCGGATCGAGATGCTCGTAGAGGGCGGTGCCGTCGAATCGCGCCAGCCCATGCGGATCGGTCGGGAAGTGCGCCGGCACCCAGTCGAGAATAATGCCGATGCCGGCGCCGTGCAGCGCGTCCACGAACCGCGACAAACCCTGCGGCGCGCCGAAACGGCCGCTGGGTGCAAACAAGCTGAGCGGCTGATAGCCCCAGGAGCCACCGAACGGGTATTCGGCTATCGGCAGAAGCTCGACATGCGTGAATCCCATTTCGACGAGATACGGCACCAGGCGCTCGACGGCGAAATCCCACAGCGAGCTTTCCTCGGCCAATTGCCGCGGCTTGAGCCACGAGCTGAGATGCACTTCATAGATGGAGATCGGCGCGTCGGGCGCCTGGCGTTGGCCGCGTGATTGCATCCAGGCGTCGTCGCGCCAGCGGTGATCGTCCGGCTGCGGAACGATGGAGGCGGTGCCGGGCGGCGGCTCGGTCTGTCGGGCGACGGGGTCGGCCTTCCACGCCGCCTCGATCCCGCCCGGACCGGCGATGTCGTATTTGTAACGCGATCCCGGTGCCACGCGCGGAATGAACAGCTCCCAGATTCCGCCGCCGTGGCGCACGCGCATGGGGTGCCGCCGGCGATCCCAGGAATTGAAATCGCCGACGACGGCGACGCGCGAGGCGTTCGGCGCCCAGACGGCGAATCGCACGCCGTTGACGCCGTCGATGGCGACCGTCTGCGCACCGAAGCAGCGCGCCAGCTCGAAGTGGCGACCCTCGCTGAACAAATGAAGATCGAGATCCCCGAGCAGCAATCCGAAGGAATACGGATCTTCCGTCTCGTTAACCGCATCCGGCCACGCGATCCGCAGCCGATAGGGTCCTCGCTCGTCAAGGAGGCCCTCGAACAGACCGGGTTCGTTCGCGGGCTCGAGCGTCGCCAGGACGGCACCATCGGACCGGCGAACGACATCGACTTTGGTCGCACCGGGGAGAAAGGCGCGGATGACGCGTGCCTCGCGGGTATCGTGCGGTCCGAGCACGGCGAAGGGATTGTCGTGCGTGCCAAGAGCGAGCGCGTGCGCCGATTGTTGATCGAGCCGCCAGACCGGTTTGAGCCCTGCCTCAGCCATGGCGGCCTCCACCGTCTTTCTCGATGATCCGCGCAACGAGCGACGACAGTCCGGCGAGCGGCACGCCGATCCACGTCGGCCGGTTGGCGGCCTCGTAGGCAAGCTCATAAGCGGCCTTCTCGATGAGGAAGAGATCGAGCAGAGCGCGCGCGGCCGGCCCGTCGCTGTTAGAGCTTGCCTCCCAGTAGCAGCGCAGAAAGGCCTTCGACGCACGCTGGCGAAATTGCGCGATAAGATGGTCGCGCTGCGCCTCGTCTACCGGCATGGCGCCGACGCCCTTGCGTTCGACCGTGGTGGCGCCGGCATAGTCGATGGAACGGAGGAGGCCGGCGACATCGCGGAGCGGGCTGGTCTTGGCGCGACGTTCGGCAATCGAAATTGCCGGCTCGCCCTCGAAATCGATGATGTAGGCGTCGCCGCTTGCCACCAGCACCTGACCGAGATGAAAATCTCCATGGATGCGCGTCATCAAGGTTCCGGCGCCAGACTTGGCCAGTCGGTGCACGGCAGCGACAATATCGCTGCGCTGGCTCAGGAGGACGCTCGCACGCTCGCGGTCCTGCTCGCGCTCGAAAGTGCGTGTGCGGCCGATCGCATCGAACGCCGTGCCAATCCTCTTCTCGACGTTGCGTCCCCATTGCGCGGCGTCGGCCGCGCCGGCGATTTTCGGCGCGAACGCTGCTTCGGAAGTTTCGCGCGCCAGCACGGCGTGCATCTCGCCTAGTCTGCTGCCGATCACCGCGATCACGGCCTCGCAGTCGGCCAGCAGGTCGGCCTCCGTATCCCCCGCGGGTTCCGCCGCGGCGAGGCCGTCAATGGCGCGCTGCAGCTGGTCGAGGATCCACGCCCACGCATCGCCCTGATTGCGGACGAAACCAAGGGCCACGGCGAGCGTGAAGGCGGTGCCGTCGGCGGCTATGCGCACGACGTCGCCGAGGAGCGGCGGCGCATGGGTGAATCCTTGCGCCGTGAGATAGCGGCCGATCTCCGCCTCGGGGTGCGTGCCGGGCAAGATGCGGCGATAGATCTTCAGCATCACCGCGTCGCCGACCGTCAGCGAGCTGTTCGATTGCTCCGCCGCGAGCCAATTGACCTCCGCATCCGGTTTAGTTTTGAGCTGTTCGCGGCCCGATTCCGTTGCCTGGAAACGCACCACGCCGTCAGCGTGTTCGAATCCCTGGCCCGCCGCCAGGCAAGAAACGAAGCGATGCGCGAAGCCCGGCAGCGCAAACGCATCGGTGAGCAGACCGAGGCGCCGCCCGCGCCGCACGCGCGCGAGCGCCAGCCGATTGGGCAATGCCGCTGACGGCTCGTCTTCCCAAAGGATGGCCAGCGGCAGCAGCCAGCAGCTCGCACCGCCGCCGCTCTTCACCTCGACCTCGCCGAGCAGGAACTCGCGCCCGGCCTCGCCTATGTTAGTGAGGTGAGCGATACGGGTCGATTCGATCGACTGGTCCTTCAGGCCAAACCAACGGCGCTTGAGGATGTATTGCGGCAGTATCTCGCGCGCGATCACCGCCTCCGCCGTTGTCGAAAGCACCTTGCCGAGGTTCTCGCGGAGAACGAGTGTCACGAATTCCGGCAGCGGCTCAGGCGCCGGCGTGTGCCATGCCGGCCAGTCGCTCGCCTCGCCGAGAACGAACCAGTAAAAGCCGTAGGGCGGCAGCGTGAGCAGATAGGTCAGTTCGCCGATCGGCGGAAACGGCGTACCGGCATTGAGCTCGACGGGGACGCGGCCGGCGAACGCCGACAGATCGAGTTCTACCGCCTGCGAGCTATGCGCGACATTGGCGACGCAGAGAATGGTTTCGCCCGCGTACTCGCGCAGATAGGCGAGAATCTTGCGATTCTTCGGATACAGGAACGTCAGCGTGCCGCGCCCCAGCGCCGGATGCCGGCGCCGGACGGCGAGCATGCGCCGTGTCCAGTTGAGAACGGAGTGAGGATCGCGGGTCTGCGCCTCGACGTTCACCGCGCCGTAGCCGTAAAGCGGATCCATGATCGGCGGCAGCACCAGCGCCGCCGGATCGGCGCGCGAGAATCCGCCGTTGCGGTCCGGTGACCATTGCATAGGCGTGCGCACGCCGTTGCGGTCGCCGAGATGGATGTTGTCGCCCATGCCGATCTCGTCGCCGTAGTAGATGACCGGCGTGCCGGACATGGAAAGCAACAGGCAGTTCATCAGTTCGAACCGGCGCCGGTCGCGCTCAAGCAGCGGGGCCAACCGCCGCCGGATGCCGAGATTGAGGCGGGCACGACGGTCCGCGGCATACGTCTGCCGTAGATAGTCACGCTCGCTGTCGGTCACCATTTCGAGCGTCAATTCGTCGTGATTGCGCAGGAAGACGGCCCACTGGCAGCTTTCCGGGATCGCCGGTGTCTGCCGCATGATGTCGGTGATCGGGAA
>Ga0210405_10001608_pt1 | contig 25134 bp, 26 predicted proteins | sample IncBWH11MmetaG_FD_155492 | JGI IMG/M metagenome (GOLD analysis project Ga0210405, IMG submission 155492) | Forest soil microbial communities from Barre Woods Harvard Forest LTER site, Petersham, Massachusetts, United States - Inc-BW-H-11-M | ecosystem: Environmental > Terrestrial > Soil >... | reverse complement strand
ACGAAGGTCTCCTTTTGTATCTTAAAGAGCATGACCCGGCTCCTCTTGCATGAACTCATCGAAGGTCTGAGCCTGCTCCGACTCATGCTCTTGAAACTCCGCTAGCAGATCGGCGGCCTTCTGTTCGGGAGTGTCCTTCTCAACCGTTATTGCTGTGCAGCCACATGGCCCCATCGCCATTGGAATCGCATCCACTTCCTCGCCGTACTTGTTGTGACCACCTACCAGCGAATCGCCGCGCTCGTACTGGCAGCCGTACTTGTCGCCGTGTAACCTGACTTCGTGACCGCAATCTTCGCAGAGTGCTTCTGTCTCGCGTTCTACGTGACGTGCGTGAGCCTGCTCGCACCGTGAAACGAAGTGTGTTCCGCTCCCGTTGAATGCGCAGCGCCATCCACAGGAACAGCAGTCGTTGTGCTCTGAGTTAAGCCATGTGTGTTGCGGTTCCTGACTATTGAGTGGCATATTCAATCTCCTAGACTGCGGGCGTACTTGGTGAGGACTTCCTTGGCGAGAGAGTGAAACGTCCTGAACTGGAACCTAGCGTACTTGAGCATCTTCTGGTATTCAGGAAGCCCCATCTTCACCCGGATAGTTGTTTCTTTGGTGTTCTTGTTCATGTACAGAAGTATGCAAAAGTATTCAGAAGTTGTCAAGCACGAAATGAGGGGTACCCCAAAATAAAAGAGGCCGCTCCGAAGAACGGCCCCAAGCCTATGCGATTGGACAACCAAACCTGCCACCGTGAATTGGGCAGATTACCGCCATTTTCCCATCTTATAAGGGAATGAGCAAGCGTTATTCTAAGCCTTGATACGTTTAGGCGAGACCCCAGCTATCTCGTCTTTGCGGGTGAACGTAAATACCCGCAGTGCATCCGAGATTGACGATATGGGAGACCTGTTGCGGCGGTAGCATAGCAGGTACGTTTTGGTTTGATCGTCACTCGGCTGTCCCTCTTCCTACCGCTGCTCGCATAGGCTTTGTGTGGGCAGAAGACGTAGGCGAATTATCGGAAGGAAGTATAGCACGGGGTTGGGGGTAAAACAACACAGCAAGTCAATGTTTTAATGAGTGGTTATGCACGATGTAGTAGCGGAGCCAAGGAAGAATTAAGCCCGGTCACCGCTCCTTCAGAGATGACCGGGCCTCAGACCTACGTATGGGGCTATCCCTGGATTTCGATTAGCCTCCAGTCGTGCTGTATTTACTGGACACGTCCACGAGATAGCGCATCGGACATCCGATTGGCCCTGCTACTGGCGGCTTCTGCGGACTCCGGAGCGCTGGTGATGGGTCCCCGGTACCCAGGCAGTATCACCCTCGGCGGCCCGTCATAGTTCGGGTCCGGTGTCCTGTGCGCATTCGTCACCGTCTCCGTCATTTGGACTTGCCGCTGGTGTTCCCGCCTGATATTGCGCCTGGTGATATCGGACAAGGGTTCCGCTTCTATCGGTCCCAAGTCCTCGATATCCTGAGGACGAGGTACTGGCCGGTCCCGGACGACCGAGGGTTTGGCTCGGAAGTCCTGTCCCAGTTTTCGCATCTCCTGCCCGACTTTTTGAAACGCTGCTTTTAGATTGTTCAAGGCTGCCTCCTTTTACTTTCTGCTCGATGACGCCGGTGCCGGTGGTGCCGGTGGTTGGGCCGCTGCGACCGCGCCGTTCAAGGCCGTGGCTTGCGCCTCGATCTGTGCCGCTGCCGCTTGTACTGCGGGATCCTCACTGGATGCCAAGTCAGCCGCGAGTGCTGCAAGATCGTTCGCCGCTGCTGTAACCGCTGCCGTGAGGTCCGTTACTGCCTGAGTCAGTGCTGCCAGTCCTGGTTGTGTTCCGCCCATATATCTCCTTATCTCCAAGAGGATTAGGAGTATTGCTACTCCTATTGCTGCCAGTGCATACGTCATAGGTGTACTACTCCTATCCCGGTGCTACGACCGTACCAGGGTTGCGTAACCACGCTTCCCCGACAATGGCGAGCATCGAAGCTGTGTCGATGATACCGATTGAACCCCAAGTGAATAGCGCCCAAGCAGTCGCAGCAAATCCAGGAGGCACGGTCACAGGGACTTTGTACTTAGACGAGATCTGTGCCGCGAGCCAGGCAGTAGGACCGAATCCCGGCAAGCACGTACAGTGGTCCTCGTTGTCGTCCGCGGTGAACCCACTTGCGAACCACCCGGACGGCGGAGGGTCTACCGTCCCCACTGCATTGTCCAACTGGTCCGCTGCGACCCCGACCTTGACCGGGCCTTGCGCAATGGCGTTCTGCAATGCGAAGCTGTTGGTCCAGTCAATCGCACTGTAGGGGCCGTCGTTGTACACGACACCGTCTTGAGGGAATCCACCATTCCGCATGAGGTCCATGACTTGGGTGAGGTCCGCCCCATTGAGTACGTTATTCGCCGTGGCCCAAGCTACGACGGTATCATCAGAGATGAACACCCCAGTAGCGCCGCAACCCTTGTTGAACGCCTCTTCCGCCGTGACACAGTCGCCGTCCACATCGTTGTCCCACATGGAGAGTTTATCCGGCAGCCAGATAAACTGGTCCGGTGTAGGTCCGACAATCCTGTGCGGCATGGCAGCCGCCAGCCTATATCTGGGTGAGGGAAATGCTCCGCGTGGTCGTGGCATATTACTCCTTTATAGTCTGTGCAAGTGCCTAGCCAGCAGGAAGGATAGTACTGCGACTACCTGCCCAAACTCCAAGAACACGAAGTCCTGAAGGTCACTACCACGAGTCTCAGTATTCTCATAGCGCGGGTCATACCAGAACTCATGGATCAGAGCGTAGACTGTACATCCTACAAGCCCTACTGTTAGTCCCTTCCAACCCCAAAAAACGGACAGGGTAAAGCAAATCCCGTACATCGTAAAGAAGTGAGCTATCTGCGATACCGAGTTAAAGAACTTCGGGTTGATAGCTCGCAGAATAGCGGCTTTAAGGGTTGTCATATGTTAGCCAGTTCCGCTTCTTGTTTGATAAACGGGTAAATCCAATCCACGAACTGTTGCGGCGTCATGTTCGGCATATTCAGTTTACCGCACACGACGCTGATCATTGGGTTCCCTCCAAACGCTCCCGTCTGTATCGTGACGGTGGCGTCGGAGCTAACTATAGAGTCTTTCACGTTAGCACTGCTCGCATCTTCCGAGTCGCACGTGCGCCTTGTTCTTGCTGACGAATCGATGTTTGAACTGCGCTCCGAGGGGTGCCAAATGTACCGTCAGTCCGGTCGCCATCGTGAAAGAGCTAGATGAGATGTTAGAGAATACTCCGCTTTCATGGCCTCCACCGAATACCCCATAGATTTCAAGGACGTTCAGTGTTGTTGATTCACTGACAGGAATTCCGAAGCTAGCCCCTGCAATCCCGGCAGCATGGGTAATGCCTAGCTGCACGACTTCACCAAGCCCGGCGCTGAATCCCACGGGAACAGCCGACGCGTCGAATAGCAGCTTCGCTGATAGCGTCTTGCCGATGATCGAGGACAGAGGCAGCGTGTACGTTCCAACTCCCAAATTGTAATTTCTAGAGAGAGAAGGAACGGAGATTTCCCAGTATGCTCCTGTCACCCTCTGAGTCACCTGGTAAGAAGCACTGGCTAGAACGGCAGGCTGCCAGCCTCCGCTACCGCCGGAGAACCCGGTGAAAGAACCACTAATCGAAGCGTTGCTAAGGGCTGTTTGCCCAAAGGTGGAAAGCGTGCAAAGCAGAACAGCCGCCAATAATCCTAAGCGTCTAATCATGTTCAAATCCTCCTTGGTTACTTACTTTGTTACTTTCGGAGCAATCGTCTTGGCTTCTGTCAGCGCATCGGTGGCCTTGTTTGCCTGCTGTGCTGCCTGCTTCGTCGCGCTCTCGGCTACGTCCAGCTTGGACTGCAATTGCGTGGGTGTGGCGTCGCTCTGCGACCACTTCAGGAGCACCGGTACCCACACTGCCGCCTCACGCGATACGACGGTCACGCCTGCGAGCTTGGCTATATTCCAGATCGCTGCAGAGTTGTGGAAGTTAAAGTTAGCAGGCAAGATCATCCACGCCCCGACGTTCACAATCAAGGCATTGACGGCATTCTTCAGTGCGACGATACCAAAGTTCCTGAGAGTCATAGTCCAGCCGGTCATGTCCCCTCCTTATTTTGACTTTCTGCCCTGCCTTGCGCAACACCCTGGTCCTTGATGGCCTGCTTCGCCTGGGACTCCCGGATACCTTCCTCCCTGCCTTCCTGGTGCGATGATATTTTTATTGCTGCTACCAGTTCCGTGAGCCTGCTGTTTATCAACATGTGCACGTCCGTGATCTTGGACTTGAGCACCAGCCCAAGTATCACGATGGCGACGTTCCCCACCAACCCGATTAGTGCGACCTTAACGGTCGGGTCCATGACAACCGCGACGGCCCAGGCCGAGACCGTCACGGCGAGCATCAACTTCATGAACGGTATCTTAAGAATTAACATATTCCTGCAGGGTCGTATTCGCCTCCGTTCCCAACTCGTGGCAGACGACATAGGCCCAGGAAGCCGGATTGTCACCGCCCGTGTATTTAACGGCTAGCTGCATCATCGTAGTACTTAACGGGTATACTTTACTACACCCCGTGAGCATACGCTGTACCTTGATGGTTAACGCCGCTGCCCCATCCGCTGCATTTACAAACTTCCACACCCCCGCCGCGTTCATCGTTCCATCGGTCGGGAACCCCGCGGAGTCTTCGCCGGTCAGGTCTCCGGGATTGTTCCACTCTCGTGGCGAATCCTCCGCCTTGGTTATCGCGTAGACCATCTTGGCAATCTTGAGTTCTAGTGATGGCGTCATTAGTATTCCTCAAGATACCAGACGCCCTGGCACGTCGGGCTTCCTGCGCCGCTCGTGTTCGTGTACTGGAGCGTGACATTCTGGGTAGCTGCTGGGAATGCTACCATTCCCCCCTGCTGTAAGCTGCCTAGGGTCGCGAGCGAGATTGTACTGGAGGCCACGCTCTGCAGGGTGCCGCTGCCATCCGTCCATTTCAGGGTCAGGGAAAACGTCCCTGCACTCCCAGCCGACAGGGTGAACATGTTGTAGTACAAGTGGAACACGGCAGCCCCGGAGATCGGAGCCGTCCCAATTGTTACCGCTCCTGCCGTGCCGCAAAGAGTGGGTATCGCTCCCTTATTCACGAATACGGGAAAGCCTATCGTTGGGACCACTGCGCCGGTTGTGGTCTCATACTGTGAGAGTTGCCCGCTACTCGCAAATGTCGTCTGCTGGGCGTTCCCGATGGAAGTTATACCCTCTAGGTCCGTATTCGTCATCATTACGTTAGCCAGGGTCGGGCAGCTTGTGGATATGCACACTATCCCGCTTGCGTCCGGGAAGGTGTAATTCCGCACTGCAGTATTACTGTTCAGCAAGTTACTGGAGAACGTCGTACCAGAGGTCCAGGCCAGCCCATTGAACGTCTGCGTCCCCTGCCAGATGTTGTTGATGTTCACGAAGGCGGGGGACTGGAAGGAGATTTGGTTTGTCGTCAGCGATGTCGGCGTAGCCTGCCCGATGTTGAATGGGCCGGGGCTGGTAATGTAGAAATTATTCTGCGCTACGGGATTCCCTGCTGTGTCGTACAAGTTTTCCACGTAGTAGGTTCCCATCGGCTGAATTGCGTCGTTCGGCACAACTGCTGCAAATGAGGGAAGGCTCCCGTTCACTACCGGGTACTGTATCGGATAGACTGCGACCGCCGTATTGTTCGCTGTGTTCTGGCCGGGATTGGAGAGCGTCAGGACCATGCGGCCATTGAGAGGAGTGCCGTCCGGTCCTGTAACCGTACCATTGATCGTGACGATGGCGGACGGCGACCCGTGGGCCGGGAAGAATAGAATGGCGTGCAAGATAAGTAGAGATACCACGAATACGATTAAGTTTTTGACCTTGTCCTTCATTGCAACCTCGCCTTATTAAACTTGTCTCGGAAATTCTTCTTGTCTTGCTTCATCTGATCTAGTATCTCTTCATGTGCATTGGCCTTAGGTCTTTCTGCTTTCATTTTCTCTAGTAGCGTATTCCCCCTATTCGGGGCCTCCTCGATGTTCCGGGCTGGCCTCGGGGTCGCTTCCCTTCCCTCAAACGGTTCGTGCCCTGCCGCAAATTCCGTCCCCCGTCTGCTCGCCTCTGCCGGGGACCTTTGCTCCATGCGGGCCTCTTCCGGAGTCAACACATGTCGCGGGGGTGGGGGTGCATTCCTCTCCGCGTGTGCCCGTGCTTCCATCTCCAGGGGCAGGGGCCGAGGCGGTCCCTGGGGAGTAAACTCTTGCGGCTTTGGCCTCGCCGGAAACGCCTTATTCATGGCCTTGTCGTATAACCCCTTCTTACCCAGCAGCGCTCCGGATTCCGGGTCCCTTATCGCGTCACTTACTCCGTACCTAGCACGTTCTATTCCAGCGTCCGCAGTCTCCCCTCCCTCCCTACCTCCGTACAGTGCCAGTGCCGCGTCCAGCAGCCCTCCGGGGTCTCCTCTGCCTAAGACTTCTCCTGCCTGTGCTGCCATCGGCCCAGCGACCGGCAGGTAGCTCGCTACACGATGGCCGACACTCTCCATGCCAGTCGTGGCATTGGCCTTCCGGCCTTCCTCTAGCAAGGGATTGACTATTAGGTCTTTTGCGACTACACCGACTCCGCCTGTTCCGGGCTGTCTGGTCGGGTCAAGGTTCTTGCGCACCGAGCCTGCCGCATTCTCGATTCCTCCGTAGAAACGATTCGCAGCTCCAAGCAATCCAGTCTCAGGCTCGGAAGGCCCCGTGTCGTTAGGATTGGCTGCTACTTCCGGCCTCACTCCCCGCGCATGCCTAGCTGCTACGTCCTCTGGCATGAATCCAGGAGGGGGAGGCGGAGGTGCAGCGTCCTGTCCTTCAGGTACGAAACCTGGAGGAGGTGGAGGAGGCGCTACTGTGTCGGTGCCGGGACCCATTTCTTACCATCCCATCCTATGCGCTCATGTGTCGTCGGATTTACATGGAAATTACTCAATTTTGTGGGAGCGGGTTGCGCGCCGCCCCCTGTTGGCCTACCCCCTCCAGTTGCACCTCCTCCCGCAGTCCCGCCGCGGAGCCTCCCAATCTCCTCATTACTGCCCATGTTCGCGTACTGCTGGAGCATCCCGTCAGTCTCCTGCAGCGCACCCTTCAGTGCATTCCAGTCCTGCCCCGGTCCTAGGCTCGATTTTATGTCGTCGTAGATTTCCTTAGACGAACGCCCGGTGTGCGCACGCATCGTCGCGCTGGATGTCAACATGCTCGCAGAACGCAAGGTTCCGATGTCCTTCCTTATCTCCGGGGGCAGGGTCGGGTCCACTAACCCCTTCCCGAATATCCAATCCTCGACCTTGTTGGCTGGCAGACTCCCCATTGCTCCCGCCTTCTCCAGCCGGTCCATCGCCGCCTCCGCATCGTTGAGGGACTTCAAACCCCCCTTGGCAAATTCCGCACTTTGGAGCATCGCAGCGGGGGCTTTGTTCGCGGAAATCTCCGCAACCTTCATCTGCGTCTGTTTATCGAGCTGCTCCTTCCATCGCTTGTACTTGTCAGTGTCTCGGTATTCGGATAGTTGCTGGTCTCTGGCGGCCTGAGCAAGACTTTCCTTACTCTGAATGGCCGCTTGGCTGCGCTGGTTCTGCCCTTCTTGCACATTCGCCGCACGCTGGTTTTGTCCTTGGATGGTCTGAATCAACCGATTGCTGCGGCCCGTCTCAGCATCCTGAGCCATCTTCGCACGCTCAGTCATGCCCTTTTCAGCGACTTCGTTCCTTCGCTCGGCTTCCATCTCCTGCAACAACCTTCCTGACTTCTGAATCTGTTGCTGCCCGGCTATGCGTCTGTTCTGTTCGTCGGTATTAGCCAGACCTGTTACACCGGCATTCACACCTTTGGCCGCACCCTCCGCCGCACCATAATTCCCATGCCTCGCCGCTAGCGGGAGAAGTGCTAGGGGAGCTGTGGCAACTCCGTATCGTAGAAGGTTCTGTTTCAGGCTTGGCTTCGGAAGAGGTTGATTGATCTTATCGTATTCCGCCTGCATCTGAGCAAGCCGATCTGTGGGCGCTGGAGGTGCAGCACCGCCTGCACGAGTCGGAGCTTTATCGTCTTCCGTGCGGTCACGTACTTGGTTATCTGTATTCGTAGTATCCGGCTGAGAAAGAGCCGCACTCAACAGCGGATTGGCAGCATTGTTCTGTGCACTGGCGTCGGATTCATCACCCGGCCCGTATGGGGACACTTGCCCTGTCCCATATTGCTTGGCGGCTTGAAGGAGACTAGGCAGCGCGGCTAAGATAGAATTACCCATTACATCATCGCTCCCATAGCCGCACCCTTAGCAGCTTGGGCAGGAATGCCAAGCAACGCATTCCACATTCCCGATTGGGCATTTTGATAATTCTCCTCCAGTCCGGTAGCGGCTTGGTTATAGCCTTGCGCAGCGCCGCTCTGCGTTGCCCCGATTCCCGCGGTCCCCGCTGCCGCCCCTTCCGCGAGTGGCGCTGCTTCTGCTGCCGCTTCCGCTGGCAACGCTCCGACTGCGCCCGCTTCCTGTCCTGCAATCTCGTTTTCACTGCCTTGGACGTTCGGCTGGCTATAATTAAATCCAGACTGATTGGCATTAGCACGATTGTTTGCCTGAGCATTGTTGTAGGCTTGGCTGGTTGAGTCCGTTCCAGTAGTTAGCAAGCTCTTGTAAAATGGCGAGCTGGTAACCGGCCCCTCAAATTGGCCAAAGGTACCTTGGGCGGTATTTTGGTTTTGCGTGGCCTGTTGTTGCTGCTGCTGCGTGCTCTGGGTATCTGTCTTCTCAAGCGGCGAGCGGCTTGCCATGCTAGCCTCCAATCCTGATAGGCCCCCGCGGTATGGGGTACCCTACTCTCTCATCAATAACTAGCGGGTCGCCCGGCGGCGGAACTATGGGCGGTATGACCGCTGTAACAAGTGCTCCAGACATCCCAGAAACCGGTCCAGCCGGAACTACCGACCGCTGCCCGTTGTTCTTAAGACTCCAGACCCAATACCAGCGTGTGGCGACCGCTCCGAATATGTCCGCATACTGATTGCCGGGACCGACAAATGCCTGCGTAGCCTTGGAAATGTCTGGGCTGTTACCCCACAGGATTTGGTAATAGTCTGCATCCACCGTAGTCCACTGGAGGAGGTTTCCACCTGGAAGTGGAGTGATGGCCAGGTTAACTACCGGACCCGGAGGCTCTTGCGCGCCTTGCAGTTTGAGCACGACTTGGCGCATGTCGTTCAAGTGCGCTCTGAGCGCCGGTTCAACGCCTATCGGTACTGGCCTTATTCCCCTGGTCATGATTCCCTATCCGAAGTTCCGATATAGCCTGCGTGAAGCTCCAGCACGGCACAGTCAATGTCCTGCTTGGGAAAGTTAATCTCTATCGACATCAAATGCGCCCTGTTGTTCAACTCGATAATCTCGTCCTCCAACTCCTGGTTAATCACTTCCGGCTTCCTGAATGTCCTCTCCCGGTAGTCCACGTACCGTACGGTCGCGCTGAAGCCTTGATTATCCGCGATAAGCACTCCCTGTCTCCACATCTTTGAGCGGTAGGGGTAATCAGTTCCGAACCATCCGCTTTTCCACCTTGCAGGCAGCTCTCCCGCTGTCTCGGTCGGGTTCAGGTTTACTCCCCCGGTCGTCATGGAGTTTACCGGAAGCTGGTAGAGCTGCCCGTTTTGGCTGATGGTGAGCATCCTTTGTCCGTTCGGAGTCTGCAGCACGGAAATGAAATCTGCTTGGATGTCGGTCGGGAAGATGTCGATATTCTGCGTCGTCTGCTCAAGGGCAAAGAACACGATCTTGTTGAGCGTGAACGAACCGTTTACCGCAATGATAAGCCCGTACCAGTTGCGAGACTGCCAGTTGAAATAACATCCTACCGCAAGCTGCTCTGTTCCCGGCGTGATGCTGGCGAGTAAAGGCACAATAGCTTCTGAAATACACTGTGGAGCACTGACTCCGTTGAAGACGTTCACCGACTTGTCTTGCGCGAGCCACACCAACCCTCCCGGCGTGGCGCAGACTGTGTTATGCGAATACGCTCCCATTGTCCAAGGCATTTCCTCAAGGTAGTCGGTCCAGAGCACAGGAGCATTCTGCGTGATGTCCTGCAAGGCCCCAAGCAGCATCCACATCGTGCCAGTGGAAGACCAGAAGACGACTCCCGGCATGATTGCACCAACCCCTGCAATCTCCTCCGCGCCGATGGCGAGGTTAATCATGTTGTTGCTGGGAACCGACTCTTCCGGCCGACCAGAGAGGATTTGCTCATAGCCGGTCCAGAAGAAAGTCTGCGCTGCGCCTAAGAGGTTAGCTCCGATAATCCGGCCCTGCCATTTGCACAAGTATTTGCAGATCGGCGGGGGATTGTTGATGAGGTTCGCCTGCGTCAGGGTATCGAGGTCCACGTCCGGGAAATTGTCCAGAAGGAATAGACCACCTTGCGCAATGGGCCAGTTCCCTCCGTTGTTGTTGGGATTAGGTACGCGGAACATCACCCCACCGCCGTCAAGGTTCCGATACCAAACGATGGTATCCACTTGTGGGTCGGTCGGTGCAGTCGCAGTCAGGAATTGCGGAAGGCTCGCTATCGCTCCGGTGTTGGTGCTCAGTGCGCTCCTGTTTCCGATATGGCCTGTTACGGAGTTCTCATAGGCATAGGCCCATTGATGGCCGAAGAGAAGTGCACCGGGACCAGCCAGAGCGAGAGTCCCACCTGCTTGGTTTGCTGCATTTGGTATCCCGGTCACCGTGCCAAAAAGGAACTGCACGTGCCCAAAATCGACAGTGAGCGGCCCTCCAGACAAAGCTATGGTCATCCCATTGAGCGCGACAAGGGCTGACCCAGCAACGGTAAACTGAATAGGCTGCGCGGTACCGATTAAGAAGTCAAATTCACCCACAGAACCGGGGAATACGTTAATGGTTCCATTGACCACATTGACATGGTCGATGGCAAAGGATACGGCTTCTGCGGAGACGGACGGTGCGAGACCGGGAGTGTTGGAGTTTGCATACGTTCCGCCCGGCGCGAAGATGCCCCATTGCTCAAGACTTCCTGTGCCGAGCCACTTCTGCATGACCACGTTATTGGCCATGAACAGGATATTATTGGCTTCTACCATCGACCACGGCCCTGCAAGGGTCGGGTCTGTCTTAATCAGAACCGCGTTGAACTGTCCATTGGGCTGCCATGAGAGACTATAGAGAGAGTTGAAATAGTTCGCTACCACGTTTCTTGTGGGGACACCGCTTGCAAGGTACTGAAAGTCCCAAAACGACTGCGGCCCCGAGGGCTGTTGGATGTTCGGAGAAATGACGACGGGCAGTCTGAACTTCTCCAACCCTCCTGAGTCGCTTACGATGACATTGTTGCAGTCCAAGGCGAAGTTAGGCTGGACATTGTTCTGCGTCTGGAAGGAGTTCATTCCACGGAACTGCGTTACCGCAACTGTGGTTAGAGCGCGTCGGAAAAGCTCAAAAGCAGGTGTGGAATAAAATGAGTTGGCTGCACTGGCCATTTAGTAGAGGTAAGGCACGACTCGGCAATCTACTGACCAGTTTTCCTGATTCAGCGACTCCAATATCGCGTTCTGTTCCGCTGCGACAACTCCTTGCCATGCCTGATATGCCAGATACTCCTCTAGGCTCAGCTTGCACTTCATGATGGCGAAGTCGCGGTAGAACTCGTAAGCTCCCATGATCTGCGTGTAGGGTATCCGCGCTTGGTCATACCTCAATCGTCGGGGCTTCGAGACGTACCAATAACGGGTCGTGAATGCTATCCCTGTTTGCGGCCTAAGCTCCATCACATTCCCATTAAGGATGTCCCACACGAAGGTCTGATACTGGCTGGCGTTTGGAACGATTCTTGCCAGTTTCCGCATCATGTCCGAATCGATTGATGACTGGTTCCATGCGATATGCGTTCCGTCAGGCATCTGGGCTTCAAGATGCTCGATATAGGCTAGGGAATCGTAGGTGGTATTCGTGATCGGAGGCTGTTGCTGTGCTGCCGGGTAGTCCTGCACGCCCGTTGCCGGTTCCTGCCAGGTCACGCCGAACGGTATCGGCTGCTGATTCTGCAGTCCCAGGTTATTCAGCCCGGCATATAGGTTCCAGCCCACGACTCCCGGCGTCTTCGGCACGGACGCTGGCTGTATCTCCCCGGCTTCGGCAGCGAACAAGTTTCCTGGTCCCGTGGTGGTAGTCTGCGCGAGCGGGCTAATGTTCGTCTCCGTGCCCGACTCCGTAACCACCGTCATACCAAAGTTAATAGTCCGGGCCGGGAGTGCGCCCCCGGCAATTAACCCGACCGCGATAGGGGGCGTGGTCGGGTCCGGCACCGCCACGAACTGTATCCTCTCCACATTGCTCCCGATCTGGAGCGTGACCGGGCTATCGGTCCCGATAAACCTCGATAGCTTGACTTTGATCGCGGCCATCCAAAGGGCCGATACAGCATCATTGATGGCATCGCGTACCTGCCTCTGGCCTTGGGCATTGCGCATATCACCCTTGAGCCAGTTAGTCACTTCGGCGGCAATGCTTCCGAGGGTTCCCGGAGGGCCGTTCCATGTCGAGACGTTAGCTGGGGCGTTGCCCAATTAGTTCTTCCTGTTTTTCTTGTGTTCTTCCGACTCTTCCGGCTCAGTGCGAATACTGCCAGCCATGGCCGACCGCAACAGAGCCTTCATTTCGTCTAACTGGTTCTGGAGGTTGGAAATCTTGGAATCCTTGTCCTGCTCTTGGCTTCCTACCGTGCGAATACCGTAAGCCTCAAGTGTATAACCTCTGCGATGCATCACATCGAGCAATGCGGGTGGAGTTGGTTTGGGAATCTTGCCTTTGCTCGTGCGGTCGGTCACCACCCCGTCCACGTAAGCCTCAAACCTTCGGCGGTCGCTCGCTTCGATAATGGCAAGAGATTCCTGCCGCGCTTTCTCCAAGTCGAATCTCAGTTCGGTCTTGGATTTAATCAGCGTGACTTTCACCACGCCAAGATAGCCTTTGTGCCGGATAAGCTCGTTACCAGCGATGTCGGGAACTTCTACAACCTCATCCTGTGGAACGATGAATAGCCTGCCAAGCGGCCCGACTGGAGAGCCATCCACCACCATCGCAATTTCTTCGCTTCCGTTATATGCACTATAAACGTACATTTAGTTTCTCTCCTTGAGTAATTTGAACCGTTTCCTTCCATAAGGGGCCGGATTTGCTGGTAGGTCTGAGCCTTTGCCGTCGCGCAGCGCCCGTTGCTGCCTGTCAAGAAATAGCGCGTCTGAGCCTCGCGCAGTAATCTGTTCGCCGCTGGCTACCGCGTTTTCTACCTGAATCATGCGCTTCAAGTTCTCCGACGGCAAGCTATCGACAGCGGCCAAGACTTTCTCATCGCCTTTCTTCTCGTTAAGTTCTTTCTGCTTTTCCGCCGCTTCTCGCTTCTCGCGCAGAATCTCCCTCGGGTCTTTCCCGTCCTTCCAAGTATCACCGCGCTTTAAGTCTGCAATTAGTTGGTCATTCAGCTTGAAGCGATAGGCGATCAGCGCCCATCTGCAAAAGTCATCTTCCTCTACCCATCGTTCAATCGCCCACATGTCGCAAACGAAGTCCCAGCGAGCGCGAAGCATAGGATCAATCAACCGCAGAGACAATGCAAAATCTTCCGGAACACGCTGCAACCCAGCCAAGGTCGCTTCACGAAGTATCTGAATGTTGCGCTTGATGAAAGACGTTTCGATAGGCTCCCATTGCGAGCGTTCGAGCATCTTCGTCAAGCACACAACCTCTTCTACTGCCGCTGGCGGCCCTGGCTGTTGTGCAGTATTAGACATCGAGAACGCCCGCCTTCTCTAGTATCCGATAATATGTCCTTTCAGCGTGACAATTAGCGCAAACGACATCGCACTTTGCAATCTCAGCTTCTAGCTTTCGAGGACTTAAGCTCCTATTTTTATGACACGAAATTGTAAAATCTTTTTCACCGCGCACATGGTCAAAGTGCATAACCCAATAGCCGTATTGAACCCCACAGTCAGCACACGGAACCGACTTAGCAGCAATGCGTATGTCGCGAACACGATCTTTCTTTCGCTTAACCCACGCCTTGTACTTGTCCGGGTCCGTGTGCTTTCTGTAAGCCATACTTTTCTCCCACTAAATCGTAGCGGGAACCAGTTGGAAGTTTGTGGGAACAGCAAAATTTTGTTCTCTGCCCCACGCACTTCGTTGGAGTAAACCTATGTTGTGATACCATCTCATCAATCCTGCTACGGCATCGGCAATACCATTTGCTCCGATAATCCGCGTCCAGGTTCCGGCTTCATCTTCTGCGAGCGAGAGCGGGATGGCTTCAAACTTCTTCATCATCTCGGTATCGCCTGCGAAGATGCGGTCTGGTCGGGCGTCCTTGTCCTCGATAATCGGGAGTCCAGCGTAATCGAATACGTTGAATCCCAGGTCGAGAGCCTTTTTGCCCACCTTTGCTGCTGGCCCTTCATTCGTGATATCGAAACGCAAAGTCTGCGTTGCGATAGATACGTACTCATTGATCTGCGCGGACGGGAAGATAAACATGTTCGGGTCCACGCCGCCGCGGTTCTTTACGAACTGGCGAAGTTGTTGCAAGAGCGGAGACGACAGCGTTGCCCCGCCTACGTCCTGCAAGTAGCTCTGCCAGGCTGGCCACACGCCAGGGTCGATGCCTTGGACCACACCGCTTGAGTTCACCAGGTTCATGAACCCGTTGGCAGTGAGCCAGCCATCGTTGGTGACCGCGAATTGCGGGTACTCGCCCGATAGCGCGAGAGCGTGCCCGGCAACGGAGGTACCACCGCCCGTGTATGTGACCGTTTGTGTTGCGTAATTGATCGTCAAGATTGTTGCGTTGGTGAAATCTGGTGCGCCGCCGCCTACCGGGATGGAATCGATGGGCTGGCCGACCCGGAGATAGATCGCTCCGGGAAGCAAGCCGGTGGAAGCCGTAGTGAGCGAACCTGCCGCTGCCGTAGCAGTCTGGGCAAGCTGCCCCCCGGCCTCTGCACCGATTACGATCACGTTCACGTGGGACACGATGTCCTTCATGTCAAACTTGGCCTCAAGGGCCTTCGCTTGCATGAAAGCTCTGGATTCACCTTTGGTTAGATTCTCCGCCTGGCCGGTAATGGTGATGGGTACGTAGGCGTACCGCAAGGTCACTGTGGAGTTGGTAAGGCCCTGATTACCGGCCAGACCTACGCCAGTCGTGCCTTCTGCGCGATACCCCATGTTCCAGTTGGGCTGCACGCGGGCCAGGAATACATACCCGCGGACGCCGATGTTATTCACCGGCTTGCCAAACTTGGAACCGTCCCCAAACAGGTTCATTATCGCGGCCAAGGTAGAAACTTGTTCCTGGATTGCACCGTAAACTATTTTAGAATCAGCAAGATACGTAGTAGTGTCGACTCCGGAAAACATGAAGCCGATTGGCGACCAGTGACCGTGCTTAATCCTCAAGTATACGTAGGCGACCAGGCCCAACACAGCAAGCATCCCCATAAGGAGATGCACGACTGCCTTGGTTACTTTCATCCTTGGTCCTCCTGTTTAGATTTTCACCACTCAACGGGGACGGGCCGTTTCCATCTGCGTCCTTTTGCGCGGGGCGAGTCGCCATGTGCAGCCCCATGACCGTGACGAGCGGCCAACTGCCGTCTAAGCTCTTAGGCGTATTTCTTGCTGATGACAGACGGGTCGTTAATCATGTCATCGAGGGTAGGTTTACCTGCGCCATTCCCTCCGGTCTTCGCTGCTGGTTTCGTTCCGCCAGTTCTCCCTCCACCTGTCTGTACGCCTGCTGATTCACGTCCAAATCTTGTAGTGTAATAAGCGTCGGCCATCGCTACCGCCTCATTGAAATACTTCTGAATGATGGCGGTTTTGCCATTGTTCTTCAGTTCTGCGAGCGCTGCCTTGTCGTACTTGATAAGTTCGGAAGTGATACGCATGAGGATATCTGCTTCCTTCGACTCCGCAGCGTTGCCCTTGAATCCGTCCTTGGTCAGATGGTCGGTGATAAGTCCCATCGTATGACGCTCAAACAAGTTATTAGCTTCATTCGTGCGCCGGACGTTCTCGGCTTCGTGAATCGGGGATAGGGCGCTTTCGGTCGCTTCTTGTACCAATCTCTCGATGCGCTCTTGTTCTGTTTCTTCTTTGTTCCCGGCAGCCTTTGCGTATTCCGATTGCAAGTAGTTGAGAACTTTGACCGGCTCTTGGGCGAGAGCTTCCGCAATTTCCTCGTCGCTGTAGTTTAGTGCGCGCCCTAGCTCGGCGGCTTGCGTGTAAATCTTCTGGTAGGCTCCGTACGAGGTAGCTACCTGGTTGGGGTCCGCGCCGATCTTGGTCCAGGGTTCGTGCTCGGACTTCAGCTTTTCGTAGTTCTCTCGCAGTTGGCGGATGTTCGCGTCGCCTGCGGGCGCTGCTGCCGGTGCTGTCGCTGGCGGTGCTGCTCCCCCTCCTGCTGGCGCTCCACCTTCCGGTGCTCCTGCCGGGGCTGCACCATCCCCTCCAGTCACACCCGTCGCGCTCGCAAAAAACATCCAATCTTTCCAGTTCATATGATCTCCTCGTTTGTCGCCTAACGTAACACCTTTTCTACTTAATCGCTACGGTGAAAACCTTTCGTTATGGTGCTATCGCCACAAGAGATCCTGGCGGAAGCACGGTTATCCAGATAACCGCGACCGGGTTACTTGCGATGGAAACATTTGTGCCGACCACCGCCGCGACCGTATAGCACCAGGTTCCCGGAGTAATGGTATTGTCCGTAGTGGTCAACCCGGTAATACCCGTTTGGATAGCGGTGAACCCGTCAGGCTCGGTCGTCGGTGGCACTGCCGGACACGCTCCAGACATCCGGTACAAGGTATACGTAAGGGTCGGGTTCGCTGCCGCGCTCGGCGAAGCGGCCCACTTGAACGGCTGTGAACCGGTCTGGGCATGCAACGTACCCGCAAATACAAGGAGTAATGCTATGGGTAGAAGTCTCTTCATATTTCCTCCCTAAAATGCTACTCCCAACTCCAATGGCGTAAGGTTGACTGGTGGCAGGATGGTGCTGGGTGCTAACCCGACCCCTGATAGAGCGGAAGTCTGCGGCGACGTCGAATCCGAATCCGTAACCGTAAGCGTACCCGTGCGCAACCCTAGCGCAGTCGGGGTAAATACTGCGGTAATAGTACAGGTACCGGTCGGGAGCGTGCTACCGCAAGTTCCCCCAGTAACAGAAAAATCACCACTCGCGACCTTGGATGAAATGGTAAGGGTTGCGGCCTTAGTATTGGATAGGGTAAATGTTTGTGCTGGCGATGGATTACCTACCAGTTCAGACGTGAAGGTCTGAGTAGAAGGCGAGAGCGTCACCGAGCCGCTGCCTCCGCCTACGAACTGATAGGCCCCAGCATCCCACGCAGAAGGCCGAGCTACTCCGAGAATATCGAAACATAGAGTGGGGAACGCCCCCAAGCACAGCGCAGATTCATTTGTTCCTGCGGCTATCGTTGAGCCTCCGGTCGTTGGCGCAAACTTATTTGCGACGGTATAGCCTTGCGTAGTCGCTTGGGCTTGCGTCATGGACACTGAGGTAGTGACGACATTGTTTGTCGGTGTCGAACAGCCTCCGTCGATCCCGATATAAGGAGCCAGTCCAGACGTGCTACTCCCTGAGAACGGCAATGTGCTTGTGGAAGAATTCGATATGACGTGCAGGTTGATGACCGTATCGTTGACCGGGCAGCGCGGAGAGTCTGTCACGACGCGGACGGCGTTCGATGAAATTCCTCCTGACGTGCTAGGAACCTCGCATGTCTCATTGTAGTGGATATAGCTGTACTGCGTTGACCCGTAATTGTTGCGGTCCTCGAAGCAAGTCTGATTGCCATAATTGAACTGCACGTTGTTCCAAGTCCAAATCGTGTAGTTTCCAGCAGTCGCATTGCAGAGTCCGCGAGGCTCACCAAGGATACCCGATACTCCCGAGCCACCCACGAGTCCGGTGCTTCCATTTCGCAGGTTGTACATCAGATTGTTGTAGTAATAGCCCCAACATTCAGCGTGAATCGTGTTTCCGTGGTCGCTTGTGTCGGCGTTGTCGTCAATCATGTCGTACATCTGGTTGTTGTAGACCGAAACTCCAGACGCTTGAGTATCGAAACAATCTGGCTCCCAGATGCAGACGTTCCCGGTTATGATCGTTCCAGCATTGCCCGAGAAAATTCCGTCTCCGCTGAAATTACCGCTGGAGTTCTGCGTCCATCGTTGGCTGAGAGTGTTGTTCTTGATGATGTATCCGCTAGTGTATCCGTTATTTGTTGACCCGGCGACAATGGAACCGGACACACTCCAATCGTGGAAGTAATTATTAGACACCGTTTCGAGGCCGTCATTATAGGCAATCATGTTTCCGTGGGAGCATGGGCCGGGGACACAATTTATATTCACGAATCGGCGCATGTCCATGTTGTCCCAAGTGTTGTAATTGACCGCCACGGGTGTCCCTGAACCTCCCATATTTATTCCCGCACAACTAAGACCGGACGTGCAGCCAGAGATAAGCGTATTGCCGAAGTCAAACACCGGGCGGCAGTAGACCCCCGAAGTCGTCATGGTCACACCCGTACCGTTAGGCGGGTTTGGCGTGACAGTCATGTTGGCTGCGGACAAGACGGAAACTACGGTGTAGTTGACTCCGTTTATTGTGACCACGTGTCCCACGAGTTGTGGCGTGAATCCGTACGTGGTTGCGGAGCCAACCATGACGTTCGTGGCGGATTGGAATGTTGCTGTACCGTCGTCATTGACCGTGGCGTAGGTATTGACTGTGCCCCAAGCGTTGCAAGACGGGGCATCGTAAAAAGTGGTATCTTCCCCGCCCCATGTAATAGGCAGACTTGACGTTCCGTTGGCTCCCACGGTCATTTGAAATGCCGAGTTAGGCCAAACGTCTCCTCCTTCACCTATAAACGTATCTCCAGCGACGACGGTGTGGCTTATCGTTGATCCGCTCATCCCCGGAAAGTGCTTCCACGGGGCCACCTTTGTTCCCGCATTAGAATCGCTGCCATGCAGCCAAGAAGAGTAGTAGCACTGCACGCACGGAGCCGGTGCCGGTGCATATACCTTCATGTCCAAATAGACCCCTGTAGTAAGGGGATTAGTGAATACGTACGCTCCAGTCGCAAGTTGCAGGGTCGGGTCGTTAACCGGGGTGGATGCGAACCAGGGGGTAAGCGTCGCCGGGGTCTGCCCGAGCAAGTAGCTGCCGGATGAATTGGTAACCGCGGGCGCAGTGAGCAGGGATGCGGCGGGGCACCCGTCTTCCGTATACGTGTTGTCACAATTGGAGAAGAAGGGCAGCGTATTCTGTATCAGGAGCGCGGCAAACGTGAGCCGCAATATGGTGCCATTTATCATCGTCGCACCTTGGGGCAGCGTATAAGTGAGCGTACATGTCGAACTTGCGGGGCAGAAATTTGTATTCATGGGGAGGTCTTGCAGGTATGGGACGTCCGCTGCCACCGTGTATGAATTGGGATTGGATAAATTGTGCTCCAATATACACTTATCGGTAGTATCCATCTCCGGGGAAAACAGTTCCGAATAGCCATTCACCCCCATGCGCTCTATGTAGAAGTCCCAGCGCTGCTGCAGGCTATTACCGTACAGATCAACTGTCGTATTCGTTTCCTGGCACACGGAGCCTAAGTGGGTATGATTCTCGCCCCAGAACCCGCCCAGGTTCGCGGTCCTGCTACAGTTGTCCGCATTCTGATTTGAGCACGGCGGGGTCCGGTTCTCGAACCCTATGAAGGTAAGGTAATCGATGCCGCTCGTGGTTGCGCTCGTCCCTAATACGAATGCCTGGTTAAGGACCCAGAGACCGCTGCCGAATATAGACTGCTGGACCGCCGCACCCGTAACCGGGACCTGCACGGACGTGCTGTTGCCATCCTTGGCCACCGGTATTACTCCGGCGCTATAAAGGCGCGTGCCCCGGTATTGCGGCTCCAGGTATGAATCAAACAAGCGCAGAGCTAGCTGCATGGTCTGGTTCTGGTACGGCTTGGCCACGTGGTAATTATTGCCGTCACAGGGAATGCTGGTTACTAGGTTGCAACTGTCGCTGCCGCCATTGGGACTCAGCCCTATCAGGTAATCACCGTTCACACCCTGTCCGGACGAGCACTTGGATGGGGATGTGGAGTTCGGGTCATTGAATACCATAGTCTGGCAGCCGGAATATTCGGTAATATTGTAGGGGGGCAGGGAGAAATTATTGCCGAAGGCCGGAGCGAGCGCGGTATAGGCGACCATGGATTCAATTAGGGATAGGGAACCAACCTGGCAACCGGCAGGACTACCGCCCCAGACGAGCGGGCTATGTATGGCGCACAAATGATAGAGGTCCGTGGCCATATTTGCTATAGTCCAGGCGGCAGACCGGGTTGCGGCGGGGACGGCATGGCCCCCGAGCGTACCCGAGATAAGACTAGGGGTATTGTATGGATTCACCCCGACGGAGAAGAAGTCCGGGAACGCCTGCTGCTCAATGGTAAGCTGCGTCTGGTAATCGTTGGTGACGTGGTACCCGTCCGGCTCGCCCGCGATATGGGCGTGGTCGAGGCCATTCTGCTGATCGATCAGCGGCCATTGCGAGGCGTTTACCGTAGTCAGCTTCGTTACGTATCCCCAATTGGACTGGATAGTGGGACTCCAAGTCAGGCCGCGCCAGTGGATACTGAAATCTGAATGGGGGAGGCCCCCCGCGTTGATCAGGTCATTATTATAATTTTTGTACCACCGGTGCTTGCCGGGCTGGGAACCTGCTAATACCATGTGGTAGCCGTTCCAACCGTTCTGTTCCCACTGCTTCATCGCGGCCCAGGCAATGTCCTGCTGGTTGGGGCCGCCGTTGGCGGAGTACACGAACTTGAACCGGTACATCTGGGAGAGGGGATTGGCTACGTTATTCTGGCCAAAGCAACTGGTACAGTTGACGTCACCGAGCAAGGTACACGCATTGGCCGAGGTCGCGCCGGAAGCGAAGGATGGCTGCGGGGACAGATTGATGTAATACAACTGTTGCTGGCAGGGGTCCGGTATGGGGATGGGCAGCGCCGCGTTATACATGAAATATGGCAGTCGGGCAATAAGGGGCTGCTGCCACTCCACGAATACGTCGGACGGGTTCGACGGGGCCGCCGTGAACCAATTCATATAGCCGATCTTATGCGAGTACTCTTGCCAACCGAGGACGTACGCTTGCGGGGAAGCCAGCCCCATCACGGTTTGATCAGGCTCGATACCGACCCGCAACTGCCCACCCTGATTCGTATATTCCAGGGATGCTGGGTAGGTTGCCGCCATCTGGTCCAATCCGATCTCCACGCCGTTACCGGAAGTATCCACCTGCATGGACCAGCCCGCGACATTGGTACCGGAAGTTAACCCGGTAATGGATTCCGAGGAGGTCAGAGTCCAGCCAGTCGGGGTCGTGTACACGAAAGAACTTCCGACCACGTTACGTTGGATCGGAGAGTTCACACAGTCAAATTGGTTAGCACTGAGGAGCGTCCCCCCGGTAGGATTGCAATTCCCGGTATTGGCGAAGTCCGGGAACTCATATAGATTGGTGTAACCTTGCGAGAGTACGGCAGTATCGGTACCGCCGGTCAGTAGGGTGGTTGCGACCGTGGTAGGTCCCGTACCATAAGTAAGAGCCATGTTGCCGCCAGCCAGGGACGGGGACAGTTGTATGTATACGCTCTGCTTCATCTTACCGGCAGACTGATAATCATTTCCGGTCGTGGACTCCTGTGCATTCTGTAGCGACAATCGGTATTGGTAGTCCGTATGACCGTTCCAGAACCAATATTCTAAGGTATATTGTACGGGGGCATCCCCAGATGCATTTACCAAGTTACCGGTTACAACTAAGTCCGTGAGCATACCTCCGTTATTTCGGAAGAATCCGGTCGAGGTCCCATCCAATACGGATTCGTAAGGTGTAGTGCATGTAGTACTGCCGGTATAAGCGGCGGCGGACGTAGTGGCGGGGCCAGGATTGCAGGATACCCAATCGGCGGTAAAGGTACCGGCAAAGTGCGGAGGTCCCATGAGTACGATGCCGTCAGCGCTGACCGGAGCGCGAGTAGCGTTTAGAAGTATATTCGTACCGACTACAACCGAATGCATGAAGTCATTGTTGGCCAAGTTAACTGTAAATGTCGCGGCCCCGGTGTTAATAGTAGCCACGGTCCCGGTAATGCTCCCCATCGGGGTAGAGGGAAGGTTGCCACCCCCGCTCGGGACCTGGACCAGGAATAAATTTTGGAGCGTGCCCTCCAGGAATCCGAGACTAGTAGCGTACTGGGTATCGATGGTCAGCCACTGGCAATTTCCGCTAGGGTACCAGACCGTCTGACAGTTGAATTGCACATTCTGTGGCGTGCTATTGATGTCCTCAAGTTCAAATTGCGGCACGTTTGTATTGAACGGTATTGGGCTACCGGTCGGGCCTGCCACGTCGTACGTATCGGGCACCGGCCAGCCGAAGGATTCGATCGGGGCGCCCAGCGGCCTATGGGTAGCGACCGGGGCGGGCGAACCATTCCATTCCTCAGCCTGCACGCCGATCGGTATTGGTAGATGCAACTTCCACAGCGCGGCCAGTCCGGGGGTACAATTAGGGAACCGGATGCCGACTACGAGTGAATTTATTGACGCATCGTACGCGGCGGACGCATTGTAATAAGTGGGAGTTGCGGCACATCCGGGATAGGAGGAACTCGGCAAGCATCCGCCAGTACCGCCGCTGTTAGCGCAAGGGTAGAGGTTTGGCGCACCGGTATTCCCTTCGTCGGTCCAAAGATTCGCTACCGGGTCATAATACCAGACGTGCGCCGGATTCTGGTTGTCCACGTGTACGACCACGCCCAATACCGGATCCCAGTCATATACGGCATTCAGTTCGCACGGGGGCAGGGCCGCATTGCTACAGTTATTCGGTACCGCAATGGTCCAGTTGTGCGTATCCGTATCGTAAATATCGGTCTCATTCAAACAATTGGTAGTGCAGGCTCCGGCAGTGCCATTGATCGCGCCGAACGCCATAAATACCTTGTGGCTGTACTTGCCGAGGGATACTAATTTGGCGTCACCCTGGAACCATCTTGCGGTCGGGGTTACACTTGGGTTCGTATTGACCCAGGTACTCATACTGCGGAATTCCAGCGTTTCATGCTGTATGGAAGAGTTCCACTGGCCCCCGAAATATACGGTCATGTCATTGGTCGGGTCCCGGCCTGCGCCAGGGAACTTTATACCGATGCCGCCGTTTACCGTGGTAAGGGCAGGGATGCCATTCCCGGTAATGGTCGTCACCCCGACGTTATTGGGGGTAGAGCAAAACACCGTATCGAATCCACAGTACTCATGCCACTGGATACAATGCTGTCCGGAGATGCCATTAGCCTGACAAGTGGAGGAAGGGGAATCATCCGCGCCCGCACAATATACGTCCATGATACCGGAATGACCGAACCAGATAATACCGGGGGTGGAGGAAACGTCCCCAATACTGGTACTGATGCAATAGAGGCCCCGCTGCTCGTCGAACCAGGAACCTTCCGTATGGCGGTCGTACGGACGGGTGGGAGACTCTGCCGGACCGATTACGTAGATGGTGGCGGCGACGAGCGCAGAACAACCACTGGTACCGCCTGTATTCTGACAGGCCGAGGCTGAGGACGCTACATTGTAAGTGAAACTACCGCACAAGGGCTGATACGACGGATTGGGACCGAGAGTACAGTTAGCTCCCGTGACCACGGATACGGCATTGGCCGGGGTATTCGCGCCCGTAACCAGAGAATTTTGAATCAGGAAACTCGCGCCGGGTGGGATGAAGCGGGCGGCGATATTCTGGAATACTATGGTAACGGTGTTACCGCTCTGGGTGATGCTTTGAATATCGGTACCGGTCACCACTCCAGTACCGTTTGCCTGGACGTCTAGGGAATCCCAAAACAATTGAAATACCTGATTGGGGGACGTGGACGCATTCGCAAATATGCAATATACGGCGTTGGACCACTCCTCGCCGGAATAATTGTTGTCCTGGGCCTGGAATATTACGCATTTATGCAGCGGGTCGTAGATAAGGGGCTGCTGGCTAAAGTTCGGGGTCGGGGTAACGTATTGAGTCGAATTAGTAGTAATGCTGGGGCAAGTCTTGGGGGTGCCGGTAAGGGCAACCTTGCATCCGGCGTACTGGCCGATAACCGGAGTAGCGGAAGGGAACTGAGGAGCACCTGCCCCGGTAAAGGAGAATACCTGCTCCCAGACTGGGGCCTGAGCATGAGCCGGTATGGCTGATACAACAAACAATAAGAAGGCGATAATGAGTAACAGTCTGCGCATTAGTCCGCCAACAGCGTCGCGTTCGCTTCGTAAACCATGGTGGTACCTGTGCTGGAATACCCGATGGCATAAGTTACCGCCGTCCCGGTCTTACCGAAGAAATATAAGTCACAACTAGATACTGTCGTTGTCGAGTTCCCCGTATTGCCGGTCGATACCGTGATTATGAGTCCGGCTTGGCTACTGCATGCCATGGTATAAGACTGGACCGTGGAGTCCCCGCCATCTGTATAGCCGATGACGATACCGGTCGTGCCGCCGAGGACGGAAGAGGTACCGGCAGTAGTAACCTTGAGAACGAAGTGTAATTTATAAGTATCTGTGGAAGGGAGGGCGGGAATAAGATTGGTCGCCGTGACCGCCGCAGATTGATTAGTGAGCGCGACCTTCGCTACTTCGGATGGGAATCCATTATTTACCAAGGCCACCTGATTGTATAAGGTTAGTACTCCAGACGAGTTAAACGTGTCCGCCAAAGTGCCATTCAAGCTTAGATTTAATAATGCGCCGGTCTGAGAGGCCGTACCCTTGACTGTAAGAATTACGCCGGTAGTGCCGAGGGCCTGAATAGTCGTACCCCCGGAAGTGGAACCACCCTTGATTATCACGCCGTTACCGTTACCCACCGCCT
>Ga0210405_10001607_pt1 | contig 25144 bp, 23 predicted proteins | sample IncBWH11MmetaG_FD_155492 | JGI IMG/M metagenome (GOLD analysis project Ga0210405, IMG submission 155492) | Forest soil microbial communities from Barre Woods Harvard Forest LTER site, Petersham, Massachusetts, United States - Inc-BW-H-11-M | ecosystem: Environmental > Terrestrial > Soil >... | reverse complement strand
CGGATCCACCACGGCGCACGCTCGCATCTACACCCCGCTCACCGAATTGCCGTTCGCCGGCCACCCGACCGTCGGGGCTTCGTGGTGGCTGCGTGCCAGCGGTACGCCGATCCGCACGCTGCAGGTGCCCGCCGGCATTGTCCAGGTGAGCTACGACGACGACATCGCCGTAATCAGTGCCCCATCGGAATGGGCACCGGAGTTTGCCATTCACGATCTCGAATCACTCGATGACCTCGCAGCCGCCGATCCGGGTGACTTCTCCGACGATGTGGCGCATTACCTGTGGACATGGACCGACGAGTCCGCCGGAGCACTGCGCTCTCGGGTGTTCGTGGCCAATCTGGGTGTGACGGAAGACGAAGCGACGGGGTCCGCCGCCATCCGGATGACCGAATACCTCAGCCGCGACTTGACCATCACCCAGGGCAAGGGATCGGTAATCCAGACCACCTGGAGCCCGCACGGCTGGGTTCGGGTTGCCGGTCGCGTCGTCGACGACGGTGTCACGCACCTCGTCTAAACGTCTAGGTCGAGCATCACAAAGGGGGCCGCCGGAGCCAACCGCCATAACGCTTCTACGCTGGATCGCGTTGGTTAGAACGCGTTTTCGACGTCCAGGCAGCCGTGCTCTTCAGCTCTTACGGTGCAACACCGCGGCGAGGTGGTGTTGCAGCGGTTGCCCGACCGCACCCATCTGCAGCGAATACGACAGTTCGTCACCGTCGACCCGGAAGTGGCGGCCAAGGGCGGTCACCTCCTTGGCGGTGGGCGTCAGACCGACGTTCGAGGTGGTCATGTCGAGCTCGATCGTCGTGCCGTCGGCAGTGTATGTGCCCACCTCGATTTCGGTGATGCCGCTTGGGTGCGCCAGCACCATCTCGACGCGACCGGGTTGCGGTGCGCGAAGATATCCCGTCTCGGCATGCAGCGGCTTTCCGTCGGTTGCCGCCCTGGTTTTTTGCCCATAGACCAAAAACGGCTTGCCCACATGGGAAAACACGACTTCCTCGACGTAGTCGAAGGGCTCGACTGTCGGGTATTTCCCCGAACCACGACCCTCCCATACACCGAGCAGCGGAGCGAGCGCTTGCAGGTCGGGGTGCAGGTCAGCCGCCATCCCGCCAGCCTAGTCCGGCGACAATGCGGGCCCGAGGGGCCCGCTGAGGAGCCGGACAATCAGCCGCAGTCCGGCGACAATGCGGGCCCGAGGGCGATCAGGCGTGAACGTCCGGCGTGCGTACATGCTCCGGGCGGAAGCCCCGACCGACAATAATCGGCGGGATGAACTGCAACGGACCGCGGCCGACGAACTTCGGGATACGGATCGGCGACAGGTCACCGGTCAAATACGGTTCGGCCGCCCTGTTTTGGATGAATACCTGACCGGCCTGGATGATCCGAGCGGGTAACTCGCGCCGGCGCTGCACCTTGGCGAGGTCGGCATCCGTCAACCGACCTTCGCGCAGCGGCGCACAGAGGATGTTGGCGGCGGCCACAGCGTCAGCAACAGCGAGGTTGATGCCGATTCCACCGGCCGGTGACATGGCATGCGCGGCATCGCCAATGCACAGCAGGCCCGTGCGCCACCATGTCTTGAGCCGATCCACCCGTACATCGAGCTGGCTGGTGTCGTCCCAGGAGTGCAAATCGTTGACGTGTTCGCGCAACTTCGGCTGCGCGGACACCAGACGCTCTTTGAACGACTCCAGTGAGCCGTCTCGCGGGTTCTGGCCCTTCGGCATGACATGCGCGACTTGCCAGTAGTCACCCCGGTAGATCATGGCCATCAGCAGGCCCCTACGGAGTACTCCGACCAGCTCTTGAGGATCGCCCGGGCGCCACTTCAGCCGGAACCACAAGACGTCTATCGGGGAGGCCGCGCTGGCGATCTCCAACCCCGCCGCGGCGCGCACTGCCGATGCGCGCCCGTCGGCGCCGACCACCAGCTCGGCACGCACCTCCAGTTCCGGCGTGCGCACCCCGACGACCCGACCACCCTCGACGATCACATCCTTGACCTCGGCGTTGCGGATCAAGGTGAATTCCGGGTAGGCACCTGCTTTTTCGGCGAGAAAGTCCAGGAAGTCCCACTGCGGCATCAACGCGATGTACGGCTGTTTGAAGCCCAGCCATTTGAGCGCGGCGAAGTTACCGAAAGTGCGAAGTGAGCCGTCGGTGTCGAAGGCAACGCGGGTGATCTTGGTGTGCGGTAGACGCAAGAACTCATCGATCAACCCCAGTTCGTCCATGATCCGCAGGGTGGTCGGATGCACAGTGTCGCCGCGGAAGTCGCGCAGGAAGTCATTGTGCTTTTCCAAGACAACAACCTGGATCCCGGCGCGGGCCAGCAACAGAGCATGAACCAGGCCCGCGGGACCACCGCCGACGACACAGACCTGGGTTCGCAGAACTCGGGTCATGCCCCGACATTACCTACGGAAAGTTATCTCGAGACTGTTGACGGACCGATCAACCGGGAGCGGACACCTTGCGGTGGGCGCGCAGCGCCTGGATCTCGCGCTCGAAATCGTCTGCAGACGAAAAGGACCGGTACACCGAGGCGAATCGCAGATAGGCCACCTCGTCGAGTTCTCGCAGCGGACCGAGGATCGCAAGCCCGACCTCATGGCTGGGCACTTCCGGTGACCCGCTGGCCCGCACGGTGTCTTCGACCTGCTGGGCCAGCAGGTTCAGCGCGTCGTCGTCGACTTGGCGGCCCTGGCAGGCCCGACGCACACCGCTGATCACCTTCTCGCGGCTAAAGGGTTCGGTGACGCCGCTGCGCTTGACGACCGCCAGCACCGCGGTCTCCACGGTGGTGAATCGCCGCCCGCACTCCGGGCATGACCTGCGCCGCCGGATGGCCTGACCCTCGTCGGTTTCCCGTGAGTCGACCACCCGGGAATCAGGATTGCGGCAGAACGGACAGTGCATGACCGCTCCTTCGCCGCGCCAACAACGGGATGTCTGAGACCAACCCGAGCGTACCTGCGCACTCGCCCGCAGGCCTAGCGTCATCGGAGGCCGTGCCTGGTGTGCGCCGACGACCATTGGGCTGTCCGGATTTCGGCGATGCACGGCGGAGCCGTCAGCCCACCGGCGCGATGAGCGTCTGGCCAGCTGTCACCGCCGCGGAGTCAAGATCGTTGAGTTCGCGAATGCGTGCGGTGACCTGACCGGTCGGCGCATCGGGTGCGACCCTGGCGGCCAAGTGCTGGAGCGTCTCCCCGGGCTCGACCCGCACCACAGCGAGCTGGTCGGGCATGTGGCCCGCCGTCTGGTCAGAGCCGCCATGCAGCATGCCACCGAAGTGCGCCACCAGCCCCAGCCACACGGTGATCAGCGCCGCGAGCAGGGCCAGCGCCACCGTGGTCGCGGGGGTAATCGGACGTGGCCGATGTGGCGCCGTCGTCGACATCAGCACTCCGGTGCCCCGGTAACGCGGGGGTGCGACGACCGGCCTCGACGGCTGTGGACCTCGGGTTCCGGGCCGGCCACGGCGGCCTGCCGGACGCACCTGGACCGGCCGGCAACGGATCGGCGCGTTCGGCGAAATCGTTTCGATGGGCATCATGTGCGTTTCCTCCAGTCGGCTCGTACTCGATCATTTGTTCGAAGCATAATCGATAGTGTGTTCGATTTCCGAACATGTGATCGAACTGTTGCACACGCAGCAGACGATAGGACAGGGCACCGACAACTTTCGCCGCCGCAGCCAGGGGTGACACCGCGACACGCCTCGAACACATGTTTGATATCGAAGCTCAATGCGGCTACATTCGTCCGTATGAGCGACAGCGATACCCCGGGCGGCGACCCTGATCGCAGTGCGCGATCTGCGGATTCAGGGCTCACAGAGCGCCAGCGCACGATTCTCGACGTCATTCGCGCTTCGGTCACCAGCCGCGGATATCCGCCGAGCATCCGGGAAATCGGCGATGCGGTAGGTCTGACGTCGACGTCCTCGGTGGCTCACCAATTGCGCACACTCGAGCGCAAGGGCTATCTCCGGCGTGACCCGAACCGCCCACGCGCTGTTGATGTTCGCGGCGCCGACGACATCGCCAGGCCGACGGTCCTCACCGATGTTTCGGGCTCGGACGCGCTGCCCGAGCCCACCTTCGTTCCCGTTTTGGGCCGCATCGCGGCGGGCGGCCCAATCCTCGCCGAGGAAGCCGTCGAAGACGTCTTTCCGCTGCCGCGCGAACTCGTCGGCGAGGGCGCGCTGTTTTTGCTCAGGGTGGTCGGCGACTCGATGGTCGACGCGGCGATCTGCGACGGCGACTGGGTGGTGGTGCGTCAGCAGAACGTGGCCGACAACGGCGACATCGTGGCGGCGATGATCGACGGGGAGGCCACCGTCAAGACCTTCAAGCGCACCGGTGGTCAGGTTTGGCTTATGCCGCACAACCCGGCCTTCGACCCGATCCCGGGCAACGACGCTGCGGTGCTCGGCAAGGTCGTCACGGTGATCCGCAAGATCTAACTACCGCGGTCCAGTTGGCTACTCGGCCTTGGTGAACCCGTTGGCTTTCGCGATTTCTTCGGTGGCGAACCAGATTTCGGCGAACGTGTCCTCGTATAGTTCGCTGTCGGGCATGTAGTAGACGCCGAAGCTGGCGTTGGCCTTAACCGGGTATCCGTCGGGGACCTGGTACGGATCCTCCATCGGAAGGTGAATCGCCAACTGACCGGGCGCAATTGGCGTAGCCACGGCGAAATGAGTGGTCTCGGCTTCGGCGTCCGCGGCGGCATGTCGCCCGCTTCGCACTTCGCCCGGTGTTGGGATCCGCGTCGGAGCTGTGTCCACCGCGTCGGGGTCCTCGTCAAAGTGTTCGTCGAGGTGCTCAACCAAGTGTTCGTCGAGGTGCTCGACCAAGTCTTCGTCGAGGTGCTCGTCAATGTGTTCGTCCAAGTCGGAAAACTCGCCAGAATCTCCGACTTGGTCGACCAGCGGCTCGTCGACCAAGTCGGCACGCCCTGGTAGCGTCCAGTCGCTGGCCGACTGACTGGGCAGCCGCACGGTCCGCGGACGCAGCGCCCGGTAGTCGTCGGACAAGGTCGACGACCCGAGATCGCGGTCGGCATCCGGTGACCACCGTGAAACAGACTCGGTGACGGCCTCATAGCCGGCCTCGTGACCACCGCCAAGTTCGGCGGCCTTGGCCTTGCGCCCGCCGGCACGGCGTGGGCGCCCTCTCGCGGCCACCAGCAAGGCCATCCCAACCAGCAGCAGCAGCGCCGCGGCGACGCCGACTGGCAACCACAACCGATGCCAGTTCAGCAGGCTCCCCCTGCCGGGGGTCGACGCCGAACCGGCCGGCATCTTCTGCCCGGGCACCTGCAGGCCGGACAAGGCCGACGCCAAGTTCGCTGGTTGGGTGCTGAACGTGTTCTTCGCTTGATTCCAGGCGATTTGGCCACCGGCGAACTTCTGCGTGATCACGTCCTTATTCGTCGTCTGATCGCCGACCGGTGCACCCAGTTTGCCGGTCGGTCCGAGGAGTTTGTCCCACGCGGCCTTGATGGCGCCGCGAACCACAAACGCGCCGTGGTCGGGCGTCCAGAAGATCACCGGATTGTCGTTGGCGGCAAACGCGCTCACCCGGCTGGCCGGCTTGAGACCGCCGTCGGCCTCATTGGCGATCGGGAAGCCGAGCGTGCTGCCGCCCGGGCCGCCCAGCGACTCGTATTTCGCCAGAATGTCACTCTCGACGGCGTTGGCGCCGGTGGCCGGGCTGAAGAAGACCTTGCCGCCGGCGAAGTTTTGGCCCAGCCCGTCGCCGCCTACCGGATACTGATCGCCTTGTTTGGCACCCAACGGGCCCGAGGGGCCGCCTGATGCGCGCCACGCCATGTTGATGGCCGCGGTCGGATCGATGGGTGTCTGCAGATCGGTGAGCTGGCTCGCCAGATTGGGCGGAACGGTGGTGAACGCTTTGGTCAGCCTGTTCCATGACACCTTGCCGCCGCTGAAGGCCTGGGTGGCGACTTCGCCGTCGTAGGTTTCGTCGCTGGCCGGGACGCCGAGAGCGCCACCGGAGCTGCCCAGTTTGTCCCACGCGGCGTTGATCGCCCCGCGCACGACGAACGCGCCGTGGTCGGCGGTCCAGTAGATCAGCGGCCTGTCGCTGGCCGAGAAGGTGCTGACCCGGCTGTCGGGGCCTGCCAGCCCGCGTGCTTCGTTCATGGTGGGAAAGCCCAGGTCGCTGGCCGCCGGGCCGCCGAGGGCCTCGTACTTTTCCAGGATGGCGCCCATCATCGACCTGGGGCCGGTAGCCGGCGTGAAGAACATCTTGCCGTGCACGAAGTCCTGGGCGAATCCTGCGCCGGCGGCGTACGCCTCACCCTGTTTGGCGCCGAGATCCGAATTGTCGCCGCCGGCGTCCTTCCACGCCGCGGTCATCGCGTCGTCGGCCTCGCCCAGCGGGGATGCCGCCGCGACGGGTGCCAATAATGCCGTGCACACCCCCAAAGCTGTCGCCAGTGCCACCAAACCAAGCACCGCGCGCCCCATGACGATGCTCGGTCGACCTTGCTGCCCTGCCATCACACCTCCCGGCGGCTGCCCAACACGCAGCCTGTGGCCAGTTTCAACCGCCCGGCGGGCCGCCACAACTCTGCTGCGGCCAACGACGCATGGGAAGTCATACGAAGACCCTACGGAATGGATATCCCGTCGATGCTGAATTGATGTCCACAAGGCTGGTTGGTGTTGCACCCTGCTCGTGCGATTTTGCGTTACGGTGCCGGATACTGCGGGTAAACGCCGTGGGGACGGGACACAACAAATCGGAGCAGGCATGGGTGTTTCCGGACCGGTCTGGTTCGTGATCATCGCCGTGATCGTCGCGCTCGTGCTGCTCGACTACCTCGTCAACATCCGCCGCACACACACCCCGACGTTGCGCGAAGCAGCGGTGTGGTCGGCCGTCTACGTCGGAATTGCGATCGCATTCGGCGTCGGCGTGTGGGCCTTCGGCGGGATATCCATGGGCGTCGAATACTTCGCCTGCTACGTGAGCAATGAGGCCCTTTCGATCGACAATCTGTTTGTCATTCTGTACATCGTTGGCAGCTTCGCCGTACCGCGGATCGCCCAGCAGAAAGTCCTGTTGTTCGGCATTGTGTTGGCGCTGGTCGCGCGCACCGGATTCATTTTTATCGGGGCCGCGCTGATCACAATCTTCGATTGGGCGTTCTACCTATTCGGGATCGTGTTGCTGATTATGGCCGGCAATCTTGCCAAACGCTCGGAATCCGAAGGCCCCGGCGCGGATACGGTGATCACCCGCATTGCCAGGCGGTTGTTGCGCACCTCGGACAACTACGACGGCGACCGGATGTCCACCGTCGAGCACGGCCGCCGGGTGATGACGCCGATGCTCGTGGTGATGATCGCAGTCGGCGCGGCTGACCTGTTGTTCGCCTTCGACTCGATCCCGGCACTGTTCGGGCTGTCTCAGAACGTCTACCTGGTGTTCTCGGCCACCGCGTTGTCACTGTTGGGCTTGCGCCAGCTGTATTTCCTGATCGACGGTCTGCTCGACCGGCTGGTGTACCTGTCCTACGGCCTGGCGGCGATTTTGGCGTTCATCGGCGTAAACCTGTTGCTGCAGGCCTTGCACGACAACAACATTCCCTTCATCAACGGCGGCAACCCGGTCCCGGTCGCCGAAGTGAGCACAACGATGTCGCTGACGGTGATCATCGTCATCCTGTTCATCACGACGGTGGCGTCGTTGCTGTCGCCGCGGGGACGTGCGCAGAACGCAGTCGCCGGGGCCCGTCGGCATGCGACCGAGTACCTCGATCAGGCCGACGCGGCCGACCCCGTCGAACGGGAGAAGCTGTTCACCCAGATGCTCGCCGAAGAAGGCGAAATCACTGCGCTCCCAACGAAATACCGTAGGAGAATCCGGCGCAAGCAAGAGCTGATGAAGCTACTGGGACAAGCCCACCGCGCGCACGACGCACCTGCGCCCGGGTCCCGGTCCGCATCGTCGCCGCGCTAGACGCCCAGGCTGCGACCGATGATTTCCTTCATGATTTCGGTGGTCCCGCCGTAGATCGTCTGCACCCGCGCATCGAGATAGGCCCGCGCAACCGGGTATTCGCGCATGTAGCCGTAGCCACCGTGCAGTTGCAGGCAGCGATCGATCAGGTGCACTTGCTTCTCGGTCGAATACCACTTCGCCATCGCAGCCTGCTCGGCGGTCAGCTTCTCGTCGAGGTGCAGGCGGATGAACTCGTCGACCATGATGCGCACCGCAGTGGCCTCGGTCGCCAACTCGGCCAGCAAAAATCGGCTGTTCTGAAAACTTCCGACCGGCCTGCCGAAAGCCTTGCGCTCCTTCGTGTATTGCAGAGTTTGCTCCAAGACGGCCTCCATGGCTGCCGCCGCCGTGATGGCAATCGAAATGCGTTCCTGCGGGAGGTTTTGCATCAGGTAGATGAAGCCCATGCCCTCTTCGCCGAGCAGATTCTCGACGGGAACTTTGACGTCGGTGAACGACAGCTCAGCGGTGTCCTGGGCCTCCAAGCCGATTTTGTCCAAATGCCGGCCGCGCTCGAAGCCCTCCATGCCGCGTTCCACGACGAGAAGGGAAAAGCCTTGCGAGCCCTTGTCCGGATCAGTCTGGGCCACCACGATCACCAGGTCGGAGTTGATGCCGTTGGTGATGAACGTCTTCGACCCGTTGAGCACGTAATGGTCACCCTGCTTGACCGCGCGGGTCTTGATGCCCTGCAAGTCGCTGCCGGTGCCCGGCTCCGTCATCGCGATCGCGGTGATCAGCTCGCCCGTGCAGAATTTGGGCAGCCAGCGCTGCCTCTGCTCCTCGTTAGCCAGTCGCAGCAGATAGGGCGCCACCACGTCGTTGTGCAGGCCGAACCCGATGCCGCTGAAGCGGCCGGCGACGGTCTCTTCGACGATGATCGTGTTGTAGCGGAAGTCGGGGTCACCACCGCCGCCGTACTCTTCGGGGACCGCCATGCCCAGGAAGCCCTGCTTGCCGGCCTCCAACCACACCCCGCGGTCGACGATCTTCGCCTTCTCCCATTCGTCGTGGTAGGGGGCCACGTGACGGTCCAGGAACCCCCGGTAGGACTCGCGGAACAATTCATGCTCGGGCTCGAACAGCGTGCGCTGATACTTGACGGCGCTACCCATGGATGACCTCCGGCGGGTTGGGAACTCTGCCGCCCAAGATATACCAACCGGATGGTTGGGCGGTCCGCGTGCCCACCCGGGCTTACAGTCAGCGAGGTGGACGAGACGATCCTGGTGGAGGAACGCGGGCAGCTGCTCGAGTTCTCCTACACGGACATGCTGTGCTACGCCGGGCCGTACTCGCCGGCGGGTGTGGCCAATGCGTTCAAAGTGATGCAGCGGGCATTCGCGGCGTTATCCCCGAACCAACCGCCGCAACGGCGCTCGATCGTCATCCGAACCGCCTTCGCGGGGCCCGGGGCCCGCGACGGCTTTGAAGCCGTCACCCGAGCTTTCACCGACGGCCGCTACACGGTCGATCCCGCCCTGGCGCGGCCCGATCGCGGGCGGCTGCTGCAAAGCTTCGTCTTCCAGGTCATCATCGCCGGCCGCGCGGCGACGCTGCTGCTGCGGAAGGGCTTCGTCACCGCCGAATTCATCGATCTTGCCGGCAAATCCGAGCGCGATCAGGCCGAAGAGGCCCACCTCGACCAGCTCAAGGCCGACCTGGCGGAGCGGCTGCTGGCCGCACCCGCCGAGGAAGTCTACGACGTGGCCGACTGAGTCCGGCCGGCCGGAATTTTCAGCTAGTTAAGTGGATGCTGAGTAAATTTTGGTTTGCCATTAACTAAACGCTGGAGGGTGGACGGCCGGCTCGGCCGCCGGTGAGCGGCTCGCCGATCCGAAGGCTCCGCGAAGTACGCACGCGGCTTAAGTTTTTCGTAAGCAGAAATCCTATCGCCAACATAGTTATCTGTTAGGCTCCGCTCAGGTTTTCAGCCGCGTGGCACTGGGGGACCTCCGGCGGTACGTAACCGGCCGCCGGCGGAGATACAAAGGGGCATAACTATGAACATTCGCAAAATCGCTGTGCTCGGGGGCTTCGCGGCCGGGGCGGCAGTGGCGTTCGCGCCGCTTGCGTCCGCGGCGCCCGTCGACCCCATCGACTGGAGCAGCGTACTCAGCAGTGAGATCGCGTCAGAGAACTCCATCTTCCAGCTCGAAGACTCACTCGCTGGTGTCCCCAGCACCGACTACTCGCTAGTCGGCGGGTTCGACGAAATTCTTAACGGGGACGTGGCGGCCGTTCAGGGTACCGGTACCACTCCGTTCGACTACCTGATTTACGGCGTGGACCCGGCCAACGCTGGACTCGCCGGTGACCCGGGTTCCTACAACGTGTTCAACGGCGCGGAAACAAAATTCGACGACGCGTTCAACGTTGCGCTGTACGCGTTGGAGAACAACGGTGCCTTGATCCCCTCCGCCGACCTGTTCGGCAACCATATCGCCGATGCGTTGGCCGGCGGCACCGCGACGGACGCCTTCGACTACTTCTGGAACTTCGGTGTGGGCGATCTGTCCGGTTTCTTCGACACCAACTTGTCGTTCTTGGACATCCCGGCGATCTAGTTTTCGCTCCACAACGAACCCCCGGAGGATCACTCCGGGGGTTTCGTTCTGGCCGAAACTGAAGGTTTCCGGCGCTTCTGTTATCTGCAGCCTTTTCAGGTCGCCGAGAACTCGCGCAAACTCGCGGCCAGCGCCACCGGCACCCGCGCCTTGATCCGGGTGCCGTCGCTGCTGTGCTCGGTCTGCTGAACCCGGCCGTCCGCATGCACACGCGACACCAAATCACCTCGTTCATAAGGGATCACGACGTCGATCGCAGTATCGGTCGGAGCGGCCAACTCGGCCATCCGGCGCCGCAGCGCATCGACGCCATCCCCGGTGCGCGCCGAGACGAACACCGCCCCGGGCAGCGCACGGCGCAACTTGGCCAGCGCCAAATCGCCTGCGGCGTCAACCTTGTTGACCACCAGCAGCTCCGGCGCCGGATCGCCGTGATGGTCGGTGATGACTTCGGAGATCACCTGGCGCACCGCGCTGATCTGGGCCAGCGGGTTGACGTCGGAGCCATCGACGACGTGCACCAGCAGATCGCCGTCGACAACCTCCTCCAGCGTCGAGCGGAACGCTTCGACCAGCTGTGTCGGCAGGTGCCGCACGAAACCCACGGTGTCACTGACCACGAACGCACGTCCGTCGTCGAATTGTCCACGGCGAGTAGTGGGTTCCAGGGTCGCAAACAGCGCGTCCTGAACCAGCACGCCGGCGCCGGTCAACGCGTTGAGCAGACTGGACTTGCCGGCGTTGGTGTATCCGACGATCGCGATGGATGGCAGGTCGCTGTCTAGCCGTCGGCTGCGCTGAGTGTCGCGGACCTGCTTCATCGCTTTGATGTCGCGGCGCAGCTTCGACATTCGCTCGCGGATGCGGCGTCGATCGGTTTCGATCTTGGTCTCACCGGGACCGCGCAAACCCACTCCGCCGCCGCTGCCGCCGGCGCGACCACCGGCCTGCCGCGACATGGACTCACCCCAACCACGCAACCGCGGCAGCATGTACTCCATCTGCGCCAGCGTCACCTGCGCCTTGCCTTCCCGGCTGGTGGCGTGCTGGGCGAAGATATCCAGGATCAGCGCGGTGCGGTCGATGACCTTGACCTTGACGGCCTTCTCCAGCGCGGTCAGCTGCGCCGGGGACAGTTCGCCGTCGCAGATCACGGTGTCAGCACCGGTCGCCAGCACCACCTCACGCAGCTCCTGCGCCTTGCCCGAACCGATGTAGGTCGAGGCATCTGGCTTGCTGCGGCGCTGGACCATGCCTTCGAGCACCTCAGAACCGGCAGTCTCGGCGAGCGCGGCCAATTCGGCGAGGCTGGCATCGGCGTCGGCGGCGCTGCCGTCGGTCCACACGCCGACCAGCACGACCCGCTCGAGGCGCAGTTGCCGGTACTCAACCTCGGAGATGTCGGCAAGTTCGGTGGATAACCCGGAGACACGGCGCAGCGCAGCGCGGTCGTCGAGCGCAAGTTCGCCCGTGCTGGGGGTGTCCTGATCGGGAAATTCCGGAAATGTCATAGGCAATTACATGGTGCACGCCGGAGCGGCGACACGCACGCGAATTAACGCTGCGCTGCCTGCCACCATTCCTCGCTGAGTTCGCCTCGGGCCACCAAGACCGACGGGCCGCGCAGGTAGCTGGTGGCCTCGGTGATGGTGACGACGACGTCACCACCCGGAACCCGCACGGTGAGAACGCCGCTGGCCGTTCCGGCGTGCGACAGCCCGGCAGCGGCGGCGGCGACGGTTCCGGTGCCGCACGAGCGGGTTTCCCCGACGCCACGCTCGTGTACTCGCATGTTCACCGCGCCGTCGGCCGGGACGGTGAGGACTTCGATGTTGACCCCATCCGGGAACTGAGCCTTATCGAACGTCACCGGCGCGGCGACGTCGAGTGCCGCCAGCGCTTCGACGGTCAACTCCGGATCGACACAGGCCAAATGCGGGTTGCCGACGTCGACCGCCAACCCGCTGAAGGTGCGGCCACCGACGACGGCCTGCCCCTCGCCCAACGTGTTCACCTTGCCCATGTCGACGCTGACGTCGGCGTTGGTCGCATCGACGCGATGCAGGACGACGGGTCGGGGGCCGGCCAGTGATCCGACGACGAACTCGTTACGGGATTCCACACCGCTGGCGTGCAGGTAATGCGCGAACACCCGCGCGCCGTTGCCACACATCTGTGCCGTCGACCCGTCGGCGTTGCGGTAGTCCATGTACCAGTCGTCGGCGGTTACGCCGTCCGGCACGCGATCGAGCGCTCCGGCGGCCAGCAGGGCACCCGCCGTGGTGACCCGCAGCACCCCGTCCGCCCCGAGCCCACGGCGCCGATCGCACAACGCGGCCACCACCGCGGGCGTCAGGGTCAGCGTGGCATCCAGATCGGGCAGCACGACGAAGTCGTTCTGGGTGCCATGGCCCTTGGCGAAGATCATCTGCGCCGCTCCTCGATCCCGGCTACGCCGGCATCATCGTCGTCGGCGCGGATCACCTGCTCAGGATACGTGCCGCCAGGCTCGCAGCGCGGCGTCGGCATTGTCGGACGCGCTCGCATCCAGCCATCGGATGCGGTGGTCGCGGCGAAACCACGACCGCTGGCGCCGCACATAGCGGCGGGTGCCGACGAACGTCGGTTCCCGTGCACCGTCGCCGTTGCCGCCCGCGTCGAGGTCGGCGATCACCTGCGCGTAGCCCAACGCGCGTGACGCAGTGACGCCGTCACGCAGCCCGGATGCGAGCAATCTGGTCACCTCGTCGACCAGACCGGCAGCGAACATCGCCTCGGTCCGACGGACCAGTCGTTGGTCGAGACGCTCAGTCTCGCAATCTAATCCGATGATCACGGTGTCCCAGCGCGGTGTGCCGATGACAGGCGCCGACGCGGCGAACGGCTGACCGGTGAGTTCCACCACCTCAAGCGCACGCACGATCCGCCGACCGTCGGTCGGCAGGATCGACGCAGCGGCCGCGGGATCGCGATCGGCCAGTTCGGCGTGCAACCGGTCTGCGCCGACCTCGGCAAGCCGCTCTTCCCATTTCGCCCGCACCGCCGCGTCGGTCGTCGGGAACGACCAGTCGTCGAGCAGCGATTGGATGTAGAGCATCGAGCCGCCCACCAGCACCGGCACCCTCCCCCGGGACGCGATCGCCTCAATGTCGGCGGCGGCGGCGTCCTGATAGCGGGCGACGGTCGCGGTCTCGGTGACGTCGAGGACGTCGAGCTGGTGATGCGGGATACCGCAGCGTTGCGCGACAGGCAGTTTCGCGGTGCCGATGTCCATGCCACGGTAGAACTGCATCGCGTCGGCATTCACGATTTCCGCGCCGGCCGCACCGCCGAGCCGCTGGGCAATCTGCAGCGCGAGCTGTGACTTACCGGTGCCCGTCGGGCCGACGATCGCCAGCGGCCTCACAGCTGCCAGACACCGGCGAAGTACCCGACACCGTAGGGCGCCGCGCGGTAGAGCTCCTTGGCTGACCGGGGTACCGGCTCGGCCAGACCCGCGAGCACCTGGAAGGCCACCCGCCCCACGACTTGCCGGGGCAGCCGGGTCAGCGCAGCCACGTCGCCGCAGCTCAGCGCGTCGTCCAGGGCATGCTGAACAGCCACGTCATTGGGGTGGTGGCCGCCCGGGGCAGCCGGGGTCAAGGTGTTGGCGCCGTCGGCGACGACCACCACGCCCGCCGGCTCGGCCAATCGGTCGATCTCGTTGCGCAATTGCCTGCCGAGGGCCAGCGCGGTCTCGGCATCGTGGTTCGCGGCATAGACGCGGACCTCGGCGCGCGCGTCTGGCTGCGCCTGATCACGCATCCACCCGGTGATCAGCGCGGACAGCGGCAGCTCGACCGGCCGACCGCTTGCCTCGGGTGAAAGCCGCACCACCAGATCGGCGCCGAAACCCGCAAAGGTCCCGACGCTTTCCGGGCCGACGACGACGTCCGCTGTGTCGTTTGAGCCCACCCCGACGACCACCCAGCGCGGTGGCAGCGCGGCGACGGCGGCCACCATGGCCGCCCGCAGCTCAGCCAACTCGTCGGCCGCGGCCCCGGCGAGCTCGGGGACCAGCACCGGCGCAGATGGAATGATCGCGATGGTGCTCAACACGTCACCAAACTAACGTTCCGACGGCGCCAAGCGTTGCTCGGTGGCTTTCGACCGCCGCCTGCCGAACGCCTCCAGCGTGGCGGCCTCGCCCCTGGCCAGCGCCACAGTCGAAACGATCATCACGATCACCGCTGCTACCAGGACAAACAATTTCTCGTCGTCGACGCGCAGGGTTTCAGAGAGCACGGTGATTCCCAAGATCCATCCCACCACCGGTTTCGCTAACGTCATGGTCGGCAACGAGGCTGTGAGTGCGCCGGCGCGAAAGGACGCCTGTTGAAAGACCATGCCGGCCAACGCAACGGCGAGCCAGGCATACAGTTCGGGTGCACGCAGCAACGCCCCAACGCCACCTTCGCCCGCCTCGACGACCCCCTTGGTCAGCACCGCGAACAGCGCCAGCGACGAACCCGCCACCAGCGCCAGCAGCACCGCGGCGACGGCACCAGACCAGATTCGGGCGCCGAGCACGCAGAACACCAATGCCGGGCCCATCACCAAGGCCACCACCAACCACGTTTCCAGCGGGGCGCGCTGCTGGTCCGCCGCTGGATTGCCGACCGCGACGATGACCGCCACCGCACCGGCCAGCAACGCCGCCCAGATCCATTCCCAGGCGGTTACCCGGTGGTGGGTGATCCGCGCGTTGATCGGCAACGCGAACAGCAGCACGGTCACTTGCAGCGCGGTCACCAACATCACCGACCCCAGGCCCAGCGCCGCGGCCTGCAGAGCGTAATTGGCCACTGCAGCCACAGCGCCCAACCACCAGCGGGTGTCACGCAACGACAGGCGGAATAACTCCCATGCGCCAACCGGTTTGTCGACGATCTCGTGTGCGGAACGCTGCCGGATGACAGACCCGAGCGCCGATACCAGCGCGGCGCCCAAGGCCAGCAGTACGGCGACGTCTGCGCTCGTCATGGGCGCCCTCCTCACCGACTGTCGATTCAGCCCGAACACCAACTCTTCCATGCCACGGTACTTAGCTGTGTGATGCAGCTCCGGCGCCGCGCGTCGCAGCTAGTGATCCGACGGCGCCTTCTGGACGACGATCACATCACGTCCGGCGCCGGCCGCGATGCTGGCCGCCTCGCCACGGGCCAGGCCAATGGTCGAGACGATCACCACGACCGCGGCGGCGATCAGCACAAACACCTCGGTGCCGTCGGCGCGCAACGTCTCGCCGAGCACCAGGACCCCGAGCAGCGACGCCACCACCGGCTTCGCCACGGTCACCGTCGGCAGCGAGGCGGTCAGCGCACCGGCACGAAATGACGACTGCTGAAAAATCATCCCGGCCAGCGCGGCCGGTATCAGACAGTAGGCTTCGGGCGCCCGCAGCAATGCGCCGAAGCCGCCTTCGACCACCTCGACGGCGCCTTTGGTCAGCACCGCGAACAGCGCCAGCGACGAGCCCGCCACCACCGCCAGCAGAACCGGCGCGGCCGGACCGCCCGACCAGACCCGCGCGCCCAGCACGCACAACACCAGGACGGGTCCCATCACCACCACCACCATCATCCAGGTTGCCGGCGAACCCCGGTCGTTGCCGGCAGTCGGGTCACCGACGGTGACCAGGACCGCCAATGCGGCAGCCAGCAGCACCGCCCACGTCCACTCCGACCGGGTCACCCGGTGATGAGCCAGCCGCGCATAGATCGGCAACGCGAAAAGCAGCGAGGTCACCTGCAGCGCCGTCACCAGCATCACCGAGCCCAGCGCCAGCGCAGCGGCCTGCAGGCTGTAATTGGCGACGGCGCCGGCGGCGCCCAGCCACCACCGCCTGTCACGCACCGACAACCGGAAGAGTTCGAGGTGGCCGACCTGCTTATCGGTGATCTCTTGCGCCGAGCGCTGGCGGACCACGTCGCCGATCGCGGACGCCAGCGCGGCGCACAGCGCGATCAACGCCGCGAAATCCGCTTTCGACATGCTCGATCTCCTCGCCGAGGGCTAGCCCGCAATCGGTGACTACACCAACTTTTCACCATCAGTTTTCCAGGAATACTCCTGGGGCGCCGCAGGCGCGGGTGCGCTGCAGGCCCGCTGCGCCGTTGCTACGCCTCGACACTCGTCGCCGCCGATGGTGCCATTGCACGGACCTCGAGTACCTCTGCATTCCGGTCGGAGAACGCCGTGCGGCCGTCGCCGTCAGCGGTCATGGTGGCCGCTTCGCCGCGGGCCAGCGCCGTCGTCGCGACCACCACCGCGACCACCGCCGCCACCAGCACAAACATCTGCGGACCGGGCGTGTCCAACGTCTCGCCGAGCACGGTGACACCTAGCACCGAGGCCACCACCGGCTCGGCGACGGTCATCGCGGGCAGGGAGGCCGTCAGCGTGCTGGCACGAAACGCCGACTGTTGAAATACCGTCCCGACCAGCGCCGCCAGTATCCAGGCATACAGTTCGGGCGCGCGCAGCAATGCACCCGGGCCGTCGCGGACCACCTCCATGACCCCCTTGGTCAGCACCGCGAACAACGCCCACGACGACGCCGACACCAGCGCCAGCAGCACGGCGGCGACCGCTCCTGACCAGATCCGCGCGCCCACAACACACAACACCAGTGCCGGTGCCATCACGACGGCGACGACGATCCAAATCTTCAAAGAGCCGCGCTGGTAGCCGGCCGCCGGATCGCCGACGGTAATGAACACCGCCACCGCCGCGGCCAGCAAAACCGCCCACAGCCATTCCCAACGGGTCACCGGGTGACGGGTCAAACGCGCATTGGTCGGCAATGCGAACAGCAGCGCCGTCACCTGCAGCGCCTGGACCAGCACCACCGACCCGAGCACCAGCGCGATGGCTTGCAGTCCGAAGCTGGCCGCCGCCGCCAGGCCGCCCCACCACCAGCGGATGTCGCGTAACGACAAGCGGAATAACTCGAAGTGGCCGACCCGTTCGTTGGTGATTTCCTGCGCAGACCGCTGACGGATCACATCCCCAACCCCGGATATCAACGCCGCGACCAACGCCAATAACGCAGCGATATCGACCTTCGCTATGGGAGACCCCCCTCGTCCAGGTCCGGCCGAATGCCGCTATTCACACATGCCGAGCACAAATTGTTTCACGAACGAGGGGTGTTTCCGGCCAACGCCACGCCCCGAATCGGCGCCGCAAAACCTGGGCACTTCAACGGCTAGCGCCAACTGGGAACGCACCGCCCAACAAGCTGCTTCAATACTGGTGAGATCCAGACGGGAGTACCTGTGGCTTCTCCCGCGAGTGCAGTTGACGGCGCCGCAATGCGCGGCAGGTGCGCGGCCAATCACCGCGCGAAGGGTAGGTGACGGTAGCTCATGACGCCTGAAGAGCCCCATAACGAACCCCGGCCCATACCGCGGCCGGGACCGCGACCCGGGCCCAAACCAACACCCCGCCCCCACCCCCACCAAGTCCCCGGGCCGCTGGCCAACGATCCACACCGATTCGGACGCGTCGACGCCGACGGGACGGTATGGCTGATCGGCGCGGCCGGCGAACGGGTCATCGGATCCTGGCAGGCCGGCGACGCCGAAGCTGCGTTCGTCCATTTCGGTCGGCGATTCGACGACTTGAGCACCGAGGTCACGCTGATGGAGGAGCGGCTGGCTTCGGGCACGGGCGACGCGCGCAAGATCAAAGCCCACGCGGTGGAGCTGAGCGAGACGCTGCCGACCGCAAATGTTCTCGGTGACGTCGATGCGCTGGCCGCGCGGCTTGCCGGCATTGGTGAGCAGGCCGACGCTGTCGCCGCCGCCGAGCGCTCCCGTCGGGACGAGCATCGGGCAGCCCAAACGGCCCGCAAGGAGGCCCTGACCGTCGAGGCCGAGGAGCTGGCCAACACCGCGACGCAGTGGAAAGCTGCCGGCGACCGGCTGCGCGCAATCCTCGACGAATGGAAGACGATCAGCGGTTTGGACCGCAAGACCGACGACGCGTTGTGGAAGCGCTACTCGGCTGCGCGGGAAACCTTCAACCGGCGACGCGGATCCCATTTCGCGGAATTGGACCGCGAGCGGGCGGGTGCCCGCGAGGCGAAAGAGCGGCTCTGCGTGCAGGCAGAGGAGCTCGTCGATTCGACGGATTGGGGTGCGACCAGCGCCGAGTTCCGCAAGCTGCTCACCGACTGGAAGGCCGCGGGACGTGCGGCCCGCGACGTCGACGACGCGCTGTGGCGCCGCTTCAAGGCCGCCCAGGACACTTTTTTCAAGGCGCGGAACGCCGCGACCGCCGAGCGAGACACCGAATTGCAGGCGAACGCCACCGCCAAAGAGGCGCTGCTGGCCGAAGCGGAAAAGCTCGACACGAGCAATCACGAGGCGGCGAGGTCAGCGCTGCGGACGATCGCTGAGAAGTGGGACGCGATCGGCAAGGTGCCCCGGGAACGGTCGGCCGAGCTCGAGCGGCGGCTGCGCGCAGTGGAAAAGAAGGTGCGCGACGCCGGCGAATCGGACTGGTCGGACCCGCAGGCTCAGGCCCGTGCCGAGCAGTTCCAGGCGCGTGCCGAGCAGTTTGAACGCCAGGCCCAGAAGGCCGAGGCGGCCGGGCGCAGCAAGGAAGCCGAGGAGGCCAAGGCCAACGCCGAGCAGTGGCGGCAATGGGCTGACGCCGCCGTTGATGCGCTGACCCGCAAGCCCTAGCCCGGCTACGCGGCGAGCAGACGCAGCTATTCGGGCGCCTGGGGCGGCTCGGGGTCGTCGAGAGTTTCCAGCAGCGTACGGGACTGCCGGTGCGCGGCGGCTCGACGGCGCTGCTCCTCGGCGGCGAGTTGCACGATCGTTCGCGACCACACCACCCGGGCCCAGTGAAACGTCAACAGGATGACGGCGATCCAGGCGACCACCAGACCTGCACCGGGGCCCGGGTGGCCCGCGGCCACGGTCTGCCGCGACCAAACGGCCAGCAATCCGGCAGCGCTGGCCACCGCCGAACCCGCCAAAGCCACCCAGGCCAACGCCCAGCGCCGGGTCAACAACGCCAACATCGAGAAGCCGACGCCGAAAACCAGGGCCAGCCAGGCGAATACCCTTGACGGCAGCGCCACCGCCGCCGCCGCGGAACCATGGGTGGAAAACAGCACATCCCATCCGCGCACGTGACCGGTATGCGGCAGGATGAACGACGCAATCAGCACGAATACCAGGATGGCAACGACCAAAGCCCTTGCGCCCGGTTCAATTTCGCGGGCAATCCGTTGCTCTGCCGCGTCGATATCGGACCGGAAAGCGTCGAACTCGCCGTCCTTGGGCTCGTTTTCGCTCATCGAGAGCACCCCGCGGGTTCCACCGCCGTGGCCGGTTGCCCGACGCCCGGCATGCCCAGCCCGACACCGCTGGGACGTTGCCCGCCGTCGTAAGCATCACCGGCGCGGGTGCGGCGATGGGTGATGACGTCGCCGTCGGCGATGAGGTGATGCGGCGCGGCATCGGTGACGATCGTCGTGACGATGTCACCCGGACGCACCTGCTCTCCGCCGGGCGTGAAATGCACCAGGCGACCGTCTCGCGCGCGCCCGCTCATCCGTGCGGTGCGGCTGTCCTTGCGGCCTTCCCCGGTGGCCACCAGCAACTCAACGCTGCGTCCGATCTGGTCGCGGTTCTCTTCCAGCGCGATCTGCTCTTGGAGCGCGACCAGTCGCTCGTAACGTTCCTGAACGACGGCTTTCGGCAGCTGACCGTCCAGTTCGGCCGCCGGAGTACCGGGGCGCTTGGAGTACTGGAAGGTGAACGCGCCGGAGAACCGGGCCCGCCGCACGACGTCCAGCGTCGCGGCGAAGTCCTCCTCGGTCTCACCGGGGAAGCCGACGATCAGGTCGGTGGTGATGGCCGCGTGCGGCATGGCCGCCCGCACCCGGTCGACGATGCCGAGAAAACGCTCGGCGCGGTAAGACCGCCGCATCGCCCGCAACACCCGGTTCGACCCCGATTGCAGCGGCATGTGCAGAGCCGGGCAGACGTTCGGCGTCTGCGCCATCGCGTCGATGACGTCGTCGGTGAACTCGGCCGGATGCGGCGAGGTGAACCGCACCCGCTCCAGCCTGTCGATGCGTCCGCATTCGGTCAGCAGTTCGGCGAAGGCGCCACGATTGCGCGGTAACCGCGAATCGGCGAACGAGACCCCGTACGCGTTGACGTTCTGACCCAGCAGGGTGACCTCCAGCACGCCGGCCTGCACCAGCGACCGCACCTCGGCCAGGATGTCGGCCGGACTGCGGTCGACCTCCTTGCCCCGCAACGACGGCACGATGCAGAAGGTGCAGCTGTTATTGCAGCCAACCGAGATGGAAACCCAAGCGGCGTAGGCAGATTCGCGAGCGGCAGGCAGCGCCGACGGAAACTCCTGTAATGCCTCGGCGATTTCTACCTGGGCAACCTTGTTGTGACGGGCCCGGTCAAGCAGCGCAGGCAACGATCCGATGTTGTGGGTGCCGAAAACGACGTCGACCCACGGCGCCTTGCGCAGCACCGCGTCTTTGTCCTTCTGGGCCAGACAGCCGCCCACCGCGATCTGCATGTCCGGGTCGCTGCGCTTACGCGGAGCCAGGTGGCTGAGGTTGCCGTAGAGCTTGTTGTCAGCGTTCTCGCGGACCGCACAGGTGTTGAAGACCACCACATCCGCGTCGGCGCCGTCGGGCGCGCGCCGGTAGCCCGCCGCCTCCAACAGGCCTGCCAGCCGCTCCGAATCATGGACGTTCATCTGACAGCCGTAGGTGCGAACCTGATAGGTCCGCCCATGGTTCGACGGCAGCGTGATATCCGCGGATCGGCCGTCGCCCGCGGTAGCGGCGGCTGGCGCTGCCATCGAAGTCACGGGGCCATGGTACGGCGACGTCGAGCGCGTGACCTGCGCCACCCGTCGCGGCTCTCAGCCTGCGGCGGCTCAGCGGGCGAACCAAGTTTCGTCGGTGATGGTCCGGGCATGCTTCATCGTGCGCGAGACAGTTGGGGGTGCGTCCCCTGATGTGGTGTAACTAGCGGCGTGTCGGGTCCCAGTGTGGCCCTGGTATTCGCGCCCGGCAATGAACATTTTGGCCTGACCGTTCAACCCCAATCGAGGAGTACCTTGGCAGCCATGCCGATTGGGGTTACCGAACTAACGCCGGTTGAACAGACCGCCCTTCTCACCCTGTACGCACGGGCACTCGATAGCCGTTGGCCCCGGCCCATTTTGGGCGACTCGCTGGCAGACGAGGTTGTCGGCAAGATCGACTATGACTTCGCCAGGCTCGGCGTGCTCACCAGCGTGGTTTGTCAGGCGGCGCTACGCGCCAAAATGCTCGACGACCGTGTCCGTGCCTTCACCACCGAGCATGCCGACGCGGTCGTGGTGGATCTGGGCGCCGGTCTGAACGACGGGTTGGACCGGACCGGCCCGCCGCCCACGGTTGACTGGTATAGCGTCGACCTGCCTGCGGTCATTGCTCTGCGCGACCAGGTGCTACCGGCCAGCGCGCACGCGCACTCGGTAGCAGCGTCGCTGGCCGATCCACACTGGCCAGAAACGATCCCCGCCGACCGCCCGACCATTTTGATCGCCGACGGCCTGCTGGCCTTCCTCAGCGAGGATACGATCATCGCGTTGTTCCGCCGCATCACCGAGCACTTCCGTTCCGGCGAGCTGGCTTTCAACGACTACGGCGGCGTCGGCTGGGTAAGCCGTGTCGCGGTCAAGCTCTCCCCGCAGAAGATGTTTAAGGATGTCGGTGCACTCCGCGGCTATGCCGGATTCAAAGACGCGCACCACCCAGAGACGTGGAACCCGCGGCTGAAGCTCGTCGAAGAGGCAAGCCTGGCCCACGCTTCCGAGGTCGACCTATTCCCGGGGTGGATTCGGGTCGCCACCCGGCTCGCCGGCAAGACCAAAACGGGCGCCCGCAAGGCCCGGATCCTCCGCTACCGCTTCGTCTAGCCGCTCTGGAAGTCGCAGGTCCATGGCAATCGCTACCTCTCCGAACCCACTCCGGACCTGGTTAACAAACGCGACGACCAAACAGGACAACCCATTGCACCGGTACCGGCTAACCTGGCAGAGTTGAATTCAACAGCGACTCACGTTGAATCGTGACGCCGACTTACACCACATCGTGGGACTTGACCCAGTTGAGACCTCGATGTAGTCGACACCGCCGACCCGGCCAAGCGCGGCGGTGACGTATTCGTAGACGTCGACCGTTGGGCACAGCAGAACGCGGCCGCGTTTCGGTGATGCGCGCCTAGACGCGCCTGCGCTCGCGTTCGGCGGCCAGCTCGGCGCTGACCACCTCATAGGCCATCGTCTGGCCGAACCCGCGGCGCGCCAGCATTGCCACCAGCCGATGGCTCACCCGAACGTCATCGGCGTCGCTGAGGTTCTCCCGCCGCAGCCTGGCCTGCACCAGCTGCTCGGCGCGGCCGCGCTCGGCAGCAGGGTTGATGCCGCCGAGCACCGAGGTGATCACGTCGTTGTCGACCCCTTTCGTGTGTAGCTCAGCGGCCAACGCGCGCTTGCCTTTTCCGGCGTTGGCCCGACGCGAGTGCACCCACTGTTCGGCGAAGCCGGCGTCGTCCACCAACCCAACGTCCGTCAGCCGGTCCAGCACCCGGGCGCTGACATCGTCCGGATAACCGCGCTTGGCCAGCTGACCGGCCAACTCGGCGCGGGTGCGTGCCCGCGCGGTGAGCAGGCGCAGGCATAACGCCCGCGCCAGCTCCTCGCGAGACGGCTCAGAAATCGACGGGGGCGGGCAAGACGCTGTCATCGGTCAAGCCATCGGTCATCACCGCGCCAATGCCAAGCTTTTCCTTGATCTTCTTCTCGATCTCGTTGGCCACCTCGGCGTTCTCCATCAAGAAGTTGCGGGCGTTCTCCTTGCCCTGACCCAGCTGCTCACCCTCGTAGGTGAACCAGGACCCGGACTTGCGGATGAAGCCCTGGTCCACGCCCATGTCGATCAGCGAGCCTTCCCTGCTGATGCCCTTGCCGTAGAGGATGTCGAACTCGGCCTGCTTGAACGGCGGCGATACCTTGTTCTTGACGACCTTGACCCGGGTGCGGTTACCCACCGCGTCGGTGCCGTCCTTGAGCGTCTCGATCCGCCGCACGTCCAGTCGAATGGAGGCGTAGAACTTCAAAGCCTTTCCGCCCGTTGTTGTTTCGGGCGAGCCGAACATCACGCCGATCTTCTCGCGCAGCTGGTTGATGAAGATCGCCGTGGTGCCCGAATTGTTCAGCGCGCCGGTCATTTTCCGCAGCGCCTGACTCATCAGCCGGGCCTGCAGTCCGACATGGCTGTCGCCCATCTCGCCTTCGATCTCTGCCCGCGGCACCAGCGCGGCCACCGAGTCGATGACCAGGATGTCCAGCGCGCCGGAGCGGATCAGCATGTCAGCGATCTCCAGCGCCTGCTCGCCGGTGTCGGGCTGGCTGACCAGCAACGAATCGGTGTCCACGCCAAGCTTGTTGGCGTAGTCGGGGTCCAGCGCGTGCTCGGCGTCGATGAACGCCGCGATGCCGCCGGCGGCCTGGGCGTTGGCCACCGCGTGCAGTGCGACGGTGGTCTTACCCGAGGACTCCGGGCCGTAGATCTCCACGACGCGGCCACGAGGCAGGCCACCGATGCCCAGGGCAACGTCCAGGGCGATCGACCCGGTCGGGATGACCGAGATCGGCTGGCGCACCTCGTCGCCGAGGCGCATCACCGAACCTTTGCCGTAATTCTTCTCGATCTGGGCCATCGCCAGTTCGAGGGCCTTCTCGCGGTCAGGGGCTTGCGTCATGGTGCTACCTCTCGGTGTAGTCGGTGTTCTCCTCGACCGGTATCGGTCAGTTGGCCGCGACGCTAGAGGCAGGGTCTGACAAGTGGCCTGACCAGCATCTGACCGTGAACACCGACCACATTAACGAACATGTGTTCGATGACAAGTAGGCGCGCCGTGTTGCCGGCGAGAAGCAGTGCCGGCTAGCCGCGGTATAGGTCCGGGAATGTCGACCTGAGCGCGTCCAACTTGGGCAAGTCGTTTTGGACGATGTACGGGTTGTTCGGATTCAAGTCGAAGAAGTCCTGGTGGTAGGCCTCCGCGGGGAAGAACTGGGCTGCCGACGACACGCTGGTGACGATCGGCGCGGGGAAGGCGCCCGCCTGGTTCAGCTGGGCGATGTAGGCATCCGCAATCTTCCGTTGGGTATCGTTCTGAGCAAAGATCACCGAACGGTACGAAGGGCCCACGTCGGGTCCCTGACGGTTGAGTTCGGTCGGATCATGCACAACGGCGAAAAAGATCTGCAAAAGCTGGCCGTAGGTAACCCGAGTCGGGTCATAGGTGATGCGCACGGACTCGGCGTGCCCGGTGGTCTCGGTGGTGACTGCCTCGTAATTGGCTGTCGCCGCGTCGCCTCCCGCGTACCCGGACTCGGCCGCGTTCACCCCTTTGACGTGCTGGTAAACGC
>Ga0210405_10001606_pt1 | contig 25147 bp, 15 predicted proteins | sample IncBWH11MmetaG_FD_155492 | JGI IMG/M metagenome (GOLD analysis project Ga0210405, IMG submission 155492) | Forest soil microbial communities from Barre Woods Harvard Forest LTER site, Petersham, Massachusetts, United States - Inc-BW-H-11-M | ecosystem: Environmental > Terrestrial > Soil >... | reverse complement strand
TCATTCCGCATGACGATGATATGCATCGCACGCTGACTGCATATCTGATCTACGCGCCGGCAGCGGTTCCGGATACGAGCGCGCTGCGGGAGTATTTGCGACGCAAGCTGCCAGACTACATGGTGCCTGCAGTATTCATAGTCGTAAAAGCCTTTCCTCTGTCGAGCAGCGGAAAGATAGACCGCAAAGAGCTGGATACGCTGAGCCTGCATGCGGAGCCAGCGACGTACGTGCCGCCGGTCACTGAGGCCGAGCAGGCACTCGCATCGATTTGGGAGAAGGTCCTCAACGTTGATCGCGTCGGGCTCAAGGATCACTTCTTTGATCTAGGAGGCGATTCTATCCTCGCCTTGCGCGTGCAAGCCGAGGCCCAGAAACTCGGGATCAATTTTTCCATTGTGGAGCTCTTCGAAACTGGCACCATCGAGAGTCTGACGGAGCGCATCGTTTACAGCAATCCTGTCGCACTAACTGAACTCGCTGAACCGTTCGCTCTTGTCTCGGCTGCTGATCGCCTCAAAGCGCAGCAGTGCGGATGTGTGGATGCATACCCCTTGTCCAAGCTTCAGCTCGGCATGGTGTTTCACAGCGCGTGGCAGCGTGGGGCAACGACCTATCATGCTGTCACTAGCCACCGGCTGGACAAGCCGCTCGACTTGCCGAGGCTGGATGCGGCGATTCAGTCGGCAGTCGACCGCCATCCCGTCTTGCGAACGACCTTTCATCTCAGTGGCTACGACGAGCCCCTGCAATGCGTATACGACCGGGTCGCCGTGAAGGTTACGTCGGAGGATTGGCTTCCTCTCGACATCGAGGAGCAGGACCGAAGACTCGATAACTTCATCGGAGCGGAAAAGAGACGTGGATTCGATCTGGCGTCGGGTCCGTTGGTGCGATTCTTTGCACATCGGCTGAGTCCCACGCAGTTTCAGCTGACGATGAGCTCGCATCACGCAATTCTGGACGGCTGGAGCGACGCCGTGGTCTTGACGGAGCTCTACGAGGATTATCTCGCACGGCTCGAAGGCATGCCCGGCGCGGCGAAGGAGCCGCTACAGCTCGCTTTCAGAGATTTCATAGCGGCCGAGCAGCGCGCACTGGCAAGCGCAGAGCAAGAAGCATACTGGTCGAATGTCGTGGAAAGGCTACCGCGCTTCGATTTGTCGTTGCTGCCGGGAACGGCAACTGAGGCACATCAGGGGATCGAGGTATCGGACGTTATCAGAGTGCGATTCGAGTCGCAGCTTCTGCACCGTGTGGCTGATCTTGCCACGCAGGCCCGAGCGCCAATGAAGTCGGTCTTTTTGGCCGCTCATCTCCATGCGTTGTGGGCTTTCACGGGTGCAGACTCGGTCGTCACCGGGCTCGTGACAAACGCGCGACTCGAATGTCCGCACGGGGACGAAGTCGCCGGGCTTTACCTTAACACCGTCCCGGTGCAGTTTCGACCTCAACAGCTGGATGCGGATGCCAGCTGGCTTGATCTCGCGCGCCACGTCCTGTCGATTGAAGAGGAAGTGCTGCGCTACCGATCCTATCCAGTCGTAGAGGTCTTGCGACGTGCCGCCGGTAGGGACACGCTGGAAGTGATGTTCGACTTTGTCAATTTCCATCTGTACAGCCAACTTGCAGGCCGACTGCACGTGCAGGAATGGAGGCACGTGCCGGAGACGAACTTTCCACTCGTGGTTGTCGTGCGTACCGATCACGGGCAGGCCGAACTGGCAGTGACCTTCCACGTCGACAGAGTCGAGCCGCAGCGGGTGAAAACCTTTGTCGAACTGTATATGCATGCCCTCGAACAGATGACGGCAGAGCCGCAGGCGAGGTACCGGCAATGTTCCTTGCTGCCGAAGAGGCACCTTGCGGTGTTTGAGGAGTGGAATGCAACGGTGGCGGTGTTTCCTGGCGACGAGTGCGTTCACGACATTATTGCGCAGCGTGCGGCGCGCGACCCGGAGGCCGTGGCGGTGGTCGATGGGCGGGCCAGCTTGACATACGGGGAGCTGGAGGCGCGGGCAAATCAGCTGGCGCATCATCTTCTCGGGTTGGGCGTGGGTCCGGATCTCATCGTGGGACTGTGTCTGGAGCGTTCGCTGGAGATAGTTGTGGGAGTGCTCGGGATCCTGAAGGCGGGCGGGGCATATCTGCCGCTCGATCCGGGGTATCCGGAGGAGCGGCTGGCCTTCATGCTGGAGGAGACCCGCGTGCCCGTGCTGCTGACGCGTCGCGAACTAGCTGACAGATTGCCGGCCCAGTGGGCACGCATCGTCGATGTGGACGAGGACGGGCCCGCGATCGCTCGGCAGCCCAACTCGCGCCCGCGGAGTGGTGTGCGGGGGGAGAATCTCGCGTATGTCATCTACACGTCGGGATCCACCGGAAAGCCGAAAGGCGTGCTCATTCGGCATGCAGGACTCCGCAACCTCGCCCATGCCATCGACCTCGGCTTGCGCCGCGGCGATCGCGTGCTGCAATTTGCGAGTCTGAACTTTGACGCTTCGATCTGGGAAATCGTAACTACGCTGGCTGCGGGTGCGACGTTGCACCTGGGGTCGCCCGGATCTGTTCTGGGGGGGGCGGAGCTTGAGGACATATTACGAGAGCGGGGGATCACCAGCGTGACGCTGCCGCCATCGGTGTTGCACTCGCTGGGCGAGCCCGATAAGTTGCAACTGCCAGAGCTGCGCACCGTGATCGTCGCCGGAGAGGCGTGCCCGGCCGAGCTTGCCCGGGCTTGGGCCTCGCGTGGTCGCCTGATCAACGGGTACGGTCCGAGCGAGACCACGGTGTGCGCGAGTTACGGCGAGTTGAGCCCGAGCACGACAGCAGTGCATCTTGGCCGGCCCGTGGCCAACACGCGCCTGTACGTGTTGACCAAGGATCTTCAGCAGACACCGATCGGAGTGGTCGGCGAGTTGTACGTCGCAGGCGCGGGCATGGCGCGGGGTTATCTCGGTCGGCCGGGCCTCACCGCCGAACGCTTCCTAGCAGACCCCTTCTCGGCGAGTGGGGAGCGTCTGTACCGCACCGGCGATCTGGTTCGCCATCGACCCGATGGCCACCTGGAATTCATTGGCCGGGTCGACCAGCAAGTAAAGATCAGGGGGTTTCGGATCGAACTGGGTGAGATCGAGGCGGCCCTGGTCGAGCATCCCGACATCGCTCAGGCCGTCGTCATTCCGCATGACGATGATATGCATCGCACGCTGACTGCATATCTGATCTACGCGCCGGCAGCGGTTCCGGATACGAGCGCGCTGCGGGAGTATTTGCGACGCAAGCTGCCAGACTACATGGTGCCCCGGACATTCGTCATCATGCCGGAGTTGCCTCTCAACGCGCACGGAAAAATTGATCGCAGCGCACTGCCGGCACCTGACACACCAGTGCAGTCCGAAGACTACGTCGCACCCCGGACCGAAGTCGAAGCGCTCCTTACCGGAATGTGGGCACAAGTGCTAAAAGTCGAGCGCATCAGTATTCACGACGATTTCTTCGCCATTGGTGGAGATTCCCTCGTTGCAACGCGCGTAATTGCATTAATACAAGAGAGCCTTCGTGTCGATCTACCTATGCGGGCGCTGTTCGACACGCCCACTATCGCCGATCTGGCCCAGCAAATCGAGAACGAGCGGTGGTTGCTCGGACAGGCGCTGGGGTCTGGTACAACGGGTTAAGAAGTAGGCTTCGCGTGAACCCGTAGCGCCTGATCACTTTACATTGCGGACAAGCGGCCGTCGGAGAAGGCGCAATCAGACTGATGCGCCGAAAAAAACCGCGATCTGCTCAACTCATTAGGACAGGAACAGCGCCTGGCGCGGAAGCAATCTGCTCTTGAGATTTTCCGCAACCTCTTGCGACGTGCCAACGCCAGGATTCAACAATGAATCGCGATTCCGCCGTTGAGACGGCGAAAGAATCTATGCAGGCTTTGGCAGCGCTGCTTGCAGCGCTGTCCACCGCTTGCGCGCCTCTTCAGCGGACAGGTCTTCTTCGACGTGCGTTGCCAGTGTCCAGAGGTGGCCAAACGGATCCACAAGATTTCCCGCTCGGGCGCCGTAGAATTGGTTCTCCACCGCCTTCGTCTCCTTGGCTCCCAAAGAGACGGCCCGCTTGAAAGCTTCGTCCACGTTGTCCACGTAAATCATCAGAGTGACGGGGCTTCCTCCGACCGCCTTAGGACTACGGAACTGACTGCCTTCATGTTGGTCCGCCACCATAATCATCGAATCACCAATCTTGATGTCCGCGTGTACCACTGTACTGTTGGGCCCAGGAAGGCGCATCAACTCTGTCGCGCCAAATGCCTGCTTATAAAAATCAATGGCGCGAGTTGCGTCGTCGACAACGAGATAAGGAGTAACAGAGTTACGGCCCTTGGGAATCCGTTTAGATGACATTCCAGTCTCCTTGCGCCGATTTGCGCATTGGAGCAGGTTATCAGAACCCGACTTTGACCTCCAGAGGCGCTTTTGTGCGCACCAGCTACTTTCTCAGATGGGGCGGCGGAGTTCCGAATCAACTTTGTGTGCTACGAGCACGAATAGAAGAGTGGCTGCTCTCGTTCGCAAATATCGCTGGAAAGATATCCTTTTTTCATAGAAGGATGACATTTTTCTGATGAAGGGTCGATTTCCTACTTCGTGGTGGGAAATTGCCGGCTAAACCCCGCGCAGCTTGTGTTCGCAACTCGGCGTGTTAATACAGGAATCGCGCAGTCGCAACCGCTCCACCGGCTTTCCGGCGATGATGTGCGAATCGATAAGCTCATCCACATCCGCCAGCGTTACCCCCCCGTACCATATTGCCTCCGGATAGACCACCAGGTTGGGACCGTGTTCGCACTGGTCGAGGCAGCCAGCCTGGTTGGCCCGCACTGTGCCCTTCAGCCCGCGTTCCGCGAGCTTCTGCTTGAACAGCTTTTGTAAGGCCGCCTGGCCGGAAGGGTCGCAACAGCCGCGAGGGTGTCCTTCGGGCCGCCGGTTGCCACAGATGAAGATATGTTTCTCGAACTTGGGCATAGGAGGGACGCTACCTCAGACAGCAACGGAAGGGAAGGGGTTGTACTTTTCCAGTAGACGAGTAACCTTTTCATCTTTCTCTGTGTGAGGACCGCAGCAAGAAGTGCCGAGTGCTCAGGTAACCGCGGGACTGTTGAGGCCGCGCAGTTGTAGTAGATTGCTCCATTTGACTTGCAGTTTACTGTGCAACGCTTCCTTCCTCGGGAAAAATAAAGGGCGCTAGGCGCACAGGCCGCATCGCACTGCCGCCACAAGAGAGCGCGAGGAGGTGGGAAAGCTCAGAGCCGTGATTGTACATCGACTTCTATGCTGTGCGCCTCATGCTTCCATCAGGCCAAGCGCTTTTCCTATTTGCGACACTCGTTTTTCGTTTCTCAAACGCTTTCTCCGACACGAACTCCAAAAACATCTCCGCTACTCTTTTGTGACCTCCGAGAGTGTCGACGTCTTGCTCGAACTTATGCCGCCGTTCTTCGGTCAGAAGGAAATGGAAAGAAGTTCGCCTTTCAGCGCTGGGAATATTGCAGGTAGCATCTACATCTATCTTCAGATCGTTGTCTTCAACTTCGTTCCGCCTGGCACGAAGTCCATTCCTCGTCTCGTAAAGCCTAATCCATCTGTAAGCCGTGGTCTTGGGAATACCAATCTGCTCCAGCAAGTGATCGAAACCTTTACCGCTGCGGGATCCTTGTGCTTTGTACCGTGTCCTCCAGTCGTAACAGACTTGGCCAAACTCAATACCATGGTGATAATGTTTTATCGTGCTTTGTTTGTATTGTTCCCAAGCAACGTTCAGCTCCAGTTTCGCCGCCGATACATCAAGTTGCACTTCAATTTTAGCGACGGCCGGTTTAGCGACGACCGGCAACACGCGTCCGCGCCTCATAATAAGCACCACCTTCCCTGAAAGGTAGCTTTCCAGCTGTAGCTGGTAAAGGAATTTTCCCTATGGAGGGGGGAAAGAGCGGCAGTGTATCATGATCGGCAAGCTCCTAAATCTGTGGAAAAGGGCTTGTTACGGTTTCCGAACAGCTCTCCAGCGGAGAAGGCCTAACGCCTTGTTTCTGCAAGACTTGACCTTCTTCGATCCTTTGCAAGAACACGTCGCACCGTTCGACTCAGGGACTTTCATTTACAAGCGATTTGCCCAAAGCAAGCCTGCTTTCGGGTGTTGGCTGTTTTAGTCGTCAATGTATTCGTTAAGTGGTGAGATACGTTGGTCTCAGACCCTGCACTTATTAACATTAATGCTTACGTGGTGTGCAGTAAGCTTCATCGGTAGGTCAGCGCCATGATGCTACAATGCGGGCCGTGACGGGAACCACGATAACCACGGCTGAGGGCATCAATACGCTGGGTGAGTTTCTCGCCAAATTCCAGCCCCTGCCGAATGAAATTTCGCTGCCCCTCGCTCGCGCGAGATCACGGGCTTACGCGAGCAAGCGTAGCGCTTTATGCTTGGAAGTGCCGGCCAATGCCATGGCAGCAATCCCCGCCCGCAACACTGCCGAGGCAGCTTCGTTGGCCGCAGCAGTGGCGTGCATCCTTTTTAGGTACTCGAGCGAAGGGCGCCTGTGTGTCGGCACTGCGGCACCCCTGGGCGCACTACCGAATGCGTTGCCGCTGCTGCTGGACCTTACGCCAGAGATGCCGCTCGCGTCGCTCCTCACATTGGCCGCTGCCGCTCTCAGCGAGGCTACGCTACAGGCGAATCTTCCCTTCCCGGAACTGGTCAGCCGGCTTGGCTTGGGCGATATCACTAATCGTAATCCACTCTTCAGCGTAGCTGTGCGAGACGCTGAGACTCAGGCGGAGCTGTGCGACACCCGCTGCGATGTGGTGCTGACCTGGCGCAGGCAGGAGTGCACAATTGAAGCCGACTACAGCACAAGGCTTCTACGCACCGACACGGTCGAGCGATTCTGCAAGCATGTCGTGCAGGTGCTGGCTGCGATGAACACATCCAAGGCCCGCATCCAGGACGTGAACTATCTTTCCTCCGAAGAGCGGCGGGGTCTACTCGAGATCGGAAAGGGCGAAGAAGTTCGGCTGCCTTGTCAGACGGTGCTGGACTTGCTCCGGCGTCAGGTTGCCACAGCGGGCAGTGCGGCCGCGCTTTACGACTGCGACACCGACGAGCGCGTGTGGACGTACCGGGAACTCGATGAGATCTCGGACCGCTACGCACTCGCGCTCCAAGATCGAGGCGCGCGGCCCCGTGATCGGATCGGTCTTTGCCTGCGTATCGGGCCTGAGCAACTGATGTGGATGCTTGCGATCGTCAAATGCGGCGGGGTGGTTGTACCTATCGATGTGACATTCCCGCAGTACCGCATTGAGAGCATCGTGCACGACTCCGAACCGAACAATGTAGTAGCCGAGCGCTCTCTCGTGCATATGCTCCCTCCCGACACCCGGACCTTCATGGTCGACGAGTTCGTTCAGAGCTCCGAAGTAGGGAGATTCGAGAAGCCTGAGGTGAATGGCGATGATCCGGTGTATCTGCTCTACACCTCCGGATCGACAGGTCGGCCAAAGGGTGTACTCATGCCGCACCGCTCCCTCGCCAATCTCGTCTCCTGGCAGAATAGCGAGACAACTGCGTCGGGCGAGCGAACGTTTCACCGGACGTCATTAACCTTCGACGTCAGCTTTCAAGAGATTTTTTCGACCTGGTGCTTTGGCGGCGCACTTGTCATCGCCGATGAAGCTCAGCGGGGAGATATTTCACGGTGGTCTGAGATTTTCCGACGCAGGCGCATCTCTCGCGTGTTTCTGCCTGTTATCGCACTCCACCAGTTCACCGAGTTTGCCAGCCAATCCCTTCCGGATTTGAAGCACTTCATCGTCGCAGGCGAAGCGTTGCGCATTACCCCGGGCGTGATGCGTCTATTTCGTCTATGCAACGCAAAGCTTATCAACCACTATGGTCCGACAGAGAGCCATGTCGTGACGAGTTACACCTTGCCGGAGGGGAGCGCCGGATGGCCTTTATTGCCTCCGATCGGCCGACCCATACAAAATGTTCACATCCTCATTCTTGACGCATTCGGGCAACCGGTGCCGATTGGGGTCGATGGAGAAATCTGGATTGCGGGTGTGCCGCTGGCGATCGGCTATCACGCTCAGAATTCGCTCATGGACGAACGGTTCCGCAACCTCGAACTTCCCGAATTGTGTGGAGAGCGGGCCTATCGCACAGGAGATTTCGGGAGGTTCACGGCTGAGGGCGTCATCGAATTCGCTGGTCGTCGTGACGAGCAAGTCAAACTGCGAGGGTACCGCATCGAACTCGGCGAGCTCGAGACTACACTCGAGAGCATCCCCGGTATACGACAAGCGGTAGCCACTCTCTGGACCGATGAACACGGAGAATCGCGGCTGGCGGCCTATGTCGTTTGTGCGCCCGGGGGCGGCCCCTCGGATGGCTACATCCGGCAAGTTCTCAAGGAGCGACTTCCCGACTACATGGTGCCTTCCCTTTCGCATCTGATTCGAGCTGATGCTCTCCCGCTCACGGCAAGCGGCAAGGTTGACCGCCGCCGCCTCCCACGCGTCATGAGCCACGATCAAGTATTCGAAGTAAATGGGGTCGCTTCAGCGACACCAATCGAGTCCGCGGCGGAGGTCGTAAAGGGGATCTGGGCCCGGCACCTACGGGTTAGCGACATCGATCCACTCGCGAGCTTTCTCGATCTGGGTGGACACTCGCTGCGGGCAATCCAAATCGTCTCTGAAATCAATGAACGGCTCGGAGTGACCGTGCCGCTTGCAGAACTGCTTCGAGGCCCAACGATCGTGCGTTTCACTGCTGTGGTCGAGCGCTTCGTTCAGAGTAAACAGGCGAGAGGTGAAGGGACACCGGAGACTCCCGAGCCGGACGCTGTACCGACAGTCAAATTGCCCAACGGGAGTACGGTGTTCGCGCCCTACCCGCCCGAAGCGCACTACCTGTACGCCGACATCTACGAGTATCGCACTTATGACCAGCACGGCCTGCGTTACGATGAGCAGGCCTGCATTATTGACGCTGGCGCCAACATCGGCCTTTTCACCCGGTATGCACTAGAGCGCGCGCCCGGCAGCAAGGTCATAGCCATTGAACCCGTCCCGCAATTGTGGACACAGCTAAGGCGGAATGTCGAGGAGTACGGCGAACGCGTTATTGCCGTGAATCTCGCGCTGGGTGCGCGGGACTATAACGGGGACTTCACCTACTACCCCGCAATACCGGGTATGTCCACGCTGCACCCCAACATACAAGAGGAACGGGACTTGCTTACGACGATCCTGCACAACCTTGAAGAGACTAAACATCCCGAGATCAGCCAGCTATTCGCGGAGGAGCACCGTTACATCGAGCAGAGGCTGATTACGGAGACGTTCCCTTGCCGCGTGCGCCGACTGTCGAGAGTGTGCTCCGAACTGGGAGTGAAGGTGATTGATTTGCTGAAAATTGATGTGCAAAAGGCCGAACTGGAGGTCCTCGAGGGCATTGAAACTTCCGACTGGCCGAAGGTTCGCCAGCTCGTCATCGAGGTTCACGATATTGGCGACCGGCTGACAAAGATCACGGATTTGCTGCGCGCGCGCGAGTACAACATACAAATCGGGGAACAGGCGCCGATTCACCGGAACACAGTCGTTCATTTCATTTACGCGACGCGGCGTTAAGGGCAGCGTAAGTATGCTTCTAACTCAACGTGCACTTTGGAAGTTGCGGTCGACGATACCGGATCCTACAGTTCTTAACCTTGCCTTTGGATTGTTGCTCGAAGGGCCTTTCGACCGTACCTCGATGGAGTGGGCCTTACAAGAGCTCGTGAGACGTCACGAGCCGCTTCGAACCGTGTACTCAGGTTCAGTCGACTGCCCGGTCGCGGAAGTTGCGACCGATGTTGACATGGCCCTGGAGTACGAAGAGGTGTCAGGTCCATCCGGTCACAGCCGTTTTGCCGGACTACTCAATCGTTTTCGCGAAATGCTGCATTGCCCCATAGACGCTCCGCCCTTATTGCGCGCACGTTGCCTGCACCTCGAGCCTGATCAGCATGTGCTGCTGCTGGTATTCAATCACCTGGCGGTTGATGGCTGGGCTCTCGAATTGTTTGGCCGTGAGGCTGAGCAACTCTACGCGGCCCGTCTCGCGCGGACCGCCTCGCCCCTACCAGCTCTGAGAGTCCGTCAGCTCCATGCAGTCGAGCGTGAATGGGAGACGTGGCGTGGAGGATCACAGGCACAAGCCGAGTTGGAGGAGCGACGTCGCGAATTCACGAAACTAAGCGGTCGTGCAGTACTGCCCTTCGGATCTGTGAATCGAAGCGCCGGAACTTTACGCCGGCGTGTACTTGCCGTTCCGCAAGATGTGTTGAAAGCGTGGCGCGCCTCCAGCACAAGGGCTGGGCTGACCTTGTTTCCCGCGGTGGTGTCTGCAGTCGCCGTGGCAATATGCAGGCAGTTCGGTCTGCAGGAGGTCGTGCTGGCGGCATTGATCGCAAATCGTCACAGCACGACCGCGCAGCGGGTTTTGGGCGCGCACTACGGGGCCACTGCACTCCGTGTCGCAGGGGCTGAGGGTACCGCCATCACCGACGTCATGAATAAAGTCGTCGACCGCTTGCTCGCGGCGATGTCCCACAGGCTCGACATCGGAACCTTGACCGAGTTGCTGGGTCAATGCGCCGGCGCGAGCGAACCACTCGTGCCGAGCTGCGTGGTAGTGATGGATCGTCACCCAATGAATCGTCTGCTGCTCGAGGACGTGAAGGTTACTCCACTAAGCACGTTGGCCGTGGATTCTCGTCGTTTGCACAACGACTTAGATCTTTCGGTCACACCAGGGGCAGATCTCGTTGTTTTCCTGCGCCACTTCGCGGATAGTGCCGGGATTACGATCTTTTGGGATCCAGCAAGGATTCCCGCAATCGAAGCCCTAATCGACGAGATTGCCGGCGCATTGAAGCTTCTTGGTGGTGGCCTACAACGCGATGCCCCGCACTTGGAACTGGAGCAGGGCGTCACTGCATGCGCACTGGATCAAGACGGTTGGACCGCTGCAGTGCCGGGTGTCGACGCGCTTAGTCCGCTACCTCTGTCGACGGCGCTGTGCCGCGTCCCTCAGGGAATCGTTGCGTGAATGAGAGCGAGGACGCACGTCCAATTCCGAGCGGTTACGATGCGCACGACAGCTGCGGAAGACCAGTAAGGGGTTGCCTGGTACAGGGGACAGGCCAGCATCAAAATGACATTGGCAACCACCTTGCGTATTTGCGACATTCTGCCGGCTACGCCCCGAGCGAAGCTGGTGCGACTATGCGCTGACCCATTTCCCTACAGTCCGGGGCAAGCGGTACTCGTCGGAAAACCAGGCAGTCCGATTCGGCGAGCGTATTCGATCGCTTGTGCGCCTGAGGAAGTCTCGACCAACGGATGGATTGAGCTGCTCGTCGGCGTCGACCCGTCCGGATTCGCCGGCCCCCACTTCACGCTTGAGACTGGAGCGCTCGTAGAAGTCGAAGGACCGCATGGAACCTTGACCTGCCCCTGCCACGCGGCTTCGGGACCTCTCGTGTTCGTCGCTGGCGGCAACGGGATCGCGCCTCTCCGTGCCGTGCTGCGGCATGCCATTTATGCGCATGCGAGCAAGCTGGTGCTGCTGTACAGCGCCCGATCGCCAGAGGCATTCGCCTTCCAATCCGAGCTCGAGGCCTTGCAGCGGACAGCGCAACTCACGTTGTATCAGACGGTCACGCGATCGGGCGCGGACTGCTGGCACGGTGCCCGCGGTCGCCTGCGAACCTCGGATCTCGTGGAACTTGGCGGGGATTCCGCCGCCACATGGCTCGTTTCCGGCCCGGCAGCGTTCGTGGTGTCCGTGATGGGGATGTTGGGGGACATCGGTGTGGCGCCAGAGAAAATACGTTTCGAACGTGGCATCGAAGCGCCACCCGCCGCAGTGAGGTGCGCGCGGTGACCATGGATTCGCCGTCCGAGCGCTGGTGGCTTGTCCCGCGGCTCAACGCCGCAGCGCTTATTCGGCTCTTTTGCTTTCCCCACGCGGGTGGGACCGCTTCCCTCTGTCGTACTTGGCACGCGACGCTCCCGAGTGAGATCGAGGTGTGCGGCGCCCAACTTCCCGGACGCGCGAACCGGATCTCCGAACCCGCGTTCAGTCGGCTCACTGATCTGGTGGAGGCAATCGGTGCTGCAATGACGCCGCTGCTCGACAAACCGGTCGCTTTCTTCGGCCACAGTATGGGTGCCGTAGTGAGCTTCGAACTCGCCCGGTGGCTGCGTCGTCATCACGGTCTCCAGCCGGTGCATCTATTCGTATCCGGTCGTCGGGCTCCGCAGCTGCCCCAGACGAATGCGCCTACCTATTTGACCAGGGACGACCAGTTTCTTGCGACTCTGGGTGAACTCAACGGGACACCCCAAGATTTTTTCCGGGAGCAGGCACTTTTGGAGCTGATTCTACCAACGTTGCGGGCCGATTTTGAGGCGGTAGAAACGTACCGGTACCTCGATGAACCACCCCTGGATTGTCCAATCATGGTGTTCGGCGGACGCGACGACGAGGAGAGCATCGACGGTCGACTCGATGCCTGGCAGTCACAGACAAACAGATCCTGTTCGAAATATATGATGGACGGAGGGCACTTCTTCATTCACTCGAATGAGCAACGGATGCTTTCACTCATTCGGACCGGGCTCCTGCGGAACCTCGCCGCGGTACGGGAACGGTGCAACAGCCAATCCTAGATTTTCCATCCGCAGACAAACGAATGGGACGCGACCCCCTGATGTGGGCGCCTCGAACGGGGACCGGCTACTCCAGTAGGATTTCTTTCTCTCCGAACAGTCTCTCCGCCTGAATGCCGCGCCGACGGCATTCGTCAATGAGCTTGTTGGACTCGACGATCGGCCTCGACGTTTCCGCGTACTTGAGGCTCATTACGTAGTTCAGCCAGGGCTCCTGCCCCATGGCATACACGTAGGCCTCCTTGCAGCATAAAGTGTTGACAATGTTCATAGCCTGTTCGTAGTTCGACCCTGCCAGACGGCGCGACGCATCCATCGCCCGTTCGAGTCTGCGGGTGAGTAAGGGACCGTACAACCAGGTGAGCGGCGCTCCGTCGCATTCCATGCCGAGGAAGATGGCGTCAAGATCCGGCACTTCTCCCCGCAAGTGTTCGTATAGCCGCGGCTCAATGTTGCAAGAATCTGCGGCGAACAGCAAGGAGCGCGTCCCCAACTTCACCAGGTACGCCGCCTTGGTCATGATATGAAGATCCGAGTGCTCGCCAACAAACGGCAGAGCCGTGATGCTTCCGTTGGGCAGATCGATCGACTCCATTTCGGCGAGTTCGAGTACTTGTTTAAACCCTGTGTGGTACAGAAGCAGGCGCATCGACGGATCCTGAAGTGAACCTCCTCCATTTCTCGGAACAATAACGTGGCGTATCTTATGACGCAGCTGAAGCAGCGTCTCAAAAAGCAGATGATCCTGGTGGTTGTGGGTGATCAGCGCGTAATCGATCACGTCGGGCAGATCTTCGTACGTGTAGCGGGAAATCTCGCTCTCGTACGTATAACTGAGGACCGGATCAAAGAGGAGACTGACCCCTTGGGTCTCGACCAGAATGCAGGCGTGGCCAAAGTACCGCCACCGGACTCCCGGGCCGGTATAGGGTTGATATCGGCGCGGCGGCTCCGGAGTCAGGAGTTGATCTAATAGTTCAGTTTGATCAGACGAAATCCCCATCCGCTCGCGGATCTCGCAGCGGCATTTAGGAGCCACTTTCAGACGGAAAAGGTCGTCGATTGCCGACTCGTCGAATGGGATCTGCCAGTGTAGCAGGTTGGGCTCTTCCAACCGCGGAGTACTCAACACGAACGGCCGGTCGTCGTTCTTGCAGAGCGACAGCATGAGGCTCTGAGCCGAGCGCTGATAGTAAGGACTGCGGTAAAGCAGTGGCTCGATGAATCGAAGAGATGGGTGATTGTTCAGGTCGTAGACTAGTTCAACATATCCACGGAGGCAGGCTGGGACACTCTGGTACAAGGTTTGCATCGAAAACCCAGTCGCCTTGGTTTGAAGCAAGTTGTCCAGTTCGTCAATGGCGGCCGACAATTCGAGCAGGGCGGCGCGATCTTTCTTCGTGCGCGCCCGCAGCGCGGCAATCTCGTCGACCCGCTCGCCACCGTAGTCGATGAAGGGTCCACCGAGCATTTTTGGGTTCTTGACTGCTTGTGCATGCACCTGAGGTGCACTGATGTAGGAATCCATGATGCGGAGGTGACGGCCGGTGATATTCCTCGCTGTCGTCGCCGGAGGGATGAGATGAGCCCATGCATACCATTGATCTACCAGCGGTTCGACTTGCACGTTGGGCTTGAGATATAAGGGTGCGTTAGTCATAGTCTCCCCCAGGAACAGTCTCGCGACTCTTTCTCGAGAGCTCGACGGCTATCTGGCCATTCACGGGCTGCCTTGTAGTATAGTGCAGGGCTGTATTAGTCAAGAGTGGCTACTAATCAAAGAAATATTCCGTCAAATACAGCGCTCTTGAGCGGCAAGGTTCAAAAGGGCGTGTGACAGGCTTGGCGCCCGAACAGGAGTTGGCCCAAATGGGACTGTCGCAAGAATCGGATTATCTGACAAAAGAGGAGCTTGCGTTCCTGCCAGATGCCAACGATGTGGCTTTCTTCCAGGAGCACGGCTGGTGGGTGTCGCCGGTGTGCCTCGATAAAGAACTTTTGGACGAGGTGTGCTACGGCGCTGAGCGGTATTATATCGGCGAGCGCGACTGGCCGCTGATGATCAACATCGGCACGGACTGGACGCCACAACAGGCGGAGCGGCTTCGCACGAGCGATTACCTGTCAGTGCAGATGGAGGAGTTCCGCCGCCTGATCCAGTACCCGCTGCTGCCTGCGATGGCGGCACGCCTGACCGGAACCTCCGAAATCCGTTTGTTTCACGATCAGCTTCTTTGTAAACCGCCCTCCCACGCGGCCTCCGCCACCGCAATCGGCTGGCACACGGACAAGTCGTATTGGCGCACCTGTGTCTCGACGAAGATGTTGACCGCCTGGGTTCCGTTCCAGGACTGCGCAGCAGAGATGGGACCGCTCGCGGTGTTCGATGGTAGTCACCGCTGGCCCCACGAGGACGACTTGCCGAATTTCAGCCATCGTGAGCTCGGCCCCATCGAAGAGATCCTGAAGGCAAGGCATGGAGCGGCCGAGCCCGTGGTGCTCGAGCTCAAGCGGGGCCAGGTTAGTTTCCATCATTGCCGGACGATCCACGGTAGCCGACCCAACATCAGCGGGCGTGCGCGGCTCGCGTGCGCAATCCACTACCAGGACGCGGACAACCGGTACAACGATAAGCCATTGCCGGATGGGAGGCGACCGACTCACATCAATGATCTACTGTGCCGGCCCGGTCCGGATCAGCTGCCGGATTATTCCGACCCATGGATCTGCCCACGCCTGTGGCCTCCCGTGACGGCGCATGACTCGGCACCTACCCTTTTGGAACCTCAGCGGACCAGGAAATGAATTTCGGGAGCTCTCCAGCGGACGAATCGTTTCGGGCCGAGGTGCGTCAATTCATCGCCGAACAGCCGCCGCAAATTGTTCGCGGCAAACCGCTCGGACATGTTCATTCACGTGCCGAGCGTGAGCTGTGGATCCGAGCGCTCCATAGGCAAGGTTGGCTGGTGCCGCATTGGTCTGCTGCTTGGGGTGGTCGCGACTGGTCGGCCATGCGCCGCTTGATTCTTCAAGAAGAGATGTGCGCGGCGGGATGCCCGGAGATCGATGGCATTGCGATCCACTTGGTGGGGCCCGTCATTCAGGCCTTCGGCTCCGCGGCGCAACAGCGGCGGTATCTTCCCGGTATGCTGACTGCCACCGAGTTCTGGTGTCAGGGATTCTCCGAGCCCGAAGCGGGCTCGGACCTCTCGCTCGTGCGCACGACCGCCCGCCGCGACGGCCGCCATTATGTGGTGAATGGCCGCAAGTTGTGGATTACGCAAGCACACATTGCGGACCTGATGTTCGCGTTGGTTCGTGTAAATGTGGGCACCGAACTGCAGCAGGGCCAGTCATTCCTTCTGATAGACATGCGCGCGAGCGGTATCTTGACGCGCCCGGTGGTGACACTCGATGGACGACACCACGTCAATGAGGTACTGATGGAGGAAGTGTGTGTCCCAGTCGAGAACTTGATCGGAGAGGAGGGCAAAGGTTGGACCTATGCTCGCGCTCTGCTCGAGGGTGAGCGCGCATCCTCCGCCGGGCTTTCGCACACAAAGCGCGATGTGCAACGGCTCCAAGAGTTAGCGTCCCGCGAGATGCGCAACGGTCGACCCCTTGGTGAAGATCCGTTGTTCCGCGCGAAAGTGGCGCAGCTTCAATCCGAGCTCCTGGCATTGGAGTATATGCATCTCCGCGTCCTAAGCGCAGGCGATCACAACCCCCGATCCGAAGCTTTGGGTTGCGTCCTCAAATATCGAGGGGCCGAAGCGCACCAGCGGGTCAGTCAGCTGATGATGGAGGCGCTCGGCGAGCGTGCAATCGAATATGTCCCGGATCCCGCCATCTGGGCGCGGAGCAACGCGATCGATGATGGCGCGTCGGAGGACGACGCCGCCGTTGCCGCGTCCTATCTGTTCCGCCGCTCGGCGACAATCGCCGCCGGCACGACCGAGGTCCAGAAGAACATGATTGCGGCGCTTGCGCTGGAGTTATAGGATCGCACGCAGTGGACTTTGCGCTTACTCATGAACAGTTGATATTGCGCGACGTGGTGAGAAAGTACTGTGCAGACTGCTGCGGGTTCGAGGCAAGACGTGGCCCAGGCAACTCCAATGCTGCGAAGCGCTCGCACTGGCAGCGTTTTGCAGATTTGGGCTGGCTCGGTCTGGCCCTGCCGGAAGAAGTTGGAGGAACACCTGGCTCGGCGTGTGATCACACGATTATTCTTGAGGAATTCGGCCGGGCCATCGTCGTCGAGCCGTTTCTTTCGTGTATATCCCTGGCCGCGCGGGTCGTCGATGCCGGCGGCCGTCCCGACCAACGCAAGAAGCTATTGGCGCCAGTCGTACGAGGCGAGCTGCGGATCGCACTGGCTCATCACCAGCGCGATGTCGGCGGCAGTGTGACTCTCGCACGGCGCGGACCGATGGACACATATGTCATCAGTGGACGCAAAGACATCGTGCTCGACGGCGCCGAGGCGGATATTCTGCTCGTTTCCGCGCAGTTGTCCGACTCTCTCCCCGGTACCGATCGCTTGAGTGTCTTCATCGTCGACGCGAACAGTGACGGTGTCATTAGCCGCAACTACCATACGCTCGATGGAATGCAGGCCTGCGATGTCGTGCTGGATGAAGTGCGGGTAAATAGCGATGCGGTTCTCGGCGAGGTTGGGCAAGGCTCACAGGCGGTCCGTAGCGGTATCGAATACTCCATGATTGCCGCATGCGCCGAGATGGTCGGCGCAATGGAGGGACTTCTGTGGCTGACACGCGACTACTTGCGGCAGCGTCGGCAATACGGCGTTGCCTTGAGCTCGCTGCAAGCGTTGCAACACCGCATGGCGGAGATGTTCGCCGAACTGGAGCTTTCGCGTTCGATGCTTTACCGGGGGTTAAGCGCGCTCGAAAATCCAGACGCAGAGGCCCGGCATCGCTTGGTCCGCGCAGTAAAGGCGTACGTAAGCAGTAGCGGTCGGTTCCTTGGCGAGACCGCACTCCAGTTGCACGGCGCCATGGGCATGGCTGGGGAATACAAGGCGAGCCATTACTTCAGGCGTCTGGTCACGCTGGCCGCACTCTTTGGCTCTCCGGATGAGCACCGGCAGCGGTTCGCGCAGGCGGACCAGCTTCCGCCGTGCCCGGTCCTTAAAGGAACACCGACCTGAGAGCAAGCCTCCGAGGCAGGAGGTTTTGCTTCCAGCAGTACTGGTATTGGCCAAGTTCGTATTCCGAAGCACAACGCCGGCAGTGTGTTGTCATTCAAAATGAGAGTGACACTTTATGTGGGGAAAGCGCGGCTCTTAGTAGGTTAGCCAAGCGGGATGAGCCGCTTTCGCTGGACTCTTGGCGATGAATTCCCAGCTACCCAAAAAGTGCCATTGATCATGTGCACGACTGGGGTGTCTTTGTTCTGATGATACTCATGTATACTTGGGCGACTTATCCTGATGCTTTTCTCTCATCCTTAGTCAGCGATAGGTGATCACTTGAACCAGAGTTAGTGATGTGGGATGAGTTATGAGTTCAGCGAGAGAAACCCAGCCCGAAACCGATCGCCGGATGCCTCTGCCGCTTGTGATCAACGCGGTTGCTGGCCATCGCGATCTGGCGCAGTTCCTGCCTGCGCGGCGCCGGGAGTTCGAGGAGTTGCTGCTTGACTGCGGCGCGCTTCTGTTCCGCGGATTCAGCTTGTTCGACGTTGCGGCTTTTGAGCGTGCAATGGATGCGCTCTCTCTACCCAGAATGCCGTACGTATATCGCTCGAGCCCTCGAACCGCGGTCGGCGCGCGAGTGTTTACCTCCACGGAATACCCTCCACAGCAATCTATCGGGTTGCACAACGAGAACGCGTTTCAGCGACAATGGCCGTTGAAGATCGCGTTCTGCTGCCTGGTCCCGGCGAGATCCGGAGGAGAGACACCCATTGCGAGTGTGCGCAATGTAACCGGCCGCATTCCCGCTTCCATCGTTGACGCGTTCGAGGCGCGTGGCGTCAAGTACGTGCGCCACTACCGGCGATATGTGGATCTTCCATGGGAGACGGTATTCCAGGTGCAGGACCGCGACGCACTGGCAGAGTTCTGCGCGAGCAGCGATATCGTGCACGAGTGGATTGACGACGAGACCCTGCGAACCAGCCAGGTCTGTCAAGGCGTAGCGCGCCATCCGGTCACGGGCGAGCGCTTATGGTTCAACCAAGCGGCGATGTTCCACTCCTCGAGTCTGGGTGCGGATGCTGAGCGGTCTATGGTTGCCTGTTTTGGTCGCGACCGGTTACCCCGTCAGGCCTACTACGGCGACGGGAGTGAGATCTCGGTGGACGATCTGGAGAAAGTCGGCGCGGCGTTTGAGGCGGAAGCCGTCGTTTTCCGTTGGGAAGCGGGAGATGTTCTCTTGCTGGATAACATGCTGGTGGCCCACGGCCGACGGCCATTCAAAGGGGAACGAAAGGTCATCGCGGCTTTGCTTGATCCGTCTGCACCGGCGCTGCCGGATGCAAGTGGGACGGGTCAAGTCCGTGACTGCTGAATGTCGAGGCATCTGGATGCAGCTTGCCACTACAGACCCGGGCGGGGACGAGCAAAATCTCTCACTAACTCAGTCGCGTGCAGAAATCGACGCGGTCAATGCGCAGTTCTACGGCAGGTACCCGTTCCCACCGCGCGCCTATAGACTGGAAGGGCTGCTCGATCCGGACTTCCAGCGCATCTTCGTTTGTCAAGATGTAGGCGACTGGAAGCATCGCTCAATTCCCCCGCGACCGGCTATATGGGTCGCCGGTTGCGGGACCAATCAGGCACTCATCACGGCTCTTGCATATCCCAATGCCAACGTTGTGGGGTCGGACATCTCAGCGCCATCCCTCGACTTGGCGGCCCGAGGTATGCGCGACTTGTCGATCGGCAATCTCGAACTGCGCCATGAAAGCCTCAACGCAGTCCAATATCAAGAAGCCTTCGACTACATCGTCTGTACGGGTGTCATTCACCACAACTCCCACCCGGCCACGGCGCTGCAGTGCATCGCTCGTGCGCTGAAACCCAATGGGATACTCGAACTGATGGTGTACAACCGCTATCAACGAATTCCATCCTCATGTTTTCAGAAGGCCTTAAGGATTCTTGCTGACGGCCAATGCGCGGGCAGCGATGAAAGAGAGCTGCACATGGCAGAAGCGATGGTGAATGGCTTCGAAGCCCCGGGACATATGGGTACATTCCTGAGAGGACTGCGCGGCGCTCAACGCGAAGAACTCGCAGACAGCTTATTACAGCCTGTGGAGCACAGTTACACCGTTTCCGGTCTTGACGAACTTGCGCGCCACTGCGGACTCGAGATACTGCTTCCGGTTGTGAATATGTACGACAAGCTCAAGGACAACATCTCGTGGGAGCTGCCCCTTCCCGATGCAAAACTGCAGCAGGCCTATTGGAAACTCGATGACGTACAGCGCTGGCAGGTCACAAACCTCTTATTGGGCGAATGTTGCCCGTTGCTCTGGTTTTATTTCCGGCGCGAACGGACTGTGCGCTTGAGCGAGCGCGAGATCTGTGACTTGTTCCTTGACACATGCTTCACGCGGACAGCCACTCTCAAGCAGGCGTACCACCTCGGTGATGACGGCAGCTACCGATTGGTACCGGGCTCCATTAAGTTTCCGCCTCCGTTGCGCGGTCGGTTCGGCACAGTGGCCGATGCCGCTGACGGACAGACCTGCATGCGGGAGATTCTTGGACGGCAGGGCATCTCGACGGCATTTCCGGAAGCAAATAAAATCCGGGCAAGGCTCACGACGACAGCATTTCCGTATCTCAAAGCTGTCGCCGAATGACATTTCTAAGGGAGGAATTATGGTATCGGACGAAGAGGATCAAAGAACTTACATTGTGCTCATCAATGACGAGCAGCAACACTCCTTGTGGCCTAAAGGAAGAGACATCCCAGGCGGGTGGCGAGCGGCGGGCAAGGAAGGTTCACGCTCGGAGTGCTCGCAGTATGTCGATGAAGTCTGGACAGATATGCGACCTTTGAGTCTGCGCAAACAGATGGAGCAGTAGCTTAGGACGCGCAAATTAGCAAGAGGCTGACAGCTCGCACCGCAACGAGCAACACCGGGACAAGGAGTGGTAGTAGTGTCCAATTCAGCGAATGGCGATTTCAACACTGTGCCAACGCGGTCGGGGAAGGGGGCGCCCAATCGCGATCGCATACAGGACCTACTCTCCCTCCTGCGTCAAAGAGACGTCAAACTCCGGGTAGAGCACAATCAGTTGCACTGTGAAATTCCCGATGGCGCACTCACGCCAGAGGAACACGTTCTGCTGAACGAGAGCCGGGAGCGCCTCGTTTCTGTCTTGCAAAAGACCAGGGAGAGAGTCCCGGATATCTCACAAGGCACGCGACCGGAGTCGCTGCCGCTATCCTTCCAACAGGAGCGTCTCTGGCTGATTGAGTTGATCGGTGTGGTTGGCCCCGTGTACATCGTGCCAAGTGTCTGGCGATTGCGGGGAGCCTTAGATGTGCCGTCGCTCGAGCGGTCATTCGCGGAACTTGTCAAACGACACGAGAGTCTGCGCACACGCTTCGAGATGCGCCAGGGCAGCGCGGTCCAACTAATCGACGAGCCGGGAAGATTCTGTCTCGATCATGTCGATATCAGCTTCTTGGAGAAATCGGTTCGGGAGGCTGCTTTACGTGAGCATATGCAGGGACAGGTGCATCAGCACTTTGACCTTGCACGCGGTCCGCTGTTTAAAGTGCTCCTGGTGAGAATCGATGCCCGGGAGCACGTACTCATAATGACGATGCATCACATCGTCTCGGACGGATGGTCCGCGAGCCTTCTAACTAACGAGATCCGCGTCTTGTATGAGGCCCTCTCTCAAGGTCGCCCGTCGCCGCTGCCGGACTTGCAAGTTCAGTATGCCGACTACGCGATGTGGCAACGCCACTGGTTACAGGGTGAGACTCTGGACAGTCAGCTTGCTTATTGGCGACAACAGCTTTCCGGCTTACCTACGGCACTGGAACTTCCAACGGATAGGCGGCGTCCCGCGAATCAGACCTTCAGAGGTGCGCGGCTCGATATCTCCCTTCCATTGGCACTCTCCGAGGCGTTGACTAAGTTAGCCCGAAGAGAGGGCGCAACGCTGTTCATGGTACTGCTCGCGGCATACCAGATGTTGCTATCGCGCTTGAGCGGCCAAAACGACATCATTGTAGGCTCGCCTATTGCCGGTCGCACACACCGGCAAACGCACGATCTTATCGGATTCTTCATAAACACGCTGGTTCTTCGCGCTCGGATTCACCCTGAACAGAGTTTCCTCGATTTTTTGCGACAGGTCCGGGAGACCACGCTGAGCGCCTATGCTCATCAAGAACTGCCATTCGAAAAGCTCGTGCAGGAGTTGCAACCTGAGCGGGATCTCGCGCGCCAAGCCTTGTTTCAGGCTTTTTTTGCGTTGCAGAACCTGCCCAATGACAAGCTACGGCTGCCGGGGGTCGAGGTAGAGGACATTGATCTGGAACTCCCGATCTCGAAATTCGATTTGTCCTTGTACATGCAAGAGACGGACGTCGCGTTGCGCTGCACATTCGAATATGCCACCGACCTATTCGACCATGCCTCGATTCAACGTTTCGCTGCTTACTTTCACCGGTTGCTGAATGCCATCTGCGCCGGAGGCAAGTGCCAAGTGGGATTAGTGCCCCTGCTGGGAGAAGAAGAACGGCAGAATGTCGTGCATCAGTGGAATGCGACTAACGTCACGTACCCGCTCGATCGCTGCGTCCACGAACTCGTGGCCGAGCAGGCGTCGCGCGCACCGCAGTCCACAGCCATCGTGTTCGGCTCTGTAAGGCTGAGTTATGCCGAGATGGATCGTCGCGCAAATCAGCTTGCGCATCACCTCAGAATGCTTGGAGCAGGGCCGGAAACCATAATTGGTCTCTGCATGCCCTGCTCGGCGCAGCGAATAGTTGCTTTGCTGGCAATCTTGAAGGCCGGAGCCGCCTATCTGCCATTGGATGAGAGCTACCCGGATCGTCGACTCCTCGGTATGGTCGAGCTCGCCGGCGCATCGGTAGTTGTGACGGAGCGAGCCTACGAAGCCCGGCTGCGCCGCCCCGATGTAACGCTCGTGTCCCTCGATGACGAGCAGCAAGCGATAAGAATCGGCGCCCAGTCCGCGAGAGCGCCGGAAACGGGCGTGCGTCGGCAGAACCTCGCATATGTCATCTACACGTCGGGATCCACCGGAATACCCAAGGGTGTAGCGGCATCCCATGCCGGTCTCGTGAACCGCATCTTCGCGCAGCAACACTTCGATGCCTTTGACAGCTCCGACATCTGTTGCCAGAAGACCGCAGTCAGCTTCGTGGACTCGATATTTGAAATGCTAGCCCCGCTTGTTGCTGGTTGTCCGCTGGTTGTACTGGGGGAGACGGCCCGGAACCCCGTGGAGATCGCGGCGGCGGTCGAGGAGCATGGGATAACACGCCTTCTGACCGTACCCTCCCTCGCTGAGGCCTTGACTGTGACCCGGGACTTTCGTAAGTCTCTCGGCTCGTTGCGATCATGGACGCTGAGCGGATCACCTTTGACGGCGTCGCTATTGCACCGCATTCTGCAGATTGTGCCCAGATGTCGCATTGTGAACCTGTATGGCTCGAGCGAGGTCGCCGCCGATGCTACTTATTACATCGCGGATAACCGCAGCGATGTGGACTGGCTTGTTCCGATCGGGCGACCTATGGCGAACGTACGCGTCTACGTGCTCGATGGAGAGATGCAGTCCGTGCCTGTCGGTGTGCCGGGAGAACTCTACATTGGAGGCGCCGGACTCGCCCGGGGTTACTTGAATCGCGGGGGCCTGACCGCCGAACGCTTCGTAGCGGATCCGCACATGCCAAATGGGGGCAGACTGTACCGGACAGGTGACCGCGTGCGATATCGGCCAGATGGGAATCTGGAATTCATCGGGCGCCTGGATCACCAGGTAAAAGTTCGCGGCCATCGCATTGAGCTTGGGGAGGTTGAGGCGGCCATATTAGCGCACCGTTCAGTGAAGCAGGCGACTGTATTGGTTCGTGGGGAGGGTGATGAAGATCGGCGCCTGATCGCGTTCGTCGTCACCGACACGCAGACGCCGACCAGTGTTGGTCAGCTGCGGCAGCACCTGCGGGAAATTTTGCCGGAATATATGTTGCCCGCGGCATTCGTGTTTTTGAACGAGTTGCCGCTGACCGCGAGCGGCAAGTTGGATCGAGATGCTTTGGCAGCGATGCCGGAGCATCCGGCGCTCGATCTGGGCGCGCAGATGCCCACCACCGCCGATGAAGAGACGATCGCCAGAATCTGGGCGGACGTCTTGCGCCTGGAGCGAGTAGGGGCTCACGACAACTTCTTCGAGCTCGGTGGACATTCACTGCTGGCAACACAAGTCGTCGCGCGTATCCGCGAGCTCCTGGCTGTCGAGCTGCCACTGCGAGTGATGTTGCAAGGACCCGTGACCCTTCGAGAGTTGGCCCGATTGGTCGCGGATGCGCGACGCGCGCAGCACGCCCTCTCGGTGCCTCCACTCGTTGCGCAGCAGCGGCCGAAAGCATTGCCGCTGTCTTTCGGCCAGGAGCGGTTGTGGTTCCTCGACCAATTGCAACTCCTCGGATCTGCTTACCACGAGGGCACAGCCTTCCGTCTCGAAGGCGACCTTCAGCTGGATGCATTGGAGCGGAGCTTCGGAGAACTCCTCCGCCGGCACGAGCTCCTACGTACGCGTTTTGTCATGGCTGATGGTGAGCCTGTGCAGGAGATCGGGGCCGCCGGCCGGTTTTCCTTGCCTGTTGTCGACTTGCAATCCTTGCCCGCAGAGGCGGCAGAAGCGGAAGCCGACCGGATTTCCGCCGAGGAGTTCATGCAGCCCTTCGATCTGTCGCGCGGGCCTCTGTTGCGCGTGTCGCTGCTTCGCCTCGCGCCGCGTCTGCATGTGGCTCTCATCACTACCCATCACATCATCTCGGATGGTTGGTCACTCATGGGCGTAATGCCCTATGAGCTCGGAGCTCTGTACGCGGCTTATTCAGCCAATCAAGCTAGTCCGCTGCCGGAGCTTTCGATTCAGTATGCGGACTATGCGATATGGCAGCGTGGGTGGCTGCAAGGGGAAGTGCTGGAGCAACAGTTAGCGTACTGGAAGGGGCAGCTGGCGGGGGCGCCGGCGGCCTTGGAGTTTCCGACGGACCGGCCACGCCCAGCGGTCGCGAGCTTTAAGGGAGGGCGAGTGCCGCTTTTGCTGCCGGCGGACCTGACGGTTGCGATGAAGGAGTTGGCACGGCGGGAAGGTGCGACGCTGT
>Ga0210405_10001604_pt1 | contig 25165 bp, 19 predicted proteins | sample IncBWH11MmetaG_FD_155492 | JGI IMG/M metagenome (GOLD analysis project Ga0210405, IMG submission 155492) | Forest soil microbial communities from Barre Woods Harvard Forest LTER site, Petersham, Massachusetts, United States - Inc-BW-H-11-M | ecosystem: Environmental > Terrestrial > Soil >... | reverse complement strand
GCGGTGATACGCTGATCGTGGTCGAGAAAAATCCAATGCTTTTTGACAAAGGCGTACTCGTCCGGCGCGAACAGGAACTGTGAGGAGCTCCAGTGTGTGCCGCGCGCCCATCCCCATGCCGCGTTGCCGTAAAGCGAAAACGGACCATGATCGTAGTTGGTTGTGAATTCGCCGCCATAAATCCGGCCGCGTTTGTAATTGAATGATGATTGAATAAGCGCCGCTCCGAACTGACCTTCATCGAGCGTCGAGTGTGAGCTTTTGTAAAAAGCATCGAGGCCAACATTCCATCCCTCCATGATTTTTTGGGTCACGCCGGCGTCAAAATAATTGGCGCGCTCAGCGCTAATTGGTGAGTCCTTGGTAATGGCTGATTCGTTGCTCGTGCCAGTGAACTTGGAGATTGTGCTTTGTGGGACAGCCTCCAAAGGCGGCGGCGTGAAATAGCGCGCATAACCAACATGGAGCGCGGTCGAATCCCACGGTTTGTAAACAATGTTCAGACGCGGGCTAAGCTGATTTTCGTCTGAAAACGCGTTTACGAAATCCAAGCGTCCGCCAAAGTTGACGGTGACTTGTTCGAGCGGTTTCCATTCATCTTGCAAATAGAAGCCGTAGAAATAGCCGTACTTCTCGTGATTATCGACGATGCGCTGCGGGGTAGTGCTGGTTTGATTGCCATTGGCATCCACCGGAAAGACTAACGTGCTCGTATCGACGGTCGCGTATTGTTCGGTGAAAATGAGGCCGCCGCGAAGCGTGTGCTCATCGTTGAGCTTATAGCTCGAATCGAATTCGCCGCCGTTTGAAAGGATGTCGCGATCGACGCGCGAGGCCACGCCGTTAAACATGAGATCGCCCACATTGTCGGGACGAAAAAGGATCGAGCTGTAGCGATTGAAGATCGACGCCTGGAAATTGAAATCACCTGCGTTCTTTTGGTAGGTCAGGATTTCGTAGGAGTTATCTTCCGACTGGTTTTCGTCGAGCTTCGCCGAATTGAAATGGGTCCTGCCCATGTCGTTGAAGATCGGCATTTGTCCGGGATTGTTCGGAATTTGAAAGTCGTTGTGATTGTCCCCGGCCAGCAAGGTGTACCGGCTGGTGTCGTCGACGATATAAGACAAGTAAGCGAATTGTTTCCATTGATCGGTGTCGTCATGGATCGGGCTATTGCTGGACGTGGGATTTTCGATGCCGATCCCGTTGTGCAAATAACTCTGCGTGACGTAATAACTGAGCTTTCCAGTCACGCCCCCGCGCTCCAGGCTTTCCTGGAAGGTGTCGAAACTTCCGACATAGATGGAAGCTTCGCTGCCGGTGAAACCGGCGCCGGTCTTAGTGTGAATGTCGATGACGCCCGTTTCGCGAAAGCCGAACTGGGCCGGCAGCGCACCCGTCATGAGCGAAATGTTATCGGCAAAGCGCGTGGCCAGTTCCGGCCCGAAGCCGGGAATACTCTCCGGCAGAAGCACATCGTCGATTCGGTACTGCAAGTTCGCGTGCTCGCCGCGCACGTGAAGCTGGCCGAATGAATCCTGCGCCACGCCGGGAAAACGCAAAATCGTTTGGTTAAACGGCGCGTTCTCGCCTTGCGCCTGCGAATCGAGGCGGTCCGGACCGATGGTGTAACGCGTTGCGCCGAGACTCGGCACGATCGCTTCCCGCGAAATGTCGAGTTCCTGGCTAGTGACGGTAACTTGATTGGCAGTATCCGTTGCCGGCGATGGCGAAGTTGATGGCGACGCCGTCGGTGAAGCTGCGGTAGTTGTTGGCGAAGTCGAAGCTGGCGAGGCCGCAGGTTTCGAAACGGCCTCCTGTGCGGTGACGATCCTGGTAATGAAGAGGATCGCACCAAATGCGATAGGAAATTTTTTCATGAAAGTTGTTTGTCGATCTAGTTTTCAAAGTTTTGGTGATTGGTTGTGGCGTTCGGATTTACTCGAATGCCAGTCGAAAGGGGCGCATCTGCACAAATGCAAACCGCGAATCGGCGAACGCCCTAGCGAGTTACCCGCGACGAAACGCGGCTAATTTGTGCGCGGTCTAAGCCGGCGGCGCGTGCTCGAACACAGCGCCGAGCAGAAATAACGACTCAACCCGCTGCGGCTTCAGTTCTGGAATTTTGAGTTCTACGACTGGCGCAGGCGTGATGATCAATGCCGCGGGCGGGGAGTCATTTAGATTGCCCGAAGCGATCATTGTCACCGCGCAAGTGTGCCCGGCGCGATTGGCATCGGAATGAACGCGTTCGTGCAATTGCGGCGACGCGCTGAGCGCTAGCGCCCAAAGAAAAGCCGCGGAAGCGAGGATCGCGACAGAAGCCCGCGTCATCCTGCTCGTCCTCATTGGAGCCGAGCTTCTACCTCGCTAACGAATTGCGCAATAGTTTTTTGGAGAGTGGTCCACAAAAGACAAAACAGCCCCGAACATATCTGGGCTGCTCCGTGTTGTTGTTCGGTTTCCGAAGACCGATTGGATGCGAGAAATACACCAAGCTCGCGGCAATGTTTCTAACTCGGATGTTGAGTGAACCACTGAAGCGCAACCCTGGCCACCTGTCGTGAGTTCTTCAGTTTCAATTTTTCTTTGATATTGGTGCGATGAGTTTCGACTGTCTTTGGACTCACATTCAACGCTTTGGAGATTTCGCGAACGTCACGCCCCTTTCCGATCAGTTCGAAAATTTCCAGCTCGCGATCCGTGAGCAGATTGACCAGGTCATGACTTGAAACCAGTTGATCGTCCGCGCTGTTTTGTTGCAATTGCGCGGCAATGCCGGGGCTGAGGTAGCGTTGTCCGTCCAGGGTGTGCTGGAGTGCCGTCACAATGTTATCGATGGCATCCTGTTTGGCGATGTAACCAGTCGCTCCGGCTCGTAGTGCGCGGGTCGCGTACAATGCCTCTTCGTGCATCGAAAGAATCAGGACCGGAATACTTGGAAACTCGCTCCGTATTGTTTTTGTTAATTCGATCCCGCTCGCGCCGGGCAGTCCGATGTCGGCGACTACGAGGTGCGGCTCAAGTTCGCGGATCGCAGCCATTGCATCGACCGCGGTGCTGGCTTCACCGCAAACCACAAACCCCGGTTTCGAATCGATGAGACGGACCAGGCCTTTGCGCAGAACGGGGTGGTCATCGACCAGAAAGACACGCTTTTTAGTATCAGACATTAGAAGCGTACTTTTATCCCGTCTGGCCTTCGACCCACTGTGCGGCGAACCGGTTAACTTCACGCGCGTTTTTCAGGTTCAATTTCTCCTTGATATGTGCACGATGGGTCTCAACGGTTTTCCTGCTGATGTGCAATGCGTCCGAGATCTCATGCACATCGCGGCCCTTTCCGATCAATTCCAGAATTTCCAGCTCGCGATCGCTTAGCTTGTCCGTCGGATTAGTTTGAGTGCTCCCGCTGGCAAAGTTGGTAATCAATTTCGCGGACATCTGGCTGCTCAAATATGGCCGGCCGGCCAGCACTTCGCGGATCGCGCCGATGACATTTTCGAGTGCTTCCTGTTTCATGACGTAGCCTTGCGCGCCGGCCCGAAGCGCGCGCAACGCGTAGAGCGATTCGTCGTGCATCGACAAAATCAACACCGGCAGCTTCTCGAACTCCGCCCGAATGTTCTTGATCAACTCTATGCCGTTGGCGCCAGGAAGACTCAGATCGACAATGACCAGGTCGGGTTTCAGTTGCCGGATCCGAGCCATGCCCTCGGCTGCATCGCCGGCTTCGCCGCAAATGGCGAAGACGTCGTTCGAACTGTTGATCAACTGCTCGAGCCCTTTTCGAAACAGCGGATGATCGTCGACGATGACGATGCGCTTGGCCTTGGACGATGTCGGCTTCGGTTTTTCCTTTGTGGCGACTGCGGTTTTCATTTTGCCAATGGCAGATAAAGGGCGAGACGCGTCCCGCCACGTCGCGGAGATTCCAATTCCACGCGGGCCCCGATCGATTGCGCCCGATATTGCATGATGTGGATACCGAGACCGCCGCTGCCGTTCGCGGCCTTTCCATTGAAACCAATTCCGTTGTCAGTGACGCTAAAAACGAATTCGCGTTTTCTTCGGCATGCTTCCAGAATAATTTCTGTCGCGCGCGCGTGTTTGTTGGCGTTGATCACGCCTTCGCGCAGAATTCGAAAGATCTCCCCGGCAACCCGGTCATCCTCCAGCTCCAGCTCGCCGTCAGAGCGGAATCGACACGGCGTCTTCCAGATTTTTCGCTCGGCCAGATCACGGAGTGCGTCTTCGAATCCGGCCGCGTCAATTTGCTCCTTGTGCAAATCGTGCGCGATGTTGCGCGCGTCCATCACCGAATTGTTGATGAGCCGGGCAATCTTCTCCAATTCCGCAGGATCGGCCACCCGGTGATCGTTTAACCGAAGCGCTGTCGCCCGGGCCATGAATGCGACGGCGGTCAGCTGTTGGCAAAGACCGTCGTGCAATTCCTGACCGAGCCGTTCCTGCTCCCGGTCGCTGATTTCCAGAATCTGACCTTCGAGACCTTTGCGGCGGCTGATTTCCGTCTCGAGCTCGGCATTGGCCTCGCGTAACGCGCGGGTCCGCTGGTGGACAACTTTTTCCAGCATCTGTTTCGATCTTTGCAGTCCAAGCTCGGCTTGCTTGCGCGCAGTAATGTCCGTATTCGTTTCCAGAACAAAGGAACGCTTACCGCGTTCATCGCGATCGACCACCCAATGACTCATCACAAAAATTTTCGTGCCGTCCTTGCGCCTGTGAATGAGTTCTCCGCTCCAGCGATTATCGCGCTCAAGTTTTTTGAAGACTTGCCGGAGGGATTCGGAATGTTCGGTCCGTAGCAATTTGTGAGTGACCTGTCCAAAAGCTTCTGCCGCTGAATAGCCATAGATCTCTTGCGCGCCGCGATTCCAGTAGGTAACGCGGTCTTCGTGGTCGCGGATCAGAATCGCTTCATTCGTTAGATCCAGCAGGCGCGCCTGGTCGGTCAAACGCCGCTCAGTTTTCTTTTGTTTGGTAATGTCTCGCGCGATTTTTGAGACGCCAACAATTTTGCCGTCGCGGTCTTTGATTGGTGAAATGGTCAGAGCGACATCTAGCAACGTGCCATCCTTACGAGAACGAATTGTCTCATAGTGGTCGATCGACTGTCCGCTGCGAATCTTCCTGAGAATCTCGTTCTCCTCACTTTGGCGCTCCGGTGGAATCAGCATGAGTATCGATTTGCCGATAATCTCCTTCGCTTTGTAACCAAAAATGCGTTCCGCGCTCTGGTTCCAATCGGTGACAACGCCGTTGAGATCTTTCGCGGCAATCGCGTCATGCGAGGATTGAACGACTGCAGCCAGTCGCAGCGCCGCAGCTTCGGCGCGCTTCCGTTCGGTGATGTCGATCAACATGTTGACACCGCCGACAATTCGGCCCGTAGCGTCGCGCAGCGGCGTTGGATAAGGGACGAAGCAAATTCGTGAACCATCCGGGCGTTCCGCGATTGCCTCTGCGCCTCGAATGACTCGACCTGTTTTGATCGCGATCGCCATCGGGCATTCCTGGTGTGGCATGCGACGGCCGTCCGGGTAATAGAGTTTCCAAGTCACGCACCACTTGTCGCTTCCGAGTTTCGGAACGCGCCCAGACAACTCGATGCAGGCCTGATTAAAATGGGTCAGCCGCCCTTGGGCATCGGTGGTATAAACCGCCGCCGGCAGCGCATTGATCATTTCGCGAAATTTCTGCTCCGCTACGCGAGCCGCTTCCTCGCTGCGTTTGAGATCTCTGATCTCCCTGGGTCGCGGTAAACTATTTTTAAGGCGACGCCTGGCGCTTCGATTACTTGCATTTGCGCCGTTCGAACCGTTGCCCCCTGTGTTATGGATTCCGTTTCGTTGCCCTTTAGGCTTTTTGCCAGCCGTAATTTTCGTTTTGTTCATAACCTGGAACAAATCGCCCGAAGCTGATCTTACTCGTAAAAGACTCCCCTCGAAAGGTAAAAGACTGCCGATGCTGCTTTTGAAACGGAAGCCGATTCATCGAATAAAAGCGTTTGCCGCGACGTCTGAGTTTGCCCATTCGCGAGGCTGCTTCGGCAAGTCTTTAAACCTTAGACATGAACTGATTAGTTGAGTAAATGGAACTGGTGTACATGAGAGGTGGCGGTCCCCTATGCGCAAGCTTGCAAAGCTGATTGAAACTGAACTGGAGAAACAGGAGATCTGCGCCGTTTACAATTCGCACCTCGGGCGAGTGTGGCCTAAGAGTATGAGCGCAGCCAAGCGAATGCAACAGATCAAGCGCTTTGCCAGGCAGCATGAACTCGCGGTGACGTTTTACGATGTCGGCTTGTGCGCGATTTTCGAGAAAGCGAAAGTTCCGGCCCGGGGCGCGAAAAGGGTATTGATGCTCGACAGCGAGGGCCAGGTAAGCAGCGATGCCCACCTCGAGAGCGAGGGCGCAAAGCCGTCGCGAAAGCGGCGCAGCTAGTAACCGCGGTTAAGGGCTTTTCGCGGGCGAAGGATTTTCCTATCGCCGAATCCAAGATTGTGCCCACCCCTGTGTGTCTGTTGGCCGCGCGGTCTAGCTGACTACCAGAGCCGCTTGTGGCGGTTGAGGTCTTTCCACGCTGCTTCCGTAGGCTTTATTTGGATGGACTGATAAATCGGATCTGATTTGAGCTGCGAGTCGCTCACGCGAATGTGTTGAGTGCGCGCGGTATCGATAACGTCCCAATATTGGGAGCCGGACGCTCTCGCGATGATGAGCGGTTCGCGCCAACCGATCTCATCTATAATGAGACCGCCGCTCTCATTCGGAATGGTTAGAACAAATTGGTTGGGATTGTCGGCTCGTTTCAAATGGTAGCCGCCAGCAATCTCCTTGGACTCACGGTCGAAGAAGTTCGAATCGCAGGAGCAAAGCAAAAGAATCACCGTCAGGAATACGACGGGGCAGAATCGGCCGATGCCAATGTTAAGCGAAGTTCGCGCGCGTGCTGCCACGCTATATTTTCGCTTACCAAGCGCTGGGCAGCCGTTCCGTTTCCCGGACGAAGCCGAACATCCACCTCAATCCGCCTGCATTTTCAAAGGACGTCAGCGTCCTCAAAAGCGAAGTAAGAGTGCGTTAGCTTCGAGGGTCAAATATAAGTTCGGCAAGTCGGTCAGCTACGTTACTTCAGGCGGCCGCGTGCTCGACGCCGGGCGTTTTTCGTCAGGCAAGACCGCGGAGACCAGCATCCATTTTCCATCATCTTCGGTAATCCACCGCCATCTGGGTCGGGACGAACGCCGGTCTCGGATTGACCCCGCATTGTTCCTTGCCACGCTTTGCGCTTTCCCCGGGGTCCGAATGACTCGGTGTATCTTATTAGAAGAACGGCCGATCCGTGCGCCGGGAAAACTCGGGTTCGGTGTCGACGGTCGGCTTTTACAGCAACCAATACGGCGGTCGGACGTCGATCAAATTCTTATTTAGGCAGCGCGGACTCTTGAGAGATAGATGCCGCGCCGAAATCCGTCCGCCGGCGGACGCAAACCAGCAAGATATTGGGCGTCAAATGAGCGCAGGGCAGCCTCGACGGTTTGGCCGATTCCAACAATACCTTCCTCAACGTTCGGGCCGAGAACAGCGATCCAGAGCTGCCCGCGAAACACCAACTGTGGCCGGCGCGCAGCAGACGCGCTGCCCGGGTGGGCGGCGCAATAGCGCTCCATGCTTTCCATTGCGGCGAGTGTTGGATTACCCAGGAAATCGCCGTTCCGTTTGAGCCCGTTGATTGTCTTCACCCAACCTCAGATCGCGGAGATCGCCAAGGTTGGATGTGTCTTTTACGGGCAACTTCGTGTCAGGTTTTCACCTATATTGCGGTCTACCGTTCATCTGATTGCGCGCGAAAGCCGGATCGGGTCATCATCCCCGCCATGTCCCTGCTACTTTCTCCCATCGAACTGTCCGACTCCGAAAAACTCGAGATTCTGCAACGACTCGATCGCTTTCGAAAATGGCAGTCCCTCGAGGAGAAGCGTTACTGTCTCGCTTGCGGCCACATTCTTAATGGCCACGGCATTCAGGTAGTGGGCGGCACGCGCGGCACTGGGCCGTTGCGATTGATTTGCCCGACGGAGCGTTGTCACTCGATCCCGATGGACTGGGTACTGCCGACCGATCAAGTCCTCGCCAAGATATCGATCCTCGAACAGGAAGGATCATCGCCGCGAACGAAAACAATCGTCGTGTCTCGGGAAAAGTTCACCGCGCGGTTGCGAAAGTTGGCCAGTCATTTTCGGCGAGCCGCTGCGTGAAGCCACGCCGAAGCCTTGGCGAAGGCGGGCGCAAGTTCGCGATACAATTTCGGCGATCGGAGCGCGGATCAAAACCCCCATTCCGTCATTGCCGTAATTTCCAAGTCCTACTCGTCTAAGGGTTTGACCTATCACTCAACCGGTGTGTGTCCCGATTGCGGATTGCGCGCTAAGTCCCCATCGTTGTTGAGTTGTGAAAATGAACGTGATGAGACGAAACGAAAACGACTCGTAGGGAAAAATTTATGTTTAATCCAACCTTGCAGTACACGACAGGCTCCTCGATTTCGGACGAAGCACTGATGGAAGCGATTACCGCGCAGCGTCCGGAGGCGTTGACGGAGTTCTATTCACGTCATGGTGGCCGGTTGAAATCGGTGATCGGCAATGTCGTGCACGAAGAAGGCGATGCCGACGACGTGTTGCAGGATATTCTCTTGCAGATCTGGCACGAAGCCGATCACTACTCGCCAAAAGCGGGCAAATTACTTGGTTGGGTCGTAACGCTTGCGCGCCGCCGCGCGATTGATCGGCTCCGCCGTAAGCAGGCGTACTGCCGCGCCAAGGAACGTTACCAGCAACAGTTGAACGAACAGCCGGCATCGACGGAAAACCATGCGTCAAATGACGAAATCTCGCGGGCCGATTTGCGGCACTTTCTGCATCGGCGACTGAACGTGTTGCCGCATCAGCAACGCGAAGCGCTCGAGCTGGCATTTTTTGCCGGAATGAGCCATCGCGAGATCGCCGCGGTAACGCGCGCACCTCTCGGGACGGTCAAGACCCGGCTCGAACTTGGGCTACAAAAGTTGACTCAGTCGCTAAAGCCTTTGCGACACAAAATCTAATTTCAGGGCGCCGGGAGCTCCGTCAAAAACACGGCCTCAGGGAATGGAGCTCCCGGCAGGGCTCTTAAGCAATCGCTGATCGCTTGTCGATCTCTAATTCGGCAAAAACCGCCTCCGGCCAAGTCCGGCCCTGAAATTCGGCGCCAATGTGTTAGCTTTAGCTATAATGGAAACGCCCCAAATCACTGCTTACCTGAAAACCCAATGCGGCTGGAGCGCCGGAGTTCGCGCTGCCCTGGCCAAATACAATTTGCCGTACACCGAGAAGGACATCATTCAGAATCCCGCCTTTCGCTGGGAGATGGAAACGAAAAGCGGCCAGCCGCTTTCGCCCTGCGTTGAAATCAACGGTCACATGCTGCCCGATGTCAGCGGCGAGGAAGTCGAGAAATACCTGACCGACAATAACCTGGTGCAGGCGAGCGCGGCGCAAACCGACGTTCCGTTGAACGCCCCCTGCCCAAGTGAGCAACACGAAGGCACCGTTAAGCTGAATTTCTGACGCGCGATTTCGCGCGAAGGTGGATCGACCGCTCCGCGGGCGATGCTAAAAAGATGCGGCTTCGCCGCGAAGAATAACATCGAGCGCGGAGCGCTCGATCCACCTTATTCGTCCGATTCCGTCTCCGGATCGGGCTTGAGGCCTTCTTCCTCCATCTTTCGGAGGACGTCGGTCATATCGTCGACTTCGTCCCAAACTTCCTGGCTCACGTAAATTGGCGCCTTTTGCTGAGTAGCGAGCGCAATGCAGTCACTCGGCCGGGCGTCGAGCTCGACGATTTTCTTCTGCTGCAGCTCGTTTTCCGCGCGAATGATCGCCCGGGCATAATAGGTCGCGTTTTTCAGGTCGTTGATGATCACCCGCTCAACTTTCGCGCCGAGCGCGGTCATGAGATGCGCCATCAAGTCGTGCGTCAACGGCCGCTCCTTGGTGATGTCGCGCATAAACATGGTAATCGCGCTGCCAACGGTTTGATCGACGTAAATGATGAAGACCTTGTCGTTGTTCCCAATGAAAACCGCGCAACCGCCGCTCGTCGGCAACACCGCGCGCACTTGCACCTCGATCACCGTTTTATTCATCCCGGCGAACGTTATCCGCACGGAGAGGAAAAACAAGGGAGGCTGGATCGCGCGATAACGCCGGACAAAGATTTTTATCACGCAGGCTTGAATGTTGGCCGCGGTGATTGATTATGCGCATTACCTCTGATTCCGTCGCGCGAGAAAAATGAAGAACGAGTGGGACATTGACGCAGCGATCGCGACTTACAATGTGGATGCCTGGGGCGGGGGATATTTCACAGTCAATTCCGAAGGCAACGTTGTAGCCAAACCGCTTCAGGAAAACGGCGGCAGCATCAACATTCTTGAAGTCGTAAACGAAGCCTGCGCGAGGGGATTGAGTTTCCCGCTCGTGATCCGCTTCCAGGATCTGCTTCGTCACCGGGTGGAATCAGTGAACCGCGTGTTTCAAGACGCGATCACCGAGTTCGGTTATCGCGGAGCTTACCGCGGCGTTTTTCCGATCAAGGTGAATCAGCTGCGCGAGGTGATCGAGGAGATCGTCGACGCCGGCCAGCAGTTTCATTTCGGTTTGGAAGCCGGCAGCAAACCCGAATTGGTTGCGGCGCTGGCGATGCACAAGGACCCGGAGAGCCTGATCGTCTGCAACGGCTACAAAGATCCGGCGTTTATCCGGATCGCGCTCCTCGGCCGCAAACTCGGCAAGCTGGTGGTCATCGTCGTTGAGAAAATCGAGGAGCTCGAGGCAACGATTCGCGCTTCGAAGGAGGTTGGCGTCGAGCCGGTCATCGGCATTCGGGTTCGCCTGCACAGCAAAGGTTCGGGCAAATGGTCGCCCAGCGCCGGTGAGAACGCGAAGTTTGGTCTCGACACGACGGGTCTCATCGCTGCGAGTCAAATGTTGAAGGCCGCCGGACTCTCCCATGCTCTCAAGTTGATTCATTTTCATGTCGGCTCGCAGGTGCCCGACATTTCGACGATCAAACGCGCTGTGCGCGAAGCGGCGCGCTATTACGCGAAGATGGCCAAACTTGGCCACGAGCTGGGTTATCTCGACGTCGGCGGCGGTCTGGGCGTCGATTACGACGGCTCGCGCAGCGATTTCGACAGCTCCGCCAACTACTCGCTTGAGGAATACGCCAACGACGTCGTCTGGAACATCATGGATGTGTGCGATTCGGAAAATGTTCCGCATCCCTCGATCGTGAGCGAAGGTGGACGGGCGGTGGTCGCGCACCATTCGGTGCTCGTGATGGAAGCGTTCAGCTCAATCGAGAAGACAGCGCCGAAGTTGCGAATCGAAGCCGGCGAAAAGGATCACAAGCTCGTAGGCGACATCCTCGACGTAAAGCAGCGATTGAAACGCGGCAATCGGATGGAGAGCTTGCACGACATTCAGCAGATTAAGGAAGAATCGCAGGAAACTTTCAATCTTGGGCTGCTCGATCTCGAATCGAAGGCGAAGATCGACACCGTTTACTGGCAGTTGGCCCAACAGATCGTGAACATGCATCGCGGTCTGCGTTACGTGCCCGACGAAGTGAAGGAACTGGAGACATCGCTGGCCGATCAATACATCTGCAATTTCTCCGTGTTCCAATCGCTGCTCGATCATTGGGCGCTCGGCCAACTCTTTCCGATCATGCCGATCCATCGTCTTACCACTCCGCCGGATCGACACGGCACCATCGTCGACATCACCTGCGATTCGGACGGCAAAGTTTCCAAATTCACCGATCTTCAGGACGTACGCGACACACTTCCGCTGCATCGCGTTATTCCCGGCGAAATTTATTATCTCGGCGTCTTCATGGTGGGCGCCTACCAGGACATCATGGGCGACCTGCACAATCTCTTCGGTCGCGTCACCGAAGTTCACGTGTTTCTCGATCCCGACGAAGAAAGCGGTTGGTACATCGAGGAAGTGATCGAAGGCAGCACCATCGGCGAAGTCCTGGCGATGACGCAATGGGACAAGGTCCAACTCATGCAATTGCTTAAGGCGCAAGTCGATGCCGCTATCAAAACGGACTTTCTGAAGCCGAGTGACGCAATGAAACTTTTCTCCGATTACGAACGTTTGCTTCAGGAGTACACGTACCTTTCGCTCAATGGCACCAAACCGGCCCCGCAACCCGGCAACTGGTTGCCGCTAAGCTGATTTGGCGGTCATCTTAGTTTGGTAAAAAAGTGCGACTATTACGCCAGTCGTTGCGATCTCGAATTGACTTTTAGCTAAATCTCGCGGAGGGATTTTATGTTTGACGCTCTTTGATCGACGTTCCCAAGCGGGTTGCGGCCTGCCCAGCTTCACAATCCCGAAAAACAGATTTTTGGTCTGGGTGATCGTTGCGTCGGCGGCTCTTTCCGCGCCACTTCAGGCGGCGCCACCGACGAAGCCACTTCCGGCTGAACCGCTGGAAAAGTACGACAACGTGCCAGCGCTGTTACGGCCGAACCAGTTTTCGCCCCGGATGATTTCGCAATTCGGAAGCTTCACCAGCTACCAGGTGAATGTAAATTCCGGCGGACAAAACATCGTAGGGGACGCGGCAAACGAGCCTTCAATCTGTGTTGATCCTACCAACCCGATGAAGATGACGATCGGCTGGCGTCAGTTTGACGCTGTTAGCTCGAATTTCAGGCAAGCAGGCTGGGCTTATACGATTGACGGCGGAACGTCCTGGACATTTCCCGGGGTTTTGGAGAACAACGTTTTCCGCAGCGATCCTGTGCTCAACTCTGACGCAACGGGCCGATTCTTCTACCTCAGCTTGCTGAACTCGTTCTTCGACAACATGTGGCGTTCTCTAGATGGCGGACAGACTTGGACGGACATTTCGCCGGCTGACGGTGGCGATAAAGAATGGTTCACGATCGACAACACTGGCAGCAGCGGACATGGCTTTGAGTATCAGACCTGGAGCACCAGCGGTAATAATTATGGTGGGAGACAGTTTACCCGGTCGACAGATGGCGGCGTTAGCTGGCTAAATCCAATTAACATTCCTCACTCGCCCGCGTGGGGAACGCTCGATGTCGACTCGAACGGCAACCTTTTCTTGGGCGGAGTGAATCTCAATACCGGCCAGATCTGGTGCATTCGGTCAACCAGCGCCAAGAATGGCGCGGTTATTCCGACTTTCGATCAAAGCACAGCGGTCAATCTTGGCGGTAACATAAGTACTGGCGACCTGATCAATCCTGCGGGACTTACTGGCCAGGTCTTCCTGGCCATAGATCGTTCCGGCACCACCACGAACAACAATATCTATATGCTGGCCAGTGTCCGACCCTTCAGTGCAGGCAACGGTGCGGATGTCATGTTTGTCCGAAGCAGCGATGGCGGCCAAACCTTCTCCTCGCTCCGTCGGATTAATGATGATTCTGTGAATCAAGCCAAATGGCATTGGTTCGGCACTCTTTCCGTGGCTCCAAATGGACGCATCGACGTCGTCTGGCTGGACAGCCGAAATGCTTCGAATAATACGGATTCGCAGCTGTTTTATTCGTATAGCACAGACGGTGGTAACACCTGGTCACCCAATGTGGCAGTGAGCCAGCCATTCAATCCATTCCTCGGTTACCCTAATCAGGACAAAATGGGCGATTACATTACGATTGTGTCCGACAATACCGGAGGAAATGTCGCCTACTCCGCTACTTTTAACCAGGAGGAGGACATTTATTACGTTCGTGTTGCTCCGTCGACTGGTAATCCAACTCCGACGCCTACGCCAACTGCGACGCCGGTAGCTACTCCGACACCTACCCCCACGCCTCACCCCAGTCCTACACCAACTCCTACTCCAACACCCACCGCGACCCCGCAACCAACACCTACCCCCACTCCAACAGCCACGCCGGGATCGAGTCCCGCTGTCATGGTTAGTCCAGCGCCAGGATCAACCTTTAGCTCGTCGACCGTTACCTTCCAATGGACCGCCGGCAGCGCCACCGCTTACGCTTTAACATTGGGTAGTTCGCCAAGAACCATCGATATCTACAACTCCGGCACCCTCCACCAGCTTTCGGTGACCGTGACCAACATTCCCACCGATGGCCGCACTGTTTACGCGACGCTTTACTCCCAGGTAAACAACTCCTGGGTAAGTACGCTTTACACTTATCACGCCTCTAACGGGGCGGCCTCTCCGACACCGACACCCACATCAACTCCTACTCCTACTCCAACACCGATAAGCAGTCCTACTCCTACTCCAACTGCAACCGTTGCTCCGAGTCCAACCCCGACCCCTACTCCTACTGCGGCACCGAGTCCTACCCCCACACCCACACCCGTAGCCAGCCCTACGCCGACACCAACTCTAACGCCTACTCCTACTCCAGGTTCTGGCCCTGCCGTAATGATAAGTCCTTCGCCAGGATCAACGTTTACTTCGTCAACAGTGACCTTCGAATGGGCTGCCGGCAACGCGACGGCCTATGGATTAACTGTGGGCAGCTCGCCCGGGGCAGCGGATATCTATGCGTCATCCCTTTTGCACGCTCTTTCGCAGACGGTATCAAATATCCCAACTGATGGCCGAACGATTTACGTCAGGCTTTATTCGCAGGTTAACGGTTCCTGGACGTTCAACAGTTATACCTATACAGCGTTTAAGTGATTGGGTTCGCATTTTCGCTGACTTGCCCGGCAAAATCTCGGATCTGGCGCAGGATTCTTTGATCGACATCTTCCTGCGTTTCATCTCCGAGGTCCTTTTTTCGAACGAGCAGGGAATGATCGCCACCTTCTACCGCGTGGAGAAAATTGGGCGCTGTCATTTTGATGCGGACGGATTCGAGCAAATCGAGCGGGCAAAGTGTGTCGCGTGTTCCCTGAACGAAAAGGGCCGGCGCTCGCAACGCGAGCAGAACTTCGTCTCGCAATTTCGTGCGCTCGCCCATTGCGCAGAGCGGATAACCTAGACAAATGACGCCGCTGACTTTCGCTTCGAGCGACACGTGGCACCCGACTCGGCCGCCCATGCTCTTGCCGATTAGAAAAATCGGCCCGTGAAATTTTTTGCGCGCTTCCGCGAGCGCAGCGCGATGCGCTTGAATTAATTGAGGTAAACGATCAGGGCGCTTCCGGCCCTCGCGCATGTAATCGTAGTCGAATGTTTCAACCGGGCCGATTTCTTCGAGACGTTTTTTCCATCGCTGCATCCACGGATGTGAGGACGGTGCCCCTGCGCCGGGGGCAAGTAGGAAGAAAAGCTTCACAGCTGTTTTCGATTTTCGATCTTAAGAGACGTTTGTCGCACCGTAGGCTTGGCGAAAGGCAGGACGCAGAACGAAAAATGGTTTCACAACCTGTGATGAAAATAGCCTAGCCTTTCAAGGCTGGGATCCGAGGGTAACCAAAGGCCAAGTCCCGCCAGGGACGGAAGAAAGATTCTGTCGTCCTCGACGGACTTGATTGTTGAATGAATTGAGATCCCAGCGCTGAAGCGCTGGGCTATTTTCGGGCAACCGAAGTCGAAGGAGCAGGTAGCGGTGGCCAAGGCGTCCATTATCGCTAAAAACTTTCGACTAGCACGAGGTCGATCTTGCCAGACTCAAAAACAACATCTAGAAATTTCCTGCAATATGGCTGGCGTGAATTGGCTGCTTCCTTCGGCAGCGTAATTAGAAACTTTCGCCAATGCTTTTCAACTCGCTCACCTTTGTCGTTTTTTACGTGGTCGTCACGACGCTCTACTGGAGCTTTCGCGGTTGGGAGTTGCGGAAGAACCTGCTCGTCGTCGCCAGCTACATTTTTTACGGAGCTTGGAACCCGCCGTTCGCGGCGCTCCTTTTCTCCACCACCGCAATGGATTTCTGGCTCGGGCGGCAAATCGCCAACGCCCAAAATCAATCGGGCAAGAAGCGATGGTTGGTCGCGAGCGTTTGCATGAACCTGAGCATGCTCGGCTTTTTCAAGTACGGAAATTTTCTGCTGCAAAATTTCCAATGGCTGCTCACGCGGGTCGGGATCATTTATCAGCCGCCGCATCTGGACATTCTGCTGCCGGTCGGCATTTCGTTTTACACTTTTCATTCTCTTTCCTACACGCTCGACATTTATCGGGGCGTGTTGCAGCCGACGCGATCCCTGCGCGATTTTATTCTCGCAGTTTCATTTTTCCCGCAGCTCGTGGCAGGACCAATAGTCCGCGCGGGCGATTTTCTCCCCCAGCTCGCTCACCCACCGCGCCTCAAGACGAACCAGTTTCTTTGGGGCCTGGCGCTCATGACGCTGGGCTTGTTCGAAAAGATTGTGCTCGCCGACACATTGCTTTCAGGATCGGCCGATCGGATTTTCGGATATCCCGGGCCACTTGTCGCACTCGATTCCTGGGCCGGCGTGCTCGCGTTTGCCGGGCAGATCTTTTTCGATTTCGCCGGTTACTCGATCTGTGCAATCGGCGCGGCGCTGACGCTCGGTTTTCATCTCAAGGACAATTTTCGTTTTCCCTACGCTGCAATCGGGTTCTCCGATTTCTGGCGACGGTGGCACATTTCGCTTTCAACATTCCTCCGCGATTACCTTTACATTCCGCTCGGGGGCAATCAGGTCCGCCCTTTCCGCATGGCGCTCAATCTTGTTATTGTCATGTTTCTGGGCGGGCTCTGGCACGGCGCGGCCTGGACGTTTGTCGTCTGGGGTTTGTTGCACGGCTCCTATTTAGTGATCGAGCGCGTATTGCGCATCTTTTTCGAGGAGAAGCCGTGGGCGGGAACGTTACCAGTTCGCGTTCTCGCCGGGTTTGCAACTTATGGCGCGGTTTGCATCGCCTGGGTATTTTTCCGCGCATCTGACTTCACCATCGCTAGTCGAATGTTGACCGGCATGTTCGGCGGACATCCGAACGGTGACGCAATTCTTACCACCCGCGAGCTTTTACAAATTGGAATCGTCACCTTCGGCGTGATTGCGTTGCACTGGTCGATGCGCGAGGACTCGTTCGAGACGACGGTGATGCGTTTGCCGGCTTGGGCGATTACTGCCATAGGGTCGTTCATGGCGTTCGCGATTATATTCACTCAAGGAACCAGTAATGCGTTCATCTATTTCCAGTTTTAAACAGCGACTTCGGTTGCCGCGGTTGTTTTTCCGAAAACCTTCGCGCGAAGAACAAATCCACGGCGGTCCGCCTCTGGAATTCGAGCGTCCGATTCCGCCGGCGCAGTGGCGCGGAATCGCTGTGGTGGTCACGATTGTCGTCATCGCGGCGACAGCTGGGTGGGAATTGCATTCCCGGTCACTCGGGTACGCTCCAACTTTCAACGATAACGAAGACCTTTGGACAATGGCCCGCCGAAGAGTGCAGCCGGAATCGATCGTAATAATCGGCGACTCCCGCGCCTGGTTCGATGTCGATCTTGATGAATTCGAAAAAGGTTTGGGGAAGCGGCCCATCCAATTGGCGATGGCCGGGTCAACCGTTTTTCCGGCGCTGGCCGATCTTACCGAAGACAAAAATTTCCACGGTACGATCATTTGCAGCTTCGCCCCGCACTTGTTCTTCGCGCCGCCTGGAAGTCCGCCAATGGAGCGTGCCGAAAAAGGCATCAAACGATTTCATAACCAAACGCCCGCCCAACGCGTGAGCCAATACCTCGGCATGTGGTTGGAAGAGTACGTCGCGTTTTTGAAACCGGACGATCTCAGCCTCGAAGGACTTTTGAACCAGTTGCCAATTCCGAATCGTCCTGGTGCACGCGTTCCACCAACTTTTCCGCCGTATTTTCAAACCGAAGATCGTGAGCGGCGCGCTCGGATGTGGGAGAAATGTGCCGAGCCAGGAAGTGAATTGGCGAAACGGATCCAACAGATCTGGATACCGCTGTTCACCCCACCGCCACCGCCGAGTTACATCCCACCAGATGTTTTTATGGCGAAGATCAAAGAGGGAATTCAGCAACGTTTTGCGGATACGGTCGCCGCAATCGAGAAAATTCGCGCCCGCGGCGGCAAGATTGTTTTCGTGCGCTTTCCCCACAGCGGCGGGTTGAAAGAGCTGGAGGACAAAATTATGCCGCGCCAACAGAGCTGGGATCCACTGCTTCAAATGACGCATGCGCCCGGAATCTATTACTCGGACTTTCCGGAGCTGTCGGGATTCAATTGTCCCGAATGGTCGCATTTGACTGCCGGCGACTCGGTTGAATTCAGCAAACGACTGGTCCCTCATCTGCGCGAGGCATTGAAAATGTAAGTTTAGCCGCCGAATTTTCCTCGGCGATTCGTTGCGCGCTGCGCGCAAAGCGTTGAAAGTTGCCCGGTCAAATGATGCTCGAACCGACTTCTATCAAGGCTGCCCTCGAAAGCAGCAGCCCGATCGACTCGGTTCAAGTCCAGGGCTGGGTGCGAACGCGCCGTGATTCGAAAGATTTCTCCTTCATCGAGCTCAACGACGGGTCGTCCCTAAAAAATCTCCAGATTATCGCGCGCAGTTCGCTGTCGAATTACGCCGATATCCAGAAGCTGACAACCGGCGCGTCCGTCCGCGTCAGCGGCGGGTTAGTCGCATCTCAGGGTAAGGGACAAAAGTGGGAGCTCGTCTCCGACAAGATCGACATCGTCGGTCTGGCCGATGATTCCTATCCGCTTCAGAAAAAAGGACACACTCCGGAATTCTTGCGTGAAATCGCGCATCTGCGACCGCGTTCAAATTTGTTTGGATCTGTGTTTCGCGTTCGGAGCCGGCTCGCCTTCGCAATCCATAAATTTTTTCAGGAACGCGGATTCGTTTACGTTCACACACCAATCATTACCGGTAGCGATTGCGAAGGTGCGGGCGAATTGTTTCGCGTTTCGACGATCGATCTCAAGAATCCGCCGCGGAAAGGCAGCGAGATCGATTATGCGAAGGATTTTTTTGCCCGCCAAACTTATCTCACGGTGAGCGGTCAGCTCGAGGCTGAAGCGTTCGCCTGCGCGTTGTCGAAAGTTTACACGTTCGGGCCGACGTTTCGTGCGGAAAACTCGAACACGTCGCGGCACGCGAGCGAATTTTGGATGATTGAGCCGGAAATGGCGTTTTGCGATCTGAACGGCGATATGGATCTCGCGGAGGAGATTGTGAAATATCTCGTCCGCGACATTCGCGAAAATTGCCGGGACGAGATGGAGCTGTTCGCCAAATTCGTGGACAAGGAGTTGATTCCGCGGCTCGATTTTGTGCTCGAGCGTCCATTCCAGCGTACGACTTACACGGAAGCGATCGACCTGTTGAAGAAGAGCGGCGAGAAGTTTGAATTCCCGGTCGAATACGGATTGAATCTGCAATCCGAGCACGAGCGCTGGCTTACTGAGAAGCATTTCAAATGTCCGGTGACGGTTTTCAATTTCCCGAAGGAGATTAAGCCGTTTTACATGCGATTGAATGACGACGGCAAAACGGTGACTGCGATGGACTTGCTTGTTCCGGGAATCGGCGAAATTGTGGGCGGCAGCCAGCGCGAAGAACGATTGGATGTGCTCGAGGAAAATATGCGCCGCCACAAAATGGATCCCGCCGATTACAAATGGTATCTCGATCTTCGCCGTTACGGCACCGTGCCGCACGCCGGTTTTGGTCTGGGCTTCGAGCGAATGCTCATGTTCGTGACCGGCGTGTCGAACATTCGCGATGTGATTCCGTTCGCGCGAACGCCGGGCAGCGCGGAATTTTAGTCAGTCACCCTGGCGAACTGCGTCGGCGAACGCGACATCGCCCGATTTCAAGTCCAACTCCGACTCCTGCGCCGTTCCGAAAACGCGCGCACGATTTTCGTCGAACTCCTTTTCCCAGCGCGCGACCACAACCGTCGCCAGGCAATTGCCAATTACGTTTACCGCGGTCCTGCCCATGTCCATCAACTCGTCCACTCCGAAAATCACGGCGACACCGATTGGGCCAAGTCCCGCCGGAACAAACGAATTCAAAACTCCGAGCAAAATCACCAGCGCGGCTCGTGGCACGCCGGCCACGCCTTTCGAAGTCAGCATTAACGTCAGCATCATGATGATTTGCTGATCGAAACTCATGTGCCAGCCCATCGTTGTTTCGGCGGCTTGCGCGACAAACACCGATGCCATTCCCAAGTACAAAATTGAGCCGGTAAGATTGAATGAGTAACCAGTCGGCATGACGAAACCGACGATCGACGGCGGCACGCCGAAGCGTTCCATCGCCTGCATTGCTTTCGGCAACGCCGATTCACTGCTCGTAGTAGCAAATCCCAATGCCGCCGGTTCGCGCACGGCCCGGAAAAATTGCCGGAGCGGCACTCGCGCGACCCGGATCACGATTCCGAAAACGACGATCACGAAGATGATCAGTGCGAGATAAAGCGAACCGATCAGTTTGCCGAGATTGATGAGGACGCCGGGTCCTTGCGTGCCAATCGTGTGAGCCATCGCCGCGCCGACGCCGATGGGCGCAAACATCATCACGTAGTTTGTGAACTTGAACATGATTTGCGCGAGACTGTCCATCGCACGCACGATCGGCTGGCCTCTTTCGCCGACCGCGGACACGGCAAGCGCGAACAAAACGCTGAAGGCAACGATCTGGAGCACGTCGCCGCGCACCATCGCGTCAATGATGCTCGAGGGAAAAACATGCACGACGATCTCGGTGAAGCTTTGGGCATGTGTTTGGCCGATCTTGTTGACGATGTCGGTATTGCTTGCCGCAAGCGTGACACCGATTCCGGGTTTGATGAGATTTACAACAGCCAGTCCGATGAAAAGCGCAGCCGTAGTAACAATCTCAAAGAACACGAGCGCTTTGATTCCGATCCGGCCGACTTTTTTCAACGCGCCCGCGCCGGCGATGCCGACCACGATCGTTGAAAAGACCAGCGGCGCGATGATCGACTTGATCAGGTTGATGAAGATGTCGCGAAGAAAATAAACTTTATTGCCCCAGTCCGGTCGCAGCCAACCGATCAACGCACCGACAACCAGGCCGATCACGATCTGGGTGGTCAGCGATGGCCGATACCACCGCCGGTGAGAGACGTTCGAACTCATTTCAGGTGGATTAACACAAAGCGCGAGGTGGATCGAGCTCTCCGAGCTCGATGTCAAAAGCATTGGCGACACCGAGAAGTGTTAAGACATCGCCCGCGGAGCGGTCGATCCACCTTTCAAAATCTCCTTATCTACGCTTCATTGTTCTGTGTTCCTAACGCATCTTGGGTGTACCGCCTGTGGAAAGCGGCACGATTGGAAGCGCCTCCAAAATCTGTGCGTCGCTTGCGGCAAACCGCTTTTCGCAATCTACGACCTTGAAAGCGTCCGGAAACTTGAATGCAAAATGCATTCAAGTTTAAACCAGCGCGATAAGTCGCTGTGGCGTTGGCGTGAATTGTTGCCGCTGCCAAAAAACGTCGAGCCGGTTTCGTTGGGCGAGGGGGGCACGCCACTTCTTAACGCGAAAAGATTTGGTGGCGAAACGGAAGTCGATCTTTGGGTCAAAGACGAGTCGGTCAATCCGACCCAAAGCTTCAAAGCGCGTGGGATGAGCGTCGCTGTTTCGATGGCGAAATATCTTGGCGCGAAAAAACTGGCGGTGCCGAGCGCTGGAAACGCCGGCGGGGCGATGGCTGCCTACGCGGCGCGCGCCGAGCTCGAAGCGCACATCTTTATGCCGCGCGACACGCCGCGCGCGAACGTTGTCGAATGCCGCGAAGTTGGTGCGCACGTCACGTTGATCGACGGCCTCATCACTGATTGCGGCGCAGAAATCGCGAAGCGCAAAGAGAAGGAAGGTTGGTTCGATATGTCCACATTAAAAGAACCATACCGAATCGAAGGCAAGAAGACCCTTGGTTATGAGATCGCCGAGCAACTCGATTGGAAATTGCCGGATGTGATTCTATATCCGACCGGCGGCGGCACTGGGCTAATCGGAATGTGGAAAGCGTTCGATGAAATGGAGAAGCTCGGTTGGATTGACCACAAACGACCGCGGATGTTTTCAGTGCAGGCGAGCGGTTGCGCGCCGATCGTCCGCGCGTTCGAAGCCGGCGAAAAGTTCGCCGCCGAATTTCCAAACCCGCACACCGCTGCGTCCGGTTTACGCGTGCCAAAAGCGATCGGCGATTTCTTGATGTTGAATATTCTTCGCGAATCAAATGGCGGTGCGATTGCGGTTGATGACGACGAAATGATCCGCGCGGTTAGTGAAGTTGGATCGAAAGAAGGTCTCTTCGTTGCACCGGAAGGTGCGGCTTGTTTTGTTGCGCTGAAAAAATTGCATGCATCCGCCAAAATCGACAACGGCGAGCGGGTTGTGATTTTCAATACCAGTTCGGGCATCAAATATCTCGACGTGTTCAAATCGTAGATTCATTTTGGCGCGGTGAACCTGAGCCGAGACGACCAGAGCCGGCATTTGTGGTTATTGATCTGGCTCGTCGTGATCTTCATCGCCTCGCCGTTCGTAGCTCCGTATTATTACGGACCAACAATACTGAACGTCATTGGTGCGGCGATGCTGCTCTCAGCGACGTATGCCGTCAGTCGGCGGCGAAGTTTCTTCATTGTTGGGCTCGCAATGTCGCTTTTTTCAATAGCGATGACGGTATGGCTCGCGGCGGCGCCGGGCCACTGGCTTATAATCATTTCGCACGGCAGCTTGATGTTGTTGATCGGTTTTTTCGCGGTTGCGATTCTTTCCTATGTGTTGGGGAGTGGGAAAGTTACCTGGGACAAAATTTACGGAGCGATCTGCGCTTATCTGCTGCTCGGCTACGCCTGGACCTTCGCGTATTCCCTGGTCTTTGAGATAGAGCCGGAGTCGTTTATGTCACTAACTTCGCCAATGCCTCACGACATTGTTGGCCGGGTGATGCAACTGCGTTACTTCAGTTTTGTAACAGCTCGCGACCGTTGGCTATGGCGACATCGTGCCGCATGCGCCGGCAGCGCGAACCCTGGCTCTCCTCGAAGCAATTCTGGGCCAGTTTTATCTTGTCGCGCTAGTGGGCCGCCTGGTCGGCTTGCACATCGTGCATGGCAGCGACCGGCGAGAATAGCGGCTGCGACTACTTAACCTTATAACGCACGGTCTGGATCAATTCGTCGTCGAGATAGACGTCGATCTTGTAATCGCCGGGCGGAAAAGGCTTGTTGTTGCTGGACAGCGAAAAGTCGGCGCTCCGGGTTTCATCGTCCGGGACTAATTCTTTCGTCCAAAGCTTCTGGTGGGTCGCGCCACCGGCGTTGAGATTCGTCCAAACGGTCTTGACGTGCGTACCCTCCGCTCCCTCCGCGAGTTTAACCACGATGTGCTGCGGATTATCGGCCGGCTTGAAATTCTCTACCGATTGCAACCGCTTGCCGTTTTCGCGCGCGAGAGTGATTGATTCGATCCGCTCGTCGGCTGTCTCCTCTTTCACGTTTTCCTCTTCGGGTTCGCTTGCTGCTGCGCCGCCTGCACTGAGATCGATCGCGTCGCCGCCGTCGACTTGGACCGTTAACTTCGAGAATTCCCATTTGCCGTCCGATTTTGTGCCGACGGCGTAAATCGTCGCTTTTCCTTTTGGACCGGAAATTGGAATGGCGATGTCGGCTTCTCCGGATGGGCCGTTCACGTGCGTATTCCCGGAGGGGGCCAATCCATCATGAATTGGAGTCCCCAGCGCGGCGATCACGCGCTGATTATTTTTCGCGCGCATCAGTGCCGTTTTGTAAACGTCCGACGATTTGAGAACGCTAAAGACGAAGAAGACGATGCAAACTACGAACAGCACGACGAGCGCGATCAGGGTCAGGCAGCCAGTTGGGACGAACCATTTCCAGTTTCGCGACCACCAACCTTTTCGCGGCGGCTGCGACGGTAACGGCGACGGCGTTGAAGGTACGGGCGGCGGAGTCGATTCCATCGAATCTTTGTGCCCGCCAGCGATGGTGAAGTCGAGGAATTTTGGTTTCTGGGTGGTGGCCTCGACTTTCTCGGTAAATTGCCGAGAAAGGCTAAATCAAATCCGAATACGCGCCACTGCAGCCACGTCTAAGTATGAATGAAGAAGTTAATACTCAGTATGGCATTGGCAGTCGCGGCTCCGTTCGCGTGGGCACAGGTTTCTGAAACCACCACTACGACCACGACTGAGGGCAGCGGCACAATCACCACATTTACGCCGGGCAGTACGATTGTGCTGAAGGAAAGCGCCGGCCCGAGAACTTATCGCTTCGGCAAAAAGGTCGTTTATGTGACCAGAAGCGGTAAGGAACTGGACGAGGCAACCGTGCGGACTCGTGTTCGCGTGGGCGTTCCGGTTCATGTTCACTACATGGGTGAAGGCGACAACATGCTCGTCGACCGCGTGGTCGTAGACGAGGATTAAGAGCTAAACGCAACCCGCCTTCGCTGAATGCCAGTCCGGCTCGGACCTACGGCGTGGCGGGGCAACACATTCGCGCCTTTTCTGCTTCGCCGAATTTATTTCGCGTGGAGCAGAAGGGCGCGTTTCGCGTACTGCCAATCGAAATCGATCGGCTCCGAAGATAGTTAAGGTGTGAGGGCCTTTATTGGGTTATACTAGACAACTGCCGCATCTATTTACCTACCTGGTTCTCCGAATTCCTTCGGAAGCACGAATCGGATGGCCTTTCGCTGCGATCACTGCAGCAACTCAGTAAACTAGAAAGTTAGTTTCTATGATTAAGTCAATCGTTAGCGTCGCGTTTGCCACAGCCCTGATGGGTTCGGTGGCTTTCGCCCAAACAGATACGTCTTCCACTAAGGTTACCACCCAACCCAATGGAATGACTGAGACCACCACCACAACCGAAAGTTTTGGTACCGTCACGGAGTTTACTCCGGGCGATTCCATGATCCTGAAAACCGAAGCGTCCGAACCGATGCACTACAAGTTCGGCAAGACCGTCACATACGTGAACGCGCACGGAAAAGTTATCGAAGCCTCAAAAATTAGAAAAGATTCAAAGGTTCACGTTCACTACGTGCGACATGGCGACGACATGGTGATTGATAAAGTTATCCTCACGCCGGACAGGCA
>Ga0210405_10001603_pt1 | contig 25177 bp, 23 predicted proteins | sample IncBWH11MmetaG_FD_155492 | JGI IMG/M metagenome (GOLD analysis project Ga0210405, IMG submission 155492) | Forest soil microbial communities from Barre Woods Harvard Forest LTER site, Petersham, Massachusetts, United States - Inc-BW-H-11-M | ecosystem: Environmental > Terrestrial > Soil >... | reverse complement strand
GCATGGCGACCCTGGTGATTGCTCTGGCGGCTGCGTTGCAACGCGGGCTCCGGCGTCTGTCGGTTCTGGATTTGGAGCAACCTGGCGTGGATCCGTTGCCAATGCTTCGGGAGCAAGTCCGGACGGCTTCAGGTCTTGGTTCCGTGCTTTGGTTGGAAACTGACGGCATCGGTGAACCCGGTCGCGATCGACTCCAGCGCTTGCTGGCCGACATGGTTGCGAAGTGCCCCGTCCCCATGGTGCTAACGGGCGCGTATTCTTGGAGGCCTGAAGAATTGTTGCGCCGTGATGGCTACACCGAGCTGGAACTCGTTGAGCCAGTGTTGCATCAGCGCGAGCAGATGTGGTCGCAAAACTTTCCCGAGCTTGAGCAGCACGAAATTGAAGACCTGGCGTCGCGGTTTGGCTTGGGCAGCGGTGACATTTTCTCCGTGTCGAAGCTGGCGCGGACCCGGGCGCGGCTCGCTGGTAACGGCCAGCCAGACTCTGTGAAAAATCATGTGGACGCCGCTTGTTCGGTCGTCATGCGGCGTTCCACAAGTCATTTCACCAGCGTGATCACACCCAGGCGCGGACCGGATGATCTGGTATTGCGTACGGATCTGCATGCTCAAGTCGTCGAGGTCGCCAAGTTTTTCCGCCTTCGCCAGCGCGTGGATCAGGACTGGGGATTTGGTCACCTCGCCCAAGGCGGAGGAATGAAAGCTCTGTTCACCGGCGAACCGGGGACCGGAAAAACGCTAGCGGCGGAGGTAATCGCGGGTTTGCTGGGCGTCAGCCTCTACAAAGTTGACCTGTCCTGCGTGGTGTCGAAGTGGGTCGGTGAAACTGAAAAGAACCTTGAGTCGGCATTTCGTGAAGCCGAGGAAAGTCATTCTGTGCTTCTCTTCGACGAAGCCGAGGCGCTGTTCGGCAGTCGATCTGAGGTTCAACATGGCACCGACCGCTATGCCAACCTCGAAGTCAGCTATCTGCTGCAGCGCTTGGAAAGTTCCCCCGGGCTGATCGTGCTGGCCAGCAATGTGAAAGACCTGATCGATTCGGCCTTCGTCCGCCGCTTCCAGGTGATCGTGCATTTTCCCAAACCCGGAAACCCTGAGCGGCGACGGATATGGGAAATTGCCTTTCCCAAGTCTGCGCCCGTGTCACCGGACGTGGATCTGGATGCACTCGCCAACCTGGATATGACCGGCGCTGCGATCGTGAGCACGGCACGTTCGGCCGCGCTGTTAGCCGCCGATGCCGGATCTTCCACGGTGTCGATGGCCGAGGTCGTTCGCGCCACGGCCCGGCAATTCCGGCGCGAAGCTCGGGTGCTGACGCCCTCGGACTTGGGTTCCTACAAGACGCTTCTGCAAGGGGTGTCATGAGCCCTGTGGCCACGGCGGTAGAGGGGAAACTTCACGGTTCCGGACCACCGGCTGGCGGTTCGTTGCGCGAAAAGCGCTCGCCCGAGCCGGTATACAGCGTGCCACAGGCTCCCACCTTGGCCACCGCCAAGCCCGCTCCTGCCGTTCCCGCTTTGCTGCCTCCCGCTTTTCTGGCTCCTCAGCCGCGCAGCGCTGCGGACGTGGGCGCATTGCACTCAATCTACGGCAATGCAGCCGTTGCGCGCGCGGCGACCAGGGGAGAGATCGCTCCTGCCCCCAGGCTGAGTGCCGCTCCGATCCTGCCCATGCCCACTATCGCAGCGCCCAAAGCGGCTGCAGCTGCAGGCCCCGCGCCTTTGGGAAAGGTCCCGCCTGCACCGATGATTTCCGAGCCGGCGGCTGCGTCCGCGCCAAGAACCGCAGTCGCACTGCCAACCGCAGTGCCGCCTGCATCATCCGCAACGGGAGCGGCGCCGCTAGCTGCAAAACCGTCGGCGCCCATTGTCGCCGAGACGAAGCAAGATATCTCTCCCATCGGGCAATCTCTGCCTCCACACGTGCAGGAGGCGATCGAAAGCAGTCTGTCAGTGAATCTGGATGGAGCGGAGGTCCACGCCGATTCGCGCGCGAATGCCGCGGCCCAAACTCTCTCGGCGCGCGCCTTCGCCTATGGCAAACACATTTTTCTCGGGAAGGACGAGAAAATCGGCGACCTTCGCCTGATTGCCCACGAGGCCACCCACGTCGTCCAACAACAAGGCGTGCCGTCCATTCACCGCTCCGCCCCAGGGCAGAGCGATGCCTACGAGCAAGAAGCCGAGCGGGCCTCTTCCGCAGTGATGCGGGGAGAAAAGTTCACTGTCAGCGAGCGGGTTACCAGCCCGCGCGTACAGCGCTGGGGGCTCAGTGACGCTCTCGACAAGTTTGCGGAGTGGGCGAACGCGATTCCCGGCTTCCGCATGTTCACGATCGTTCTTGGCGTGAATCCGATCAACATGAGCCCGGTGCAGCGCAGCGCCGCCAACATCCTGCGGGCGGTTGTGGAATTCATGCCCGGCGGAGCCTTGATCGTCCTGGCGCTCGACAAATACGGGGTGTTTGACAAAGTCGGCAACTGGGTCGACCAGCAGATTCGCACGCTCGGCTTGGTTGGCAGCTCCATCAAGAAGGCAGTGGATGACTTCCTTAACGGCCTCCACTTGTCCGACATCCTCGATCTGGGCGGCGTCTGGGAACGCGCCAAGCGCATCTTCACCGAACCCATCGACCGCATCAAGAATTTCGTCGTTGGCCTGGTCGACGGGATCCTTCAGTTCATCAAGGATGCGATCCTCATGCCGCTGGCCAAGCTGGCCGAGGGAACTCGCGGCTGGGACCTCCTGATCGCCGTGCTCGGAAAGAACCCGATTACGGGCGACCCCGTGCCCCGCACTGCCGACACCCTGATCGGCGGCTTCATGAAGCTGATTGGGCAGGAGGAAGTCTGGAACAACATCAAGAAAGCGAACGCGATTGCCCGCGCCTGGGCCTGGTTCCAGGGAGCCGTGACCGGACTGATCGGCTTTGTAAGCCAAATTCCATCCTTATTCATACAAGCACTGAAGTCGCTCGTTATTGCTGACATTGTTGTACTGCCCAATGCATTTATCAAAATCGCGAAAGTATTCGGCGATTTTGTGGGCAAGTTTATTACCTGGGCTGGCAACAGCGTGTGGACCCTGCTCCAGATCATCTTTGAGGTGGTCGCGCCCGCCGTTATGCCCTATCTGAAGAGGGTGGGCGCCGCGTTCAAGAGTATCCTCCAGAACCCGATCGCGTTTGTAAAGAACCTGGTTGCGGCCGCCAAACTCGGCTTCGAAAACTTCGGCGCAAACTTCCTCGAACATCTAAAGGCCGGTCTGATCGATTGGCTGACCGGTTCTCTGCCCGGCGTCTACATTCCCAAAGCTATCTCGCTACCCGAGATGGGTAAGTTCGCGATGAGCGTCCTTGGCATCACCTGGGCCCAGATTCGCGGCAAGATCGTGAAGGCGCTGGGTCCGAACGGCGACAAGATCATGACGGCGCTCGAAACCGCCTTCGATATCGTCGTCGCTCTCGTGAAGGGCGGGCCGGCGGCGGCATGGGAATTGATCAAGGAGAAGCTCACCAACCTCAAAGACATGGTGATCGAAGGCATCACAAGCTTCGTCATCGATACGATCGTGAAAAAAGCGATCCCGAAGATCATCTCGATGTTCATTCCGGGGGCCGGATTCATTTCGGCGATCGTATCCATCTACGACACAGTCAAGGTCTTCGTGGAGAAGCTGGCGAAGATGGCCGCAGCAGTCAAGGCTTTTGTCGACTCCGTCGTCGAAATCGCGGAGGGGCAGATCGGGGGCGCCGCTAAGAAGGTTGAGACCGCGCTGGCGGGATTGCTGTCGCTGGCCATCAGTTTTCTGGCGGGCTTCCTGGGTCTCGGAGACGTAGCCAGCAAAATATTGGCCGTGATCGAAAAAGTGCGGGCCGCAGTCGACAAGGCACTCGACACAGCAATTGCCTGGGTCGTAGACAAGGCGAAGGCCCTGTTCGCCAAGCTGTTTGGGAAGGGAGACGACCGGACCGACGAGCAAAAGCAAGAGGATCTCGACAAGGGGATGAAGGAGGCAGAGGCGCTCCAGAAGGTTCCTAATACAACCGAGGCACAGATAAGAAAAGGCCTTCTCTCGATCAAGGCAAAATACAAGATGACGTCTCTGGAGCTAGTGGTCGACAGCGAGGATGAGTCCAAAGAAACTGTTCATGTTGAGGGGGAGATCAATCCGGGTAAGAAAGGCGAGCCCGACGTTGTTGCCAAGAGCGGCAAAATCGAGAGCATCCATATTCCACGGCCTCCGGATTTCAGTCCAGCAACAGCCAAGGAACTGCTCTCACAAGCGGCCAAAATATTGGGGACAGATCCTGAGAAGGTAAGCTATAGAGCGGCGGGGCTCGCCCGGCGCCACGTCATCTCGTCGAAAGACGTGGCGGAGCACTACGAGTCCAACTTGAAGGGTTTGACATTTGCGGCAGCCAAAGAGAAGCTGGATCCCAAGTTGGGGGAGCACGGGATACAGCCTGTGGCACTCACGGGAAACGAGAAGACCGACGCCGACACGATTCTAGAACGCGCCAAGGCTCTTCATGAAAAGTTTTTCAACGATCTTTCGAACCTGTTCGTAGACGAGGCGCGGGAAAACAGCAGTATCGGTCGGGCTATGGACCCCAAACACCCGGAAATCGGTCTTGAGGGCTTAGATGCTCACATAGAGGACATCGAAGAAAAATACGCCATTGACAAGTTGAAAACTACCCCAGTCAAAGACTAGGGGCTTATGAGGACTTCCGGACTCGTGTCCACTCCACAGGCTGCGCATAGCTAATTACTTGGCTGCAACCCAGAGCGTAACCTGCCGTCGGGACCCGAGTGCAAAGAAAGGCTACAAGGTCACACATGGAAAGAGAGATTCATGCACCGTCAAACGGATTGAAAGCAGTTGATACTCTCCAGAAGGTTCTAACCGAAATCGGCTGGAAACCACAGCGAGATGAGGAGACAGCAGGCTTCGTCGTCGATTTTGATCCGCCCTACATTCCCGTCTCGACCGCATTTGCTGCTATCTCGCTCGAGCTCGAACAGTTCATGTTCTTCGTGAATTTTGGGGTAACCGCTTCGCCCGAACAGCGTGACGCGGTGTGTAGGTTCATCACTCGTGCCAACTGGAGACTTACTGTCGGCAACTTCGAGATGGACCACGATGACGGACATGTGCGTGTCAAGTCGAGCGTCGATTTCCGCGGTGTCGAACTGTCCGAAGCGCTCATCCGGAACGCTATCCGCGCGGCTATGAACGCCGTCGAGGTTTACGCTGACTCCCTGATTGAAGTGCTCGCACATGGAAAGGATGCAGAACAGGCCATCAAAGAAGCTCAGCGAAAACGAAGTTGACGGGAGCGGACTGTCAGTTCGGACCGTTACTACAGTCAGACGCAGGTTTCAACCTATTCGTAGCACTCGAGCTGGACGCGACTGTAGCCAAGCTATAAAGTTCCGGATAATAGCGAGGACTTCCTCAAGCAGAGATCGAACGTCAACCATTCTCTTCCACAGTGGGGGGAACTCAATAGGAATCACGCGCAGGCGAAGGAAGAGGTCTTCACGAAATCGGCCCGCCCGTAGAGCCGCCGGCAGGTCTGCGCTGGTGGCCGCAATCAGACGAAGGTTGGCATGGCGCCGGTGGGTCTCCCCAAGGCGCCGATACTCTTTATCTTGGATGAAACGCAAAAGCTTCATCTGGCATGGCAGGGGTAGCGTATCCACTTCATCAAGAAAAAGTGTTCCACCTTCCGCTGCGGCAACTGGATCTTCTGCGTGGTCTCCGTTGAACGCTCCTTCCATATGGCCGAACAGGTTGTTTTTGCGCAATTGATCAGAGACGGTGTCGCACTTGACCGAAACGAAGGCCGCCTTCGCACGAGGACTCTGCCGATGGGCAAACTCGGCATACGGCCTTTTATCCAACCATGTCGGCCCTGTAATCAGAATCTCTGTGTCCGTGGCCGCATCCCTCGCTAGTTGCTCCAGCAAATCCCGGTGTAGTCGTCCGCGTCCTAGCATTTGCAACAGCGATACTTCTGATGCTGTGCAAGAATCCTAGCCCTCACGCATGCCGGGTTTCAATCCCGAGGACACCCTTTTCGCCCTCGAACCGATGGTCTGTCTTTCTTCATCAAACCAAAACCGTTCCGGCTTGCCGGATGCTTCTCTGTACTGCGATATTAGGTGCAGTCCTGCGGCTCGTAAAAGTAGTACTCGGCTTCGTAGAACACTGGCGTCTCGGTGCCCGCGTGGGCAGGGTCACAGCCCTTGGATGGCGCGTTCCCGTGTTGGGTGTAGACCCGCTGAATGTAAGACACATTGGACAGCTTGCCGTCGGGTGTACCTCCTGAAGTAGCCGTCAGGAGCAACCAGGGAATCGCATCGTCCGCTGGCGCCGCAACCTTCTGAACAACTTTTCCAACCACAGAGCTGCCATCCCTAGGGCATGTCCACGTTGGTCCTTTGGAGTGCTGGATGAGTTCCCCGTCATCGGTCACCAGAATCGCTTCAGGATGCGCAGGTCCGTAAGTGTGGGTTACGGGATCGCAGGGGTAGATCTGCACACCCCTGCCCCGGGCTCGAAATAGAAACACCTGCCCGTCCGGTACCGCCAACCCGGTAAGATCAGGCAGTGACGGACCAGTTGTCATCGGTTCGATGGTCCTTACAGGTCGAATTGGTTGTGTTGCCATGAAGTACCTCCTTGTAATGCTGCGTTCAGAGACGCTTGCAAAATAGTTAAGGCCAAAATAAGAAAATGCCCATGCGGATCCAAAGGCTGCGTTCTGTTTCGTCTGTCATGCCGTTCGCTGCGTGTCGCCAAGGTTTACTGCTTTCACGCCATGCTTGCGCATCAGCTCAAAAAATGCTCTCCGTGCTTTTCCGCTGGCGCGCGCAGCTTCAGCAATGTTTCCTCCGCTTCGCCGCAGGGCTTCTTCCAGGTATTCGCGCTCGAACAGACTCACCAGTTCGCGCTTCGTCTTTTGAAAGGAATCACCCGAAAGATCGTTCTCTGGCGATACTCCCGTTTCTTCTTCCTGGAAGCTCAGCAGGGGGAGATCTTCCACATGGACCGGGTGCTCTAACTGGAGACAAGTCAAGTATTGAACGCAGTTTTCGAGTTCACGAACGTTTCCCGGCCACGAGTAGCTCTCCATCCGTGCCAACGCAGCTTCGCTGAACGTGATCGAGGGTAGGGTATAGAGTTCCGCATAGTACAGAACATATTCGGTTACTAGAGGGCGAATGTCTTCCTTTCGTCGCCACAGGGCAGGCACGTCGATGGGAATAACCCGCAGCCGGAAGAAAAGATCTTCTCGAAAGCGTCCGGCCTGCACGGCTTTCAATAGGTCCGCATTGCTGGCGGCAACGAAACGAACGTTGGCCGAGCGTGTACGAGCCTCCCCCAAACGCCGGTATTCCTTCTCTTGAACGAAACGCAGCAGTTTGACTTGGCAGGGCAAAGACAGGGTGTCTACCTCGTCCAGAAAAAGGGTGCCACCTTCGGCAGCGGCCACCAGGCCCTCGCTCCTTGGTTGAGCTCCTGTAAAGGCACCACCAATGTGGCCGAACAATTCGTTTTCCAGGAGCGAGTCAGGAATCGCCCCGCAGTTGACCGGAACGAACGCGGCCTTGGCGCGCCGGCTGTTGTGATGGACGAACTTTGCGTATAGTTCTTTACCTACTCCGGTAGGCCCGGTAATTAGGATTTCCGCATCGGTAGGGGCAAACTTCGTCAACTGCTCCAGCAGTCGCTGGTGCACTGCGCTGCATCCGACCATCCCCACTGTGGCCACAAAAAACTCCGAAACGTGAGGAGACTCCTCTTGCCTGAAGGCGAGGATCCTATCTTAAAACTCCTTGATCCTAAGAGACGGCGAACGGAACCACCCAAGCGTCTTACGCTGGGGTTTTCAGGATAGTGCCTCCAGTGGGCGATGGTCTTCCCGTTACCCCGCATCGTTGCAAAGCAATTAGTCGTGGGCTCCGAATTTTTCGGAACTAAACCACCCCCCGGATTCGACCAGCAAAGCGCCCCTACCGGCATTTCCGGTAGACTGCACAGGCAGCGAAGAAGTGGGCTGAACACCCGAGTATGGGGAATAACCCTTCTTCAGGCGGGTTCTCACTTGTCCTGGACACAACATGAAACTCCCCCGCGGTGGCCTCCTATGGAGGCCAGCATTCTCGGGGCCACACATCAAAACGTACCCTGTCGAACCTTCACGACGAATCTCTGCTTGCAGGATTGCTCATTCATCAAGACCTTCCGGCCCCGTCGGCGCGGTCTGATTGCACCTCCACCCCAACTACAGAGGTCGTTCAGTTCCCGTACACAGACCCTTATGCTCTGAATCTCAAATGAATAGTGAGGTTTATCTCTCAGACGTTACAAATCGTTGCGTTGACCTTACACATCTTTCTGGCCCTCAAGCTAGTCAACGAAAAACCGCGAGCAAACCCTTCACTCTGACGATTTTTCTCAAAAGAAACAGCTGGCTGCGGGGACAACTCCTTCATAGGGACGTATCCGTTCAGATAGCCCCATCTATCCGAATGGATAGCTGTGAAGAAAGCTCCAGCGAACCCACGAGAGACGCAGTACGCTAAGAATAAAGCCGCCGAAAAGGGCGGTTAATTTTAGTACCCTTACAGAAATCGCGGCACTGAGGTGATTTTTGTTTCATTTTCAGAACAGGGCTGAATATTCCGTGAGGTTCTGTCTACATCAGGCGGTACGCCCTGCGACCGGATGTAAACAGCATGCTCGCTTAAGGGAGACTAGAAAGTCAAGCGTAGCCGTCACTTGACAGAAACTAAATGCTGCACCCTGCCCATAAATACCTGTCGCCTCGTCTTTGGTCAGTTCGAGTACAATGTTGGCTTTTGCCCGTGCTCCAACAAGCCAAAATCGAGGCATCGTTCCCATTTTCGTAACAGAAGCCACGCGAATTGCTTACATCGCACGCTTGGATCTGGCAGACAAATTCCGCAGAATGAGGTGTTCAACCGCCGCCCGCTCCACCAAGCCTTCGTATGTGTGCCTCCTCACGGTTGCAACGTACGGAGCGTTTGAATCGAGGAACGCGGAGATTTGATCCTCTGGAGGTGAATCAAGATCAACGACACCTAGGTGAAGGCAATGACCAAGCAGCTCATTCAGCCGGCCAAGGGTCAACCTGTCTGGCGGATTTTCGAGGCCGTACAATGCAAGCTGGTCCATTAAGACTTGTTCCAAGGCTGCGTCGCCTAGTTGCTGGTAGTTAGGATTGCTAAGATAACGAAGTACGTCCGGGGCGAGCTTGTCCGGGAACGTCCAGGGGAGAGAGCGGAGTAGGGCGGAGCACGCGGCTGTAGGGGGTCTGCCAGAATCGCAACTTGCTTCGCGACGCGGAATGCTTTTATGCACACGCCACCATATGTCACGCTCTGCGGCCCACGGGTTGTGCTGTCATTGCGGAGCGCCCTTAGAACCGACGACGGCGAAGCCCAGCCAAGAAACGCCCCTTCTACATTTTCCTTCATTCCGACGAACACAAAGACCCGCGGCGAACCTGCGCGGTCTGCTCCCGCGCTCAGGGCCATCAGGCGCGTGACCCACCACGCGTTTCCATCCCTGATGTCAATACGGGCGATCGGATTGAACGTGGCTTCCTCCAGCGCACTGACCACCTGCATCGGGCTGCTATCCACCACGATGGCTCCGGGCCGGCCTATATTGTCGGGCAGCACGATTTCGACTCTCTGAATCTGTGCTTGGCTAAAATCTATTTTGATGCCCTTGATATCAAGCGTACCGCGGCTCGCAGCGACGTAGTTGAGCAAGAGCAACAGGAGCGGAATGAGGCCTAGAGTCACTCCGACCAAGAGCGCAGTGCTTCCTGCCTCCGCTCGGGGAAGAGAGAGGAATCGGTGTGTGATTGCCAGAAGCACTGCAACAAGCAGCCAGATGACTGGTGCGGCAAGGAGGGCCGCCCGGGTTCCGTAAGGCCATAACGTGTTTTCTGGGTCCAACATAATCCCTCCTAAACGTGCCGTTGCTCCACTTCAACTTCGACATCCTCGAGCCATTTAGCCGAATGGGAGTGCATAGCCGCTCATAATCCATATACCGAGTTTCGGGCAGGGCACTTACTCGATGCCGGTGCTGCGGCACATGCTATAACAAAGTTGCTGGCATTGGATTATATGCCGATGCACAAGAGACACAATGAGTCTGTCCGAACGGGCGGTTCCGCGAAACAGACACTGGGCGGAGCAGCCAGTCGACCCTTCCACGACCGCTCGGTGGCGTGATTCAGGCCGTTGTCTTCCGCAGAGATAATGTCCAAGGAAACGTCGGCACCACGAACTCTGGATAAAATCCAACCAAAAAGAGCGCTGCGTCAAAATCGTCGGATTGAAAACCTGGTGACGGACCCGCAGCAATTCGGAAACATTGTCACAGGTGTGTTTACGCCGGTGCTGGCAAAACATTCAAAATCGTTCTCGCTTATTGACTGCATTTCGGTTGGGGTTGATCGCATGCAGAGAAACTTCGAACCGATGCGAAAGCAAGTTGAAGCCTGGCAGAGAAGCGAACTCACCGATGTGACTGCCAAGGTCGTCATCTACGAGGCGTTTGTGGAGGGCAAGCTGGAAGCACCAAAGCATCTCGCCCGCATGGTGCATGGGAGCCGTCTACGCCGATAACGGCTCAGTGGAACCGCGGTTTGCAGTTCTCGGCACAAAGGGTTCGAGCAGCGCCTTCAACTGAAAACTCAAGTGGAGCTGTTCACTTTCCTGTTCGAGGAGTCTGTGCGGGTCAGTTGCGGTCTTCAGCGCATAGCGGAGATATGACAGCCGCATGAGCCAAAGAGCATGGCTGAGGCTTTCTTCACTGCGGATCTGAAATGTAGTCCATCCTGAGTTCGGAACCCAGCGGTGCTCCTCAGCCAACCCTTCTGCCAAGAGTGCATCGCGGACCGGGCGTGGGAAAGGGATATCAACGATTCCCCCGGCATGTGTGTGACCAACTTCTGCGTTTCTGAAGCGAAACTCCCGACCTCCAAACCGATGGGGATGAATCGATACGTTTGGCCACGCCGAGACTTCGGCTTCGAGCGGCTTCAGATAGTTCATCATTCTTGCTCCGGTGCTTGTATTTCCGATGCCTGAGGACGACGGCCCGATTCAGCCATCGTCACTTGGCATTTTGTCCAATAGATGCGGCTCGATCACCTTGCGAGGCGGCGGGGTGGGCCTAGCCGAACGCGGCCGCGTTTTCTTTTGCCCAATCACTAAATGTTAGCGGCGGTCTTCCTGTCACTTCTTCCACCGTATCAAACACGTGCGCTGCCTTGCCGCTCCGAATAAATGCCGCGAACGGCAGCAAGGCGTCGATCAAGAAGGAGGGCATCCCCGCATGTTCCATTCCCTGGCGCGCGGCCTCGTCCGTGATGGGAACGTATTCCAACGGCTCGCCGATCGCATCCGCGAGAATCTTCACCTGCTCGCTGACTTTCAGGGCTTCTGGTCCGGTCAAGGGGTAGACCTTGTCTTCGTGGCCATTCGAAGTGAGCGCACGAACCGCAACCGCGGCGATGTCGCGAGGGTGAACGGGCGGCAGCTTGCCGTCACCATAGTTTGAGAACACTTTACGTTGGGCGCGAATGGACGGTCGCCAGTGCAATGCGTTCGACATAAAACCGGTCGGCCGCAGCACAGTCAAGGCGATCCCTGTCTCGCGTATCGCTTGCTCTCCCTCGTCGTGCCATTTCCGAATATTATTTCGCGTTTCATCGTCGCCGCCGAGCGCCGAGAGTTTTACGATATGACGAACTCCTGACGCTTTGGCCGCTTGCGCAAGATGTTTTTCATGGACAGCTGTCTGCGGACCGAAAGTCAGCGAAAACAGACGTTCCACTCCCTTGACGGCGCTCGCCAACGTATCCGGAGCATTGAAATCACCCTGGACGACCTCGACACCGCCATTCAGTTTGACCTTCGAGGGATCGCGCGTGATGGCGCGTACTCTTTGCCCTGCTGTCAGAAGCTGCGCCACCACTTCGCGGCCTACCGTTCCCGTCGCTCCCGTCACCAGAATCATTGCTGTTCCTCCAGAATTTGTTTCCCCATGACCTTGCAAATCTCCAGTGATCAAGGTACAACCTCAAGTTAACTTGAGGTCAAGCACAAAAATGAAACCTAAGACTGATCCACCCAGCTTCCATCGCGAACTGACGGTGGGCGAAGTCGCGGCGCGCAGCGGCGTTGCAGTTTCCACGCTTCATTTCTATGAATCGAAGGGGCTTATCAAGAGCTGGCGCAACGCTGGAAATCAGCGACGGTATGCCCGCGAGGTGCTGCGCCGTGTCGCGGTCATCAAAGTGGCACAGCGAACGGGCATTCCGCTGGCTTCGATTCGCAGGGCCCTCAAAGCGCTGCCGGGCGAACGAACACCCACCGCCGAAGACTGGAAGGGTTTGTCGGCGGCCTGGAGAGGGGAACTGAACGACCGCATTGATCGACTCACCCGCCTGCGCGATCAACTCGACGGATGCATCGGGTGTGGTTGTCTGTCGCTCGGTGTCTGTCCGCTGCGCAATCCCTGGGACAAATTGTCCAAGCAAGGTCCTGGACCGAGACTGCTTGATCCGGACTAGATCGCCGTTGACCGGGATGGTTTCAGATATTGCGTAGAGCATATTTGAGGTGCTACGATGTGTAGCGAACAAAAGGCGAAGTTGCATTGCGACAGCTGAATATGCCGGAGTGAAGTTATTACAACGAGTCAATGCAGGTCATTTTAGAGGTTCTGTGATGAACGATTCGTATGTGGAGTGTGCTTCCCAGGCGCGCCGATCTCTAAACGCGGTGGCTTTGCAAAACGCGGTCCTGTGTGCGGAGTGCGACGTTGTCAGTGACAGCCCGCACGACCGATGTCTGGTATGCGGGAGCCGTTCGCTGTTCAACATAGCTCGCATGTTCGGCGGGAATCTTCCCAAGGATCGCGCCAGCCTGATCGTTGCAGACTCGCGGGAATTCATTTCGTATGAAGCGGTTCTGAGTTTTCCGGAACCACATCGACTTCGAGAGAAGGCGGCAATTTGAATCGTTTCGCCACCATTTGATCGTGCGAAAAATCATCCATGTCGATATGGATGCGTTCTATGCTTCGGTCGAACAGCGCGACGATCCGCAATTGCGCGGGAAGCCCGTCATCGTCGCCTGGAAGGGTAAGCGCTCCGTTGTATGCGCTGCTTCGTACGAGGCGAGGGCTTTCGGTGTGCGCTCGGCGATGCCCGCTGTCAGCGCGGAACGCTTATGTCCCACTGCGGTCTTCGTCGCTCCCGATTTTGTCCGGTATCGAGCAGTCTCACAAAGCGTCCGCGAAATATTCCAGCGACACACCGATCTGATTGAACCGCTCTCGCTCGACGAAGCTTACCTCGACGTTGCCCAAAACAAGACCGGGCTGCCGACGGCGACGGTTGTCGCGCGCACCATCCGCCAGCAGATACGCGAGGAATTGAACTTGACGGCCTCGGCCGGGGTTGCGCCCAACAAGTTCCTAGCTAAGCTTGCCTCGGACTGGCGCAAACCGGATGGGCTTTTCGTTATCCAGCCAGCAGATATCGATGCCTTTCTCCTGCCGCTGCCGGTTGGCCGGCTGCCGGGCGTGGGGAAAGTTACCGGCGACAAGCTGGGGAAACTTGGAATCCAAACGGTGGGGGATTTAAGAAGGCTGGATCTGTCGGCACTCGAAAAGACTTTCGGCCGCTATGGCGTACGGTTGCATGAGCTCGCGAGGGGCATTGACGAAAGTGAAGTCGTCCCGGACCGGCCGACGAAATCGATCTCCGTCGAGGATACTTTTGAAAGCGATGTACTCCTGGCAGAAACTGAGCCCATGATCCGGCGTCTGGCAGAAAAACTTTGGCTCGCTTCGCGGAAGGAATCGCGAACTGCCCGCACGATTGTACTGAAGCTGAAGACCAGCGAGTTCAAGATTCTCACGCGCAGCCATACGCCAAATTCCTTTCCCGCTTCATGCACGGAACTGACGGATGTCGCCCTGAAGCTGCGAGAGCGAGTCGATCGGAATCCAGGACAACGGTACCGGCTCGTCGGTGTCGGCTTGAGCAATTTTCGAGATCCTCAAACGAGTGCTGCCCAATCGGATCTTTTCGCGTAAGGGTTCAGAACAACGTCGGCATGGCACTTACGCTTGGAACCTCTCGCGCACATTCGGCGTCGTCGTTGTCGGCGCGATTGACTCGCGTACTGACTGGATATTTCTTCATCAATCTGGGATCGAACGGTTTGAGGCAATCAGCAAGGGCAGCCACGTCGGCGAAGCCGGGATCCAACCAGAGCTCGTAATCATCCGGGTTTACGATCACAGGCATCCGATCATGCACATCTGAAACCAGCGAGTTCGGTTCCGTGGTAAGGATGGTGCACGTTTCGACAAATTCTCCGGCGGGATTGCGCCAGCGCTCCCAGAGGCCCGCGAAGGCAAACAGCGAGTCGTCGATCATGGCAAAGCAGTAGGGTTGCTTCTCTTTCGCCCCGAGTTTTTGCCACTCGTAAAACCCGTCCGCAGGAACCAGGCAACGGCGTCTCCGCATGGCTTCGCGGAAAAGCGGCCGTTCCGCAGCCGTCTCGGACATGCCGTTGATGGCCTTCAGACCGGTCTTTTCATCTTTCGCCCAACTTGGAATCAATCCCCAGCGAACCAGCCCAAAACTGCGCCTCGGCTCTTTCTTGTCCTGCCGGATGATCGGAACTTTCTGGGTAGGCGCGATGTTCCAGCGCGGAGACCACGACACATCTCCTGCAAGGCCGAAATGATCGCGCAGGTAGCGCTCTTTGGCGGTAAGGCGATAACGTCCGCACATAACGACTCAGTCTAGCAAACGAATGGGAGAGTTAACCGTCTGGACAATATCCAAGCAACAGGTTGGTGTTGTGAACTAGCCGTACCAGCGCTTCGCGCGTTCCAACTGCTGGAGTATTTCTGTTTGAGCTACGCGCCAGGAACAAAGTGATTCGCTGACTTCGTATTGAGCAGAGATTTCTGCGACTGTTGCCCCGTCTCGCGCCAATTGGAGTGCACCTTCACGAGGAACCAGCAAAGCAGCGCCAAGCCAATTCGCTTCTTGCTCCATCTCCGAATCCCAAAACCGCTGGCCGTCGCTGCCAACGACTGCAGTTGGTACGTGCTCCAAAAGGGTGTGCGAGATCTCGTGAGCAATGTTGCTGGCTTGCCGATGAGGGTGATGGTTCTCGTTATGGACGATCATGCGACGGTAGTCGCGTACGAAAATGGTGACGGCCGAGAAGGAGTCGGGGTCAGAGGCCGAGAAATAACGGCGGAAATCGGAGTTCCCACCGTTCTGCGACTCGAGTTCCCTCATGGTGACAACCGGGATCTCCAGATGTTTCGCGAGGTCGATCGGGTCCAATCGATCCGCGCATTTCAACCCCAACTCCAGCCGCGTATCTGTCGCAATCCTTTCAGCTTCGGCCTTGAACCCGCGCCTCACCTCACTTGAGCTCCTTAGAAAGTTTGAAAGCTGCGTTTACCAGTTCTTGTAGAGCGGCCAGGGCCTTCGGATTCATCTTCTTCCGTCCTCTGAGCAGTGTTGATACCACCGCCATGGGGTCGTTTGTGGAATGAGCTGGATGAGATCTCTCGGTGTGAAACTTCTCAGCAGGAATGTTGAGCCATTGTGAGAGAGCTGTGAATGTATTTACGTCAGGTGATTTTCCCTGTTGCATTCGGGTTAAAGTTGATGGGCTTACGCCCGCCGCCTTAGCCACCTGACGCCAGGACAAGTTTTTCGCTCGGCGCTCCGAGTCGAGTGCGGCGATTAATGCGTCCACATCTATGAGTTTCTGCGCCATGTTTCCCCGTTGATGCTAGAGTCGAACAGCATTGACAACAAGCAACAGTGCTGTGCTACCATTAGAATACCGTTCGAGCGGGGCAACGGCACAAAAATCGAACGGAGAAACACAAAAGTCAATACCAGGCCGATTTTGACGTTTTTAAAGGAGCACGCGTGCACAAAGTAACGTTTTTCCCCCTGGGGAACGCTGATTGTTGCCGTATCGATCTGCACGACGGTCGCAAGATTCTCTTCGACTACGCAAACACCCGAAACCCAGATGACGAGGACGACCGGCGTTGCGACCTACCGACCATTCTGATGGAGGATCTGGAATCGGCAGACAAGAGCGACTTCGATGTTACGGCATTTACTCATCTGGATGACGACCATGTTTTCGGAGCCCCGGAGTTTTTCTATCTGGAACACGCGGAGAAGTACCGGGTGAAGGGTCGCCCAAAAATCGGAGAGCTGTGGGTTCCTGCCGCCGCGCTAGTGGAAGAGGGACTCGAAGGCGATGCACGTATTATTCGCAGCGAAGCACGATAGCCCGCTCACGCATTCCCTGAAGGCCGAAGTGGCCGTCTTTGCCTTGATATGCAATCGTAGGGTCAATGCCAGTGCCATTGTCGCTCACGCGCACCGACAAATCCCTCCCGTATCGCAAGTCAACTTCCATGCAATTGCCCTTCGAGTGCGTGTAGGCATTGCGAATGGCCTCATAGCCGATTCGGTATATCTCGTCGCGAACGACTGGATGTATCTCCCTCGAATCGCCAGTCACAGAGAACGAGACCTCCATGAGACTCTGCATGCGAGTCTCTTCCGCCGCCCTTTTGAACGCCTCCGCAAGGTCGTTTGTCTGTGTGGTTGAGGTGCGCAGCGAATTGAGTGCCGTTCGCCCTTCGCGAACTGCCTGTTCGAGCCACACTAACAGTTTTTCCATCGCTCTTCGCAATTGGACAGGATCGGATGACTTTTCCAGCGCATCCTCGGCAACCAGCTTGCTGCCTTGAAGCGTCTGCAGGAAGGTGTCATGGAGTTCTCGCGCCATGCGAGTGCGCTCCGACAGTCGCTCATCGAAGCGAGCGCCGAGCGACTTCCGAATCTGTCGCACCCGCAGCCGATATAGAGCCCACACCAGAAGGAGTCCGCTCAGCACGCACAGAAATAAGAACCACCTGGTCTGATACCATGCGGGCGCGATGCTGAAATCCAAGGTTGCGCCGTTCTCATTCCATACCCCATCGTTGTTGCCTGCGGTTACTCGAAATTGATAGTTCCCAGGCCGAAGATCGTTGTAAAAGGCTTGTCGGCGCGTTCCGGCCTCTTGCCACTCGGTGTCGTGCCCTTCGAGTTTGTAACGGAACTTGACCCGTTGCGGGAGGGTAAAGCTCAACGCTGTATAGTTGATCTCCAACTCGCCCCGCAAGGGCGGCAAGTCGAAACGGCTTTGCCAATCGTGCGTTTTACGATCAGCGACTACTTCTTCTACAAACACGGGAGGTGCAATCGTGTTGAGGTAGGAGCGGCCCGGGTCAATCATTTGCACGAAACGGCCGCTGGCGAACCAGAGTTGCCCGTTCGGAGCCATAGATACTACAGGCTGAAAATCGTTTTGTGTCAGGATTTGAGCTCCATCGAGCAAGCCGAAGGTCTTTACCGGCAGTTTGCTTTGTGGATCCTTCATCCAGGTAGCCAGGTCCGATGCGGTGATTTTTAAGAGTCCGCAGCGCGCATAGAGCCATACTGAACCGTAGTTGTCGTTGATCATCGAGTAGATCGAATCGCAGGGTAAGCCGTTCGCCGAATCCAGAACATTGAAGTGGCCGTCCTTCAGCCGATACAAGCCTTTGCCGGTTGTGACCCAGACGGCATTCTCCGAGTCAACCGAAAGACTGTAGGTTCTGAAAGTATCTCCACCCGTGTTCAACGCAAGAGCCTCCATATGTCCATTGCGATAACGAGCGACTGAGCCGGGCTCAGAGACAATCCAAACTCCCGAGTCGCGATCGGCGGCCAGATATCTGGCGCGAGGCATGGAGTTTTCGAGCGGTGTGTCCTCTTCCATGCGCCTGTCTTTTATGCGAAAGAGATGGATTTGATTATTGCCACCGGCAACGGCCCAGATCTTGCCGTCGCGATCCTCCGTAATGGACCTCGTCGGCCCTATGTCGCCGAGGGGTGCGCCGTTCGCTTTCTTGACCTCCGAAAATCGTCCGTGCTCGTAGATCATTAATTTCTTGTCGATCCCCAACCAGACCTGTCCGGCACGGTCCTGAAACATGGCCCCTACGTTTTGCCCTGGGAGGCCTTTGCCGGACACAAGCGCCGAGACGGCACCTGAACGGATAATATCCAGAGCTTGCTCGTTGCCAACCAATATGGACCCATCGCGCAAGGCGAGAACGCTCGAAACGTCGGCCCCAATAAGTCCTTGACTGTCGGAGAAAGTTAGGACTGGGGTATCTCGAAATAAATCGATTCCTCCTTGAGTCAAGACCCAGATGTTTCCCTCCTTATCTTCATAGATGTCTCCGACAGTATCGCTAGACAGCCCGTCCGACCTGCCATAGTGATCGGCGACTCCGTCGTGAACGTGGTAAAGGCCCTTGGACTCGGTTCCGATCCACAATGTAAGATTGCGATCCAGCAACATCGCTTGCGACCGAATCTGTGTGCCGTCGAACCCTGGCAACACATAACTGGCCCATTTTCCGTTCGAGTAGTGACGCACTCCAAACTTGGGCCCGGTCCCATCCAGGCCCGCCCAGATTGATCCGGAAGGGCCGGCCACCACAGCAACGACCCCATAGCCGGCTAAATTCTTGAGCTCCTGCTCGAAATACACGCTGGAGGAACCGGGCGCCCAACGGCAGAGCATGCTGGAACCAAACCAGATGTTTCCGCTCGTGTCTTCTGCTAGACCCAGCCCGTAGGTAGCGGGAATGCCGTCTTTCTCGCCGTAGCATTGAACTTGTCTATTTGTAACTTGGCATAACGGTCCTTCTCCATCACGGATCCGGTAGCGAGTGAACCAAATTGTTCCGGCATGATCCTCGATGATTTGGGACACCCCAGAGCCTCTAATCTGGGGCGAGTAATTGAACAACGCACCATCTTTGAGTTGAGCTAACCCACCTGGCGCCCCAATCCACAAACTTCCGTCGCGTGCGCCCAGAAGCGAGCCAGCCCCTCTAGGCAGTTGCTGATCTTTGGGAGGAAGCCAGCGCGCAAACTTCACGCCATCAAATCGCAGCAACCCAGCAGAGTCGAGAATCCAGATGTAGCCATCCGTAGTTTGGGTAATCGCGGCTGGATTGTTTAGAACCTCGTCGCGGTCCTTCCATGATGTGTGGCCGTACTGAGATATGAGCCGGTGCGGATCGACGGCAGATACAGCGTGCGCGGAAAAAACGACGATCAGAAAAAGAAAACATCGATTCGATAACTGCAAGCGAATCAGAGCTGCGTCCAGCCAACGTCGGTGGCTTGATTTTTGCATCAGCGCGCCAGGATTCAATCCAGTCTGGCGCATGTTCTAACATTAGTATATTTGTGATCGATTGCCCACACGAGAAACTCCAGTGTCGTACCTGTATTTTTATACAGGTCGCCTGAAAATCACCGGGTCTACCTGACTTCTGTCAAATCAGATATGAAGCAGACCCCGTCGCACAGCAATCGTGACAGCATGAGTTCTGTCGTTCGCCTGCAGTTTGTCCACTAAATTTTTGATGTGGAAGTTGACTGTCGTCTCGGCGATGGCGAGTTCATCGGCAATCTGCTTGTTTCGATGGCCATCCCGAATGAGCTGCAGCACCTGCAACTCGCGGGTGGTAAGATCGTCTTCTCCGAAATGCTCCGAGAGGCGCGCCGCAACTTCAGGAGGAAGATACCGTCGACCTGCGTGGACTGTACGGATCACCTCCAGCAAATCGTGCATCGGCATGCTCTTCAGGATGTACGCGGATGCCCCTGCGCGCATCGCTCGCTGGATTTCTCCGTCGCCGTCCGAAGTAGTCAGCATAACGATGCGCGCTTGCGGATATTCTCCGCGAATCGCAATCAGTGCATCGGTGCCGTTCGTGCCAGGAAGACGGAGGTCCATGAGAGTGACATCGGGGCGAAGACGACGGAACTCCGCCAGCGCCTCAACAGCATTCGTTGCCTGTGCCGCGAGTACCATGTCTGGCTGCGAAGCAATGATCGTGCTCAAGCCTTCCCGGAAAACCGGATGGTCTTCGACGCTCAGGATGCGGATCGGCTTCGGGACAGCCATCGCAATTCCCCCCACTCCCCCGGCTACAATTGTACTGGATTCGGATCGCCGAGACGGATCGACAACGATTTCTCGGAAGCTGGTCGCAAGCGGGCTTACCGAAGAGATCGTAAAGGCGGCGACTGCGGCAGCCTAGGAAGCGTGCGTTTTCTCTTCATCCGATGCCATTAGTAGTGCCCCCGGATTGGTCCCGATAAAGGCGCTTGTGTTGACTGATCGGGTCTGCATAGTTTGCGGAGACGCTCCGCGTTCGACAAGATCGTTCGAGTACGGCAATTCTCTCCAAATCTGGGTCCGATCTGGGTCCAATTGACTGGGTCAAAGAGTTCCTTAGAGGATCAAGAACAGGCTGTCAGTACCGTTGAAATCCAATAAGTTACACGTCGTTGTTGCCCTGTCACGGCAGAGGCCTCGAATCGGAGCATCGTTTGCCATTTCTCAAACCCTAAATTCGTCGAACTGAATTCATCGACCGCGAGAGACATCCATACCGTCCATACCGTAGTCAGGCAAATTGAGGTCAATTAGTGTTTCTTGTGTGACGAGTGTTCCTGGTGTGGTACAACGTAACTAGCGGTAAGTACGACGGTTTCCGGCATCTAATTGAGCGTACGCGCGTTGTAACAAAGGGCCTGCGAGAATCCCACTCTCTCCGCCATAACTTTTGTTGATGCTAATGGACTTACGCGATGCGCTCGATAGCCGCCTTGTTGACGAGCACGTCAAGACGGCCAAACTGGTTGCGGACGTGCTGGGCCGCTGCGGCGATCGAAGCCTGATCCGTCACATCGAGTTGGAGCGCGTGGGAGTCCGGCCCAACCTCCCTTGCCGCACCCTCGCCACGCTCGAGATTGCGCGACCCGACCAACACAGTGAAGCCGTGTGCCACGAGATCCTTCGCGATCTGAAGACCGATTCCTTGATTAGCCCCGGCGACCAGCGCGATGGGTTTGTCCTGCATAGTAATCTCCTTTTGGGCCATCGTTGCCGGTGAACTCCGCTGCCTTGCAGTGCTGAAAAGCAGGCGCGTAAGCCGAATGTGGAGACTAGCTGTGTTCGTCTAGTCTAGATAGCGCATATCCTCGAGATCGGCGATAAGGCCTGGTCCGGTCGGGTTCCATCCCAGCTGTTTCCGGGTTTGCGCACTGGAAGCCGGCATGTCGAAGCCCGCGAACATCGCAAGCCATCCAAAGTGAGCTTGCGCCTTCGCTGGAGGAAGGCTGACCACAGGCACCTTCAACCCTTTGCCAATTACTGCAGCAATTTCGCGCATCGGTACCCCCTCTTCAGCGACCGCGTTGTACCTGCTTCCCGCTTTGCGCTTCTCCAACGCGAGCCTGTAGAGATGGGCAACGTCCTGAACCTGCGCCGCCGGCCAGCGATTGAGTCCCTCGCCTATGTACGCCGACACTCCCTTCTCGCGGGCCACTCGGACGGCGTAGGTGATCAGGCCTTGCTTGACCGTGTCGTGGACCTGGGGAAGGCGCACCACCGAAACGTTCACACCACGCTCCGCGACGGAAGCTCCTGCGATTTCCGAGCCTTTACGAGGATTTTGGTGGTTGGCATCGAAATAATCCTCGGTTGCGGCCTGACCTGGAGCAGCACTGCCCATTCCGGTTCCGGAAGTGATGAGGAGCGGGCGGTCCGACCCGATGAGCGCGGCGCCGAGAGCCTCGATTGCGCGCTTGTCCTTTTCACAGGCCTCGGCGAACTTCGAGAAGTCCTGGCCGAAGGCGCTGTGGTCGAAGGCGAGGTGAACTACGCCATCGGCCTGGGCAGCGCCGCTGCGCAGGCTTTCCAGATCTTCAAGGTTCCCTCGATGCACCTCGGCCCCGGCGGCGATCAAAGATTGAGCGCCAGCCTCGCTACGGGCGAGGCCGAGTACCTGATGGCCAGCATTAATTAGTTCCCGAACGGTGGTATACCCGATAAAACCTGTAGCACCCGTAACAAATACCTTCATGAATTGTCCCTCCTGAATTGTTGTGACATGAATGACGGCGCGGACGGCTACTGATCCCCTTGACCTCGACCGATTGCGTCGAGATCCGCAAGCACTTCAGCCGGGATCTGAAGCGTCGCGGCCTTCAAATTCTCGCGGAGATGTGCCACGGAAGATGTTCCGGGGATCAATAAGATGTTGGGCGAGCGCTGGAGAAGCCAGGCGAGCGCAACCTGCATTGGCGTGGCTTCGAGTGATGCTGCAGACGAGTCGAGTGTCGTGGACTGTAGCGGGGTGAATCCTCCCAGCGGGAAAAATGGAACGTAAGCGATACCTTGGGCAGCCAGATCATCGATCAAGGCGTCATCGTTCCTGCGGGCCACGTTGTAGAAATTCTGCACGCACACGATCTCGGAAATTGTTTGAGCCTCCGACAGCTGTTTGGGGGATATGTTGCTTAGTCCGATATGACGAATCAGGTCCTGACGCTTCAGGTCGGCAAGCACGGTCAGCGGTTCCTCAATGGATTCCTCGCCGGGTTCCATCATTCCTCCAACCCGAAGATTGACGATATCCAGCGAATCGAGACCAAGGTTCCTCAGGTTGTCATGGACGCCGTCGATGAGCTCCTGGCGGGAGAGAGCATGAATCCAGGACTTGTCTGAACCGCGCCGAGCGCCCAGTTTGGTGACGATCACGAGACCATCCGGGTACGGATGGAGAGCCTGCTTGATGATCTGATTGGTCACATGCGGTCCGTAGTAGTCGCTGGTATCGATGTGGTTCACGCCGGACTCTACTGCCTCGCGAAGAACAGCAATGGCGGCATCGACGTCCCGCGGTGGTCCCCAGACGCCGGGTCCGGCGAGCTGCATCGCACCGTATCCCATGCGGATCAGAGTCATCGATGTACCAGGCAGCGTGAAGCTACCAGCGAGATTCGTTTGTTCAATCATTCCGTTCCTCCTTGCTACAATCATTAGATGAAGGATTCTTCAGGTTTGGAGTTCGCATATGCCGGCTGATGCCATCGTTGCATTCGAGCCAAGAAAGACGCCCATCCAAGCGAGGTCAACGGTCACGGTCGAGGCGATTTCTGAGGCGACTATTCAGGTTTTGCTCAGTCACGGGGCAGACCGATTGACGACGACACGGGTCGCCCAGCGTGCCGGCGTCTCGGTGGGCACACTGTATCAGTACTATCCCAATAAGCAGTCGCTGCTGTTTGCAGTGCTGGAAAACCATCTCTGTCACGTAGTGGCGACAGTTGAGGCCGCTTGTGAGAGCGCATGTCATAAACCGTTAGCCGAGATGATTCGAGAAATGGTGGAGGCGTTCGTTGACGCCAAGATGAACCGCGCAGATATATCTGTGGCCCTCTACCGGGTCGCTGCCGACGTGGGTGGCCCCGCCTTGATCAAACGGATCAAGCAACGGTCTCGGAAAACTGTTGAGGCGATGCTGGAGACAGCGTCCGACATCAAGTCGCCACCCGACAAATTCGCCATAGACATAATGCTTTCAGCAATGGCGGGCGCGATGCGTTCCTTGCTGGAGGCTGGACCATCCCCTGCAACGGTCCGCAAAGCGCGGGAGCAACTCGTGCTCCTTTGTCAGTCATACATGACGGCCGCGACAGCGAAACGCGTTTAGAGCACTCGCCGCGGTTGTTAGCAACAGACCTTTTGAACATTGACTGCCCAATTGTTGGTGATCTGGAAGTTGTCCAGGAACGCTGTTGTGGGAGATCGATTTCATGATCTCCCCGAAGCCGACAGCTGGCCGGCGTCATTAAGGTTCGTCCCATGAAGCAGCGGTCCGCCACATGCCCCATAGCTGAACACAAGCCGACTTCCCGATACTTATCAGACGAAGTGGCTGGCAGCGATCTAGCTTTGATGCTTCCAGGCAATCTGATTCGGGACCCGGGGTCTGAGACCGCCTGGGTTGCCTTGCCTGTGTCAATATTTCGTCGGTTTTGGGAAACGCTCTCGGGAATAGAGGAGACTGAACATCTCAGACCCTTCACAAGCCCTGGATCAGGTCAGGGAAGAGGTCAATCGGTTCAAGCATGATGAAACTGGACTCGAAAGAGGCAGGGATATTACGCCGTCGTCAGCAGTCACGGCCCTTTCGGAAATTGTGCAGACTTTAGAGAAGTACAAAGAGCCTCTAAAAGCGGCCATGCCCCAACCAAGAAAGCGGTAACTTCCATTTTTCCCCACGTGATTGTACGGAGCGCGGGAGGTTCGTCAAGGCTCTGCGCTTCGCTCCGCCCGCTAACGCGGCGCGCACAGTCATGACCTGCCGCGCGAATGAAGTGGAGCCGTACGCGTACCTGAACTATCTGTTCGAGCATCTGCCCGCTGCCAGCACCGTCGAGCAGGTCGAGACGCTGCTGCCCTGGAACGTCAAGACAATGCTGGAAGAACAAAAGAAATCGCAGCAACGCCAACAACCGTCGGCCGCCTGACGCGTCGGCCCGCTACCCCGACCTCGCGGGAAATGCCAGCACGGGGTTAATCGAGCCCTAAGGGGTAATCAAAAGCCGGCATTGCCCGTGGCGCCAGCGCTCGTCTCATCCAACGGGGTTGCTGAAGTGCTTACGAACCCTCGCCTAGGTCGCACGACAGAAGCTTCTCCTTACGGAGTATCTTCATCACGGAGGCATCTACGCTCGCTACCACACACGACACCGCCTAAGCGTGGCCCGATTCGCGTAACTTGGAAACCACGATGCCCCACGGCTCGAGGATATGGTCATTCACGAGCGCACACGCTTCATCTGTTTTTCTTCGCTCGACGAGCTGGAGCAATTTGCGGTGCTCGCGCTGTGAGTCGGCGAAGGCATTCGTCATCTTGAGTTGATAGTAGACGTAATAGACATACCGCTCAAGGCTGCGCTGCAACGAAAGGATCGTTGCGAGTTGCCGCGGACGCTCTGCGGCCGCGTAGAGGAGGGTGTGGAACGCCATGTTCAGCTCGGCCCATCGCTCCGGCTGGTGATCGATGCGATCCAGCGCTTGGGCGGCCTTCTGCAGGTCACCAACAGTGAGCTTCGGTATTGCGATGCGCAGCGCACAA
>Ga0210405_10001601_pt1 | contig 25217 bp, 29 predicted proteins | sample IncBWH11MmetaG_FD_155492 | JGI IMG/M metagenome (GOLD analysis project Ga0210405, IMG submission 155492) | Forest soil microbial communities from Barre Woods Harvard Forest LTER site, Petersham, Massachusetts, United States - Inc-BW-H-11-M | ecosystem: Environmental > Terrestrial > Soil >... | reverse complement strand
TGAAAGGGCCGCGTGCTAACCGTTGCACCATAGCGCCACATTTTGCGGGATGGATAACCTATCTAGGATAAGAGAAATCGAGAGAATGAACAAGCGGCGGAGGGGGTGTCCACGTGCGCGGCTCGCTGGCGAAATCAAATCCTAACGAAACGTGAAACTAGCAGAGCTTGGGGGCAGAGCTTGAAGTGAAGCAAGGACTGTATCCCATCGCTAGAAGCTCGCTATGCCCAAAAGTCTGCACCCCCCGTATGGCCAGATTTTTCCTCCTACCCTCCCCCGGTTTTCTGTAAATGTTGATTTTAAAGGACTTCGCCTATCACGTAAACGGCTTAGAATGAGACACTTGCAGGAGGCCCTGCAAGTGTTGCTTCTAGATGACTTAAGGATTCAGTGCTTTTCGCAGTTTGAAGCTTGGTCAAAAAGCTTGAACAGAGCATTACCAGAACTGAATATATGACAATCGCCCTCATGGGTCGAGGGAAATTTCCGCTGAAAACTAACTCTGGCGGTCTTGGAATTCTTCGTGCCAAGCCATTTGGATGGCTTCGAGTTTGCTTTCGTTGGAGGCCGCTGGGTCGCCGGAAAAGCCGGGGAGCTCGGTGATCCATTTGTGCATGTCGGTAAAGCGGACTGTGAGGGGATCAGTGTCGGGGAATTTGTCGGTTAGCCCGATGGCGATGTCTTCGATTTGGTCCCAACCGAATGTCGGCGGCATGTTGGCTCCTCGAGAAAAAGTGATTTGTGACTGGTGACTCGTGGAAAAGCTCAGGTGATTACTACCCATGAGCTACAGAATAGGAAATTCGAAATACGAAATTCGAAATTCAATTCACGAGTTAGGAAATTTGAGTTGCAGCTTATCAGTGATCGGCTTCTTTGGCGTAGTTCTTGTTCCACTCGGGAATTTCCACGACGATGTCGGTGGTGCCGTCGGGTACGGTTTGGCAGCCTAGGCGCGATTTTTGCGTGATGCCGGGGGCCATGTCGAGTTCGTCGAGTTCGGCGTCAGTGGCTTCGTTGCAGGATTCGAGGCCTTGTTTGACGATGACGTGGCAGGTGGAGCAGGCGCAGACGCCTCCGCAGGCGTGGTCGAGACCGGCTTTGATGCCTTCGGAAATGTCGAGAATGCTGCCGGGGAGACCGTTGTGGCCGTAGGGAATTTTCGCCGGGTCGACTTCGATGGTTTTGCCGCTGGGAAGAAATGTGACTTTATATTTCTTCGTGGCGGCCGTGTATTTGACTTCTTCGATGTATGGATTGCTTCCGCCCATATTTCGTTTACCCCCGTTGCGATTGCCGTTCGTTCAAATCTTGCAAAGCTGGGCACGATGAATCGTGCCCCTACGAATGCTAGACCTCGGCCAGTTTGCGGCCTTGCAGCGCGCTGGTTACGGCGATGTTCATCAATACTTCTGCTAGATGCTCTGTTGCGTGATTCAGGTCGTCGATGCGTTTGCGGATTTGTTTGTAATCCGTGCTCGCGGCAGCTTCTTTCAGCGCGGCGATTGCGGTTTCTATTCTTGCGCGTTCTTCCGACGGCAGGCTGTTTGATTGCTCGTTGGCTAGCGCTTTTGCGGTGGCCGTCAGGATGGATGCGGATTCGGTGCGGGCTTCGATGACCTGGCGTTCAGCGAAATCTTGCTCGGCGTATTCGATGGATTCTTCGAGCATGCGCTCGATTTCGTTGTCGCTGATGCCGTAGCTTGGCTGGACTTCGATGGTGCGCTGCTCGCCGGTGCGAAGATCCTTGGCGGCGACTTGCAGGATGCCGTTGGCGTCGATCAGGAATTTTACTTCGATGCGCGGCAGGCCAGCAGGAGCTGGCGGAACTTTCAGGGTGAAGCGGGCGAGCGAGCGGCAGTCTTTCGCCAGTTCGCGCTCGCCTTGCAGGACGTGGATGTCGATGCCGGTCTGGTTGTCGACGCCGGTGGTATAGAGCTCTTGCGCGCTTGCAGGGATCGTGGAGTTACGCGGAATGATTTTAGCGACGGCGCCGCCATAGGTTTCGATGCCGAGCGAAAGCGGGGTGACGTCGAGAAGGAGCATGTTCGTGACGCCGCGGTCGAGAATGTTGGCTTGGACGGCGGCGCCGAGGGCGACAACTTCGTCGGGATTCAGCTCGGTGTGGGGCTTACGGTTGAAAAACTCTTGCACCGTGCGGCGGATCAGTGGAGTGCGTGTCGTGCCGCCAACCAGGACTACTTCTTCGATGTCGATTGGATCAAGCTGGGCGTCGGAGAGGGCTTGCTTCACGGGGCCCATGGTGCGGTCAACGACGGGGCGGATCAGGGCTTCCAGCGCGCCGCGAGTGAATTCATGGACGAAGAACGCTCCATTGGGCAGCGGAAAACGCAGAGTGGCGGACTCGGTTTCCGAGAGTTGATGCTTGATGGTGATCAGGGCCTTGCGTAATTCCTGCGCGAGTTCAGCGTGAGGCGAGAAGTCGAGTTCGTCCTCCTGAAGAATTTGTTCGTGGACGAAAGACTGTAGCAGGTTGTCGATGTCATCGCCACCGAGGTGCGTGTCGCCATTGGTCGAGAGGACTTGATAGATGTCGCCTTCGGCGGTGGAGATGAGCTTGAGGACGGAAATATCGAAAGTGCCGCCGCCGAGATCGTAGACGGCGACGCGACCCCGCTGTTTTTCGTGGAGACCATAAGCCAGAGCTGCGGCGGTGGGTTCATTGACTAGCCGGAGGACTTCGAGGCCGGCGATTTTGCCGGCGTCTTTGGTGGCTTGGCGCTGGGCGTCGTTGAAATAGGCCGGGACGGTGATGACGGCGCGGTCGACCGTTTCGCCGAAGAAGGCTTCCGCCCAGCTTCTCAGTTCGCGCAGGATGAACGCGGAAATTTCGGGCGGAGTGAAGATTTTGTCGCCAAGCATTACGCGAATGACGTTTTTGCTGGCGGGATCAATGCGAAACGGGAAAAGCTCTAGCTCGCTTTGCACGTCTGCTGGACCGCGGCCCATTAGGCGTTTCACAGAATAGATGGTGCGTTCGGGCTGTGTAAGAAGGCGGTTGCGAGCAGCCTCTCCGACGATGATGCCGCCATCGGCATCAAGACTTACCACCGACGGACATAGCGTGCTGCCGTACGGGCCGGGGATACACTTCGGCAAGCCCGTCTGCGGATCGATGGACGCGACGAGGCTGTTGGTGGTGCCGAGATCGATGCCGACGATTCTGCCCATGATGAAAGCCGGGAGGGGCATGCCCCTCCCCTACAGAAGCTCCTTTTGAACGTTCACGACCAGATTTCTGATGTACGAGCGACGATTGAGTAGTTCGTTCATTCGCGTCATTAGCTTTTTGCGACCAGCTTCGTCTGAGTTTGCATCGACTGCGGCATCCCATTCGCGGGCGGCGGTTTGAAGCTGCGCGTCGACTTCGCTTAGCCTTTCCCCGAAACTTTTCTCGGCGGATTCGAGGCGCGCTTTTAGAGCGGCCAAATCACTGCCGGAAGACTTCGCTTCTCGCAACGCGTCGAGGGATTCGTTCAGCTCGAAGACTTCTTCGAGCAGTTCAGGCGTAGCTTGCTGTTTGTGCTCGCCTTCTTTGCGCATGTTTTCGAGACCGAGGAGGTATTCGACGCGGGCGACTGGATCACGCAGGACGCGGTAGGCGTCGTTCAGCTCGGAACTGCGCTTCAGAGAGAGTTCACGTTCCGTTTCGGTGGCATTTACAAAATTATCAGGGTGCAGCTTCCAGCTTAGCTTCAGGAATTTTTGTTCGAGCGCGTTCATGTCGATCCACAACTTGCGAGGCATCTCGAAGAGCGCGAAATAATCCGTGGTGCCTGCGATTTGCTGGAGTTTGCCGCAACTCGGGCAGAAATGCGTGCCATGCGCGCGCTCGTGACAGTTCCAACAAACCAAAGGGGGATTCGTCGCTTGCGTTGCTTGGGTCATGTTCAGATATCCGACAAATTCAGTCCGAATCGCTTTAGAGCACAAAAAAAGTGGCTGGCGGGTGCGGCTGCCAACCACTTGTTAGAGTCGCGTTTTGAATACTCCCGCCGGAACAAAGACAAAAGCTGAACCGTGCCGAAAACCGAGTCAAGAGAAAACCAAAGGCGAAGAGCACAGACTGAAGTCTGTGCTACTTACGCTGTGAACGAACTGCCGCAGCCGCAGTTTCTGGCGGCGTTGGGGTTTTGGAAAACGAAACCCTGGCGCATTAGCGTTTCTTCGTACTCGAGCGTGGTGCCATTGAGATAGAGAAAACTTTTTGGATCGACGAAGAGACGGGCGCCGAATTCTTCGAAAATTTTGTCGCGATCGCGGGCTTGCGTGTCCAGGCGCATCGCATAAGACAATCCGGAGCAGCCGCCTCCTTGTACACCGACCCGCAGGCCTCCCTGTTCGGGCGAGACGCCTTCTTTTTCTAGCAGCTCGCGGATTTTCTTGGCGGCGCGCTCGCTTAGAGAGATCTTCGCGATTGTCGGATTGGCGACTTCTGTAGCCATTTTCAATTGCTCCAAGAGCCGTTACCTGTTTTGAACCTAAGAACAGACGGGCACGGCGTGCCGTGCCCTACGAGGCTCGCGCAAATGCCGCGGCCGGGGCAGCAACGCAAGACTAGTGCGCGACCTTTTCGGCTACGGGCGCTTCGATACCGTGCTTTTTCTTCCAGTCGCCGATGGCGGCCTTGATGGCGTCTTCGGCAAGCACGGAGCAGTGAATCTTTACCGGCGGGAGAGAGAGCTCGCGCACGATATCCGTGTTCTTGATCGAGAGGGCTTCCTCAACCGTCTTGCCTTTGACCCACTCGGTGGCTAGCGAAGAGCTGGCAATCGCCGAGCCGCAGCCGAAGGTCTTGAACTTGGCTTCTTCAATGACCTGCGTATCGGGATTAATCTTCATCTGCAGCTTCATCACGTCGCCGCACTCGGGAGCGCCGACGAGACCCGTTCCAACATTGGGGTCTTCCTTCGGCAAGCTTCCGACGTTGCGAGGATTGTTGTAGTGTTCTACGACCTTATCGCTGTATGCCATTAGCTGTTGCTCCTTGCCAGATTGACGAGATTTCCAAAACCCGCGCTTTTGACGGCCTTTTCGGAAAGAGTGACGTTCGGGACGGAGGCCGAGCGGCCAGCGGTCAACTGGCGAAGAGCGTCCTTGATGAACTCGGCGCCAACGCCAAGCATCTTCAAAAAGGCGCGAACTTGCTGAAGCTCGTGGAAAGAGCGCTCGCCTGCGGCGGGGGCCTCTTCGCCTTCTTCATAGGGTACGAAAGTGACTCGAAAAGCGGCTCCTGTGCCGCCGATCGAGCGGTGAATTCGGATTGTGCCTTCGTTTGCCATGGTGTTTCCTTCTCTTCTTGAGATCTCGTGCTGCCTAATTCTTGCCCAACATCATTAGATGCAGGGTTTAGGCCGTTTGCCACTTCATCTTCGAGATGTCGATGCCTTCCTTGGCCATCTCGTAAAGCGGCGAAAGCTCGCGCAGTTTGGTGACGACCTGGACCATCTTGTCGATGACGTAGTCGACTTCTTCCTGCGTATTAAAGCGGCCAAGGCCGAAGCGGATCGAGGTGTGGGCCAGGTCCTCTCCGACGCCTAGGGCTTTGAGAACGTAGCTGGGTTCCAGCGTGGCGGATGTGCAGGCCGAGCCGCTCGATACGGCAATGTCGTTGATGCCCATCAGTAGGGATTCGCCCTCGACGTAGGCGAAGCTCATATTCAAATTGTTCGGAAGGCGATGTTCCAGCGAGCCGTTAATGAAGACCTCGTCGAGCTTGGCTTCCAGGCCTTTTTTGAGGCGGTCCCGAAGAGCGCTCAGCCGGACGGCTTCTTGCTGCATTTCCTGATGACAAAGCTCACAGGCTTTGCCGAGGCCGACGATGCCGGTTACGTTGAGCGTGCCGGAACGCATGCCGCGTTCGTGGCCGCCGCCATCGATGATGGCAGAGAGTTGCACGCGGGGATTGCGGCGGCGAACGTAAAGCGCGCCGACGCCCTTGGGACCGTAGATCTTGTGGCCGCTGATAGCCAGCAGGTCGATGTTGTCTTTCTGCACGTCGACGGGAATTTTTCCTACCGCTTGCACGCCGTCCACAGCAAAGAAAATGCCGTGTTCCTTTGCGATTTTGCCAATTTCGGCAATAGGATTGATCACGCCAATCTCATTGTTGGCGTACATGATGGTGATCAGGATGGTGGTCGGCCGGATGGCGGCTTTCAGCTCGTCCAAATTGACTCGACCATCCTTCTGAACCGGCAAATAGGTGACTTCAAAACCTTCTTTTTCCAGGCGCTTGCAGGTGTCCAGGACGGCTTTGTGCTCAATGGCCTGCGTGATGATGTGATTGCCCTTTTCGCGAAACATTTCAGCAATACCCTTGATCATCAGGTTGTCGGATTCGGTGGCGCCGCTGGTGAAGATGATTTCTTTCGGCGTGGCCCCGATCAGCGTGGCAATCTGTTGACGAGCGGTTTCCACAGCTTCTTCACCGGCCCAGCCGAAACTGTGGTTGCGGCTTGCAGCATTGCCAAATTTTTCGGTGAAATACGGTAGCATTGCTTCCACCACCCGGGGATCGACCGGCGTGGTCGCGTGATTATCCATGTAAATCGGCAGCTTGACGGACATTCCTTCGTCTCCTAACTCGAACTCATGTGCGAACCCGAACGCATTGGGCCAGACAAGGCAACAAGAGCGGGCTCATTCGGGTCCTCGCTCATCTGGGCAATCGTAACAGTACTCAAAACTCCCAAAATACTCTCATTCACTTTGCGGAGCGGCTCGCGAACCGAGCATCTCTCCGTGGTTTCGCAATTCCCGTGGCTCGTGACGCAAGAGGTGATGAGCACCGGGCCATCAATGGCCGAGATCACATCCAGCGCACTAACATTTCCAGGGTCCTTTGCCAACTGATAGCCCCCGGTGGAACCGTGCTTCGCGACCACTACACCTTCTCTTGCCAACCGCTGCAGGACTTTGGCCATCAGCGTGACTGAGATGCCGTACTCTTCTGCGATTTCGTTGGCGCTGCATGCATGTTCTTGGCGGTGCATGGCCAGGTGCTTGACGGCAATTAGCCCGTAATCGGCTTTTTTGGATAGCTTAAACATTTCTCACTCTGTTCCTGCCCCCGCAGGATATGCGACTGATTCAGTCGCAATGAGAGAATACTCTGTTTTGCGCTCCAAGTCAAACTGACCGTCCTAGTAGAGTTACCTCCAAAGCCTTTATTTCGTGCGGCTTATAATAAGACTGATTTGGTCGGATTTGCCAGCGAATTTCGGCCAACGGTCGTATATTGCAATGGACGGTCGATTCCAGGGGTCGAACGGTAATTTGGATGGCTGCTCAGTCCATGCCCAGTTCGTCATGATAGGCTAGCCAGGGAAGACATAACGACAATGAACAAAAGCAGAGCAAGCCACCGTCTTACATCGACTCCTCTCTCGGCTGTGCAACTAGGTCGGCTCGTCCTCCTATTCGCTATGCTCTATCCCTCTGGTTGTTCCCAATCGGCGCAACCGGCAGGGGTCCAGCAGCGTGTGGACCCATCGCCTTCGCGAGCTTCGCCGGATGGTCAAACCTTTATTCTTGTGGGGGCGGGCGATATTGCGGGATGCAAGGACCTGCAAGGCGCTCGCGCTACCGCCAAGCTCATCGAAAAGATACCGGGAACCGTCTTTGCTGCGGGGGATCTTGCGTACGAGAAGGGCAGCGCTGCGGAATTCCAGAATTGTTATGGCACGACATGGGGGGAGTTTAAGGATCGCACCAAACCTGTCTTGGGGAATCACGAGTATGCCGAGCCGACGGCCTCGGCTTATTTCCAGTATTGGGGCGCGCAGACAGGTCCGGCTGGAAAAGGATACTACAGTTTTGACCTCGGGGCATGGCACATCGTTGCGCTCAACACGAATTGCGGCGCGAAAGACCTGGGCGGTTGCGGCCAGGGATCTCCTCAAGAAGAATGGCTGCGCAAAGACCTCGCAGAGCATCCCCATGCTTGCGTGCTGGCCTATGGGCACCACGCGCTCTTCAGCAGCGGCGTGTTCAAGAGTCATGCTATCCATCCGGAATTGAAGGTGCTTTGGCAGGATCTATACGCAGACCACGCTGCTCTGGTGCTGGCGGGGCATGAACATTCGTATGAGCGCTTTGCACCGCAAGACCCTGAAGGGCGCCCTGATGCAGTCAACGGGATTCGCGAGATTGTGGTCGGCACAGGCGGGCGGAGCCACGATCCGTTGGGATTTGCGATTGCCAACAGTGAAGTCCGGAACACAGATACTTATGGCGTTATCAAACTTACGCTCACGCCGGGGCATTACACTTGGCAATTCATTCCGGAAGAGGGGAAGATATTCACCGACTCTGGCTCCGGCGAATGTCCTCACCGTTCGAAGCCTGCAACCTAGCTTCCTCAGGCGGGGCAAGCCCCGCCCCTACAGCGTATTTCTTCTATTGACGTCAATTTGGTGAGGAACAGGCCCCGCCAGAAGACGTGGCTTCCACGAGTTTTTGAACGGCTGGCGCGGGCATAAGCAGGAGTTGTCCTTTCGGCTTCTGTATCTGCTGAAGGACGGCGAACTGTTGGGCCTTCCAGTCGTCCGGTGGTCGTTGGCCTTTGGCGATAAAATCCAAAGATGCGAGACCGACAGCTCCCAGCGTGGAAAGGTCCTGCGAACTTGCTGACACTTCCTTCACTAAGAAGGATCGCACCGCGAGCGGTTGAAGTTTGGCGTCGTTTTCCCGCCAGGTGGTGAGCTGTGCGCGCAAGCGCGCGTCCACGGAAGCGTCATGGCAAGAGGCCGCGAGGAACTTGTCGACCAATTCCGCAAAATGGCGGGCGCTCGCGCTTTCCAGTGGCACTGCGTCTACAACGCGATTCAGAGGCGTGGCGCTCGTGGGCTCGGCAGCCGCAGTCTCTTCGCGTGTGTAGTCTTTCACGGGCTCGACGACGCTCGCGAGCGTACTGAGCGCTGTGAATTCCTCCGAAGTGCTCGGGCCGGCGATTCGTTGCAGCATCTGGCGGTGATAGGACTTGTGCCGCAGGCCGAGCCATTCGAGCCGCTCGCCGATGAGTTCCATGCGCCTGTGCATTGCGCCTACGTCCGTCACTTCCTGCGGGGACCACAAACGCTCCGCGATGGCGGCGTTCCGCGGCCAGATGCGCGAATCAATATTCTCCGGATTGATGTATTCCGCCCACATGCACGATTCCCCGCCTAGGATTCTGGCTTTTTCTTCTAGAGTGAGATTCGCTGCGGCGCCGCTCAGCGGGTCGACCGCGTAGTGCCGCGCCGCGGACCATCCCAGATCGAGGTAATAACCGTTGGAGAGGATGCCGCGAAAGCCTTGCTTGGCGGCAGCCGCCAGGGAGTCCGGTCCGCGCCAGGACTGGATGACGATATCTTTTGGCAGAGTCGGATCGAGAACTTCGTCCCAGCCGACCATGCTCTTGCCGTGCTTGCTCACGATGGGCTCTAGCCGTTTATTGAAATAAGATTGGAGACCGTGATTGTTCTTTAGATCGTGGGCCTTGATGAATTCCTGGATCTTGGGGCTGGCATCCCACTGCTTGCCGTTCACTTCATCGCCGCCCACGTGAAAAAAATGATCGGGGAAGAGTTTCGCCATCTCGGCGACGAATTGATCGAGAAATTTGTAGGTTCGCTCGCTTGTAGGATCGAACGCGGGATCGAAAACGCCCCACCGGCGTTCAATTTCGTAAGGGCCTGGCCCGCTCGCTAGTTCCGGATAGCCGACAAACCATGCGGTGCTGTGGCCGGGGACGTCGAATTCGGGAACAACGCGGATGCCGCGGTCGCGCGCGTATTCGATCAGGTCGTGGATTTCTTCCTGAGTATAGTAGAGGCCGTCGGAACCCGCTTCATGGAGCTTCGGAAACTTCTTGCTTTCGACGCGGAAGCCCTGGTTTTCGGAGAGATGCCAGTGGAAGACGTTCATTTTTACGGCTTCCAGGCCGTCAATGTTTCTTTTGAGCACATCGAGAAGAACGAAGTGTCGCGCGGAGTCGATCATCAGTCCGCGCCAAGGGAAGCGCGGCTTGTCGTTTATCATGACAGCGGGAGCGGCAAATCCGTCGGGCGAGACTTCGACCAGTTGAAGAAAAGTTTGCAGGCCGTGCAATGTGCCGAGCGGAGTGGGGGCGCTGAGTTTAGCGCCGGAAGTGGTCACTTCCAGGACGTACGATTCATCCTCGCCAAGCTCCTGGATTTCCTTGCTGGCGTGGTCCGTGTGAATGACAAGGCTGGCTTTCGAAGAATTGCCAGGCTTCCTCGATAGAGGAATAGCCGTCTGCCGGGAGAGTTGGAGGAGAAACCGCTCGACGGCGCGATCGAGCCGCGGCTCGGAATATCCGGTGGAAGCAACAGAAAATTTGGCATCCACCAAGAACCGCCCCGTGCCAATTTGGACGCTCGAGGGAACTGGCATCAAATAGAGAGGAGGTTGCTCCTGTGCGTTGACCAGTGGAAATGACATTAAAGCACCCAGCACCAGCAAACAGAGACCTCGCATCCAGGGGCCAGAAACCATGTTTTCGGGACTCCTTAAGAGATGGCAAGCAAGAATAATCAGGCATTGCCTCGCCCGCGTGCGGCAACGAGGATACTGTCACAATCGCCGCCCGGCGCGAAGCGAAAATGTGAAGGGCGAGAATCAGCCGCGAACCGGGAAGGCAAAGTTTGCGGCGCACCAACTTCCCGGCCTGAGTTAGAATAAGGAAAATGATGCGGCGCCCATGAAAACATCCATCGCCATTTATCCCGGCTCGTTTGACCCGGTTACGAATGGGCATCTCGACTTGATCGAGCGCGGCGAGAAAATGTTTGACCTCGTGATTGTCGCGGTATTGAACAACGCCGAGAAGCAACCGCTCTTTTCGGTGCCGGAACGAGTCGAGATGTTGCGCGAGGTGACACAGAAGTGGCCGGGCGTGGAAGTAGATGTTTTTCACGGGCTGCTCGTGGACTATGCGCGCAAGCGTGGGGCGGGAGTGATTCTGCGCGGGATTCGCGCGATCTCCGATTACGAGTACGAACTGCAGATGGCTTTGATGAATCGGAAACTTGAGCCGCGACTCGAAACTGTATTTATGCTTCCCGGCGAATCGTTTAGCTACTTGAGTTCGAAGCTGGTGCGGGAGATTGCGCAACTTGGCGGGCCCTTGAAGGATCTCGTGCCGCCGGAAGTAGAGCAGCGGTTGCGAGCGAAAGTTTTGTAGGAACATTTTTTGCGCCCAGCTTGGGAATAGGCGCAAAGAGACAGGCTAAAGCCTGTCCCACTAGGAGAAAGCAGTGCAACTCACTGAACGCATCAACCGCATACAAATCTCGCCGACGGCGGCGGTCATCGCGGAAGCCGACCGGTTGAAATCGCAAGGCGTGGATATTGCTGATTTCGGGCCGGGTGAGCCGGACTTTCCGACTCCTGACCACATCAAGAAGGCCGCGATTGCAGCCATCGAGGGAAATAAGACCAAGTACACGCCAACTGGCGGGATTATGCCCCTACGCGAAGCGATTTGTGCGTGGCACAAGCGCGAGCTTGGCTCGGACTACGCGACGAAGGAGTGCATTGTTACCGTCGGCGGCAAGCACGGAATTTTTAACGTGATGAGCGTGCTGGTGCAGGCGGGCGACGAAGTCATAATTCCCGCGCCGTATTGGGTGAGTTTTCCGGACATCGTCAAGTACGCGGGCGGCACGCCGGCTTACGTGCAGACGCGCCCCGAGGACGGATTCAGCGTAAAAGCCGCAGCAATTGAAAAGGCGATCACTCCGAAAACGAAACTTTTGATTTTGAATTCGCCGAGCAATCCGACTGGCGGCGTCGTTCCGCCCGACGAGTACGCGCGTATTCTGGCCGTGTGCAAAAAGCACAACGTCTGGCTGATGGGCGACGAGTGCTATTCGCATTTCACCTACGAGCCGCACAAACCATTTTCGATCGCCAGCGCTCCGGAGTCGAAGAACAACGTCATTATCATCGGGTCGGTCTCGAAAACGTTTGCAATGACCGGCTGGCGCATCGGCTACACACTGGCGCCGGCGGAGCTAATTCAGGCATTGACGAAACTGCAGAGCCAGTCGACGTCGAATCCGACTTCCATCGCACAATATGCAGCGCTGGAAGCGATGCGCGGCTCGATGGACTCGGTGCCCGTGATGCTCGCCGAGTACGACCGTCGCCGGAAGCGCATCGTCGAAGGCTTGAACGCGATTCCTGGCGTGAAGTGCGAAATGCCAGGCGGCGCGTTCTACGCCTTCCCGAATGTTGCGGCGCATCTCTCGAACGGCGAAAGTGGCCACGCCATCGCCAAAGACACAGGCGAGCTAGCAAAGCTTCTGCTCGATCAAGCGCGCGTTGCGCTGGTGGCGGGCGAGGGGTTCGGCGCGCCCGGTTATCTGCGCCTCTCCTACGCGACTTCGATCGAGCGCATCGACGAAGGCTTGCGCCGCCTCGAGCGATTCTTCAGCCGCGTCGAAGCCGCGGCCTAATGCATGCGGCCTGAGCCGACCCGCATCGAACCCATTTTCAGTCCGCGCATCTGGGGCGCGAGGTCTCTTGCGCCCCTTTTCCCTGAAAAAACAAACCTCACCGAGCCGCTCGGCGAAGCGTGGCTCACTGGAGTAGATTGTAAGATCGCCGACGGCCCTTTCGCGGGGAGAACGCTTGGCGCGGCTTGGCGCGAAATGCCCGCAGACTGGCGCGGCACAAGACTCACTTCTGTCCCGGACTTCCCCATTCTCGTAAAATTTATTTTCCCCAATGACAAATTGTCCATCCAGGTGCATCCGGACGACGCCTATGCTTCGAAACACGAAAAAGCGGCCGGCGGACGCGGCAAGACCGAGATGTGGCACGCGATTTCCGCAGAGCCAGGGGCCAAAGTGCTCGTTGGATTGGTGCCCAAGGCGAATGAGAGAAAATTCCTCGCGGCAATCGAAACCCGGACGCTGGAAGATCTCTTCGTTCACTGGCGCGTGCAACCCGGAGACACCTTTTTTGTCCCTGCTGGCACTCCGCACACCATTGGCCCAAACATGGTGATCTGCGAAGTGCAGGAGTATTCAGACCTCACCTATCGCGTATACGACTACGGCCGAGTGGATGCCCACGGCAGGCCGCGCGAATTGCACATCAAAAAAGCGCTGGATGTGATTGAATTTGGCCGCCCCACACATGGATACGGGAAAGTATCGCGAATTCGCTTGCCCTCGCAGGGTTTCCAGAAATACCTTCTCGCCGCTTGTCCCTATTTCGCCACTGAACGATGGAAAGACTTCGCCCGGCTTGAATACCATTCGGACAGCGAGCACTTTGATGTGTTTGTGATCCTGACTGGCGCCGGAGATTTCACGTGGGACTCCCACTCGGCGAAGTATGAAAGCGGCGAGTGCTGGCTAATTCCCGCTGGACTTGGGAAGTTTGCACTAAGTCCAAAAGAGCCTACGAAGCTCCTGCGAACCTACGTTCCGGATTTACCCAAGCTCCGTGCTGATCTCGAGCAACGCGGTCACTCGTGGCAAGATCTCGAAAAAACGGTTTTCGACTAGTATGGGAAACTGGGCGTCATGACGAAGCTGACAACGCACGCCGTCGTCCTCGCCGGAGGGCGCGGCACGCGCTTTTGGCCGCGCAGCCGGATGCGCACGCCCAAACAGCTTCTCAACATCGTCGGCAAAGACACGATGCTTGAGCAGACTGTCGCGCGACTGCGGCCGCTAATTCCTCCGGACCACATCTGGACCGTTACCAACGCCGAGCAAGCCGCCACCCTCAAGAAACTGCTCCCTGCCGTTGCACGTAAACGCGTTTTAACGGAGCCCATCGGTCGCAACACGGCTGCCGCGATTGCACTGGCGGCCCTTCACGTACGCCATGCTGCAAAGGGCGACGCGCTTATGGCCGTGCTGCCCGCCGACCATTTCATTGCGCAACCGGACAAATACAGAAAGATCCTAAGCGCCGCACTCGAACTTGCGCGCGAGCCCGCACGCATGATCGTCCTGGGCATTCCTCCGACACGGCCCGACACGGGTTTCGGCTACGTCGAGCGCATGGGCGACGCTCTCGATTCGAGCGGTTTTCCCGCATTCGCGGTTCGCCGATTCACCGAAAAGCCCGCACTCGATGTCGCCAAACAATACGTCGCCTCGGGCGAGTTTCAGTGGAACGCAGGCATGTTTTTTTGGCGCGTCTCCACGTTTCTCGATAATTTGAAGCGCTTTCTTCCGAAGACACACGAAGCTCTCGAATCCTTAGCCGAGACAATAGGGAAAAAGACCTACGAGCGCCGCCTCCGCGCCATCTATCCAAAACTTGAAAATATTTCTGTCGATTACGCCATCCTCGAAAATGCTGCGCGCCAAGAGGGTCCGCCGCGCGTGTACGTGATTCCCGCAGAAATCGGCTGGAGCGACATCGGCTCATGGGCCGCGGTCTACGAACTCCTCGCAAAGCAGTCCTGCGACAACGTCTTGGCCGGCCACGGATTGGCTCTCGATGCCACTGGCAATTTTCTCTATAGCCCAACAAAATTCGTTGCTGCGATCGGCGTCAGCGATCTCATTGTTGTCGAAACGCCGGACGCCCTCCTCATCGTCCCTCGCGAGCGCGCCCAGGACGTCGCAAAGATCGTAAAATCTCTCGAAGAGCGAAAGCTCGCCAAGCTTTTGTAACAGGGTTTCTAGACGGGTCAGTCCAATCTGGCCATTTGGCGGATATATCGCTTCGCGTATACTTCCTCTAGTCTCTTATGACTGCGATCAAATTTGGAACAGACGGCTGGCGCGACGTTATTGCCGAAGACTTCACTTTTGCGAACGCGCGCATTGTGGCCAAGGCCATCGCGCGGTACGTCGTGCGTTGCGAGGACGCGCGCAAGGGCGTGCTTGTGGGCTACGACCACCGCTTTGCGTCCGACAGCGTGGCGGCAGCGGTCGCTGAAGTGATCGCCTCGAGCGGCACACCCACCTGGCTGGCCGACAAGCCCTGTCCTACTCCAACAATCAGTCTTCTCGTGCGGCAGCGCGGCGCGGCCGGCGGTATCCTCATCACGGCGAGCCACAATCCTTATCAATGGAACGGCATCAAGTACAAAGCGAGCTACGGCAGCAGCGCCTTGCCATCCATAGTCGCGCAAATCGAAATCGAACTCGCCGAAGTTCAGAAGAACGCCGTAACGCCGCTCCCTCCCCGGAAAGATTTGATTCAATCGCTCGAGCCGCGCGTTCCTTACCTCGATGCCATCGAGAAACTGATCGACTGGAAGCGGCTGCGCGACGCAAAGCTACGGTTTGTCTCTGACCCCATGCATGGCTCGGGGACCGGCCTCCTGCCGGCGCTCTTCGCGCGCAACGGAATTGCCTGCGACGAAATTCGCGGCACGCGCGACCCGCGCTTCGGCGGCGTCCATCCGGAACCCATCCCGCCGCATATCGCGCCGCTTCAGGAAGCCGTGCTCGCCGGAAAATACGATGCTGGCTTGTGTGCGGACGGCGATGGAGACCGCATCGGGGCCGTCGATTGCGACGGGTCGTTCGTCAACCCGCACCAGATTTTTGCGCTTCTCGTCTGGCACCTCGCCGGAACGCGCAATTTGCCAGGCGACATCGCAAAAACATTTTCCGTCACCAAGCTGATCGATAAACTAGCCGCCAAATTCGGCCGCAAACTCCATGAAGTCCCCATCGGCTTCAAATACATTTGCGAGCTGATGCTCGAGCAAAACATCCTGATCGGCGGCGAAGAGAGCGGCGGCATCGGTACAAGCTTGTACTTGCCCGAGCGCGACGCCACGGTTTGTGCGCTGTTTCTCGCCGAGCTGATGGCCTGGCACGGTAAATCGCTCGGCGACATGCTCCGCACGCTCTATGCCGAATTTGGTGAATTCCATTACGGCCGCGTGGATCTCGACGTCACGCCGGACCAGAAACAAAAAGCCGTCGCATACTTCTCCGACACCAAGCTAACGCGCTTTCTGGACTGGCCCATCCCTCGTCGCGAAGACATGGACGGCATCAAAATATATCTCGGCGAAATTGGCTGGCTGCTGGTCCGCGCATCCGGGACGGAAAATCTACTTCGCGTTTATTGCGAGACCTCGAAACAGGAAACGACGCAGCGCGTTCTTGATGCTGTAACCAAACTTGTTCAGACTTTGTAGGCGCAAACATGGAAACGATCAACCTAAGAGACAAATTCGGCCGCTTCGCCGACTATTGCAATCCCCGGGTGATTGGCGAAGTAAACGACTGCCACGTGAAAGCAGTAAAGCTAAAAGGCGAATTTATCTGGCATCATCACGAGAACGAAGACGAGTTGTTCCTCGTCGTCAAAGGAACGTTGCGCATGAAGTTCCGCGATCGCGAAGCTGTCGTTCGCGAAGGCGAGTTCGTCATCGTCCCGCGCGGAGTGGAACACTGCCCCGCCGCGGACGAAGAAGTGCACATCGTTTTGATTGAACCGAAGTCCACGCTGAATACGGGAAACATCACCAATGAAAGGACCGTCGCCCAGCTCGAGCAAATCTGATTCGCGAACCCGTTCTGGTCACGGCTCAATATCCTATGGAACACCGCTTTCATACTCTCGATGTTTTCACCACTACGCGATTCCAAGGCAATCCACTAGCCGTCTTCACCGACGGCGACAGCCTTTCGAACGATCAGATGCAAGCCATCGCGCGCGAAATGAATCTCGCGGAAACCGTCTTCGTACAAAAGCCCACCGATGAGCGCGCACTGGCCCGCTTGCGCATCTTCACCACGCGCGAAGAGCTGAAACTTGCCGGCCATCCGGTCGTGGGCACATGGTTCCTTCTGGCTGAGCTCGGCGTAGTCCCTGCGCAAGAAGGCGGCGTACACGTCATGCAGGAAACGGGTGCGGGCGTCCTGCCTGTCGAAATTCGTTTCAAGGACGGCCGCCCCCAGCGCGTCACCATGACGCAGATGGAAGCGGCATTCCGTCCCATCAAGTTTAAAAAAGCTGCTCTGGCCAAATCATTGGGGCTGGCCCCGAAAGACCTCGACCCGCATCTCGATCCCGAGTGCGTTTCGACTGGCATCTTCAATCTCATGGTGCCCCTCAGGAATCGCACAGCGCTCGGAAAAATTGTTATGAATATGTTCGAGCTACGCAAGCTGCTCGGCAAAAATGCCACTATGGCCTACTGCTTCACTTCCGGAGGCAACGGCAAGGTTTTCTCTCGAGGCATGCTTCCCTGGGAGATTTACGAAGACCCCGCCACGGGATCCGCCGCCGGCTCGCTCGGCGCGTATTTGGTGCGTCATGGCAAGCTCGTAGCTGGCCACACCCTCACGATCTTGCAGGGCGAAGAGATGGGCCGCCCAAGTCACATCGAAGTGGAAGTCACGCAAAGTGGAAAAAAGTTAGTGCCGCGTGTCAGCGGCGCCGCCGTCAAAGTATTCGAAGGCACCATCCGCGTGTAGCTGGGCTCAATTCGGCGCTGCTCGGTGTCTAACAGTCAGAGGGAAACGGACTGGTCGTCGATGCTCTCGCGTCTGCAAATCCGCGTTCGAAACAGAAGACTGGGCCGTAGGCGTTACGCCCTGTTCTCCAGTCTTAACTCCTCCGTCTTTGCGCATTCCATTCTCGGCTGTGTCTTTGTTTTGCTGATTATCGAAATGATGTATCCGCAACCACATCACGGTATGGCCTTTGATCGATACATTTCGCACAACGCGAAGCTCATGCCGGCTGCACTTCGCGATGACGCCCTCACAGTTATGCTGGCGAGGGACGGCACGATTTATTTTGGAGGCGCGAGGGTTGCCAATGAAGACTTGCCTGAGCGGCTTCGCCTACGGCTTCGCAGCAGCGCGCAACACAAGGTTTTCCTCGTCGTGGACCAACGCGCTAAATTCTGGGATGTTTCCGTTGTCTTGGACGATGTGCGGCGTGCCGGGATTTGGGATATCGCGTTTCTAACGGAGTTACAAGTGGTTCACAAATAAGCGGTCGCGTTGGTGGCCAAATCGGGACGCGACAATGGCTAATTGTCCTTCAGGGACTTATGGACAGCATCTAGGATCCCGTTGACGAACGACCCGGCTTCTTCCGAAGAAAATTTCTTGGCCAGCTCTACCGCTTCGTTCAGGATCACCTTCGGCGGAGTTTCCGTGGTTCGCAGTTCGTGAATGGCCAGCCGCAAAATCGCGCGGTCGATCACCGCGAGTCTTTCCAGCCGCCAATTCTCCGCCTGTTTGACGATCAGTTCGTCGATCGCCGAGGTATCTTTCACGGCTCCTTCGAACAGCCGATTCGCAAACGCGCGCGTGGACTCCGTCGCTTTGGCAGCACGCCAGAATTTTGCTTCCAGCTTCGCGGGCTCCTGTTCGCTCATGTCCCACTGGAAGAGCATCTGCATCGCGAACTCGCGGGATTTCGTGCGCAGCGACACGTTACTTACGCCGCGGCTTTCCGCTGGCGGACCGCTTCACTGGCGCTCCGCGCAACTTGCGGGACAAATTCGCCATCTCAATCGCCGACAACCCCGCTTCGAATCCTTTATTGCCGCCTTTCAGCCCCGCGCGGTCGATAGCCTGCTCCAAAGTATCGCAAGTCAGCACGCAAAACATAACCGGTACGCCCGAGTCCATCTGCGCGAGCTGCAATCCGCGCGCCGTCTCCGAGCAAACGTAATCGTAATGCGACGTTTCGCCGCGGATGACACATCCAATCGCAATCAGCGCATCGTAGCGCCCCGTCGCGGCCAATTTTTTCGCGGTCAGCGGCAATTCGAAGGAACCCGGTACGCGCACGACGTCCACGTCGGTGCTTACAGCCCCAGCGCGCTCCAGCGCATCCGCCGCCGCCGCCAGCAGCCGCTCTGTAATAAAACTGTTGAATCGGCTCACGACAATGCCGAACCGCAAACCCGCCGCGCTTAACCCCCCGTCGATCTTTCCAGTCTGCATTTCCCGGCCTGGCTCCCTCTACTCTGCGAACTCTGTTAACTCTGCGTCTCTGCGTTATCTTTTCTCATCCTTTTCCTTCTTTTCTCGCTTCGCTACTTCCCCACAAACTTCGCTACCCTCTTCTCCAAAAACGCTTTCGTACCCTCGCGCATGTCAGCAGTCGCGCAAGCCAAACCAAAAAGCGTTGCTTCGAGGAACAGCCCTTCCTCCTGCGGCATTTCCAAACCGCGTTCAATGGCCTCCATAGCGTATCGCACCGCAACCGGCGCATTGGCAATGATCTTCTTGGCCAACGTTTCCGCCGCCGGCAAAAGTTCCCCCGGCTCGTACACGTGATTCACCAGTCCGATGAGAAGCGCTTCTTCCGCGCCGATCATTTCCCCAGCCAGACAAAGTTCGTGCGCCACACCCTTGCCACAAAGCCGCGCCAGCCGCTGCGTTCCGCCATAACCCGGAAGAATCCCCAGCTTCACTTCCGGCTGCCCCAACTTTGCCGACTTGCTCGCGATTCGAATCGTGCACGCCAGCGCAACCTCACACCCTCCACCCAGCGCAAATCCGTTGATCGCACAAATCGACGGCTTTCCCAACGTCTCAAGCAAGTGGATTACGCCCTGCCCAAAAAGTGAAAACTCTTTTCCGCTTACCGGCGTCTGCTGCGAAAGTTCGCCAATGTCCGCTCCAGCAACGAAAGACTTTTCTCCCGCGCCAGTCAAAATCAGTACGCGCACAGTTTCGTCTCCGCGCGCATCCAGCAAAAGCTGCTGCAACTCTTCCATCGTGCGATGGTTCAACGCATTCAAAACCTTCGGCCGGTTGAAGGTAACAAACGCGATCCCGTCCCTCTTCTCGTACAATAAATTCTCGTAAGCCATCTTCTTCTCTGTGCCCTCTGCGAACTCTGTGTTCAGAAAACCTTCTTCCCTACCTCAGATGTAGACTGACAGTTGCTAGAATTTCATTGCCTTAGGCTTTTGGGGATCTGAATAATCATAAAATCCCCGCCCCGCCTTCCGCCCGTTCCACCCAGCCAATACCATCCGCTTCAAAAGCGGCGGCGACGCAAATCGCCGTTCATGAAACTCCTCAAACATAATCTGCGAAATGTAATACGTCGTATCCAATCCCACGAAATCAAGCAGAGTCAGCGGTCCCATCGGATGCCCGCAACCCAGTTTCATCGAATTATCAATGTCCTCGATCGAACCGACGCCTTCTTCCAGCGCGCGGATCGCATCCAGCAAATACGGCACCAGTAGCCGGTTCACAATGAATCCCGTCGAATCATGCGCTCGGACCGCCGTCTTTCCCAGCTTCGTCCCGAACACCACCATTTCTTCATACACGTCCGCATCTGTCGCGATCGTGCGCACCACTTCGACCAACTTCATCACCGGCACCGGATTGAAGAAATGCAAACCCACAAACCGCTGCGGCCGCTTGGTCGCCGCGGAGATTTCCGTAATTGTCAGAGAGGAAGTATTGCTCGCAAAAATCGTGGATGGCGGACACAGCCGATCGAGCGCGGAAAAAAGTTCGCGCTTCGCCGGCAATTGCTCAATGATCGCTTCAACAATCAAATCGCAGTCATTCAAATCTTCCAGCACCGTCGTCCCGCGCAACCTCCCGCGAATTTCTCCCTGTACCGCCGCGGTAATGGTTCCCTTCTCCACTAGCCGCGCCAAATTCTTCTCAATACTCTTCAATCCCTTGTCCACAATTTCCGGACTCACTTCCCGCACCACCGTCGTAAACCCCGCCGCCGCGCACACCTGCGCGATCCCCGACCCCATCAACCCACACCCAACCACGCCCACCTTCTGAATTGCCATGATTAATTTTCCTCGTAGATACCCGCCGCGGACGAACGCCTTTCGCGGGCCCCGAAAGTTTACCAGAATCCGTTTTGAAGTGTGGCTTGTCCCCAGCCCTTGGGCAGGTTGACAAGTCAAAGCATCAAATGCTAGCTTAGCAATGCATGGCATAGCTAATTGGTGAAGGGAGCTGCTATGGCTAGAACGGCCGACAACATTCGAGCCCACGGTCGCGAGAGATACGTGGTGCCAGCGCGTAAGCGACGGTTGGAGAGATTCTCGATTCGTGCAGGCGACGTGGTTCGGGAACTCAAGTTGTTGGGACGCGTGCCCGCAGTTTGCAGCGCCCTCAAGAGCCGTGCATTCCTGGAGCAGAATAGTCTACGAATTGTGGAGCGCAGCGGCCCAAGATCGGGACAGAGCACAACCGTAACTTATACCTATGAGTTCGTTGACGCTCGGGATTCGTCACAGGCTAATTCGGACCCGTGGACCAATCTGCGAGGGGCCCTAAAGAGTGTCTTTGCCGAGTTTGGAGGCGGTGAAGCCTATCTCCGCGGCGAACGAGAGAATTTTTACGCCGATAAGGAAAACTCGTGAGCCGGATCTACTGGGATTCAATGCTCTTCGTTTATTGGCTCGAAGACAACCCACAGTTTGCCAAACGCACAGGAGCGGTCCACTCAAAGATGAAAGAGCGTGGCGACGAACTTATCACCAGTGCTTTCACTTTTGGCGAAGTGCTCGCCGGTGCGTACCGCGCGGGTGCCATACGAGCAGCCGACGAGTCACGCCGACTTCTACAAAGGGTGATTTCCGAGGTGGTTCCATTCAACCTCGAAGCCTCGGAGCATTACGCCAGAATCCGGGGAACCCAGGGAGTCGCGCCCGCAGATGCAATTCATTTGGCTTGCGCCGCTCAGGCAAAAGTAGATTTGTTTCTGACCAACGATAAGCGCCTTCTTGGTAAGTTTGTCCCAGGAATTCAATTCATCGCAACTCTGGAAACCCAGTTGTTTTGAATCGCGGACTATCGGTTCTTGGCGCGTACGATGTTCAGTGTAAGCTCTCCACAATCATCGCAATCCCCTGCCCGCCGCCAATGCAAGCCGTCGTCAACCCGTACCGCAAATTGTTTCGGCGCAATTCATTCAAAATCGTAATCAGCAATCTCGTTCCAGACGCGCCCAGCGGGTGCCCCAGCGCAATCGCTCCCCCGTTCACGTTCGTCTTGTCGCGATTCAGTCCCAGCGCTTTCTCCACCGCCAAATACTGCGCCGCGAACGCCTCATTCACCTCCACTCGGTCCATTTGCTCCACCGTAAGCCCCGCCAGCTTCAATGCTTTTTGCGAAGACGGCACCGGCCCAATCCCCATAACGCTCGGATCAACTCCCGCCGTCGCCCAAGCCACGATTCGCCCCACCGGCTTAAGCCCGCGCTCTTTCGCTGTCTTTTCGCGCGTCACCACCACTGCTGCTGCGCCATCCACAATCCCGCTCGCATTTCCGGCCGTCACAATCCCGTCTTTCTTGAACGATGGCGGCAGCTTCTCCAAAGTCTCCATCGTCGTTTCCGGCCGCCGGTGATCGTCCTCACTCACTAAAATCGTCTTCTTCCCGTGCTTCACTTCCACCGGCGCGAGTTCTTCCCTGATTCTGCACGCCTTGTATGCCGTATCCGCCGCTTGCTGGCTCCGCAAAGCATAAGCATCAGCATCTTTGCGCGTGATTCCATGTTGCTCCGCCAATTTTTCCGCGGTCATCGCCATCGGCAATCCACAGTAGCTGTCCGTCAATCCGACAAACAGGGAATCCTCCAGTGCCCCGCCGCCCAGCTTCAATCCGCTGCGTGCTCCGCGAATCACAAACGGAGCCTGCGTCATATTCTCCATCCCGCCTGCCAGCACCATCGTTGCTTCGCCCAGCAAAAGCCGTTGCGCCGCCTGCGACACCGCTTCGATTCCCGACCCACACAACCGGTTCACCGTCACCGCCGGCGTCTCCGTTTTCAACCCCGCCTTCAATCCCACGTGCCGCGCGCCATAAAGCGCGTCCGCGCTCGTTTGCATCACGTTGCCAAAAATCGCGTGGTCGAACTCTGCCGGGTCCACTCCCGAACGCCGAATCGCCTCTTTCGAAGCATACGCCGCCAAATCAATCGCGCTCACCTCCGAAAACGCGCCGGTATACCGCGCCATCGGCGTCCGCGCTCCCGCCACAATCACCACATCCGTTGGAAACATACTCTCCTCATTTCTCCAGGTTCTTTGCCGGACCCCAGTACTTCCAATCCTCGATCGGGGATTCTATGTCGCCAACAATCTCCATCCGCCCTGACATGAATCCAAACAAGTCGTCCTTCGCCCTATCCGTACCGACGCGTTTCGAGCTGGCTGCGCGCGTTGTCTCGCGGTCCTTCACCAGACTGCGCTTCGCGGGTCGCTTGCTCTTTGTGCGCACAGTTCATTCTGCCATGTCCGGGCGTTGCTTGACAGTTCACGGTGCGACGCACTACACTGTGGTGCATGAAGACGGAAGTCTACAGCTGGCGTGTTTCCACCGAGCTCAAGTCCGATCTCGAACGAGCGGCCCGTCACCGCCGCGTTCCGCTATCTTCAATCCTCGAAGAGGCCGCCCGTAAATGGCTCGCGGAGAGCGCCGCAAGCGTTTCCGATGATGAAACTCAAAGAAAACTACACGCAGCCGTCGAACCCTTTATTGGTACTCTTTCCGGCCTTCATCCCGCCGACGCGCAATCCGTTCGTAAGGTAGTCAGGCGTCGCCTCGCGCGTCGCTATGGCCGCTGACGCACTCATCGATTCCGGCGCGATTGTCGCCATGCTGGATAAGACTGACCCTTGGCATCGGCTATGCCAGGAAGCATTTCGCCAGCTTCACTTGCCGCTAGTCACCTCTGAGGCTGTCCTAACCGAAGTATTCCATTTCGTTGGCCAAGCACAATCCAGAATGGAAAACGCATGGAAGTTCGTCCGCTCGGGAGGGCTTGTTCTGGCGAAAGTCGACCACGACGAGCTGCCGCAAATCCATGGCTTGATGTCACAGTATTGGGATCGCTCGATGGACTTCGCCGATGCCACTCTCGTGCACCTCGCGAAACGCGAGTCCGTCTCCGCCATCCTGACCATCGACCACGCCGACTTCTCAACGTACCGTATCGCGGGAAAACGCCCGTTCAAAATCCTTCCGCTCGATCGCCCTCGCTAGACAATCCCTCGCTTAAATCAGCCGCCCGAGCAATGCTGTCGCTTTCGGTCAAACAACAGGATCGGTTTGCTCTTGTCGTATAACGGTGCGCGGGATCAAAAATCGGCGCATGGGGGTCCTAATTGGCCTTCTCGAAGCGCTAATTCCAACTCTGGGACAAATCCAGCCACTCGCAGCGCAAGTTTTTCATAGTCGCCCTGAGTCGGGGATTGAAACGCCAATGCCATGCAAAAAACGAGACCTGCCATCGTGGCAAAACATACATCACATAAAATTCGTTCAACCAGCCTACGTAGACGTCTTCGGCTGCCCAATGCCCAGTAACAGTCAACCATCCTTTTTTTGGTGCAACACCAGCCGCAATCCGAAACGCAGTTCGCCGGTATTTATGAACATCGATTTCAATCAGATCCATTCCCCCTTCTCTGTGGCGAACCAACCGCCCCAAGGGCAGGGTCAACACGAGTTCTCGATCGACCGGGCCACTGTGTCCAAGTGCAACGGCGGGCGCAACCGCAAGCCCCTGCTCAATGAGCGGGGGCAGCAGATGCGTCCGAAGACTCTGTATCAGCCAGTCTCTGCGTTCCTTAACAGACTTGAGCCCATGCTTCGAGGATCTGTAGCTCATTGCCATGTAGGAGCATCTAGGAACGAGTTACGAATCACCAGCCATCAAACCTTCGGCGTATCCAGCGTAACCACCGTATCCCCGCCCTTTTTACGCGCCTCTTCCACGCTAAATTCCGCGCGATTGATCAAATCCGTCACTATGTCTTCGCTGTCGTATTCATGCTTCGCCACTGCTTCGACAATCCCCGCGCTTAGCGTGATCTGTGTCGTGTCCCACGGCGGCCGCAAACCCGAAGCCGCGCGGCGCAATTTATCCGCAAGATTCTGCGCTCCCGCCAGCGTCGTATCCGGCAAAATAAACGCCAGCGACCACGACGTGTATTTCACCGCCACATCGTTCTGTCGCACAATCGGCTGAAGCGACCGCGCCAGTTGCTCCAAAAACCGCTCCAGCGGCGATTCCCCTTGCTGCCGCAAAATTTCCGCGCCGCGGTCGATTTGCAAAATCGCCAGCGCCAGCGGAGTGCCCTGGCTGCGCGCGCGGTCTGCCTCCGTCAGCAAGCAGCTCTGATACGAACTGCGGCTCAGCAAGCCCGTGCGTTCGTCGGAAACGCCCATGCGTCGCACCAGCGAGCGCAGCCGCGTGTGGCTCACACTCATCAGCATCTGGTCGCCAAT
>Ga0210405_10001600_pt1 | contig 25254 bp, 19 predicted proteins | sample IncBWH11MmetaG_FD_155492 | JGI IMG/M metagenome (GOLD analysis project Ga0210405, IMG submission 155492) | Forest soil microbial communities from Barre Woods Harvard Forest LTER site, Petersham, Massachusetts, United States - Inc-BW-H-11-M | ecosystem: Environmental > Terrestrial > Soil >... | reverse complement strand
CCTCTTCAATCGCCGGAATCCCCGCCGCCGTCACCGGAATCTTCACAATCATGTTCGGCGCCAGCCGGCTGAACTCTTCCGCCTGCTCCACAATGCTCTTCGCGTCGCGATACAGCCGCGGGTCGGTTTGAATCGAAAGCCTCCCATTCTTCCCGCCCTGCGCATCAAAAACCGGTTTCAGCACCGCCGCCGCCCGCACCGAAATCTCCCGCACCACCTTCCACGCAATTTCCTCTTCCCCTGCCGCCGGAAATTCCTTCAGCAGCTCCTCAATCCGGTGCTTCCAACTAACAAGCTCCTTCTTCAGCACGCCCAACACAATCACGGGATTGCACGTCGCGCCCACGCCGCCATGCTCCATCGAATACTTCAATTCTTCGATCGACGCCGAATCGTTCCACAAACACGTCGGCGTAGTCTGCGTCATCTTGTGCAGCGGACTCTTGAATGCAGTCGCGGTCGCCTGGGTCATAAAATCCTCCCCCGAATCGAACCTTTGCCAGTCAAACTCAGGACCTCGCTGAGCGTTCCAGCGTCACCTTCACCGCTCTCCCCTGCTTGATCGAATTCTCCGCCGCCACTGCCATCGCCAGCGCCTTCAATCCATCCTCGCCCGTGACCCGCACCGGCTTGTCGTCCAGCACGTTCTGCACAAAATCACGCACCTCGGCCAGATACGCGTCCGCAAACCGCGTCAGAAAATGATCCGCCAGCGTCTGCGTGCTCCCGTTCGCGCTCAAAAACACGGCTGGCGTTTGCTCAATGCTCCCTACAAAAACCGCGCCCTTCGTTCCCAATATTTCCGTCCGCACGTCATACGCATACACAGCGGACACATAGGACTCGATATTCCCAATTCCGCCATTCCGGTATTGCAGATTCACCGAACTCGCCACCACATCGCCGTACCTCGCCACCTCCGGCCTCGTCGCCACGGTCGCATACGTTTGCACCTCGGCCACTTCGTCGCGCATCATCCATCGCGCTAGATCGAAATCGTGAATCGTGCTGTTGTACAAAATCATTCCGTTCACGCCGGACTGATACGCTGCCATCGGCGGCTCATCCTTGTCCCGCCCCACCGACTTGAAGATCAAAGGCGTGCCGATCTCTCCGGCCTCAATTCGCTTCATCGCCGCTGCATGCGCGGTATCGTACCGTCGCATAAATCCCACCTGCAGGCGCACACCAGCGTTGCCGACCGCATCCAGCGCCGCATGAGCATCCGCCATCGTCAGCGCCAGCGGCTTCTCGCACAAAATATCCTTCCCCGCCTTCGCCGCCTGAATCACCGCTTGCGCATGAAATTTGTCCGGCGTAGCAATCAATACCGCCTGCAATCCCTTGAACTCCAGCATCGCCTCCAGGCTGCCGAACGCGTGTTCAATCTCCAATTCCCCCGCCACTTGCTGCGCCCGCGCCTCCGCAACATCCGCAATCGCCACCAACTCAGCGCCGGGCGCCAGCCGCCGCAAATTCTCCGCGTGGCGCTTCCCCATCTCGCCCACGCCCAACACGCCCATCTTGATCTTCCTCATTCCGCTCCTCGGTGCCACAGGCACTCCTGCCTGTGCTCTTGAATTTCTCTTCTCAGCGCACTCTGCGTCTCAGCGTCCTCTGCATCAAATCTTTTCTCTTTTCTATTTTCGGTCCATCTCACGCTTTAGCCGCCGCGCTCAACTGGTTCATCACTCCCTCCAAATACCGCAAACTCCCCGCCACACTCTCCTTCGGCGGAATCTCCGTCGCGCCAAACTTTACATCCTGCTCAATCACCGACCATCCCGAATACCCGTTCTTAATCAACGTCCGAAAGAACGCCGGAAAATCAATATTCCCTTTCCCAATCACCGCAAACACTTTGTGCCCAATCGCCTCCTCAAAAGTCCACTTATTCTTCCGCGCCTCCGCGAGCACCGCGTTATTGCAGTCCTTGATATGCACAAACCGCAACTTATCCTTATACTTCTCCGCCTCTTTCACTGAATCTCCGTGCCCATACACGCAGTGTCCCGTATCCAGGCAAAGCCCGATCTTCGTATGCGAAGTCGCATCATAAAACCGCTCGCACTCCTCCGGCGTCTCCACATAAGTAGCCACGTGCGGGTGAAACACCAAGTCGAGCCCGAATTCCTGCGCCACCTTTTCCGCATCCGCCACAATATTTCCCACATGCTTCCACTGCGCTGCCGTCAACGTCGGGCAGCCCTTCTCATACACTCGCCCCGAATACGCATTCCGCTCCGGCGATTGATCATCCGCCATCACCAGAAAGGGCGCCTTCAAAGTAGCCAGCAAATCCCCTACTTTCCGAATCCGCTCAATCGCCGCCTTCCCCGCCGCCGGATCCGTCATCTTCACCGGCACAAACGATCCCAGAAGTTTCAGCTTCCTCTTTTCCAGCTGCGGCTTCAACACCGCCGCATCCGTCGGAAAAAATCCGTAAGGCCCCAACTCCGTCCCCGTGTATCCCGCCTCCACCATCTCATCCAGCATCTTCTCGTACGACTGCTCCCACGACGGCCCCGGATAATCCAACACCCCCCAGCTGTCCGGCGCACACGCAAATAAAAACCGTTCCCTCAATCCGTTCATCACTCTCTCCCGTAGCGGCCACTTTCAAGTGGCCGCCCTTTCCTTTGTAGGGGCGGGGCTTGCCCCGCCCTCTTGGGTTAGTCCAACCATTGCCGCGGCCCCGACCTGGTGAGGCCGCCGCTCACAACGACAAAATTCCTTCCCTCATCTCCACGGCTCCAACACCACTTTCATCGACTCCGCCTCAATCGCTTTCGCCATCGCCATATCCACATCCCGCAGCGCATATCTGTGCGTCACAAACTCCCGCAACGGATACCGCTTCATATACCGCGCCATCTGCCTCATGCTCGGCCCATACGCCGCCGGCTCCTCCCCGCCCACCGCCAGAATCCGCGCATTCTTCGCGCACAAATGCCGGTGCGGACTGATCGCCACCTCTCCCAAATCCGAAAAATTCCCCGCTTCCACCAGCAACCCGCTCACCCGCAGCATCTCCAGCGCCTCCGGCACCGCCTGCGGCATGCCTGCGCACTCCACCACCATGTCCGCCCCACGCCCATTCGTCAGCGATCTCACAAACTCCAGCCGCTCCTTCTGAGACATCTTCCCCGCATTGATCGTATGATCCGCCCCAAGCCTCTTCGCAAAATTCAGCCGGTACTCCGACAAATCCACCGCTATGATTGTTCCCGCCCCCAGCATCCGCGCTTTCATCAAAAAACACATCCCCAGCGGCCCAACTCCCATCACCACCACGGTATCGTCAAACCGGAACGACTCATTCGGAAACGCCGACATCTGCTTCGCCCGGTCCAGCCCAACCGACACCGCAAAAATCTCCGTCAGCACCGCCACTTCCGACGGCAAATCGTCCGGCACCTTCACCAGAAAACTTCCCGGCACAATATAAATGTACTGCGACCACCCGCCGAACAAATGCGGCGGATTCTTCGCGCTCAAATTATTTCCGTAATCCGTCGTCTTCTCGCAGCAGTAGTACGGAAAATCGTGCCGGCAGTAGTAGCATTCGCCGCAAGAAACATTCGCTCCCACCACCACGCGGTCGCCCACCCGCAGCGCCACGCCCTCAAAATCCGCGTACCGCCCGTCCCCTCCAATCGCCGCGATCGTTCCCACATTTTCGTGGCCCTGAATAATCGGAAACTCCAATTTGCGGTCGCCGTACTGCGTCACATATCCCTGAAACGTATGCTTGTCCGTCCCGCAAATCCCGGACATCTCCATCTTCACCAACACACACCCCACCCCGGGCTCCGGCATCGGGTACTCCCGCAATTCATACTTTCCAGGTTTTACCAGTGTTGCCGCGAGCACGCCTTGGGCCGACATTGCCGAGTCTCTTTCGCTACCATTGAAATTGGCCGGGAGGCCACGCACTCATTTCGAAAATCGCGGGGAATCGGCTGGGCCAGCATTCCCCGCTCGGTGTTAATTGCGACAACTCGTCCATTCACTCTCAGAAATTCAGCTTCAGTGACAGCTGACCGATGCGCGGCGGCGCGGCCTGATTGATGGAGCCAAAATTAGATGTGATTGACGCATGGGTCAGCGGATTAAAGCTGCTGAGCCCAATCGAACCCGGCGCTATGAACTGGGCGTGGTTCCAGATGTTAAACAGCTCGGCACGGAATTGCAGAACGAAACGCTCGCTGAGCTGAGTATTCTTGAGGACGGCGAAATTCCAATTGTTGACGCCGGGTCCGTGGAAGAAGCGCCGGTTCGCGGTGCCTTCTTGGCCGAGCGCCGATCCCTGGAATGAACTGGGGTCAAAGAATAGACAGGCACCGGGACACTGCGATTTCCGCGGATCCAGAGTATGGACTGGAGCCACAAGGTTGGGGGTATCCACGGAAAGAGGAATTGGCCCACCAAAGTTAGTGCCAAGCAAGGATTGGTCGTCCGTTTCGACGAGGGTGATGGGAAGGCCGGTGGCAAAACGCGTAATACCACTGATCTCCCAGCCGTTGGTCAGTTTCTTCGGGCCCGGCAACATCTCAAACGGCAAACGGTAATTGTAGCTGACTACGAAATTGTGGGTGGAATCGAAAGCGGATAGTCCGCGGCTCAATTTCGGATTGACGGGATTGACCTGCTCGCCGTAACCGGAAGCCAAGTCCAAGGCTTTACTGAACGTATAGCCCAGGAGCATCTGCAACCGGCCGCTGGTGTGCCGCCAGTTGATTTGCGCGGAATTGTACGCGGAGTTGCCGATATTGATGAAGTACGAGTCGTTTCCGAAGGCGACAACCGGCCCGCTGGCCAGCGTAACCACGCCGTTCGGACTAACGCCCTGGTTAAGCGGTGTGCGTGAGCCGCCCACCATCGCTCCGCCGGGCAGCGTGTACACCGCGTTTTCGTTCCCGGGCCCACACGTCGGGGTGGCATTCTCCGTTATCAGTTGGAGGCAAGCCGCGGGGCTTCCAGGATTCGAAGAGAGCGCCAAGAGTAGATGATGTCCCTGCGTACCTACGTAACTAAGGGTCAATAAATCCGAAGACGTTATCTGGCGCTGAAGGGAGAGTTCGTAGTTTTCCGCGTACGGTGATTTATTTTTGTTGTAGAACGCGGGCGAACTGCCGATCGTGCCAAACGCTGTCAGGAAGTCCACCACGTTGTCGTAAGGACAGAACTGGCCGGCTTGACAGGAGTTGGTGGCCGGGTTGCTGGCTGAAAAGTGCTTTGGCGGGGGCTGGATCGGAAAGAAGTTCAGAATGGAGTTGCCTGTCGCCCGGTTTGTGAAAGGAGCACGAAAGTCGGGAGAACCCTGGCCGGTAAAGTCTCCGAATGGGGCGTCTCCGATCTCGTTGAAATTTGTTGCGCCTTCCAGGGCTGTATAGAACTTGCCGTAACCCACCCGGATACTTGTGGAGCCAGGTTTCCCGAGAATCTTCCCCAGCGCGCCCTCGTGGTCGCCGAACGAATAGGCGAGTCCCAGGCGTGGAGCAAAGTTGTTCCAGCGAGTTGGGGCTAAAGAAGTGGGAACGCCAGGGTCACCGGGGAAAACCCATCCCTTCGGTGAGCCTGGAAATACGACAGATTGCTCGCCGGGTATGATCGTCTGTATCTCGTTAAACTTTTCGTGCCAGAAAGAGTTCACGTCGTAGCGCAGTCCGTAGTTAAACGTGAGATTCGATTTTATCCGCCAACTGTCTTGCGCAAACATCCCGAGATAGAAACTCCGGCCGTAGGAGGGAAACGCCAGCCCCTGGACAAAGGAGCTTGGGGCGCCGATGAGAAAATCAACGATATCGCTTCCTGTTTCGCTGCTGCCGCCGTTAACATTCGTGCCGAAGAACAAGTTGCCATTTGCGGCGTTGGAGAGATTCTCTTCCAGCTGATTGTAGTGATACTGGGCGCCGAGTTTCAGGGTGTGCGTGCCGATGACCTTACTGAAGTTGTCAAGAAGCTGGTAGCTGTTCTGGGTGATGCGGATCGGTTTGCTTGGCACTCCAATCGTGAAGTTATTGAAGTCCGTTTCCGGGACACCTTCCACGCTCGGTGTGCCAACAAAAATACCGGGTCCCCGGTTTGCACCTGAAGCAAATCCCAACTGGGCCAGCTTCGTTTGCGTTCCGCCGAGAGGCTGGTTAAAGGGCGTATCCAAACGGAAATACCCGAAACGAAATTCATTTACCGTGGCCGATCCGAAAGTCTTGGTATCCCCAAGATTGACAACGTGAGTTTGCCCCTTGGACTCAATGCTAAATCCTGGATACGTCGGATTGGGGGATGCCCAGTAAGGATCGATCCGGTCGAATTTATCGAAGTAATAATATGCTGAGAGCAATCCCCATCTTGTATTATCGTCCACTCGCCCGCTGAATTTGTTGTCGTGCAAATCGATCTTGCCCGCGTTCGTTGAAAAGGCAGTTTGCGCCGCATTGTTCGCGGGCTGAATGAACGGCAGCATATTTTTGGCGATTGAATTGAAGTGGCTTGGGTCCAGATGGGCATTGGGGAAAACGCATTGGGCCGTAGTTGTGCAGCCTGAGAAGTAATAGGGCTCCCCTGGAGTAATCGGTTGGCCGCCTAGTTCAGCCGACAGTTGATTTGCCCAGCTATTTGGATTTGAAAGAGGATCGCTCACAACTGTGCCGGTCAGGTTACTAGCGACGGATGTTAAGTCTCCCTGCTGTAACAGAGCCGCGTTTGGTGCGGAGTTGATTGTTTGCGGAACTGCTTGAATTAGTCGATTCCCTTGATAGTCCGCAAAAAAGAAAAGTTTGTCCTTCTTGATCGGACCTCCAAACGTACCGCCGAACTGGTTTTGGTGATACGCGCCCTTTTGTCCCGCCGGGTCAAAGAAATTCCGCGTATTCAGCCCTGTGTTTCGCAAAAATTCAAAAGCATCGCCATGCCATTGGTTCGTGCCCGCCTTGGTGACCACGTTGATCTGCCCGCCGCTGTAGTTCCCGTATTCCGCGTCGAAGTTGTTCGTCAATATCCGGAACTCCGCGATCGAATCCAGGTTGGGAATGGCTCCGGCGCCCGAGAAGCCCATTTCTTGCACCGTCACCCCGTTCAGGATGAAGCCGTTTGCCCCTTCGCGCTGCCCGTTGACGGAAAGCTGGCCCGCATTCAAATCCCCAGAGACTCGGGGTATCGCGAACGTGGCCGAGAGGAACGCCCCTGCGTACGCTCCAGTCATCCCCGAAGTCTGCGAAACTACCCCGGGCTGCAAAGCAAGCAAATCGGTATAGCTGCGGCTTACAAGAGGCACGGCAGTCATCTGTTTGGCTTCGATGACTTCGCCCATCTGCGTATTGGAAGTCTCCACGTGCAGCGCGTCGCTCTGTACTACTATTTTTTCCGTGGATTGCCCCACCTGCAGCGCCACGTCGATCACCAGCGCATCGTTCACGTCCAGCACCACTCCTGTTTTCTGGTAGACCTTGAAACCCTTTTGCTGCACCTCAATCGTGTATTTCCCCAGCGCCAGCGATTGGAACGAGTAATACCCTTGCCCATTGGTCTTCTGCGTTTCGGCTATCCCCGTGTCCACGTTCGTTGCGGTCACTGTCGCGCCCGGCACCGCCGCACCGCTCGCGTCTGTTACCGTCCCTGAAATGCTCGCTGTCACCCCAGCGTTCAGCCGGCTGCAGCAGAAAACCGCCAGCGCCAACACAAATACGCCCACATACGTGCGAAGTCGCGTGACTTGCATTTTTCCCTCCGAGTGAACTCGTATGACTCCAACCCCGTTTTCGGCCTCGTGGCCCTCCGGTATTCGGCGGCGCACCTTCTTCGCACCGTTCTGCTTCCAATTGCCGCCCGAGTCTAACCGGTTATCGCTTGGCACGCGTTATAGTTCAGCGCCCACACTTTGTCAAGAAGTTTTGCCGCCGCTTCTCTCCCCGCACGGCAAATCGGACTAACGAACCGTTTCAATACTCAAATAATCACCACCAAACCCGCCCGCGATCACACGCTCCTGTGAGCCCCGATCCATGCCCCGCACCCTGAGTGGCCGCCCCGTGACCCTTCATTCCTATAACCGATTAGACCAATGGACATTTCAGCGGGGGCCACCCTCTCGTCTTTGTAGCGGCCGCTTCTTGCCCTGAGCGTAGCCGAAGGGTCTTCGCCGGACGCCTTTGCCAATGCCGAAGGTTTTCGCCGCCTGGCGACTTTCACACACGCCAAACCAAAAATTGTCATCCTGAAGGAGCGCCGTTTGCGCTCGGAGGATCTCAACTTCCCAGGCAGCAATATTCAGACGCATACGTTCCCTCACGCACTCGTGAAACGCCAGTCGACTGAATCTCTTTAGAATTGCTTAAAGGATTGTTTACGGATTCCGAGGAATTCAACTCGGCAGTTTCGCCCCATTCCGGCACACCCTCCTTCGCATCTCCTCATTACAAAAATTTCACGTCATTCCTCTCTTTCGTTACTTCCTTGCTTCATCACTTCTTTTTAGCTACTGTCTCCCCACTCCTTCTCGAGAGGCCCTCTCTCCTTGTCCACCGCTTCCTCCCTTCCCAAAAACGCGCCCTCCCGCGTCATGGGCTTCCGCGACCTCGTCCTCTTCTACGTCGTCACCGGCATCAGCCTCCGCTGGATCGCCACCGCCGCCGGCCACGGCCCCTCCTCTCTCGTCATCTGGTTCCTCGCGTGGCTCCTCCTCTACATTCCCCTCGCCCTCTCCGTCATCCATCTTTCCTCCCGCTATCCCGCCGAAGGCGGCTTCTACGTCTGGACCAAAATCGCTTTCGGCGAACAAGCCGGCTTCCTCTCCGCCTGGATGTACTGGGTCAGCAATCTCCCCTACTTCCCTGCCGTCCTCTATTTCGCCGGCAGCAACGTCCTCTTCCTCCACCCAGCGCTGCACCGCTACGCGCAAAAGCCCACTTACTTCGTCGCCTTCTCAGTCTTCATCCTCACCGGCCTCACCCTTCTGAATATCCTCGGCCTCAATCTCGCCAAGTGGGCCCACAACCTCGGCGCCATCGCCATGTGGATCCCCGCCCTCATCATCGTTGTTCTCGGCTTTATCGCCTGGAGACACTTCGGCTCCGCCACCTCCTTCGCCCCGCGCAATTTTCTTCCCACCGCGCGCGTTCAGGACATGCTCTTCTGGTCCATCGTTATTTTTTCTTTTATTGGTTGTGAATCGGCTTCCCTGATGGCCGAGGAAATCAAGGACGCGCGCCGCAACATTCCCCGCGCCCTGCTCCTCGCCGGCGTCACCGTCGCCCTCTGCTATATGCTCGGCACCTTCTGCGTTCTCCTCGCGATCCCCAGCGCCGAATCCTCCAACCTCGATGGCCTCGCCCAGGCCATCGCCCACACCACGTCCCGCCTCCATCTCGGCGGCATCACCCAATTCGCCGCCATCTTCATCGTCATCAGCAACATCGGAGCCGCCGGAGCCTACCTCGCCGCCGCCGCGCGTCTCCCCTTCGTCGCCGGACTCGACGGCTATCTCCCCCCCGCCTTCGGCAAACTCCACCCGCGTTACAAAACTCCCTGGGTCTCCGTCCTCGCTCAGGGCCTTTTCGGCATCCTCTTCGTCTTCCTCGGCCAGGCCGGCGCTTCCGTCGCCAACGCCTACAACATCCTTGTCGCCATCGCCGTCGTCATAACCATGGTCCCCTTCATGTTCCTCTTCGCCTCCATGATCCGCCTCCAAAACCGCACCCGCTTCCCCGACCAACTCGCCCCCACCTCTCCGTCGAACTCCCCAACCAATTCCATGTCCGATCCAGCCTCCGAATCCTTTACCTCTACCTCCTCAACCTCCTTTACCTCATTTACTTCCAGACTCCTCGGCCTAATCGGCTTCCTCTCCGCCGCCTTCGCCACCCTCCTCTCCCTAATCCCTCCCACCGAAGAGCCCCACAAACTCCTCTACCTCTTCAAACTCCTCGGCTCCTCCGCCGCCCTAATCGCCCTCGGCCTCCTCCTCTTCCACCTCGGCCGCCGCCACAATCGCCATGTAGGTGCGGGCCTTTAGCCCGGCACCTTGTGGCACAGCGATTCCTCGCTGTGCTCTTGGGTCCCTCTGCTCCGCGACCTCAGCGTTCTCCGAGCCCTTTGCGTTAAATCTTTTCTCCTCTCCTAACTCTTACGTCGGGTGCCCCATACGCCGTCATTACGTGTGGGTCTTGGGTTTCTTCCGATGCGGTAGCCAAAGCCCCTGATCGCAAGTTCGCGCATGCATCAAATCCGGCTCCTGCGAATCAAATATCAGTAATGGCTCTTCTACTCGTCGCCGTGGTGACCACCCTGCTTACCGTTCTTATTCATTCGCTCATCCCGCCAATGATCGTCGCGGGCGTTCGCTTCCATCGTGCGCGGGGCCGGGCCGGCGTCTGGTTCTGGGACGTTATCCTTGTAATGAACTTCACTCTGCTCGTGCTCGTTGCCCACTTCGTCGAGATTGGGCTCTGGGCCCTATCTTTCCTTCTCTGCGGTGAATTCTCAAATTTCGCCGCCGCTCTTTATTATTCGGGGGCCACGTACACAACACTCGGGGATAACACCACAGTGTTATCGGCCCGCTGGAGACTATTGGGGCCCATTGAAGCAGCCAACGGAATGCTCATGTTCGGCGTTACAACCGCCATAATCTTTGCTGTAATTCATCGATTGGTCGAAGCAAAATTCGGCGTGGAACACGACCTACCATCCAAATCCGATTAGCATTATGCAGCAGTATGTCGGTGTTACTCGCAAGTCTACGTTGCAGTACCTTTTGAGTGCGGGGGCGAAGCTCACGCTTTTGCGGAGAAAACTGGGCCACCAAATTTCGCAAGACGCCGAACACCACGGCCAAGCCTTCCGTGGTTTCTATTTTTCAATTTGGAGGAATCAAGGCACTGCGGGTGGGCTCGCCACCTACTTCAACCGTTCCATCACATACCGCCGTATATCCAGACTCATATCTTCCATCGGCGCGTAATACCCAAACTCATGCACCCGCGACTGCACTCCCTGCTGCACCCGCTTGCAAATCTCCCAATCCTGCCGGTTCACCAGGTCCCAGAACTCAATCGCATCCCCCGGCGCAAAATCCGCCTTGTTCATCTCGTCCAAATGAAACAGAAAATCGCAAACCACCGTCGTCCGGTTCGGCGCCTTCGGCCACAACGTAAACGCCGCCACATGCTCGCACGCCAGGCTCAGCATCATATTCGGATAAATCAGCTCACCCTTGTGCCGCACCTTCTCATCCTCATTCAGTCCCGGAAACGCCGCACGATTCGTTTTCCCCGTGCAGGTGAACGTAACCGCTCCCTCTTTGTGCGGAATTCCCCGTTCCCATTCGAGCGCCCCTCCGCCCTGCTGCTTGAATGCAGGCACCACGTCGCACAATTCCGGGTGCACCGCCCCGCAGTGGTAGCACTCGTTATAATTTTCCAGGATAATCTTCCAGTTTGCGTGCACTTCGTACTCGATGCGCTTCGCCGTCCGCAATTCTCTCAACGGATACCGCTCCACCCGCTCCATTGCGTCGCCAAACGCCGCGCTCAGCGTCCGCCCTTCCCGCGCCGCCGGCTCCGGCGTCAAATTCAAAAAGATAAATCCACCCCAAACTTCCACACCCACGGGATACAGTGAAAACTCCGCCTTGCAAAATCCTTCTCCCTCTTTAGTGTACGGCGCATTCAACAACTTCCCATCCAGCGCATAAGTCCACATATGATAAGCACACCGAATCCCATTCGCGCCCAGCACTCCGCCATTCAACTTGATATCCGCGGGAATCGTCTCGCCGGGCTCCGGCAACAATCGTGACCCGCGATGCCGGCACACGTTGTAATGCGCCTTGATCTCGCCATCTTTCGTCCGCACCACAATCAGGCTCTCGCCCAGTACATTCAGCACCAGCACATCGCCCGCCGCTGGAATCTGCTCCTCGCGCGCCGCGCAAAACCACTCCCTGCAAAAAATCTTCTCCTTCTCCAGCGCGAAAATCTCCTCCGATCGGTAATACCCGCTCGGCAGCGACCTCTGCATCCCCGAATTTTCCCCTTCATCCACCGTCATAGCGTGCCGTGCTCCTCTTCAATCCTTCCACTTTCCCTGCTTCCAATCCTTCATCACCTGCATCGCCGCATTCCTCCCCGGCGCTCCCGTTACTCCCCCTCCCGGATGCGCGCCCGCCCCGCACAAATATAACCCCTCCAGTGGCGTCCGGTACTGCGACCAACCTGCCACCGGCCGCATGAAAAACAGCTGCTCCAGATTCAAGTCTCCATGAAAAATATTCCCCTCCGTCAGCCCATAAGTTCGTTCGAGATCCAACGGCGTCAAAACCTGACGCGCCACAATCGCCCCCGGCACATTCGGCGCATACTCCGCAATCTTCTTCACCACACGATCCCCCAAGAACTCCCGCTTCTCATCCCAATTCCCATCGCGCAGCTTGTACGGCACATATTGCACGAAGCACGTCATAATATGTTTCCCCGCCGGTGCCAGCGAATCGTCCGCGTTCGACGCCACCACGCAGTCCACCCACAATTCTTCCGGTATCTCGCCAAACTTAGCAATGTCATAACAGTGCTCCGCGAACTCCAGCGAAGGCACCAGCGTAAACAGCGACCTCTCCTGCGGCGAAGCATCTGCCCGCGTCCCCGTGAACCGCGGCTCTTCGCTCAACACCATATTCACCTTCGCGCAAGGCCCCGCCATTTTGATCCCGCGTACCGCCTCCACAAATTCCGCCGCCAACTCCCTCGTGTCCGCAAGCTGCAGAAAGGTTCGCTTCGGATCCGCATTCGACAGCACCACTTTGGCTCGAATCTCCGTTCCATCCTCCAGCGTCACGCCAAGCACTCTTCCCTCTCGCGAATCAATTCGCCCGACCGCCGCCTTCGTGCGAATCTCCACTCCCAACTTCTTCCCCGAAGCCGCCAGCGCCTGCGTGATTGCTCCCATTCCGCCCATCACGTGCCCGTAAAATCCCTGCATCTCATGCTCGCCGCCGCTCAGCAGGTGAAACAACAATCCGATCGCCGTCCCCGGCTGATACGGCCCGCCATGCTTCCCATACACATTGTTCGCCAGAAACAGGGTCTTCATCGTTTCCGTCTCGTAATTCTTGTCCAGAAACTCGCCCAGGCTCCCCGTAAGAAACGCAACCAGTTGCGCAACCTCAGCATTCGTAATCCCGCGAAATCTTTTCCCAACACGCAGCAGATCGCTCCAACCCTGAAACGACCGCGTATCAATCTCCGGCGGCGGCTCCATGAAAAACGGCTGCAGATACCTCGCCAACCTTTTCAGTTGGTCGTCCACCTTCACAAACCGTTCCGCATCCCGCACCGAAATCTTCCCAAACTCCGCCGCCGCCCGCTCGCGATTCGCCCACCATGGCACAACGCGGCCATCCGGAAACGCCACCTGCAGCCCTGGATCGCAGGGCACCATGCGCAGCCCAAACTCCGCCAGCCGCAACTCGCGAATCACTTCAGGACGCAACATGCTCGCGATATAAGAAGTCGTCGAAGCGCGGCAACCCGGCGCAATCTCTTCCGTAACGCAGCACCCGCCAACAATGTCGCGCCGCTCCAGCACCAGCATCCGCAATCCCGCTCGCGCAAGGTACGCGGCGGCCGTCAGTCCGTTGTGTCCCGCGCCCACAACAACGGCGTCGTAGCTCGATGCTGTTGAGTTCATCCGAAAATAGCTCTAGCTATGAAATGAGCTGCAAAGTGCAGTTGTTCTATCACAAAGGAGGGGCCAAAGGAAAAATCAGAACAGCCCCGGCGTGTCGAACGGCAGGCCAACATAATTCTCCGCGAGCGAAGTCGAAGCCGCGCGCGAACTCGTCACATAACCCAATTCCGCCAGATGGATCTGATGCGAAAAACCATCCTCATTCGGAAACCGGTGCAGCATCGAAGTCATCCACCACGAAAACCGCTGCCCGCGCCACACGCGCAGCAAACACCGCTCCGTGTAACGCTCCAACTCCTCGCGGTTCCCACTTTTGTAAAACTCCGCCAGCCCGCGTGTCATCACCCGAACGTCCGCCACGGCCAAATTCAAACCCTTCGCCCCCGTCGGCGGCACGATGTGCGCCGCATCGCCCAACAAAAACAATTTCCCGAACTGCATGGGCTCCGCCACAAAGCTCCTCATCGGCGTGATGCCCTTCTGAAAGATCGGCCCGTCCTTCAGCACAAATCCGTCGCGCGTCGCCATCCGCGCGCGCAACTCTTCCCAGATCCGCTCGTCAGGCCAGTTCTCAATCTCTTCATCCACCGCGCACTGCAGGTACAGCCGCGAAACTTCCGGCGACCGCATGCTCATTAGCGAAAACCCGCGCTCGTGATACGTATAAATCAACTCGTCCGACGCTGGCGCCACGCGCGCCAGAATCCCCAGCCACGCAAATGGATACTGCCGCTCATACAATTTAATTTTCCCTGCCGCCACCGCTGGGCGGCAAATCCCGTGAAATCCGTCGCACCCCGCCAGGAAATCACATGCGATCTCATGCTCGCTGCCGTCCTGCACATATTGAATCCTCGGCCGCGACTCGAAATCCGAGATGCGCATCGCCTCTGCCTCAAAAAAGATCGGCGCATCATAGCGTAGCCTCGCCGCAATCAGATCCTTCACCACTTCCTGTTGCGCGTAGACCGTAATCGACTTTCCCACCAGGCCCTGAAAATCGATGCGGTGTCCTTCTCCGCCAAATCGCAACTCCACTCCGTTATGCTGCAAGCCCTCGCGCTGCATCCGCGCGCCAACGCCGGATTCCCGCAACATATCCACGGTGCCCTGCTCGAGCACGCCCGCGCGTACACGGCTTTCCACGTACTCACGCGAATGGCTCTCGATCACCACGCTCTCGATTCCCTGCAAATGCAAAAGGTGCGCCAGCATCAGGCCGGCGGGCCCGGCGCCCACAATTCCAACTTGTGTTCGGATGATGGCCATGAAAAGTTGCGTTCCTACTCCGAAAACTTCTCGATCACTTCCTTCGGTATCGGATGGCCCTTCACCTTGGAAGGCTCGATAGCATCACGCACCGTCCACACGCGCTTTTCCATTCCTTCAACAGCCAACGCATCGCCGCGAAACAGCTTGTGCAACAGCGAAAAACTGCTGGTGCCCCACTTCGTCACGCACGATTCCACCGTGACAATGTCTCCATACGACGAAGGCACCCTGAACTCGCAACTCGCCTGCACCAGCGGAATGCCCGCAATCTTGAATCGCCGCAGCATCTCCGCCTTGGGATAGCCCAGCACGCGATGAAACAATGCGTTCGTGCATGCATCAAAGTATTCGAAGTACCGCGGGAAGAAAACGATGCCGAAGGGGTCGCAGTCCCCCCATTCGATCTGGATTTTGCGTCGGTTGGTCAGCATTTTCGAGGTTTAACCGGTGGCCAATCTGGCCACTGAGAGTCTACCTCACACCGCGCGCCCCGCGCATACCGTTTGGTTTTCTTCTGTGTGTTTACGGTAGACTGTGAACCAGGGAAAGAACTGCAGAAAATGACCAACGCTTATATTTGTGACGCTATTCGCACGCCCATCGGACGGTACGGTGGCGCGCTTTCCAGCGTACGCACAGACGATCTCGCCGCGCTTCCGATCAAACAGCTGGTCGAACGCAATCCCACTGTGGACTGGAGCACGCTCGACGACGTCGTCTACGGCTGCACGAATCAATCCGGCGAAGACAACCGCAACGTCGCGCGCATGGCCGTGCTTCTCGCCGGTCTGCCGAAAGAAGTTTCCGGCACCACAGTCAATCGCCTTTGCGGCTCCAGCATGGATGCGATTTCGGTCGCGGCCCGCGGCATCAAGAGTGGCGAAGTCGATTTGCTGATCGCCGGAGGCGCCGAAAGCATGTCCCGCGCCCCCTTCGTCGTCGGCAAATCCGACGCGGCGTTTGCCCGCAATCTGAAACTCGAGGACACCACGCTCGGCTGGCGCTTTGTGAATCCCGCACTGAAGGCCAAATACGGCACCGACTCCATGCCGGAAACCGGCGAAATAGTAGCCGAAGAATTTCACATTTCCCGCGCCGACCAGGATGCTTTCGCGTTCCGCAGCCAGCAGCGCGCCACCGCTGCAATCAAAGCCGGACGCCTGGCGGAAGAAATCTTCGCTGTGCCGATCCCTCAGAAAAAGGGCGATCCCCTGCTGGTCTCCGTGGACGAACATCCGCGCGCGGACACCACGCTCGAAGGCCTGGCCAAGCTGAAAGGCGTGGTAAAACCCGAAGGCACGGTTACCGCCGGCAACGCTTCCGGCATCAATGATGGCTCCTGCGCGCTGCTGCTCGCTTCCGAAGCAGCCGTGAAAAAGCACGGCCTGACGCCGAAAGCGCGCGTCATCGCCGCGGCCACCGCGGGAGTCGCTCCGCGCATCATGGGCATGGGTCCAGCCCCGGCCAGCAAAAAAGTTCTCGCGAAAACCGGCCTAACCATCGCGCAGATGGACGTGATCGAACTGAACGAAGCCTTCGCCTCGCAAGCATTGGCCGTGCTGCGCGAATTGAAAGTGCCCGACGACGCTCCGCACGTAAATCCGAACGGCGGCGCCATCGCCATCGGCCATCCGCTCGGCGCCAGCGGCGCGCGCCTTGTCACCACCGCGCTTTACCAGTTGCAACGCACCAAGGGTCGCTATGCGCTGTGCACCATGTGCATTGGCGTGGGCCAGGGAATTTCCGTTATCATCGAACGCGTTTAGCAAAGGAAAGCTGCCGCATGAAACCCCTGCTGGGTTATCGCAAGCCGGCTCCGGGAACGCAACCGAACCATCTTTATCCGCCGTATGTTTCTTCGATCAAGCGCGCCCCGAAGCAGCCGCTGATTTCCATTCCCGTCACCCTCTCCGAAATTACCGGCCCCACTTTTCTGAAAGAAATCGCTTCGCCAACGGCTTTCGATTTGACCCGCCAGCACAATGCCGAACCGCTCGGCGAACGCATCGCCGTCAGCGGCCGAGTAATAGACGAAGACGGCCGCCCGATTCGCAACACCCTCGTTGAAATCTGGCAGGCCAACGCCGCCGGACGCTACCTTCACAAGAACGATCAGCACAATGCCCCGCTCGATCCCAATTTCACCGGCGAAGGACACACGTTCACCGACGAAGACGGCCGCTACCGTTTTGTCACCGTGCGGCCGGGCGCGTACCCGTGGAAAAATCATTACAACGCCTGGCGTCCGCAACACATTCACTTTTCCCTTTTCGGCCCCACGTTTGCCACGCGACTGGTCACGCAAATGTATTTTCCCGGCGATCCGCTGCTTGAATTCGATCCCATCTTTCACAGCGTTCCCGATGAGGCAGCCCGCCGGCGCCTGATCTCTTCGTTCGACTGGTTGGGCACCGAGCCCGATCTCTCACTGGGCTTCCGGTTCGATATCGTGCTGCGCGGGCGCAATGCCACGCCCATGGAGCGTTGAGATGCCCGGCCCCTCAACACCTTCGCAAACCGTTGGGCCGTTCTTCAGCATCGGTCTTGACCGGCTGAATCGCGCAGATCTCGCCGATGGAAGCGCAGGCGAACGCGTCACTATTCATGGCCGCGTAATCGATGGCGACGGCCAGCCGGTCCCCGACGCGGTTCTGGAAATCTGGCAAGCCGACGCCGACGGCCGCTATCATCATCCGGAACATGAGGGCCCGCAAAACAATGCGAAATCCTCCTTCGGTTTCGGCCGCATTCCCACTGACGAGCACGGTCGGTTTTCGTTCACAACCATCAAGCCGGGTCCTGTGCATAGCCCGGATGGCAGGCCGCAAGCGCCACACCTGCAAATTTCGGTCTTTATGCGTGGTCTTCTGAAGCAGCTTGTGACGCGAATATATTTCCCAGACGAACCGCTGAACGCTTCCGACCGGGTATTGCAGATCGTCCCGGAATCGCGGCGCGAAACGCTGATCGCCCGGCAATCGGCGGCGAAAAAGAATACTCTGGAATGGAATGTGTGCTTGCAAGGTGAAAACGAAACGGTATTCTTTGACTGTTGACGCCTGGAGACGATCGCGGCAATGAGACTCTTCGACAAATTGTTTCGTTACGAAGCCATCGATCGGATCTTCTCCGACCAGGCGTTCATTCAAAGCCTGCTCGATTTCGAGGCGGGCCTTGCCCGCGCCGAAGCCAAAGCAGGAGTAATTCCGGCCGCGGACGCGCCGATCATCGCCGCCGCCTGCCGCGCGGAACAATTCAACATCGAGGAACTTGCCGCACAGGCCGCGGTTTCCGGAAACGTTGCGATTCCGCTGGTCAAAAAACTCACCGAACTGGTCGCAAAGCAGAACAAAGACGCGGCCCGGTTCGTTCACTTGGGCGCCACCAGTCAGGACTCGATGGATACAGCCGTGGTTCTGCAGCTTCGCCGCGCGCTCGACGTGGTGGATCAGGATCTCGCCCGCATGACGTCCACGCTCGCAAGCCTCGCCGACAAACATCGCGCCACGCCCATCGCCGCGCGCACCTGGATGCAGCAGGCGCTGCCAACCACGTTCGGTTTCATCGTTGCCGGATGGCTGGACGTCATTCTGCGGCATCGTTCGCGGCTTACAGAATTGCGCGCTCGCAATCTGACCCTGCAGTTCGGCGGAGCGGTTGGCACGCTTGCTGCGCTCTCGGGCCGCGGTCCCGCCGTTGCCAAGGCGTTGGCCGAGGAATTGCATTTGCCTCTACCACCGATTCCGTGGCACACGCACCGCGACCGCATTGTCGAGATTGCGGCCGCGCTCGGGCTCTGCACCGGAACGCTCGGCAAAATCGCGCGTGACATTTCGCTGCACGCCCAAACGGAAATTGCCGAACTCGCCGAACCTGCGGGCGAAGGCCGCGGCGGCTCTTCCACCATGCCGCAAAAGCGTAACCCCGTGACCTGTGCAACCGTACTTGCCGCGGCTCAACGCATCCCCGGACTTGTTTCGACCCTGCTTTTCTCCATGATTCAGGAGCAGGAGCGCGGCCTCGGCGGCTGGCAGGCGGAATGGGAAACACTTCCGGAACTCGTGTCGCTTTCCGCCGGCGCGTTGCACCATCTCGCAGAAATGCTCCCGGGCCTACATGTCGACGCAAAACGCATGTTGAACAATCTCGACGCCACGCGTGGATTGATTTTCGCGGAGGCCGTCACAATTGCTCTGGGCGAGCACATGGGAAAAATGCCCGCGCACATGCTGGTCGAGCTCGCCTGCAAAAAAACGCGCCTGGAATATCGCCACCTGAAAGATGTGATACGAGAAGAGCCAGTGCTGCAGGCCTGCCTGACGCCCGCGGACCTCGAAAGGCTTTTCGACGTCCGCAATTACCTGGGAAGCGCGGAAGAATTTGTACGGCGGGTACTGGCGGAAGTCAGCAGCGCGGCAACCGCCAACTGAGCAAAAGGAACATTGCCATGCCATTTCTCAAACTGAATGACGGACAACTTTTCTATCAGTGGGATGGGCCGGAGAGTGCGCCGGTGGTGGTGTTCTCGAACTCGCTCGGCACTACGCATCGCATGTGGGATCCGCAACTTGACGCCTTCACCCGCCATTTCCGCGTGCTGCGTTATGACGGCCGCGGCCACGGCCAATCGACCGCAACGCCCGGCCCCTACACCATCGAGCAACTCGCGGGTGACGTCGTGCGGCTTCTCGACGCATTGAAACTTGACCGCGTTTATTTCTGCGGTCTCTCCATGGGCGGCATGATCGGAATGCATCTTGGCGCGGCGCATGCCTCGCGATTGCACAAAATGGTTCTCTGCAATACCGCCGCGAAGATCGGCACTCCGGACGTGTGGAACGCGCGCATCACCGCCGTGCAGACGGGCGGAATGAAAGCCGTTGCCGGCGCGGTGATCGATCGCTGGCTAACAGCGGGCTTTGGCGCGGCCCATCCTGGCGACACCGCGCAGGTGCTCTCCATGCTCGAAGGCTGCAATCCGGCAGGCTACGCGGCAAGCTGCTCCGCCGTGCGAGACGCGGACTTCCGGCAAAAGCTCGCTGGCGTCCAGGTCGCCACGCAGGTCATCGCAGGAACTCACGATCACGCCACGCCCCCCGCTGACGGCCGCGCACTGAGCGAGTTGATCCACGGCGCAAAATACACGGAACTCTCCGCGGCGCATCTTTCCAACATCGAAGCCCGCGAAGATTTCAATCGCGAAGTGTTGGCCTTTCTGAAATCTCAAGGAGCACACGGATGACTGACCGCGAGCGGCACACCAAGGGAATGAAGGTCCGCAAACAGGTGCTGGGCAAAGCGCACGTGGAGCGAGCGCAGGCCAGGAAAAACAAATTCAACGCGCCGTTCCAGGATTTGATCACCCGCTATGCCTGGGGAGAGATCTGGACGCGTCCCGGCTTGCCGCGAAAAACGCGCAGCATGATCACGATCGCGATGATGGTGGCGCTGAACCGCACGGATGAGTTGAAGCTGCATCTCCGCGCCTCCGTCAACACGGGCGTGTCTCGGGAAGAAATTCAGGAAGTGTTGCTGCAAACGGCGATCTACTGCGGCGTTCCCGCGGCCAATCACGCGTTTCAGATTGCGGAAGAGGTTTTCGCGGAATCCTGAAACTGCCGCCGCGCTCAGGCGTGCACGGGGACTTCGGCAAGAATATCGCTGACCCAGCGTACCGCTTGCAAATACAGGTCTGGCAGAAAATTCAGGTGCCGCGCGTCTCCGCGTGGCTCGTTCACTTCTCTAGTTGGCGGCTTCCCATTCCGAGTCCGCCGGAGGCAGTTTGTCGGTGTCTCGCGCAAATGTAACGTACAGCGTTGGCAACATGTAGATACTGAGGACCAGCGCCGCCAGCAATCCACCCACAATCACGATGGCAAAGGGGCGCTGTGAATCCGAGCCGATGCCGCGCGACAACGCGGCGGGCAGCAGACCCAGCGTCGCCACCAGCATGGTCATCATGATCGGCCGCAGGCGCAGCACCGCGCCTTGCACGGCCGCATCCTCAATCGAGCTGCCCGCAGCGCGAAGATGGTTGATGTATTCCACCATGATGACGCCCGTCTGGACGGACACCCCGAAAAGCGCGAGAAAGCCGACACCCGACGACACGCTGAGGTGCTCGCCCGTCAGAAGCAGCGCCAGCAGGCCGCCGATGGGAGCTAGCGCCACGTTACCCAACACGAGCAGCGCCCACTTCGGTGAACCAAACATGCTGTAGAGAATCACATAGATGATCAACAGAGTAATGGGCAGCACAAACAGCAAACGCCGCTCGGAACGCTTCTGGCTCTCGTATTCCCCCGCCCAGTCGAGGCGATAGCCCTCCGGCAGTTTGACATGCTCGTGCACTCTGGCGATGGCCTCTTCCACTGTGCTTCCCAGGTCGCGGCCGCGCACGCTGTATTTGATGGCAACGTAGCGGGAGTTTGCTTCGCGATAAATTTCGGAGGCCCCGTCAAGAGTTTCGGCGCGCGTGAGCTGCGCCAGCGAAACTCGTTCGCCGCTGGGCGCGACGATGCGGATATTTTCGATCGCTTCTTTGGTATTTCGAAAAGGCGCCTGATAACGGACCGCCAGATCGAAGCGTCGCTCTCCCTCGAGTACCTGGGTCACTGCTTTCCCGCCGACGGCCGTTTCAATCGCATCCTGAACATCCGCCACGTTGATGCCGTACCTCGCCGCCTGCTTGCGATCCACCACAAGATTCAAATTCGGCTGGCCGAGCACGCGGAACAGGCCCAAATCCTCGATGCCCTTCACGGAGCGCATCACATTCACGATTTCTTCCGCTTTGGCCTCCAGGGTACGCAGGTCGGAGCCGTACATTTTTACAGCCAGCTCCCCCTTCACGCCGCTCACGGCTTCTTCCACATTGTCCGAGATCGGCTGAGAGAAATTCCAGAGCACGCCGGGAATTTTTTCCAATTCCTTGTCCATGGCGTCAATCAATGCTTCCTTGTCTTCGTGGAAAACAGGCCGCCATTCTTCCTTGGGCTTCAGATCGACGAAATACTCGGTGTTGAAAAAGCCTGTCGTATCCGTGCCGTCGTCGGGCCGCCCGACCTGCGAAACGACTTGCTTCACTTCCGGAAACGAAGCAAGCAGCACGCGCGCCTGATTCATTATGCGCGTGCCCTCGGTAGGCCCGGTGCTGGGTGCAAGAGTGCCGCGCGCCCAGATGGCGCCTTCATCCAGATGCGGCAGGAATTCGGAACCGATCACGCCACTGTAAAGCACCGCAATCGCGAGGAGCGGAACACAGGCTCCGGCCGACAACGTGATCGGCTTATGCTCAATGGCCCAGCGCAGCGAGTGGCGGTAGCGCTCGCGCAGAAATTCCATCACCGGGTTGTGCCACTCCTTCACGCCTTTACGGAAGAGCACTTCCGCAAGCACGGGCGCGATGGTCATGGAAAAGATCAGGGCGCCGAGCAGCGCGAAGGCCACAGTCCACGCCATGGGCCGGAAAAGTTTCCCTTCCACGCTCTGCAGCGTGTAAATCGGCATGTAAGCGGTGATGATGATGGCAATCGCATAAAAGACAGGACGCTGAATCTCATGCGCGGCATCGCGAATTCGTTCGAGCGGCGTTTTTTCGGCCGCGCTGATCAATCCGAAATGCCGCACGATGTTTTCAATGACGACGACGGCGCCGTCCACCACCATACCGAAGTCCAGCGCCCCGAGCGAGAGCAGGTTGGCAGGGATTTTATTCAGGTCCAGGCAGATCGAGGCGAAGAGCAGCGAGAACGGAATCGTCATGGCGACGATCAACGCTCCCCGCACGTTGCCGAGAAAGAAAAACAGGATAATCGAAACGAGCAGCACGCCTTCCGAAAGATTGTGCAACACGGTGTGCGTCGTGTAATGGACCAGGTCGCTGCGGTCGAGGAACGGAACGATCTGCACTCCCTTCGGCAGGATTCGTTCGTTCAACTCCTTCACTTTGGCGTGAATCCCGTCCAGAGTGCTGTCAGACTCCGCGCCTTTCTGCAGCAGCACGATTCCTTCAACCACATCATCGTTGTCGATTACCGCGCCGTCCTCGCGCCGGACGGCTTTGCCAATCTGCCCGAGGCGAATTTTGGGCCCTTGCGTGACCGTGGCAATATCTTTCACACGAAGCGGCGTGCCGGTTTGTGTTTTCAGAACGGTCTGTTCGATATCCTCAACGCTTGTGACCAGTCCCACCGCGCGAACATTGATCTGCTGCAAGCCAGATTCGATGAAGCTCCCGCCGGCATTCACATTATTGTTGGCGAGCTGCTGCTCTACCTGGCCAATCGTCAAACCGAAGGCGACCAGCCGGGCCGGGTCCACGCGCACCTGATATTCGCGTGTGGTACCGCCGAAACTCACCACATCCACCACGTTCGGCACGGACTTGAACTCTTTTTCAAGCGTCCAATCCTCCAGCGCCTTCAACTCCATCAGGTCGTACTTCGGATTGGTGCTCTTCAGGGAATACCAGTAAATCTGGCCGACCGGGCTGTAGTCGGTGCCCATCTGGGGCTGCAAATTATTTGGCAGAGTCACCTGGGAGAGCCGCTCGAGCACCTTCTGGCGGTTCCAATCATTGCTGGAACTGTCGTCGAAAATAAGCATCACGCTGGAAAGCCCAAAAAGCGAAACGGAACGGAGATGCGCCAGGTGCGGAAGGCCGTTCATCTGGATTTCAATGGGGATGGTGACTTGCTGCTCGACTTCCTCGGCGGCGCGCCCGGGCCATTGCGTGATGATCTGGACATAATTGTTGGCGACGTCGGGGTATGCCTCCACGGGAAGATTGTGGAAGGAGACAGCTCCCCAAATGAGCAGGAGCACGGCGATCGCCAGTACGATGAAGCGATTATCCAGCGCAAAGTCAACGATGGCGCGAATCATCGGATGGTCCTGGGTGTCGCGTGGAAATTCATCGGGCCCCTATTGTTCCGCGGCATTCTGCATCACCAGCGCATTGGAAACGACCGGCTGCCCCGGCTCGATACCGGAAACCACCAATTGCATTTTGTCGGGCAAGGTAGCGCCGGCTTTCACTTCGACGCGCCGGAATTTTTTGTCGCCGGCGGGGACATAGACCCAATCGCGGTCGTGCAGATGCAGAATCGCAGAGGCGGGCACGACTGCAAGGCGTTCTTTTTTCTGGCCGTGGAAGGTTGCGTTCACAAACATGCCCACGCGCATCAAGGTTGCGGGGTTGGCAACTTCCACGCGGACTTTGGCGGTGCGCATGTTGGGATCGAGAATCGGGCCGATGTTGCTGATTTTTCCGTTTAAGACTTTGTCTGGATACGCGACCAGTCGGATCTCGGCGGTTTCTCCGAGGTGCACATTGGCGAGATCATTTTCGTAGACGTCGCAAAGAATCCAGACGTGCGAGAGATCAGAGATAGTGAACGGATTTGCGCCCGCGAGGCCCTGCACGCCCGAGGCGCTGGTCACCTGCTGATCGGTGATCACGCCGGAGACGGGAGCCTTGATCTCCACGATGCCAGAGGGATGGTCTTTGTCCACGCCTAAAACGTGCAAATGCTCCTGCGCGGTTTCGACGTCTACTTTGGCTTTGGACTCCGCATCTTCGGCGACCTGAAAATCGTTGAGGGATATAGCGCCCTTGTCGTAGAGAATCTGCGCGCGATCGAACTGCTTGCGGACCAGAACTTCATCGGCGGTGGCCTTGCGATAGTCGGCAAACGCAGAGGCAATGTCGGGGCTTTGCACACGCAGCAACACCTGCCCTTTTTGCACGGCGTCGCCGAGGCGCGCGCGAATTTCCACCACGCGGCCGCTGGCGAGCGAGATCACGGGCACGGTGCGGCTGACGTCCGGGCTGACCACGCCGGTGACGGTGAGCGACGGGGCTTGCAGAGATTCGGTGGCCTTCACAACGGGAAATTGTTCCGGATGGTCTACCTGCAAGAGGCTGACGTCGGTTTCCTGTTCCACTTTTGCTTGTGGTGGAGCGCCACCGCCGGTCGCCGCCTTCCCCCCGCAGCCCGTCAATATCACCGCGAAGGCGGAGAGGAACGCGAATAGATACCCAGGTCTGCGGCTCATTGGAGAACCTCGCGTCCGACGGCCAGATTCAACTGGGCCGCCGCCGTCAGATAAGAACCGATCAAGTTCAGGTAGCTGAGTTCAACGGTGCGGTATTCACTCTGCGCATTCAGAAAATCGACCAGCGACGCGCCGCCATGCTGATAGGAAAAGGCGATGGTGTCGCGCACGCGCACCGCTTGTTGCAGATATTTCGTTTTGTACGGCTGAAGAAGGATCACATTGCTATTCACGACG
>Ga0210405_10001598_pt1 | contig 25288 bp, 25 predicted proteins | sample IncBWH11MmetaG_FD_155492 | JGI IMG/M metagenome (GOLD analysis project Ga0210405, IMG submission 155492) | Forest soil microbial communities from Barre Woods Harvard Forest LTER site, Petersham, Massachusetts, United States - Inc-BW-H-11-M | ecosystem: Environmental > Terrestrial > Soil >... | reverse complement strand
CACTCTACGCATTGGCAGCGAGGCTGATCTGGAAATTTCGGTCGGCCTGCGCTCGAAGATAAAAGCGCACGTGCTGTTGCGACGGGCGCGGGTGAATGAAGTTGGATTCGAGATCGTAAATACCGACCTGGAAAGCCGCTACCGCCTGCGGCGGTTGCTGGTGGAAGCGACAAGTAACGTCCCGCAAAACAAGGACGGGCAGTGGAGCGGGGAGCGGAAAATTTAGCTGCGAAAGCGGAGCTTCGCTCCGCGGACAGCCACAAAAACGCCAGTACAAAATTTAAAGCCTCTGTTCGCTGACGCGAATAGAGGCTTTTGCTTTCGAAAAAGCTGACCTGAGTTTTACTTTACCTTGGCGAAAATAATAACCAGGGTATAAAGCGCCAGCGACTCGATCAGAGCCAGGCCAAGAATCAGCGCCAGCTGAATGCCGGGACGGGCGGCTGGATTGCGCGCCAGACTCTCGGCAGCGGATGCGGTCGCTTTGCCTTGTGCCAACGCACAAATGCCCGAGGCAAAGGCCATCGAGAATCCTGCAGCGATGGCAACCCAGTTGGTTCCCCCCGCGGCTTCGCCCTGCGCGAAGACCGGGACGGCGAACGATAGTACCGACAGGACCATAAACAATTTGCTTAGCTTACTCATTGTGTTTCTCCTCGTAATGAAATACCGCCAGTGGGTGGTTGACGCCATACCGTGCAGGCGCCCTCACGCTTGCGGCTTGAAAATCAGTTCTTAGTTCCCTTCTCAAAAAAACATACCGCTAACCAAAACTCTAGTGCTCTTCCGAAACTGCGCCCTGCAGGTAAACAGTCGTCAACAGAATGAAGATGTAAGTCTGCAGCAGCGAAACGCCAATGTGCAGCCCCAGAAAAATAATCGGAACGCCGAGGGGCACAAGCGAAAAGAAAACCAGCGTGACCATATCTCCGGCAAACATGTTGGCGAACAGACGGATGGTCAGCGAAAGCACTCGAGCCAGATGACTGATGAGTTCGATGGGAACCATTAATGGGGCCAATGCGGGCATCGGCCCGGCAAAATGTTTCAAGTAGGCGATTCCGGCGTGCTTGAATCCTTGAGTCTGGTAATAGAAGAAGGCGCAAAGCGCGCAACCCAAAGGAACGATGGGCACAGCAGTAGGCGACTCGAAACCTGGAATCACGCCGATAAGATTGCAGAACAAGATGAAGAAACAGAGCGCCGCCAGGAATGGCGTGTAGCCTTCGCTGTGATGGCCGATGATCTCTTCGCTCTGATTTTGAATCATCCCTTCAACCGCCTCAAAACAATGTTGCAGAGCGCCGGGGCGGTCGACCGAAAGGCGGGAGCGCACGAGAAGAAACAGGATCAGCAGAAAGGTAAAGACCAGAAGCTCCATGGCGAAGGAGTTCGGGATCGGTGCAGCGGCATACTTGACTTTTATGTGCAACGCCCGCAGCATCGCCGTGACCGGAGCAGCGAAGAGATTGTTCAAAATTTGCGTAAACCAAAGTTGTTCAGGCATAGGAGAGCTTTTCGGTTCTAATCTACATTCACGGCAGTGCCAGTTCGCGATTACACCTCACGAACAAGAGCTGCGTAAAGCTCGTAAAACGCCTCGCACGCAATCGCGGCGACAGGCAAAAATAAGCCCGCAAGAAGCCCATTCAGGCTCGCGGGTGAAACAGTCAATATAGCATAGGCACCGAGGGCCATCAAAACATAGCGCAGTAGGAAACGGAATACGACTCCCTGCCCGGATTGCGAGTCTGCAGTTCCGGTCGCACGATCCGCAAAAGCAACGATCACGCGCTTCAGCCAGTAGAAGTTCACGTAAGCGATCACACAGCCGAAAACGAAACCTGCGGCAGGCTGCGCGCCAAACTTCCACAAAGCTAGTGCGGCCAACAAGGGCGCGAGCACCACCATGAAGCGGCGGATGCGGCGAAGAGCCCCGGAGAAGAAGGCCTCGGAAGCGGCCTGGGCCAGGCCGGGTTCGGTTTGTGGTTGGTCATGCATCGAAGTTAGGCAGCAACAGTGCACCTGCGGATGTATTCACTTCGTGTCGCGCATAACAGTGCGGATCAATTCGATAAAACCGGCGGCAATGCCAAGAAGAATGCCTGCCAAATAAAGCCATGTGGTATGCAACCAGCGGTCAAGTCCCGCGCCGATGAGCCATCCTACGACGAGGGCTGCCGGGAGCACGAAAGCCAATTGGCTGTAGCGAGCAGCCTGCACCCAGAAATTTTCTTTCCGGGCGGAGTCACGACTCTTCGGATCTGGATCGGCGGCGGACATCGGGCATCAGGCCAACAAAGCGGATTCTACGCTAGCCGAGCATTGTTGATTGCTAATTATTGCTCGCTAATTGTTGCTTGAAGATTCGATTCGATTCGATTCTAGTGAACCAGCTTTGCAATCGCGGGATTCTGCGCGATGCCGAGCGACCAGTTGACCACCTGGATGAAGCGGTCGGGCATGATGCCGATCACGAGCGTAGCGAACGCGGTTACGCCGAGGGCGAGGCGCATGGTCCAACTTACGGGCAGGAGTCCTCGTTCTTCGGGCTGGCCCATGAACATGGCGTTCGCCATCTTCAGATAATAGTAAAGGCCGAAGACGGAATAGAGCACGCCGAGAGACGCGAGCGCATAATGTCCAGTCTCGATGAGGCTGAGGAAGATGAAATATTTCCCCCAGAAGCCGGCGAGCGGCGGAATCCCCGCGAGCGAAAGCAGAAAGATCAGCATGAGGATGGCTTCGACGGGAGCTCGAGAATAAAGGCCGTTGAGATCGTCGAGTTCGTCGCCGATCACTTTGCGATGGCGCAGCGACGTGATCACGCCGAAGGCACCGAGATTCATGAAGGTGTAGACCAGAAGATAAATCAGGATGCCCTTGATGCCGTCCGCGCTGAGTGCGCCCACTGTGCCTGCGATGAGGCCGAGCAGCATGTAACCGACGTGGGCGATGGAAGAATACGCAAGCAGGCGCTTGGTGTTGGTCTGGGTTAGGGCTGCGAAATTTGCGCCGGTCATGGTGGCGATGGAGACGAAAACCAGCAGCGGAACCCAGGTGGAGCGCATCGGCATTAGTCCCCAGAGGAGGATGCGCAGGAGCATCGCCCAGCCGGCGGCCTTGACCGCTACGGACATAAACCCGGTAACGCATGTGGGTGCGCCTTCGTAGGCATCCGGCGCCCATTGATGAAAAGGGATCGCGGCGACTTTGAACAACAATCCGGTGATCGTCGTGAGCAACGCCACGATAGCGACCGGATTATGCGGGTCGCGGGAAAGCAGCCGCATGAGCCCACCCTCGATCTCACGAAGGTTTGTCGATCCAGTGAGACCGTAGAAAAGCGATAGGCCATAAGCAAAAATGCCCGAGGAAAATGCGCCGAGCAACAAATACTTCAGGGCAGCTTCGTTGGAGCGGCGGTCGCGGCGCAGGAATCCGACCAGGACGTATGTCGAAATTGCCATCAATTCCAGTCCGATAAAAATAAGAACGACATCGTACCCTGAAGCCATGCACATCATGCCGACGACCGAAAGCAGCATCAGAGCGTAATACTCGCCGTGGTTCTCATGCTCGGTCTGCATGTAACGCATCGACATGAGGATGGAGACGCCGGTAGCCGCGAGAAACAGGTAGAAGAAATAAATCGCAAAGCGGTCGACGAACATTGTGCCCATGAAGCCGGGCCAGCCACTCCCCGGGGGCATGCGAATCGCGGTCATCCAGATCTCGATTTTCGTCACGCCCGCTGCGGCGAAGACAACGCCGATCAGAGCCGTGACGGCATTGATCCACTTGCTCTCGGGTGGAATCATCAAGTCGATGAGCAGGATCCCGAGCGCAAACAACGTAAGCAGGGTGATGGGAAGAGCGCACAAATAGTCATTCAAGTTGAATTGAGAAAGCGCGCCCACTAGTTCTTCCCCTCTCGAACCTTGATCACGTGTGGATACTGCGCGGTAACGCCACAATCATTAACGGGCGAACATGAATTTGCAGGTTCAAGCGCAGCATTCACCGCAGCTCCTGCCTGCGGATTGTGCACGTTCTGCACGATCTGATTCACTGGCTGCTCAAGAATCTGGAAAAACGGCTTGGGATAAAGGCCGATCCAGAAAGCCATGATCAGGAGCGGCACAAACGTCAGCACTTCGCGCGGCGTCAGGTCATGCAGCTTTTCATTCTTCGGATTCGTCACCGTGCCGAAGAAAACGCGCTGATAGAGCCAGAGCAGATACGCAGCGGCCAGAACGACGCCAGGCACAGCCCATGCGGCCCATCTCCAACTCACCATGAAGGTGCCGAGCATGATGTAGTACTCGCCAACGAAACCGTTGAGCAGCGGCAGTCCCATCGAAGAGAGGAACATGATCAGGGTGATGGTGGCGTAGACCGGCATCACGTTGGAGATGCCACCGTACTCGGCGATCTCGCGGGTGTGGCGGCGTTCGTAGAGAATGCCAACGATCAAGAAAAGCGCGCCGGTGGAGATGCCGTGATTGATCTGCTGCAACACCGATCCGCTTAGGCCCAGCGGCGTGAGGGCGAAGATTCCCAGCGTACAAAAGCCAAGATGGCTGACTGAGGAATACGCCACCAGCTTCTTCATGTCCTTCTGCATGAGCGAAACGAGCGCGCCATAGAGGATGCCGATGATGGAGAGTGCGATCATCCAGCCGCGGACTCTGCCGTGCGTCAGCACGTCCGGAAAAAATGGCAGCGAGAAGCGGATGAAGCCATACGTCCCCATCTTCAACAGAACGCCCGCCAGAATGACGGAACCAGCGGTTGGCGCTTCCACGTGAGCGTCGGGCAGCCAGGTGTGGAACGGAAACATCGGGACTTTGATGGCGAAGGCGAAGAAGAAAGCAAAGAACAACAGAGTGGCGATGGCGGGACCGTTCGTCTCGTAGTAAATCTTCGGCGCGGTTTCGTAGAGAGCGGTGAGGCTGAAGGTATAAACGCCGGTCACTATATGGTGATGGAAATAGAGGAACAGAATGCCGAGCAACATCAGCACCGAGCCGGCGAGGGTATAGAGAAAGAATTTGATAGCGGCATAGAGCTTGCGCGGGCCACCCCAGATGCCGATCAGCAAATACATCGGCACAAGCATCGCTTCCCAGAAGACGAAGAAAAGGAAGAAGTCGAGCGCCATGAAGACGCCGAGCATGCCGGTCTGAAGAATCAGAAACCAGACGTAGTATTCCTTTACGCGATTTTCGATGGCGGTCCAGGAAGAGAGAATCGAGATCCAGCCCAGCAGCGTGGTGAGCATGATGAGCAGAAAGGAAATGCCGTCGATGCCAATCACGTAGCCCGCGCCAATGGAGGGAATCCAATTGTTGGGCGTGCCTTCGATGAACTTGAAGCCAGGCATGAGCCGCTGCGCCCAGAACATGGGAACGAGCGGCAGCGAGATTAGAAAACCGCCGAGCGCGAAAAAATTCGCGATCCAGCGGATCGCGTCTTTGTTCTCCTTGGGCACAAACAGGAGAACGAGCGCGCCTATAAGCGGCGTGAAAAGGATGATCGAGAGAATGTGGTTTTGCATGAAGGTCAGCTTCTAGCTTTTGAGCTACTAGCTTCTAGCTACTAGCTTCTAGCGAAAAGCCTTGGCTAGGAGCTAGTGGCTAGAAGCTGCATTTCAGTGATACATGTAATAGAACACGAACCCTACCAATCCAGCGGTCATCACCAGCGCATACCATTGCACCAAACCCCATTCGAACATGCGCGCGGGATATGACAAGACGCGCGCCAGAATCGCAGGGCCGTTTACGCCGATGCCATCGATGATCCACTTATCCCACCAACTGGAAATGTTTGCAGTAAGGCGCGTCATCCATCCGGCGGCGTTGACTGCGCCATCGACGATGTTGGTGTCAAACCATGCGGAGCCTTCGCCGAGTCCCAGGACGCCGAGGCAGATGCTTCCTAGTTTTCGCCGCCCAGTGAAAACATAGTCGTAGGCCTCATCCACGTAATATTTGTGAAGCAGCGTGTTGTAGACGGGCGGAGCAGTCGCAATGGGCTCGGTGTAACCCTTGTCGGCATGGTGATAGCTTCGCCAAGCCATGCCCCAACCAACGCCGGCGGCGGCGAGAGATAGTCCCATCAACAACCATTCCGTGCCGGTGTTGTGCTCTTCTTCTTTCTCGCCTGCAGCCAGTTGACCGGCTCTGCCCTGCTCCTGCAAAACGTTGGCTTCGCTGGCGAAGACAGGTTCAAGAAACTTTGTGAAGCGATCGGAGCCACCGAGGCTATGCGGCCAGCCCAGCCATCCGGCCATGACGGCGCAGAGAGCAAGCACGACCAGAGGTGCGGTCATCGACACCGGAGATTCGTGAATGTGGTGCTCGGCCTCGTGGCTCATACGCGGATGGCCATGAAACGTCAGATACATCAGACGGAACATATAAAACGCGGTCATTAAGGCCGTGGCGTAACCGATATACCAGAGGAAGCGATATGCGCCACCCTCGCGCGACCAGGTTTCCCACAGAATGGCGTCTTTGGAAAAAAATCCGGCGAAAGGAAAGATGCCCGCGATCGCCAAGGTGGCGATAAACATGGTTCGATGCGTGATGGGGATGCGATGGCCCAAGTCGCCCATATTGCGCATATCCTGCTCGCCGCTCATGGAGTGGATGACAGAGCCGGCGCCAAGGAAGAGCAGCGCCTTGAAAAATGCGTGAGTGAAGACGTGGAAGACTCCGGCGGCGAATGCACCGACGCCGAGCGCGAGGAACATATAGCCGAGTTGCGAAACAGTCGAGTAAGCCAGCACGCGCTTGATGTCGTTTTGAACCAGGCCGATGGAAGCGGCAAAGATCGCGGTGAGCGCACCGACGATGGCAACAGTCTTCATCGACGTCGGCGCAAGCACGAAGAGCGCATTCGAACGTGCGACCATGTAGACGCCAGCGGTGACCATGGTTGCGGCATGGATGAGCGCGGAAACTGGCGTGGGACCTTCCATGGCGTCGGGCAGCCAGACGTAGAGTGGGAGTTGGGCGGACTTTCCGCAGGCTCCGACGAAAAGCAGAAGAGTGGCCGCGGTGATGATAGGATCGCCGATTGCGAAGCGTCCGCTATGTGCGATGTGCGTGACTTCCGTGAAACGGAGCGAACCGAAATACCAGGCGATGAAAAACATCCCGAGAATAAATCCCGCGTCGCCAATTCGGTTGACGATAAAAGCTTTCGCAGCGGCGTCGCTCGCCGATTTGCGATGGAAGTAAAATCCGATCAACAAATACGAACACAAACCCACTCCCTCCCAGCCAACAAACAACAGCACATAATTGTTCGCCAGGATTAGCGTGAGCATGGAGAACATGAAGAGGTTGAGGTATCCGAAGAAGCGGTAATACCCGCCCTCATGCGCCATGTATCCGGTGGAATAGATATGGATCAGCATTCCAACGCCGGTGACGAACAGCAACCAGATGCTGGAAAGTGGATCGAGAAGGAACCCGGCGTCAGCCTGGAACGCGGCTGGAGAGCCATCGTGGGTCGTGTAGTTCATGTGCCCGGTGTCGCTACCGAGCCACGTGTAGAGGATGGTCTGATAGGGCTGATGGAAGTGCTCGGGCTGCGACGACCATGCTGAATATTCCCGGACCGCGCCGCACGCCATAAGAAATGCAAGCACGATGGTTCCGACACAAACCGCGCTGACCGTAGCCTTCTGCAGCTTGCGACCAAAGAAGAACATGATCGCCGCACCGCAGGCGGGGAGCAACGGGATCAGCCAGATGTGGGTTAGGAAGAACATGTCGTTGGTCGTTCGTCGTTGGTCGTTGGCTGGAGGCGCGTCATCGTCCCTGACAGAGACTCACGCATTTTCTCGCGGCCTGTAGAGTACATGGGTCCTTCGCTTCGCTCAGGATGACAAGATTTATTCGTGCTAAATGGTCGCTGTTAAATACCGATGTTAAATATTCGTCACTAGGTACTTGGCACTGGGTCCGGCTTTCACCACTTCAGCAAGTGCACCTCGTCTATATTCACCGTCTCCTTATTTCGGAAGAAAGCGATCAGGATACCGAGACCAACCGCGGCTTCGGCAGCGGCGTCGGTGATTACAAAGATGGCGAAGACCTGGCCGTGCAGGGCCAACGAGCCCCCGCCCAAAGGGACTGGCATTCCTTGCCAATAATGTGAGAACGCGACCAGGTTCAAGTTCACCGCGTTCAAGATCAGTTCGATCGACATCAGCACGACGACTACGTTGCGGCGGGTCAGCACGCCGATGACACCGAGCAGAAACAGGGCCGCGCCGAGGACCAGATAATGCAGCGTCGTGATGTGCAGCATGGAGTCCATAACATGTAAGAAAAGATGTAACCAGATACGTCTTACCGATCAGATCCTCTTCTTGGCCATCACCACCGCTCCGATGATCGCCACCAACAGCAGCAGCGAGGCAATCTCGAAGGCAAACATATATTGTCCATACAGCAAGGTCGCTACATTCTGCGTGTTGCTGTTATCTGCCACTCCCGGCATCACATGCTCCGGGAAAATATTATTTCCCTTTATGTAAACCGCGACGAATAATCCGCCTAACGCAATGGCCGCAACACTTCCTACCAACCACTGGCTGTTAAAAGTCTTCTCTTTTGCGGCGCGGTCGATGTTGACCAGCATGATCACGAACAGGAATAGCACCATGATGCCACCGGCGTAAAGAATGATCTGTACTCCAGCCACGAAGGGCGCGTAGAGCATCAGATAAATGGCCGCCTGCGCCAGCAACACGGTAATCAGCGCCAGCGCCGAGTGCACCGGGTTCTTGCGCGTGATCACCAGGATGCCGCCGACGAGCATCATCCCTGAGAGCATGTAGAAAAAAAATGGTGTGGCTACGGGTGCCATATCAATCTTCCAGCCTAAGCAGGCGCAACATCACGTGCCAAAGCGGCGTAATAACCTGGCTCAATAGTTCGTGCCGCATCGGCCACGTGGCGGTAAGAATAAGAACGCCCAGCCCCATGGGCAGCAGGACCTTCCATCCCATCTGCATGAGCTGGTCAAAGCGATATCGCGGGAACGTGCCACGATACCAGATATAGAGATACATGAATGCGGCAACTTTCGCCGAGAACCAGAAAATATCCTGCACGCGAATTCTCACTGCAGGAACGAGCATTACAAGGCCAATCAAACCGAGCACTACGCCGAATCCGGCCAGGCCGATGGTTTGAATCCGAAAGAAAGGATGTTTCGGCATGCGGGCCGCGTTGAAGAAACACATCGCGGCGAGAAAAAGAAAAGTGGCGCCGGGAAAAAGCGAAAAGATCAGGTCCCAGGTCGAGCCGCTCAGGAGATTGGGAAATGGGCGCACCCATCCGCCAAGCCACAGTGTGACCGCGATCGACGAAACCGCGATCATGGCGGAATATTCCGCGAGAAAGAATAATGACCAACGAAAGCCGCTGTACTCGGTGTGGAAGCCCGCCGTCAATTCTGATTCGGCCTCCGCCAGATCGAAAGGCGCTCGGTTGGTCTCGGCAACCATGGCAACGGCGAAGATGAAAAAAGCGATCAAACCGAGTGGGAAAAACTTGAAGATGAACCAGACGCCCTGCTCCTGCTGTGCTTGCACGATGCCAATCATGCTGAGCGTTCCGGTTCCGCTGGCGTTGAGGCTGGTCATTATGATGGCTGAAACCACGGCCAATCCCATTGCAACTTCGTAGGAAACCATCTGCGCACTCGAGCGCAGCGCGCCGATCAGCGGATAGTGCGAGTTCGAGGCCCAACCCGCCATCACGATGCCAAGCACGCTTAAGGAAGAGACCCCGAGCATGAAGAGGATTCCGATGTTCATGTCGGTGACCGCGTGGGTGGGGCCAAACGGAACCACGATAAAAACTGTAAACGCCGCCAGCACCACCATGAAGGGCGCCATCCAGAATATCGCGACGTCGGCCTCGGCCGGAATGATGTCCTCTTTGAGCAGCAATTTGATCGCGTCGGCGATGGGTTGCAACAAGCCGTGTGGGCCGACCCGCATCGGGCCGAGACGCACCTGCATGTGAGCGAGAATCTTGCGCTCCAGCCAATTCATCGCAATCACAGCGATGGAAAGTCCGACGAAGACCGCCAGGATGTATACCAGCACCCAAAACATATTTCCCGCGGCGCCTGGCGTCTGGTCGCTGCTTAGGTAGGACTGAATATATTGGACGATCTGGCCCATTAAGTCGTGGCCCATCAGCGATCCACCTCGCCGAGAACAATGTCGAGCGTACCGATCACTGCGATGACGTCGGCAACGAGTTGGCCGCGACACATCAGGTCGAGGGCCTGCAGATTTACGAACGAAGGTGGGCGCACACGCACACGGTAAGGCTGGGTGGATCCGTCGCTGACGATAAAGTATCCCAGCTCGCCTTTGGGCGCCTCAATGGAGTGATAGATCTCGCCCGCGGGCGGCTTCATCACCTTGGGAACTTTTGCCATGACAGGACCCTCAGGAAGTCCTTCGACGGCCTGCTCGATGATGCGGACGGATTGCCGCATTTCGGCCATGCGAACCAGGTATCGATCGTAGGTGTCGCCGTTCTGGCACGTGGGAATATCAAAGTCGAAGTTCTTGTAATTGGCGTAAGGCTGGGCCTTGCGCAGATCCCATTTCACGCCGCTGGCGCGAAGAACCGGGCCGGTAACGCCGAGCGCAATACAATCCTTGGCAGAGATGATTCCGACGTTTTTGGTGCGCTCAACCCAGATGCGGTTCGTGGTGAGCAGTTCCTCATATTCGTCGATCTTGGGGCGGAAGAAACTGAGGAAATTCTTCACCTCGCGCTCGAAACCGTTATAGGTTTCGTACTGCAGGCCGCCGATGCGGAAGGCGTGAGTGGTGAGGCGAGCGCCGCAATATTTTTCGTAGATCTTTAGAATCTCTTCGCGGTCGCGGAAGGTGTAAAACAGCGGCGTGATCGCGCCAATATCCAGAGCGTGCGTGCCCAACCAGAGCTGGTGGCTGGCGAGCCGGTTGAGTTCGGTGAGGATGACGCGAACGTACTGCGCGCGCGGCGGAGCTTCGACATGAAGAAGTTTCTCTACGGTCTCGCAGTATCCCAAACCATTGGAGACCGCGGCAACGTAATCCATGCGGTCGACGTAGGGATTGAACATCGTATAGGTACGGTGTTCGCCGATCTTTTCTACGCCGCGGTGCAGATATCCAATCACGCACTCCAAGCCAAGAACTTTTTCACCATCGAGGCGAAGAATGACGCGCAACACGCCGTGGGTCGCGGGATGCTGCGGCCCCATGTTGATGACGAGTTCGTTCGCATCGAGAAACGGCTTCTCGGGAGTTTCGAGATCGAGATGCGAGAGTGTGTTCGAATCGGTCATCTAAATTTAACGGCTCGCGATCAACCGCAAGCTGACTGCTGTTTCACTGTCCGCTTTCGATTCCGAGATTGATCTGCACCCATTCATTGTCTTGCTGCAAGATGCCGTAGTCTTTGCGGAGGGGGTACCCCTTCCATCCCTCGGGCAGCAGAATGCGCTTCATGTCGGGATGCCCGTCAAACCTGATGCCAAACATATCGAAGACCTCGCGCTCCAGCCAGTTCGCAGCCACCCAGATAGGCACGGAACTGGGGATGCTTTCGCCGTCAAGGATTTGCGTCTTAACTCGGATGCGCTCATTACGCGAATACGAGTACAGGACCCAGACGACATCGAACTGCTTTTCGCGCTTGGGATAATGCACGGCAGTGATGTCGACGCAGTAATCGAATTGCTCCTCGTTGCGTAGGATCTGGAGGATCTCGGGAATCATCGAGCGATCGACCACCATGTAGTTCTGACCGGCATAAGTCAGCGGCTCGATGCCAGAACCGTATGTGCCCTTGAACTTCGCGATCATCGGCGAATCCCACGCAATTGGCGTGGGGACAGCTGCCTTTGGCGGTGCCGCGGCGGGCTTCGGCGGAGCCGGCGTCGGCGGTGGCGAAGCGGGCTTTTCAGCGGAGACAGGCTTTTCGGCCGATGCGCTTGGGTGTGATTGAACAGATCCCGAGGTCGTGGCTTTCACGCCTCCCGGGACGGATGGCTTATCTGCCGTCGGTTTCGGCTCACCTTCCGGCGGCTGTGAAGAGGGCGACTTGGCTTCTTCAAACATTGCTGCGAACGCACGAACCTCAGGCGCGAAGGCTTCAGGAGAGAACGTTAACTTTTATCAGCTTGAGGATACGGTGTCAACGCTTTGCGCGGAAAAATAGAGTTCTGGCTGTGTGCCGAAACGGCCCAGGATAGGAACTATCCGCGGGCTTGCGCTTGATAGGACTCGATCAGATCGCGGATGCGTTGGGCATCGGCCTTGCGGTGGCCATGACTGGTGATGGGATCGGTGCCGCCGGTCGACTCGATACGAATTTCTGACCACAGCACGCCGGTCGAGATATGCACCGAGGCAATCTTCGAAATGGCAATGCTCTCGTCGTTGCTGCCGAACCAGCGCGACTTCACGCGACTTACGCGGAGCGGGCTCACCACAAGTCGAGTGGGAAAAAGAAAGTTGCCCTGGGTCCAACGGCTGGCGGTGAAAGTTTGGGCCTGCGCCTCGCCGGCAGGAGTGGGTGGAGTTACACCCATTCCAGCGCGCCTTTCTTCCATACCCAGATGTAGCCCGCGATGAGGATGACCAGAAAAATGAGCATCTCAAACAAGCCGAAAAGGCCAAGAGCTTTGAACTTCACCGCCCAGGGAAACAGGAAAATAGTTTCCACGTCGAATACAACGAACAGAATGGCGACGATGTAATAGCGAACGGTGTAGCGGCCACGAGCGTCGTCGATGGGATCGATGCCACACTCGTACGGCATGAGCTTGGTTTTGCCGGGATTATTTGGGCGCACCAGCTTCGCCGCAAGCAGCGTCAGCGGCAGTGCGACAACAATGACTGCAATGAAGATAAAAATTGGGACGTAGTTTTGCGGCATTAAGCGCCTCGCGTGGCCTGCTGGCTCGCGGACTACCGAGCGGACAATCTTACCGCTGATGAGTAGCGACTTCAAGCACAGATGCTTACGTTTCGAGAGATTTATCGGGCAGAAGAAAAACTTTCCGGGCTAAATCGGATCTCAGCGTAGCGTCGCGGTAGTAGCGGTTCAGAATGCCGCCTTTCCAAATAAGCAGGTCGGGATTGTCGCGAGCAAATTCTTCCCAGGTCGCACCCTCGCCGCGAGCGATGCGTTCGTGAATCAGGAACATGTAAGCACAGGTGATGGTTTCATGGTAGAGCTGCGTTTTCCCGTGGGCGGCTGCGAATTTTTTCAGCGCACAGGAAAATCTCTGCAGGGCGTCGAGAACCGGATACTTGCTGAGGTAGCTGAACGCCAACCGGACATGGTCGGCATGGTGAAAGGAATCGTTGGTGATTGCTCCACTCTCGAATCGTGCGATGATCTGGTCGCGGGTCACTGATGTGCAACCTCTTGTTCATTTAGGTCCGCGATCCAGAAACGCCGAGCATCTTCCAGAGGTGCGCTGGCCTCGCCATCATTTTTCAAGAGCAACTTGGGCATAACGGAGCGGGAGAACAACTCGGCTAGCAAATCCTGCTCTACGCCTAACGTCCATTGCAATGTGGTGATAGCGGTTTTTATTCGTGGTTCCGACATGGAGAAACCTTGTTATTTGTCTTTGTCAGCAGTCCGCTTGCGGGCGGGCCGCGCTTTGATTTCCTTCAAGCGATGACTCGCGCTGGAATCGAGATCGAATTCGTAGAAGCGCTTCAGTTCCTGAATGCGTTCGAGGGAGCCGGCATTGAACGGAGTTTTTCCATCGAAGGCGTGGAGGACGATGCCCTCCAATAGATCGCCAAGGGTCATGTCGTGGTATTCGGCGAAGGCTTTCAGAACTTTGAGCAGACGCTTCTCCATGCGCACGCCCGTCTGGACGCGCTCGACCAGGAATTTGTCATCGTCGATCATGTGTACCAGTGTACTAAAATATCTAGGTACCAGCAACGAACGAGTGCCGCCGGGCCAGCGCTGGATAGCCAATCGCTAAGCCGCTTGGGCTCGGTGCGGGAGGAGCTCTCGCCTGCGAATTCGCGTCGCCGATGCTTCGCTTCGGATGACAAGTTTGAGACCGTACGCTTGGTTATAATCGCAGTTCCCTCTTTTGATTAGGAAAGGTTCCCTCTTGGCATTCGATGAAAATGTTTATGACCTGCGGCGCCAGAAGCTGAAGCAGATTGAAGCGCTCGGCCAACCTGCGTATCGCAGCAAATACGAATTCACGCATACGATCCCGCAGATTCTCACCGACTATTCGCAGATGACCGCGGAGCAACTGGAAACTCCGCGGGTCAACGTGCGTGCGGCAGGCCGCATCATGGCAATACGGCTGATGGGGAAGGCCAGCTTCTGCCATCTGCAGCAGGGCGGCCAGCGGCTGCAGATTTATGTGAAGAAAGACGCGGTCGGCGACCAGGGCTTCGAGTTATTCAAGTTGCTCGATATCGGCGACCACATCGGCGTGAGCGGTTATTTGTTTCGCACCCGCACCGGGGAACTCACGATTCACGTGGAGGAAATCACTTTTCTCAGCAAGGATCTGTTGCCGCTGCCTGTGGGGAAAACGATTCAAGGTGACGACTCCGGGCCGGGCCAAAAGAAGTGGAACGAACTTGCCGACGTGGAACAACGCTACCGGCAGCGTTATGTAGATTTGGTCGTCAATCCCGAAGTGCGAGAAGTTTTCCTGAAGCGCAGCAAGCTGGTGCAGTCGCTGCGGAGGACGATGGAGGCGCACGGCTTTGTCGAGGTGGAAACACCGATGATGCAGCCGATTGCCGGCGGAGCCGTCGCTCGGCCGTTTGTGACGCACCACAACACCCTCGACATGGATTTGTACCTGCGCATCGCGCCTGAGCTTTACTTGAAGCGGCTGGTGGTGGGCGGGTTCGACAAGGTGTATGAGATCAACCGCAATTTCCGGAATGAGGGGCTGGGCTGGAGATGGAATCCTGAGTTCACCATGCTGGAAGCGTATCAGGCTTACACCAACTATCAGGGCATCATGGATTTGACGCAGGAGTTGATTACGCAGGCGGCGAAGGACGTAACTGGCGGCACGAAAACGAAGTGGACTGTCAGGGATCGCAAGAGCGAGCTCCTCGATGAGCTCCAAATGGCCGGGAGCGCACTAGCAAGGGGCGAGCTAGCAAGACGCGAGACGGAGGGGGACGAGAACAAAGTCGTTCACGAGATCAACTGGGCTAACTGGAAGCGCCTCACCATGCGCGAGGCGATCATTCATTATTGGCCGGAAACGGCAGGGATAGGTCCGGAGATGAGTGATTTCGCGAACCTCGACACGTTAGTTCAGCTGCTTAACCATGGCAAGGAATCAATCGTGGCGGAGCACAACAAACTTCCTTTGGCTCCTAAAGAATTACGAGAGCCGCTCAGGATCCTGGCAGCAACTTTCGGTTTAATTTTGAAAGAGCTAGAAGCTTCCAAGAATTCTGGAAAAGCAATTGCGAATTTATTTGAGGCTGTCGCTGAAGAGCATCTTACGCAGCCCACGATCATCTACGAATTCCCGACCGCCGTCTCGCCGCTGTCAAAACAGAAGCCGGACGAGCCCGAGTGGACCGAGCGCTTTGAGATTTACGCCGGGCAAATGGAAATTTCGAACGGGTTCAGCGAACTCAATGATCCTGAAGATCAGCGGCGACGCTTTGAAGGCCAGTTAGCCGAGCGCGAGCGCGGCGACGATGAAGCGCATCAGATGGATGAAGACTACATTCGCGCTCTCTCGTATGGAATGCCGCCAACCGGCGGCGTGGGAGTTGGCGTCGATCGACTGTGCATGTTGCTGACCGATTCGCATACCATCCGCGATGTAATTCTGTTTCCGCTGCTGCGTCCGGAGAAAAACTTGAATGCAGAAAACGCGGAGAATACTGCGGAAAAACATTAAAAACCTTTATCTCTCTTTTCGGTGTCTAATTTGGCAGAACCCCGGTATGCACTAGAACTGGGGCAACGCTCTTTCTATACTCTGCCCATGTATTTGGGCTCAGTAACGGCAGCGCTGTCGTAGTGTTCGCGAAAGTTCGAACACTGGGTCGACAGCGCTTTGCTTTTTTTCCGCGGAGAATTTTCCAATTATCTCTTCGTAGTCACTTGCCGCTCTTACCTGCTGAGGTACGCTGCGGTCCGAAAGCGGGTTTATCGGGGCTAAAGTTTGAGCTCAGATAATCGATCAAGGCATCTCGATCGGCAGGATCGACTACCGCTCCCCATTTCGTCATCTTGTCGACTTCTTTCGTCCACGCCGCCTTGCTGAGACGTTGCTGCAGAATGATGCGTGCTTCGTGGCATTCTAGGCAAGCAGTAGTGGCTTTCGCCCGCATCGGACCGGGAGGAAGGTCCGCAGTCACACTTGGCGAGCTAGGTTTCTGAGCCTGCGCCTGAAATAGCGAAGCAGTGAAGAGCGCCGCCATTGTAAGGGCTAAAACTAATAGCCGCTTCTCTAGTTTGAGATGGAAAACTATCCTCTCATTACGCGACATGAATCCTCACCTGATCGACAGCGTTGTAGAGATAACCGCTGGGATTCCACACCGGCGTTGCCGGCTGAGTCCGACCCAGAGTGTCTGTGGCTCGCGACATGATTTCATAGTCGCCGGGCTTCGTGGCTTTCCAGTCGAAGCTCCATAGCCGCCAGGCGTAGCGGGCTTGCTCGCGGCCCAGCCTGGCGAGATTCCAAGTTTCGCCACCGTCGGTGGAGATCTCGACTTTCGCAATATCGGCCTCTCCGCCCCACGCTGCGCCGTGGACGGCCAGCTTGCCTGACTTTATATTGGCGTCGTCGACTGGACTGGAAATGACCGACTTCACGCTCAATGCGGTGACCGGGTGCGTATCTTCCGGCTTCACTGCGTCGCCGGGCTTCACCGGCTGGTTCGGCAGGCGATAGCCGGGGCTCATGAAGTTACCCACGAATTCTGCGTCAAGCACTTTGATCTCGGTGAGCCACTTGCATGAGGCCGCACCGATCCAGCCGGGAACGAGAGCCCGTGCGGGAAAGCCGTGATGTTTGGTGAGCGGCGATCCATTCATGTGCGTGGCGACCAGTGTGTCGGCGTCCAGCGCTTTCTCGATGGGGATGCTGCGAATAAAGGGAGGAACTTTGCCTGGAACTTCGTCGAGCCCGCGGAACATGACGTGCTTGCCGCTGGATTTCACTCCGGCGCGCTGCAGCACATCGCGCAGGCGCGCTCCGGAGAAGCGGGCGGTGCCCACCGCACCTTTACCCCACTGAATGCCGGGAACCTGGGGACGATGAAGGCTGCGTCCGTTCCCGGCACACTCGAGAGTATTGACGACTGAGTGAGTCTCGATTTTCGAGAGTTCGCCGAGGCTCAACGTCATAGGCTTTTCGACCTCCCCGCTGATCGACAGCCGCCATTCTTTTGCCTGGGGATCGGTGGCATCGAGTTCGCTCGGCTCGTGCATGTGATTCCGCACGAAGAAGTGCGGTACAGGCGTGAGCCAGGTATTGAAGTACTCGACGGGAGTTTCGAGATCGATGAAGCGGTAGGAGCGGAGAATCAAACCCTCTTCGCCGGGAAACTCGATGCTTTGCCCTTGCGGCAGAGCCCATGTTAACCCCGACGGTAATAAACCGGCCGCAAGAGCGGCGGTGGAGAAGTGTTTCAAAAAATCTCGTCTTGAGTTCATAATCAAGAAAGTTGATGCACAAACATGCCGGACAACGCTGCGGGCTTGCCAGCGCGCAACCTGATTGAGCGGAAACATTTTGGTCCGAGTTCCTTCATCAATTAAATTAGCATCACTAAATTAGCACCACCGGCCCGGAAAAGGAGAGTAAGCCAAAGCCGGGCCGGCGGCGATTCTGAAGGGGAAGCACCCCTCAGAAGGTTGAGAGCCCATTGAACCGGGCGATCCCGCGTCGAATGCTGACGCGGGATCATCCCAGGTTAGGGCAGGTAGTAGCGGAGCGAGGTGAAGACCATCCCATCCAGCCCTTCCGGAGACACGCCGACTCCTTTCGTAAAGCCCGTGCCAGACCAGGTCTGACGAGTTACGTAGGAATACTGTGTGCCGAACTGGAATCTGCCCCGCGGACCGTTGTAGAAGCGGTACCAGAAGCCGAGAGTTCCTTCGATGAGCGCTCGCGTGTCAGCCGTGCATTTCGAAAGTGAGCCGGGATTAAACCCACTTGACACACCGGTCGATGGAGCCGATTCCGTATAACAGCCGGAGTTGTTGAAGTGCGACGATCCGTAGCCAACATACGTGTTGGTTGCGACGTCATAGTCGGTGGAGCGCCCGGCATACTCGGCTCCGGTGTAGGCATACACGTCCAGCTTCTTGCCTCTCCACTCCAGCGTCGTGAGACCTTGATAGCCCTTGATCAGATTCGGAGTGCCATCGGCGTGAATCGACATGTCGGCGAGTTGACCGGTGCCGTATCGGCCCACTCCTTCTCCGCCAAAGCCGTGCAAGCCAAACACGATATGCTTATTGTAAAAAGTCCAGCGTGCATTCGCGCCAAAGCCACCGCCGTTTTTCGAAGAGTTAAAGGCGCCAGCGGCGCTCGGACCGGTTCCCGTCCCGCTGGGGCAGGTTCCGGTGCTGCCGACGGCAAAGTTCGCGCAGGGAAATACGCGATCACGGAAACGGTCAAAAAGTCCGAACACTTCGTAGTGCCCAAATCCTGGATCGAACGCCACCTTGGCGATGATGTCCGGTGAAGGATTAAAGGTATAGGTACCTGTTGGAGTGCAGGTTGTATAAAAGGTTGGGCTGGTTGCTCCCGTAGGTGTAAAGGAACTCGTGGTGCAACCCGTTACGGCATCGTTGTAGCTGTTGGTGGCGCCAGCCGCACCCAGCAGGAAGTTATTTGTATTTCCATGGGTGCTAAGCGTTCCTTGCGGGTTTTCCATGGCCACGGCGAACGCAACTTTGTCGCCAAATGTTTTGGTCAAGCGAATTCCATACTGGCGTGCATAGGTGAAGCCAACATTGTAGGCCGAATCGATCGTGCTGGGGCGCGCGTCATTTGTTTTTCCGGTATCGTCGCTGGGAGCAATGGAGGCCTTGCCTTCTGTCACCAGGCTCCACATCTGCCCGCCCAGGATGCTCCATCCGTTGTCGAACTTCACCTGTCCCCAGGCCTGCCGCAGACGCAGCGTGTAGCTGTTGGTCTGGTTCGAGGTCGACGTGTCGCCGGACGATAAAAAGTCCGTGGAAACGTAGCTCGAAAACTCTATATTGTTCATTCGCCCGTTGATGTATACAGTCGGCCTTGATTGCCGGGCAGATCCGAAAAATTCGGATAGATTATTCTGCGAGGCTCCCGGCATCGTCAGAGAATTAAACGGCGTTGAGACATCACCCGCCAGCGCTCTCGACCGGCGCACAAATTCAGCCGCCACGAATCCGCCGGGCGTGATCGTGATTCCCTTGAAGTGAATCGATAACGTCGGGCTTTCCATCGGGTTTGTACTTGGCTTCGCCTGTGTATCCTGCAGATTGAGCCCGGTGCCGCCGGCAGCGTCTTGTTGCACTACGGCTCCGCTGGTCACCTCTGCCACTTGTTGCTGCGGGAGGGGTTTAGGATCGGCCTTGCTCGCAGCTTCCGCGGCGGCTTGCTGGCGCTCAAGCTGCTCGCTGAGCCGCTGGATTTGTAATTGCTGTGCTGCCAGAGCATCTTTCAGGGCCTGGACATCCGCAGCCGTGACGGCGGAAGGCGCAGGTGCGGCAGCCGCAGCGTCTTTGGCCGCGACCGGAGTTTCCGCCCACACGCCGGCTGAAAATGCAGCCATCGTCAGGGCCGTTAGAAAAACGTGCTTAGTTCGCTTCATGGAATTCTTATCCTCTCCTTTTTGAGTTTTAGTCGAACAACGTTTTACCGGGGGAGTTACAAAACTTTTTTCGCAATCGCATACTGTGGCACGACCACGTTGAATTCGGCACAAACTGGCCCAGCCGGTTATACCGATAGAACCTATTATCACCATCGATTTACTAGTGATTAAGACAAAATCTACTCATTCTTTGTTAACAGAACGTTAATTTCGGAAAGCTGGGGGGATACTTTCCTCGCTGCGGCAGGCTAGGTTGAGGACGTCAAGCCCCACCGGCGCTGCAGTCGAATTTCCATAGATTTGAATACCAACCCATCCACCACATACCCGATGGCGATGATCAGAATCATGACGGCGATCACTGCGCTCATGTCGTTCAGGTCACGGCCCATCATCAGCACTTGGCCTAATCCCAGACTCAGATAAAGCATCTCGGCAGTGATCAGCGATCGCCATGCGAAGGCCCATCCCTGCTTCAGGCCCGAAACGATGAACGGCAGACTAGCAGGCAAAAGCACGTACCAAAATAATCGAAATCCACTAGCTCCAAGATTGCGTCCCGCCATGCCATAAATCTTCGGCATCTGCTTGCGACCATCTTCCATGGCCAATGTGACCGATAACAGCGATCCCATGATGACGACAAACAAAATTGCATTTTGGCTTAGGCCGAACCAAAGCAGCGCCAGAGGCCACCAGCAGATGCTGGGCAGGCTCTGCAGACTTACCAGCAATCCACCCATGGTTTCTTCGAGAAACTTGCTGCTGGCGACGCCGAGTCCCAGAATCATGCCGAGCACCACAGAAATCGCGTAGCCGATTAGTACGCGCCGCATGCTAACCGCAATCGCGATCCAGTAGCTGTGATCTTTGAATCCGGCGTACAGAGCCTCGCCGACGCCCCAGGGCGTTGGGAAAAGGTAAGGTGGCCAGATCTTTAACTGGGCAAGCAAGGTCCAGAGGCCGAGTAGTCCGGCATAGAAAACAATCAATCGAGCGGCGCGTTTCATGGTTAGGGTTCCACTCCCACTTCCACATGAGGCTTGATGCCCACGTTGTATTCAACCTCGAGGGAGCGATTGATTTCTTCACGCAGTTCGCCGAGAATTTCGCCGGCTGCGCGGGCCACATGAACATCTTCCAGGACGCGGGGCCGCGGCAAATCCACTACGAATTCACGCTTCACGCGGCCAGGACGGAAAGTCATAAGAGCGACGCGATCGCCAAGGCGAATTGCCTCGCGCACATTGTGCGTGACAAAGATGATGGTGCGCCCGGTCTCGGCCCAGATACGCTCGAGTTCGTCGTGAAGAAGGTCGCGAGTTTGGGCGTCCAGCGCGGCAAAGGGTTCGTCCATCAGCAAAACGTCAGGCTCTGTGGCAAGAGCTCGCGCCAGAGCCACGCGCTGGCGCATGCCGCCGGAAAGCTGATGGGTATAGCTATCTTTGAATTGCGAGAGATGAACCAGGCGCAGGTAGTAGCGGGTCTTGTCTTCCCTTTCCGCTTTGCTGACGCCCTTCATTTTCATGCCGAACTCAACGTTGTCTCCGACGGTGAGCCAGGGAAAAAGGCCGAGTTCCTGGAAAATCAGAATGCGATCTGTGCCCGGCCCCTGCACTGGATTTCCGTCGATCAAAACTTGGCCCGAGGTTTGGCGATGCAATCCCGCAATCAAATGCAGCAGCGTCGACTTGCCGCAGCCCGAGGGACCAACGATGCAAAGAAACTCTCCCGCCTTCACCTGCAAATTGATGTGGTCCAGAGCCAGCAACCGTTCGCCGCTTTGGGTGCGGTAACTCAAGCAGATCTCGCTGAGGCCGACTTTAGGAATGTCGGACGACACGTTCCGGCTCGGGCTGATGACAGGGACGCGACCGGATTTTGTGCGCGACCCGCTGGTGCGCGCGGGGATCCGAGGGTCGATTGGAATAGGAATCTGGGCTGGAAAATTATGTGCGTTGGTGCTCATTGGATCGCCTTTCTTCCTTTTTCCGCGAGAACTTCGTTTAGCAGCGACAAATCGTAAAGCTTGGAAAGATCGGGCATTTGCCGGCCGAGAAAACCGTCGTCGAAAGCCTGTTGCGCAGCGGTCGACAGCGCGCTGTGCAGAGGATCGTAAGTCACCTGCATGCGAGCAAAGGCTTCATCAAGAACAGTTACAGGAAGCGCTTTGCTGGTTTCGACTTGAATCTGCTGGTTGAGAAGTTTCTTGGCATCGGCTGGATGTGCATTGATCCAATCGGTGAGGTTGACATTGGCGCGAATCCAGTTTTTCACCAGGTCGGGATGATCTTTCAAAAACTTTGTATTTACCACCAACAATCCGATTACGAATTGCCCATTCGGCCAGAGCGATCGCTCGTCGACGAAAAGGCGCCCATTGCCTTCATGAATCAGGCGAGTAGCCCACGGTTCGGGTGCCCAGGCGGCATCAAGATCTTTTTTCAGGAACAGTGTGAGCTGGTCTGGATTGGCCATGGGGATGATCTGCACGTCGCCGCCTTTATCATTGGTCTTCATCCCGTGGCTTCTGAGCCAATTCCGCAGCGCAACGTCCTGGGTATTGCCGAACTGCGGCGAAGCCACTCGCTTGCCGTGGAAGTCCTCCGGTTTTTGAATGCCGCTATCGTTGCGCACTATCAGCGAAGCGCCGCCACTAGCGGCTCCAGTTACTACACGCAGGGCTTCCCCGTTGGAGCGGACATAACCATTAATGGCTGGGTTAGGCCCGACATAGGTCATGTCGATGGCGCCGCCAAACAAGGCCTCGATGGCCGCCGGACCGGCGTTAAAGCTGGTCCATTGCACCTTCACTTTCGGTCCCATTGCTTTGTCAAACCAGCCGTTGGCCTTGCCCACCATGGCCTGAGCATGGGTGATGTTGGGAAACGCTCCCACGCGGATGGTGGTTTGCGCCCAACTGGAAAGCGCAGCCCCAACGATAAAGAGGAGGAACATCCCTATAAGAAGGCGCCTACTCACTTCTCTGGCCTCCGACCACCATGGGCAGGACGCTCCCCTTTTGTTTGTCCTTGTCTTTGACTTTGTCTTTCTTTCTGGGCTTGCCTTTGCCTTTGGTGGAGCGCGGGCCAGATTCGGAGATGAGATCGGCCAAAGTCGTATTTTCCAGAATATTCGCAGCGGCATCGCGAACGTCCAGAAAGACCTGGTACAGAGTGCGATGCGGCAGGTCGCGGTCGATGAGCACGCGCAATTGCTCGGCATCGCCGAATGGAGCAAGCGGGCCGTCGATCAAACGCATGATCTCGCTCAACCGGATTTCACCCGGTTCCCGGCGCAACTGGTAGCCGCCTTTGGCTCCACGAACGCTCTCAACCATGCGCGCGTTCTTGAGTTCGAGGAGGATGAGCTCCAGAAACTTTTCCGGAAGATCCTCTTCGTAGGCGATTTCGCGAATTTTGATGGCGCCTTGGTGATGATGGCGCGCGAGCATCATCATGGCCTGGAGCGCGTAGAGCCCTTTTTGCGATATTTTCATGGCGGCGATTATGCCACAAAGTCCATTTATTTAGTAGACTTTATTTACATGGAAGGGTGTAGCAAGCGCAGGTCCACCTCAGTAGGCCATGGGAAAAGCCTTTAAGTCTCTAATTCCTAGCGTATTACTAGACTTTGTAGAAGTTTAATGAGAAACGGGGATGTGCATCGGATTGCAGTTGAAAGAACAAAATGGGTCCAACGACATGAGTCCGCTCAGGATTGAGCCTGAGGCTGGCGCCCGACGCGGAGCACTTGCACGGTAATATTGTCGGGTCCACCGCGCTGCCGGGCCAGTTTGACCAACATTGCACAGCACACCGCTGGGGCATGACGGGTTACCGCGGCCTCCATCTCTTCCTCGGACACGACGCCCCACAGCCCGTCGGTGCAAAGCAGGAGATCGTCAGAATCCTGCAGAGTCATTCCTGGTTCAGCGCTTTCGACGGCAACTTCCGTCCCTGCCCCTAAGGCTGCCGTAAGGATATGGCGTTGCGGGTGCTTCTCGGCATCCTCGGGACGGACAATGCCGCTCTCGACAAGGCGTCCAACATAAGAGTGATCGCGAGTGAGGCGCGAGATGTGAGAGCCGCGCACTAAGTAAAGACGGCTATCTCCGACGTGGGCAAAACAGAGCTGGCGACCGCGAATCACGAGCGCGGTGCAGGTGGTGCCCATGCCATGCAACCCGGGATGCTGCTCGGCATAACCTTGAATCCTTTCATGCGCTGTCGCGAAAGCCTCCAGCAAGGCTATTTTAGGGTCGCCGCTGAAGACATGGTCGTATACTTCACGAACCGTCTCCACCGCGAGACGGCTGGCTTCCTGGCCGCCTTCGTATCCTCCCATGCCGTCGGCAATGACCGCCAATCGGCCTTTGCGCTGAAAGTCTTCGTCGCCGGTGGGTTCCCAGTAGAGAAATGAATCCTCATTGTTCTCGCGCTGGCAACCTACATCGGTCAGGCTTGCCACTTCGACGCCGGGTCTCGCATTCATGCAGTCAACGGACAATACCCTACCTCAAGCGCACCGGGGAAGTTTCTGAGAGCCGCTATTTAAAGCGAGTCCCCCCCGCTCTCCGTTCGATTTTCAACGGGAGCCCAACATGCCCGGCCATTATAGACAAGTGGAAGCTGAAAAAGGCAACGCCGCGACGGAATTGCAAGAATTTGACAAGAGAAATGGAGAGGTGTCTGAAACTTTACCGCTGAACTTTCTACAAACTCTTGCGTGGAGTTCCCTTGGATGCACTCGTCCCCGGAGATTTAGGGACATCAGATTCGGCGCCCGTTAACGTCAGGTCGGCGGACCAGCATTCTGAAACCAGCTTCCAGTCTCCGCTGCTCTGCTTGGAAAATACCCATAGATATTTGCCACGCTCTTCGCGGCGTTTGCCCGCAGTGCCGGGCACCAACGCGCTGTAGCGTCCCACTTCGTGCGCGAGATCGCCAGCCACTTCGACGCGCATGGGCTCGACGGAAACCTCTCCCAAACCGGCTTCGAGAGCGCCAAAGAAAAATTCGCGGACGGCTGCGGCGCCACGAATCGCGGGAAGGTTGGAGCGTAACACCAAGGCATCAGGCGCATAGAGGTCGAGCAGCTCATCCAGTTGCCGGGTATTGCAGGCCAGAACCCATTCCTGCGTAAGACGCCGAACCGCAGCCTCGCTACGGCTCATGGGTTCGCCCTTGGCCGCTGCCGCAAGACGAAGGCGGTCTGCTTCCCGCGCACTCTCTGGAGCGTTGCCCCGCGGTGCAACGAATGCCGTCTCGCCTCCCCCGGGAAGATAGTGGTGATGATAATGGTGGTGATAGTGGTGCACCGCTCCGGCCGATCCTGCAGGAGGATGAATCTCGTGCATAGCTCCTGGATCCGGAGTTTGGGGCAACGGTTCTGCGGCAG
>Ga0210405_10001597_pt1 | contig 25314 bp, 21 predicted proteins | sample IncBWH11MmetaG_FD_155492 | JGI IMG/M metagenome (GOLD analysis project Ga0210405, IMG submission 155492) | Forest soil microbial communities from Barre Woods Harvard Forest LTER site, Petersham, Massachusetts, United States - Inc-BW-H-11-M | ecosystem: Environmental > Terrestrial > Soil >... | reverse complement strand
GCATGAGGGCACTTGTCGTGATACGCGAACACTTTGTCCTTGGCACGGACCACGACGAGCTTTGTACCGGCGTGCTCGAACTTGAAGAGTGAATCCGTTAGAAGCCCGGACAGGGACAGTTCAATCTTTTGCATACCAGTTGTGCAGCCTTTCGGGCTCTGCTTCGTAGAGGAAATGATACAAGGGTTCATTGAACTGGTCGGGGCGGCGCGAGCACCGGAAGCGCAAAGAGAGCATAAGATCTTCGAAAAAAGGCTCTTCACCGGTCACGAAGGGGGAGATGAGTTTATCCTCGACTTCGATTTTGTAGGTCCAGTCGGGGAGAATCCCTTCGCGTGCGAAATCAGGCCCTGGGGCGCTGAAATCGATGGTCCAATCGCCGGGGCTCTGGCCGGTGATTGCAAAGGCGAGCTTGGCGTTAATGCGATCGCGAACCAACTGTGATTGAGCGCCGACGATGGTGTTGAAGTGGTGCGTCAAGTGAGTGTGAAGGTCCGGATGGGCAGGCGGTTCGGCAGCTCGCGCCGCAGCGATGACAGGGGCCATGCGTTCCGCCGCGTGTTGCAGATATTCCTGGCGCGGCGCACGCAGCAACTCCGGCGCGTTGGGTTGAAAGCCGCCATGGCTATCCCAAACGTCGCTGACGGCCATGTAGAGAGGCTCGCTGGGAAGATTGGCGCGACGCAACTCGTCCACGGCGAGCAGTGGATCGATAAAGATGCCCCGATGCTGGTCATTCATCCAGAGCAACTCCCGGTCGAGAACGGTGCAAGGTCCCGCGGCGGGAACGGCCACGCGAGGTTTTGTGAGTTTCACGCGGCGAACGAAACTGTCGAGGAGAGACTTTCTGCGGCGGCGAACGAGATCGAGCATGATGTCGGCCGGATAGTCATACATGATGGGATACCAGTTGGCCCCCGAAAACATGTAAAAGCCGATGTCAACACCGAGCTGCCCGATTTTCTGCAAATCGGCGTAAGAAAGTTTGCAATCGGTTTCATTGAAAAGGCGAACACCGTGGTGCTCGATGAGTATGGCGGAATCGTTGGTGTATTCGACAGTGCCGAAGATCGTGACGGAAACACCGTCTCCCAAGAGTGTAGGCTCTCCGGAGACAAGCTCGTGAATGTTGGTGAAGCCCAGACGCTCGAGAAAGTTGCGAAACTTCGGGCTGGGGAAGCGGCAGATGAGAATGGGGACGTCCGCAGGAAAATGCTTCAGCGTGGCCACATCCATGTGATCCTGATGTTCGTGGGACAAGAATAGGTAATGGACGTCTTTCGGAAAAGTCTCAGGCGTGATTCCAGCGTCGGCGAGAACGTGGGTGTGAAACCACGTTCCGAGATAGGCGCCTTCCGTAAGCCATGGATCGGTCAGGATCTTAATTCCCGCCGCTTCGGTGAGAGTGCAAGCTTGACCGTAGTACGCAACGCGCATTTTGTTCGAACTTTCCTTTCGATTGGATAAAGGGGCAGCGCTGGGTCTTTTTTGTTGCAATCGATGGTAGTGAGGCCGCAACTTCGCGACCGACAGGCAAGAGGCTTAGACCAAGCTCGAATCTTCGAACAGGTTTGAATCAGGGGGAAGCTAGTGGGCTGTTCTCCGGATTCAAAGAAATGGTAGTAACCAAGTGAGGCGAGCGGAGAACGCCAGTTGCTCGCGAAGCAGCGCCGGCGAATGCAGCCATCACTTTGACATCGAGTTCGTTTTTGGGGTTCACGCGGCCACGCTGTTTCAAATAGGAGGCGTTGCTGTAAAAAGCCAGCTGATAGTCGCTGATCTGGCCGCTGGCGAAAGCGCTCTGAATTTCCGAGATACCATCTTCGAGACTGTAGTGGGCGCGGAACCCGACACAGTCTCGAAACTTGCGGAAGGAAACGCGATAGTTGCGGCGATCGGAATTCTCAACGAATTCAACGCGAGTGTCCGGGATCTTCGCCTGAATTTTCTCCGCGACTTGAGCCAGCGTGTAGTTCAGGCGTTCATCGCCGACGTTGAAGATCTCGCCGCTCACGGATTCCACAGGGGCTTCGATGGCTTGCACCACGGCTTCGGCAACGTCTCGAACGTGGATGAACGGGCGCCACTGAGTGCCGTTGTAGATGGTGATGACGCCATCGCGAATGGCTTTGGCGGTCAAAAGATTGACGACCAGGTCAAAGCGAGGCCGGGGAGCGAGACCGAAGACGGTGGCGAAGCGCAGAATCGTGGGATGAAACTTGCTGGACTTGGCCTCGAGCAAAACTTCTTCAGAGTGCAGCTTGGTTTCGGCGTAGATGGAGATGGGAACGGTTTCGGATTTCTCATCCATCAATTCGTCGGATGCTCCGTAAACGCTGCAACTGGAAGCGAAAAGAAACCGCTCGATGCCATTTCCTTTGGCGACTTCGAGCATCATGCGGGTGGCGGCGAAATTAACCTGGAAAGCATTTTCGTCGTCTTCCGCGCAGGCGGGGTCACCAACAATTGCAGCCAGGTGAATTACTGTGCGGACACCACGCATAGCTCCGACGACATCCTGGATATTGCGGCAATCGCCTTTGATAAATTCGAGGCGCGGGTGGCTGAGGAGAGGCTCGACGGCTTGCGAGCCGTAGAGGAGGTTATCGAGAAGCCGAACGGAGCAGCCACGATCGAGAAGCTTAGAAATTACGATCGAGCCAATGAAGCCGGCCCCGCCTACGACGAGCACGGTCTCGGAAGGCGACGCGGCGTTCATAACTTGTTCAGAGGCGGGGGTCGCTTCCGACTCGCGGTGGAAGAGCCAGTCTTTGAACCAGCGCACGCCTACCGCCGCGCCGACGGCGAGCAAACCAAAGAGGATTGCGGCGGAGCGAGGCAACTGCGACCGATTCAAAAGAAAACTGGCGAAAACGAGCAAGACGGTGGCTGCCGACGAGCTCAAAGCGGCTCGCAAAAGCTTGTACTGGAGAGTGTAGCCGCGGAGCTTTGTATAAAGACCGAAGAAGGCGTACACCAAGGGGAAAAGCAAAGAGAGGGGAAGAAAAGTGTAGAAGTAATAGTGCGTTAGGAGTTTTTCGGTTGGCGGTACGTGCCCGGCCTCCAGCCACGGCTGCGCGCCAATAAAAGCCAATACCAGCGTCCCAGCGATCTGTACGGCAATGAAATCGACTAACCCCCGCGCGAAACGTTCCAGCCAAAGATTCAATTTTGAATGCACCGAGTATTCCAAGATTATTTCCCTTCCCGTCCACCGCTGCAGGTCGAGCTGGGATCGCACCAAACGGCAAACTCAAGAATCAGTATCGTGTCCTTCTCGTTTGCCAAACTGTTAGGGCGATTTATACACGGCGAATGTGAGACGAGCGTTAAGCGAAGATAAAAACTGTAGTTTCTTGATTCACAATCGAGCGACTACTCCGACTTGGTGCTCACCGACTCATTCGTTCGAGGAACTTGGTGGAATGTACTAGGACTTGCCGGCGAAGACTTCGGAGCGCTTACGCCTGTCAGGAGAGCAACTAGAGTTCCGAGGCCATAGGCGAAATGGAATCCAAGAAAAACGAAGGGCAGCCAGAGCGCGCCAAGAAATCTGTTTCGCACCGCGACCTGAATAGCCGCTAGCGTACCAGCGCCGAGATGCACCGCCAGCAGTGCGGGAAACGACAGCGCGAGGAAGCGGTAGGCGGGATTCGGCGATAAGAGCCCGACGATGCTGAGCAGAAGTGAAAAAAGCAATCCGACCAGAAAGAAAAATGGGACGAAATGGCGCAGGCCCATGGAGGAGGAATTCTCTTTGAACGAGATGACGTTCCAAAATCCGTTAAGGTAGCCGTAACGGAACATGTCGCGGACGGTTCCCTTGGGATGATAGATGCATTGAGTTTTCCATGTGCAGAACAATCGGTGGCCGTTGGCGTTAAGCTTTTGATTGAGGTCGTTGTCCTGGTTGCGCAGGAGGGCTTCGGAATAACCACCGACTTCGACCAGCGCATCTCTTCGGAGGACCATGTAATTCACGGCATCAGCGAAACCCTCGGGCTGAGTGCGGAAAGATTTTGTGGAAGAACCGAACGGGTGGGCCATGCCGAAGGCGACCAAGCGCGCCTCCAACTTATCAGAGGACGGCTCCGTAAGGACTCTTCCTCCGCAGCCGCCGGCACACTTGGCGATGAGCTCTTTCAGACAAACGGAGATGTAATCGTTTTGGTAAAGGGTGTGTGACCCGAAAATGCAAACGTAGGGGCCTTTTGCTTCGCGAATGCCGATGTTGAAAGCGAAAGGAGCTCGGCGCTTAGGATTGGGGATGACGCGTACGTGCGGGTGCCTGGCGGCTATTCCTTCCAGATACTGGCGCGTGCCGTCTGTTGATCCGCCGTCAATCGCGAGGATTTCTAGATCGAAGTCGGGCGTTTCTTGCGCCAATAGGGAGTCCATACACTTCTGAACGTGGTTGGCTTCGTTGTAGGTGGCGAGGACAACGGAAACGAGCGGGCGGGCGTATTGGAGTTCGTTTGGCATAAGTGGATTTGTAAGTGTCTAGTAGAGCTGCGGTCCTTCGGTCGATACGGCGTTTCCTGGGTGTGAATTTCTGATGAAAGAAGAAAACTCTCCGGCTAGTTTAGCTCGAAGAATTCATTCAGCGCGGAGAGCAGGTACTCCATTTGTTCGTCGGATAGCTCGGCGTACATAGGCAAGGAGAGGATTTCAGTGGCCAGCGTCTCGGCAACGGGAAACGACCCGTGCGAAGGGTAGCCGAGGTTTTGGTAAGCCGCGGTCAAATGAATGGGCACGGGATAGTGAATGCCGGTGTCGATGCCGCGCTCGCGGAGAAAACGTTGGAGGAGGTCACGCTTTCTTGAGCGGACGACGAAGAGATGGAAATTGTGTTCGCCTGAGGGAGGAATGACCGGCGGAACAATTTCAAGACCTGCCAGACCTTGAGCCAGAGCGGCGGCGTGACGAACGCGTCGAGCGTTCCACTCCGCGAGATAGCGGAGTTTGACGGAAAGGATGGCGGCTTGGATTGCGTCGAGGCGAGAGTTGGCGCCGATGACGATGTGCTCGTATTTTGCAGGGCTGCCATGATCGCGGAGAATGCGCAAGGTCTTGGCCAGTTCTTTATCGTTTGTGGTGATGGCTCCCCCGTCACCGTATGCGCCAAGATTTTTGCCGGGGTAAAAACTGAAGCAGGTCAGGCGGCCGGAACCGCCGACGGGCACGCCCTTGTACACTACGCCGTGGGCCTGGCAAGCATCTTCGATAATCTGCAGGCCGTACACCGACGCTAGGCGCTCGATTTCCGTTAAATCCATTGCCCGGCCATACAGGTGAACTGGGACAATAGCGCGGGTTTTTGAAGTGATGACGCTTTCGATGAGGGAGTTGTCGAGATGGAATGTGGCGGGGTTGACGTCAACAATTACGGGTGTCGCGCCTATGTTGCTTACGGCCTCAGCTGTGGCGAAAAACGTATTCGCGGGGAGGATGACTTCGTGACCGGGAGCGACTCCACCGGCTTTGAGCGCGAGTTGCAGAGCGTCCGTACCATTGCCTACAGCTACGGTGTGGCGCACACCGGCGAATGACGAGAATTCTTCTTCGAATTTTTCGACCCATTTGCCGCCGACGAAGTGGCCGGACTGTAAAACGGCGTGGATGGCGTCCTGCACTTCGCCGCTAATCGAGAGATATTGAGATTTGAGATCGAGAAACGGGATGCGCGTCTGCACCGCGGTTGTCATGGAGTTTGTTCCTTCCGGGCCGAGGGTATTTGTACTTCTGACAAACCAGCTTCTGTTCGAACGAAGGTGCTTTTGCAATGAAGACAATCAAGGCGCGCCCCCAGGCGTACCGACGGGGCACCCTGCAATTTCTCGGCGCATCGGCACATCCATCCGATCTGCCGGCTGGGGTTGCCGACCAACAGGGCGTAATCAGGGACAGAGCGAATCACGACGGCGCCAGCACCAATGAACGCGTAGGTTCCGATGGTTACACCGCACAGAATCGTCGCATTGGCACCGATGGTTGCGTTTGCACGGATAAGCGTTGGATCAAGGTGTTCGACGGGTTTCTTGATGTAGCTGCGCGGATTTCTGTCATTGGTGAAAACGCAATTCGGGCCAAGAAAAACATTGTCTTCGATAGTGACCAGGTTCCATAGCGCGACGCCGTTTTTTACCGTCACGTTTTCGCCGAGCACGACTCCACCCTCGAGAAAAGCGTGGTCGCCGATGTTGCAGTTCGGGCCGATGCGCGCGCCTCTAAGGACGTGAGCAAATGCCCAAATTCTTGTGTTTGCTCCAATGTCAGTCGACTCGACAAGCGCCTGAGGGTGGACATAATATTTTTCGGCCAGTCGCGAATTTGCGGCGGAGCTCATCTGGCCCCCTCGTGCAGCAAGACGGTCTCCGGTGCTGGGACGATCTCCTCGAGTCCCCAGGTGGAATTGATGGCCATTTCGATGGCGGCAACCACATTCGCGCCGAATTGGCCGTCCGTACGAGGTGTTCGCCTCGTTTCGATGCACTCGATGAAGTGTTCCATTTCAACAAGCAGAGGTTCGGCGTTGGCGAGATAGGGGGAGAGAACGTCTCCCATGCGGTAGGTCAATTGAAACTCGCCGAACGTTTCCGGAGTCCGAAGAGTGACTCCGCGATCGTAAATTTTCACTTTTTCGCTAGGCTCGGTGTCGTCGTAGGTGATCATGCGATTGGAGCCGACGACACAAGTGCGACGCATCTTGTGCGGGGAGAGCCAGCTTACTTCACAGGAGGCAACCGCGCCGCTCGGAAACTGGAACCACAGGTAAGCGACGTCGCGTTTTGACTTTTGGACGCACGAGCGGCCAAAAGAGCAGGCGCGCGAAGGAAACTCGCCGAGCCAGTAGAGCAGGATGGAGACATCGTGGACGGCCAGATCCCAGACCACATCCACATCTTTTTGGTAAAGACCCAGGTTGACGCGTGAAAAACTCAGATAGTGAAGGCTGCCGAGCTCGCCGGAGTCGATGAGTTCTTTCACGCGGACCACCGGAGGGCTGTAAACGAAGGTATGACCCGTCATCAGGGTCCGGCCGAGGCTTTGCGCCAATTCGACAAGCGCCCGGGATTTTTCCGAACTATCGGCCAGCGGTTTTTCCACGAAGACATGCTTACCCCGGCGGAGGGCCCGAGAGGCGAGGTCATAGTGCGTGGAAATGGGAGTAGCGATAACTACGGCCTCTAAGTCGGATTCCAAGAAGTCTTCAAAGTTCCTGAATCCATTTATATTTGGATAGTGTCTGGTGATTTTCTCCAGCTTCCCGGCGTCCAGATCGCAACAGGCAGTGAACTGGCAACGCGAACTTTGGTTCAGCACACGCGCTAAATTCGGCCCCCAATACCCGAGACCAACCAAGCCGATTTTGATCATCTATGTCTCCCTCGAGGCAGTTGCCAGCAGTTGTTGGTGCTTAAGGTCGTTGGACTCGACAATGGCTTCGAGAAATCTGGAATTAAACCGGGTGCGAAGTATCTCGATATTCGGCATGACGCAGTGACCGCCAATGTGTCCCGGGAAAATATGTGACGGGAGGAAATCTATTTCCTGGATGAAGGCGTTTACTTCTTCAGCCGATCCACCGTAGCGGCTGGCCATTCGCTCCACTTCCTGCGCCCATGCGACGAGCACGCCCAAGTAGGTCGTCTCGAGAAGTTTGCTGAGTTCGCCGATTTCCAGCGTGGGGAAGATAGCCGTTTTGAAGCCAGCTTGAGCGAGATGTGAAGAGGCGTCTTGCGCGATTTGAGAAGAAGAAGCAGCCACAAACTTCCGATAGCGCATCATGTCGGCTTCCATGCGTGCGTGCTTGCCCCGGACGGGACTGTATGCAATACGTTCGGTGCCCGCGGCCTGTTGCAGTTGCCGTGTGGTTCCGGGAGCAACCGTACCGTGAACTAAAGTGAGCTGAGGTTTATATTTGGCGACATAGTTCGCGGTAACTCCTACGTAATCGCCGATCTGATAGGGATAGCAGATGTGAAGGACGGAGCAGGGCCGATCGATGTCAACAGGGGAAACATCGACAGCTGCGCATTCGAACGCTTTGTTCAAAATGTTGAAAAGTGGCCGGCCCACTTCACCGAGACCAACTACCACTACGAGTTCCTTCGTTGACAAGGCTTGCTCCTTCGGATGTTTTGCCAAACCAGAGCCTGCCGCGCTCCGATGAGTCCGTTAGCGGGCGCGGCAATGACAGATTGAATTTAGACTTGCTTTTCCGGGCTGTGCACCAGGGGGCTTCCTGCGCCGGCGGATCTGTGAAAGATTTTGAAAAACGTTCCAACAATAATTCGCAAGTCCTCGGCCAGTCGCACGTTCTCGCAGTAAAGGATGTCGAGCCGCAGCTTGGCCGGTAAAAGCACGGTTTCGTAGAAGTGATGCTTGTCTTCCTGGGCCGCCAGCAGCTCTTCTTCCTGAACATTGTTCATCGCCACCAACCCAGTGATTCCGGGCTTGGCGAGAAGAACTCGCCGCTGAACCTCGGAATAGATTGCGACATATTCAGCAACTTCCGGTCGGGGCCCAACAAGACTCATTTCCCCGAGAAGCACATTGATCAATTGGGGCAATTCATCGAGCTTGGACGCACGCAGCCATCGCCCTATAGACGTGACTCTCGGGTCGCACGCCGTGGTCAGCAGCGCGCCCCGGCCTGAGCCGCCCCCAGTCATCGAGCGGAATTTGAAAATACGGAACGGTTTCTCAAATTGGCCCACGCGGACTTGCCGAAAAAATACCGGCCCGCGGCTGGTAGCTTTCACAAGCACAGCAATAGCCGCGAACAGTGGGGCGAGCACAATCAGACCGGAGATGGACCCGATCCAATCGACGGCGCGCTTGCCAAAACGTATGTAGAAAGTTTGCTTCATGACGGTGGATATTTTCGAGACTCTCTACGTCCCACTCTTTTCAGCTGCATTCCAACTCAGGCGCAGAACTCGCGCGCGATATCGTGCAGAGCTTCGATCACACGATCCGTTTCCTGCCCGGTTAGTCCCGGGTAGATTGGCAGCGAGATGGCGCGTCCAAATTTTTCTTCCGCGTTGGGAAACTGCCCACTCCGGTAGCCAAGCTGTCGCTGATACAAGGTATGAAGGTGAAGAGGAATGAAATGGACCGAGGTCCCGATCCCCCGTTTCTTTAATTCATCGATCACGCGATTGCGGTCGATGCGCAGCGCGGCGAGGTTCACTTGCAGAACATAAAGATGCCAAGCGTGTTGCGTGTGGTCCGGAGCGCGGGGAACGTCATAGGCTTCCAGTGGACTGAGAGCCTCGCTGTAACGTTTCGCAATTGCAGCTCGTCGCTGGCGCATGGCGTCGCATTTTGCAAGTTGCGCCAGGCCGAGCGCGGCCTGAAGATCCGTCAGGTTGTACTTGTAGCCTGTTTCCAGAATGTCGTAGCGCCACGTACCTTCGGCGGTGTAACGCTTCCACGCATCCTTGCTAATGCCGTGAAGGCTCAAAATGCGCATACGCTCAGCAAGTTCGGCGTTCTCGGTGGTGGCCATCCCTCCCTCGCCGGTCGTAAGAGTCTTCGTCGCGTAGAACGAAAAACAGGTGATGTCGCCGAGCGTCCCAACGATCTTGTTTTTATAACGAGAGGGCAAGGCGTGAGCGGCATCTTCAATAACTTTCAAACCATGCTCGCGGGCGATGGAAAGAATTGCGTCCATGTCGCAGGGGTAGCCAGCAAAGTGGACGGGAAGAATAGCCCGGGTGCGGCCGGTGATAGCCCTGGCAATTTGCTCGTGATCCACATGAAATGACCCCTTCTGGCAGTCCACAAGCACCGGTCGAGCTTTGAAATAGAGCACGACTTCGCCTGACGATGCAAAAGTCATGGTCGGGACGATCACCTCATCCCCTTCCGTGATGCCGATCGCCGCCAGAGCAAGGTGAAGAGCAGCGGTGCATGAACTGAAGGCCACCGCGTGGCTTGCCTCCGTGTATTTTGCGAACTCCGCCTCGAATTCCTTGACGCGCGGGCCGGTGGTCAGCCAGCCGCTCCGCAGCACTTCGAGTACGGCGCTTATTTCCTCTTCTTCAATCAGGGCGCGATGGAAAGGCAACAGAGCGGCGGTTGCAGTTGCTGACATAATTTAGATCCCTCGGATGTCGATGCCGTGAGGTTTTCGGGCGCCGGATTGCATAGCCGGGTCCAAAAGAACCTCAAAGAAATTTAGGAGACGTTCATAACCCGCGCCCACAACTCCAGGGAGACGGCGAGAAAAAGGGAGTTGGCTGGAAGCGCGGAGGTAGCGCCATTCAAGAATTTCTTGCATTCACGCGCGAGATTCGTCCCGTGAAGAAATCTCTCCATGCGCAGTTTGGGAGTATCCCAGAGATCGCGGTGCCCGTTCTGCAGCCCCAAGCGCATCCAAATGTCGTCTGGAGCGTCAAAGCCCAGTTTTGTCTTTCGCAAGCGAACCTTCTCCGGCAAAATGCCCTTCATGGCGTCGCGGAGAATCGATTTATTCCAACCGTCGCGCAGCTTGAAGTCAGGCGGGCAACTGACGGTGAATTCCACAAGCCGGTAGTCCAGGAACGGATGGCGAGACTCCACGGAATGCGCCATGGAATTCCTGTCTTCATGACGCAAAAAAGCCGGAAGACCTGAGTACGTCAGGTCGATTTTCTGGCGCTCCGCAATGCTTCCGCCACCACCCGGTTTCGTTCCGGAGAAGTTGACATTCCTTCGAAAATCCACGTTACAGAGCCGTTCGGCGGGAGAGAACGGGCGGCGAAGCGTAGCGGGCAAATAACGGGTGGCAGCGGCCAATCGCCCGTGGCTACTAGTGCCATAACGGAGCCACATTAAAATCTCGCGAATCAACTTGGGATTGCCGTCGCGGAGTAATTGCCAAAAGTAGAAGAACCGGTATTTTTGATAACCGCAAAGCGCTTCGTCGCCGCCTTGACCACCCAATATAACGGGGATCCCCTGTTGGCGCGCGCTCCGCATCAGGCGCCACTGGGAAAACGTCCTTGCGGCTCCCAGAGGTTCATCGTGGTGGAAGACCATGGATTGGATGCTCTCCCAAAATTCATGGCCTTTTGGAAATGTGGGATGACTCACGCTTCCCGTGGCTGTGGCCGCTGCCAACATATACTCGCGTTCGTCGATCTCGCGGTCCTCAAAGCACGCCGAGAAGGTTTGAAATTGCATTTCGGGAGCGATTTCTTTCGCCTGGCAAAGAATGGCCGAGGAATCCAGCCCGCCGCTGAGGCACACGCCAACTGGCACATCGCTTCGAAGCCGTATCTTCACGGCATTTCTAAACCGGTCGTGAAACTCCTCCGTGGCCGCTGCCACGTTCAACTTCGTTTGTGGCTCGACGCGCAGTTCCCAGTATCGTTGGATGACGGGTGAAAGAGAGTCAGCCAGGTCCAGGGTTAAGGAGTGCCCCCCGAGCAGCTGGTGAACACTCTCGAAAAAGGTTTCCGTGGAGTGATCCGCCAAGCCCCATTCCAGAAGGGCGAATACGGTTTGAGGATTTGCCCGTCGCGGCATGGACGAGGCTTGCAGAATCTGTTTGATCTCTGAGCCAAAGAAAAAATTGCCATCGTAAAGCGAATAATAAAAAGGCTTCACGCCAAAACGGTCGCGCGCACAGAAGAGCCTCTGCCTGGCGTTATCCCAAAGCGCAAAAGCCCACATTCCGTTGAAGCGCTGTAAACACTCCGATCCCCACTGCTGATAAGCGCGCAAGATGACTTCCGTGTCGGTTCCCGTGCGAAAGCGGTGACCGACGTGTTCCAATTCCTCGCGGATTTCCTTGTAGTTGTAAATCTCGCCATTAAACGTGATGGAGAACTTGCGGCCGTCGATTTGCATCGGCTGATCGCCGGCTGTCGAGGTATCCAATATGGCGAGACGCCGGTTGCCCAAACCGACGATGGGAGCAGGATTTGCAGGCCGCCGATTTTCATTGTGAATGATTTCGCCGCCAGCCGAATCGCCGCGGTTGATGAAGGCAAAACCATAGCCATCCGGTCCGCGATACTGGATAAGATGCGTCATGGCCATCAGGACGGACGGTTCAAAGCCTTTGGGCGCTACGATTCCAGCTATCCCGCACATGCGCTGCTCGCAAGACTCGAATACAGATTGACGAGTTTTCTGCTTTCTGTATTCCAGTTGAATTGTTTGGCTACAGCAGCTTGGCCGCGACGTCCCATTTCTTCGGCCTCCGCCGGATTCGCCAGAAGGTATTCGATCGCCTGGGCAATTGCGCGAGCATCCAAGGGATTGACGAAGAGGGCGCAATCGACACCCTCGAGCATCTTTCGCCACAGTGGGAAATCCGAGGCGATCACGGGCAGACCCGCTCCCATGTATTCAAAGATTTTGACTGGCATACAATCCACAAAGGTCGGTATCGGATGCATGCAGATGAGACCGACTCGGGCCCTCCGAAGCAATCGATAGGTGCTGGGCTGGTCGAGCGGGCCATGAAAGCGCACGCGTGACCACCCGGGGAATTTCTTAACCTCCTCGGTGATTACGTCACCGGCAATTTCCAGCGTTACTCCCAAAGAATCGGACAGATATCCCATGGCCTGCACGATTTCCGCGATGCCTCTTTGCGGAGTGATGGTGCCAACGTAGGTAACCGCGAGATCGCGGCTTTTCCATGCGGGTGGATTCTCGGTGATCAGTTCTTCGGGGTACGGGTAATTGTAGACGGTGACAGTCCTCGCGTTGACGCACTGGAGCCGCTCGGTGATCGCAGGTGTGACGCAGACAATCGCCGAAAAACGCTTGCAGGCAACGGACTCAGCCCACGCCATCAGCCCCCCGAGAAAGCGCCTGCTCCAACCCGGCAAGTAAGTCTTGAACAGCATGTCCTTTGGAAAGTCTTCGTGAACGTCGTAGATGACTTTTCTGCCGCGGATGCGGAGAAGGAGTGCGACCGGTATCAATTCTGGATCATGAAAGTGATAAATGTCGGCGTCGCGTTTTTGCGCTTCCTGGAAGACATTCCAAACGGTGCGCGTCATTCTTGCGAGCTTGGATACATGTCTTTTGACTGCCTTAATGCGCACCAGTTCTTCGACGGCATCCTGGGGATGCGGCCCGACGACGGTGACGTCGAATCCGGCCCTTGCGAGTGAACGGCATTCCTTTCGGAATATCCGGTGGTCGAGAGCGGAATGAACCGAGGTCATGTGGACTACGCTAAAGGGCGGCATGGGTTATCGGCTTGAAGTGTGGTTCTTCCGGCCAGAACGTGTATTGGGCAACTTTGGTGCTTTCGACGACAGGAATGAATTTTCTTCAGCCGGCACTCGCGAGCAATTCCGCAACGATTTTCTGCGCGGCAGTACCATCGCCGTAAGGAGCGAACCCCTTCCAATCCCCTTCAAAATCCTCACAAACTGCCGCCCGGATTTCGTCAGGAATCGGTGCAACGAGCCGATTGGCGCCCGCCTCCACGGTTTCGAGCCACTCCGTGTTCTCTCGCAGAGTGATGCAGGGGACTCCCAAATAAAACGCTTCTTTTTGAACTCCACCAGAATCCGTCAAGATTTTTCGCGCATGCTTCTCGAAGGTGAGCATACTGAAATAGCCTTGCGGTTCGACTGACTTAATGTTGCCGTTCAGAGTAGTGCCTTCTTCCGCGAGGATACGCTTCGTGCGGGGATGGACGGGAAAGAATACAGGAATTTGCAGACCGCTGACTCCCTCCAGAATGGCCTGCAGACGCTTTACGTCGTCGGTATTCTCCGGGCGATGAAGCGTCAGCAAGTAATAATCTTTGCTTCGGAGGCCGAACTCGCGGAGATGCAGATCCGCGCTTTCGTCGGAAAGCTCCGCGTGCTGGAGCAAAGCGTCGAGCAGAATGTCTCCCACCATGGCAACGCGACGCTTCCATGGGTCATCCTGGAGGCCGATGCCTTCGCGGTGCAAAGCGTCGGCGCATTTGCTGGAAGCCACCAATAGCAATCGGCTCAGATGATCCGTCACCATGCGGTTCTGTTCTTCGGCGTGCTGGAGATTGCCGCTGCGGCATCCTGCTTCAATGTGGACGAGCGGCAGTTTGAGCCTCGCAGCAAGCAATGCGCCGGCAAGCGTGGAATTGGTATCCCCATAGACAATCACCCAATTCGGGTGCTGCGCGCAAAGGATCGGCTCCATGCGCGCGAGCATGCGGGCCAGCTGCGTACCGTGCGAACCTGAACCGACGCCAAGGTTGAACTTCGGCGCGGCTATCTTCATTTGGTAGAAAAACAAGCCTGCAACGTCCCAGTCATAGTGCTGGCCGGTCTGGATAATCTGGTGGTCGATCTCCCGATCGGGGCATTGGCGATTGTGCTCCTCGATCGCGCGGCAGAGTGGCGCAAGCTTCACAAACTGGGGGCGTGCGCCGACAATGCTTACCCACCTTGTTTTCAAATGTGCGCGATGAGTTCCCATTAGGGCGAGTGGTTGTGGGTTCGTGTGAACTTATGTGATTTTTAACTTTTCGGGACACCGGATATGACTAATCGGCTGGAGAATCCCTGTGCCGTCGAGTCAGTTCTTTGCACGCCAATCAAATCGCGCGGCGCCGGATAAGCACTTCAATAAACGAGAATACAAATCGCCGTAGACGGGATCGAGAAGCGCCTCGTTATGCCAAAGCATCGTGAACACGCCCCCTACGGCCCGGCACCTTTCCAAGCAGTTGAGCACGCGTAAGAAACTCTCCTGGGGCGAAAGCTTCATGTAATAGGCGAGAGTGCGGTCCATCACAAGGAGCGGAATCTCGAGGAGGTTAGCTTCGCGGTTTTCCTCCCAGAGCCAGGGGCGGTAAGGGAGGCAAGTGCCCGCGCGGAATCCAATTCGGTCGGCAAAGCCCACACTGCTGTCGTAAGCGAGGCCGCATGCTTCCCAATGACGCCATGTCTCGGGAAGCCATCGCAAGTAGTGCTGGCGTCCTCCGAGCTCATCGTTCCCGATGCACTGCCTCAGTTTGTCAACTTCGTCGCGCAGTTTCTGTTGGGAATGGAACGTCTCATAGCCGGGGTGGACGCCACTTTCAAAACCGCGCTCCTTCAACCAGCAAAGAGTGCTCGTGACTTTGGCATTCCCAAGGTCGTAGCCGCTGTCGTTCTTGCCCGCAGCACTTGCCTTCCAATAGAAAGCTGAATCCAGAGCGTGGTCTGTCGAGAGCTTCGCAAACTGGGAGAGCGATTCCAAATAGACTGGCTTGCGTTTGGTGACAAGGGAAAGGAAATCCTGAATGGTCGCTCTCGGGCTGCGTCGCTGGAATGTATGGCCCACCGTGCTGCGCAATGAGAATGGAATACCGATCACATCCACGTCATGGCTCAATTTGACGCGAAGAGGCTTGCGCTCAGCAGACCATTGGGGCATCAAACATTGCAACGCCTGTTCCAATGCGAAACCGTATTCGTCGACAATCGGCCGATGAAGAAAGTCTTCCTTCACGGCGATACTTGCGGAAGCAGGGAAGCGCCCGTGACTATCTCGCTCGCTGATGACGGTTTCTTCTACGCGTGCCAGAGTGAAGAGCGTAGCTGCTGGAAGATCGAAGTTGAAGCGAATGGTTTCTCGATCGCTGGCGGCGAATACCGGAGAAATTCCACCCGTTTGGCTGCGACCCACAAACGGAAGAACAAAGTCGGGTACGGAATCGCGCAGATTCGCACCCGGCGGATAGGCCCAGGCCGCCCGAGATGTTTTGCCGGACACAATGGAATGAGGCGTCCCATTTGGGGCGTGATCCACGGGAAATACAATTCTTTTTTTGCCGGTCGAATCCAGATGGATGGTTGCAGATTGATCGCTGATTTCGATGCGCCAAGTCTTGCTCCATGCCGCCGAGACGCCCGCGCGGCTGACGACCTCGCCAATGGCGTAGCGCCGCGCTTCGCGTGTCAGGGCGTTCGGCCTTTCCACCGCCGCAACTGAAATAGGCGCCGCGACGCCTTCCATATGGGCAGCCCGCTGGCGCTCCGTTCGTGTGGAGTTCATTGTGAAAACGCTTCCCTTGCAAGAACACCGGCAAGCTGCTTCATTTGGTAAGCGAACAGCAATGGATTGCGAGTCTTCCATGCCTTAATCAACTGGCTGTACGGCTGATAGGCGCGCGACACTTTCTTCGCAAGGATGTTCCGGGGAGCCGAGAGCAGAATGGTGCGCAGGCCACTCTCGTCAGCGGGAAGCGCGCAATCGAACTCCGTGACGACCGCACCTATTTCTCCCGCGCAGTGCGCGTCGCAACCTCCCATCACAGGTTTTCCGAGACTCGCTGCAAGAGTAGCCGCGGAATTGTTTTGGGACTCGGAGCATCGCGAATTGTTCACTTCGATCAAGTCGACTTGAGAGAGCAATTCGTCGTCCAACTTATGCGCTTTAAATGGGTGGGGGAGAACCACAAGTCCGTCCTGACCATGAATCTCACGGACAACCTCGTTGGAATCGCGTGAGGAGATTTCGTTTTTTAGAAAAAGTCCTATCAGGTCACCCTTTTCGGTCTTGTACTCGCCAGCGCGCACCACAAACCGCGGATTCCCTTCCGCGAGCTTGGCGACGTCGTCTGACCCGCGTTTCGATTCATGATCGGTAACAATCAAGAGGTCTGCTTGCATGCTGCGAGCCCGAGCCAGAATAGTGCGTGGTTGCAACAGGGAATCGAAGGAATGACGGGTGTGGATATGGAACAAGCAGCGGATTCCCATAACTCAGCCCTTCAATATTCTTCTTCGCAAGCTGCTCAGCACAGTGGAGAACTCTTGGGCGTTCGGGCCCCAATCGCTCAAATCGAGATTCGACTTGACGCGAGGATTCAAGAAGTCTGCAGCAATGGACCCGAAAGCGGCGGGGCGCATGAACAAATGTTGAATTTCTCCAGACAATGGCCAGTGATACCGCAGCGGGTAGTTATACTCTTCCGCGTAAGAAAGGGTTTCACCGCTCGCCATTTCGCAAACGTAGCGGGGAAAATCGACGCCCGCGGCAAGCGCCAAATCGAGGGATCCCCAGAATTTCGGATTCACTTCCAGGAGCGTATATTTTTGTTGACCTGGGTCATAGCGGAATTCCACCATCCCCACGCCATGCCAGTTCATCGCGTCAAGCAATTTGATACCCGCTTCCTTCAGTCCGGCGTCGTAAAAGCTTTCGGCACAACAACTCACGCCACCGGCCGGAGGATATTCGCGAATTCTTCGGTGCATGAAAACGCGTTTGCAGACTCCGTTTTGATACAGAGCAAAGAATCCACAACCGTATCCGGGCACGAAGCTTTGAATCATGGGAAGCTCATCCGGGGATAGCGGCCACGCGGCCCTCAAGCTCTCAAAACTCGGCATGAATTCCTTCTGAGATGTCACGATTCGAATGCCCTTGGGAAGCCCTTCGCTCGCTGGCTTTAAGACCACGGGGTATTGCAGTTGGCCCGCCAGCCCCCGCGCGTCTTCGATACTCGAAGGGTAGAACGTAGCGGGAACATTCAATCCCAGGCGTAGCGCGAGTTCGCGAACCCGTTTTTTGTCTGCCGCTAATTCGATCTGGGCGGTTTGCGCAACTTCCAATCGTGACAACGAACTTAATTTTTCCTTACTGCTTGCTGCTGCGAGGGTCGATCGATAACCCACCGGCATCAACAAATCGTAATGCGTGCGCTCGAGTACACGTGAAACAACCTCTGCGAAATTCTCAACCGTCAGATCAGGAACGATTTCAACAGTGGTGCAAAATTTCGAGCAAGCCGCAAGTTCGCGCCGCTCCTGGGCGAGCACGCTGACGTGATGACCCTGACGGCCCAGGCTTCGTACAATTCCGAGCGTATGCTTGTAATCTCCATCCGTCACCAGGATTTTCATTTACGCCGCTACGAGAGCGCTACGAGAGAATGATTTGTTCCCATCGGCGGAGTAATTCAGAGCGCACCTTTTCGGGAGCATATTCCTGGGCGATGCAACTTCTGCCGGCTTCATTCAATGGAAGCGTTCCCGCTTCGTGACACGCGTGAAGCCTTTCCAGCTCCTTCACGGCCATTGTGGTGCTGGTTACTTGAACGCATCCCGCGAGCGGGTAACTGTAGAGCACGTGCCGGCCGTGCGAGAGAGCCTCGAGGACCGTGAAGGAAAGCCCATCATGGCGAACCGGGCGATAGACGACGGTTGTTTGTTGGAGGAGGGGCGTCAAATCGTGCATCCATTTGTGAACCTTCATGTTCGCTGGGACGGCAAGGGACTCGCCATCCGGAAGTCCGCAAAGACTAAACTCAATATGAGGCAGTGTTTCCGCCACTTCGAGAATGCGATCCCAACCGTAAAGCTTGGTCTTCGAAACGCTTCTGACGAACACAAGAACGGAGAACTTCTTCGGCAACGCTTTCGGTTGAGCGACGACGTTAACGAACGATGCCTGCACGTATTCGCAAGGGAGTCCCAGTGCCCGAACTTCTTCAGCTACCCACGGAGAGACCGCCCAATGTACCATCTCGCCAACCAATGGAAACCGGATTCCCGCCGCCAGCTCCTGTTGAGCAAAAAGAACGTCGCTCCCGGACCACAGCATCACAACTTTCTTTTTCCCAAGAGCCCGCGCCGCCCAGAGAAACTTCCCCATACTAATTCGCCCGCCCCAGGTGTAAGCCAAGTCGCAGCGCGCCAAATCGCGCACCAACTCGGCCAATTGCCGCGGAGTGTGACCTGAGCGGTCCAGCACTTCCCAGCCATCGCTCTGGAACATGCTCGCGAGTCTTTGGCAAAAATAAGTGAGGCCGTGCGTCACAACCCGGTATGGCTGACTCCTGTAGACGCTCTTCAACGCACTGACTCGTTTGTGTCTTAGCGTTCGCACGGCAAACAGACCTAAGGGTGGGCACCAGCGGCTCGGTATCCGAGGCCATAAATCGCAACACCGGTCGCCGCCGCCATGGCTACGTCTCCCAGGACCTTCAGGGTTTGCTTTGTGCCGCTGGTGGGAATGAACAAAATATCGTTCGGGGCCAACTGCGCATCGGTGGTTTTTCCGGCCATCATCAAGTCTATGTCCACAGGAATCTCCACACGCGCTTGATCGTTCGTCGATTGCCGCACGATGAGCGCATGGTGGCTTGCAACCGATTTGAGTCCTGCAGCCAAAGCCACGGCCTGAACCACGGAGACGCCTGAACTTGGATCGGACATCGGGTATCCGCCCGGCTTGATAACTGCCCCTACGACGTAAATCACCTGAGCGGCCGAGACACTGATTACGTCTCCATTTTTTATTTCGGCGATGGCTGACGATTCCTTGCCGCTCATGAGATCGCTCATCCGGGCGATTTGCACCGAGCCCACAGCGGTGCCTGTTGCTTCTGCGCTGGCCGAACCTCTAACTATCGTCACCGTGTTCCCAGAATTCGGCAAAGCTCCCCCGGCCAGGGACAATGCTTCCAAAACATTTGTCCGCTTCACAATCGGGTAGACCGAAGGCTTTGCGACGGCCCCCAGGACGGTGAACGTCCGCCCGTGAAATTCCTCGACGAAGACGCTGACGAGTGGATTGCGCAATTGCTTCGCTTCCATCAGGGCCTCGCGAATGACATGCGCGAGTTCAGCGGGGCTTCGGTCTTCCGCGCGAATCTGTCGTGGGACGCCTGGGAGCTCAATCACACCCGTGTCGGTGACCCGGAACTTGCCTCCAAATTCCGGCGCATCTGTCACCGAGACCACGAGAACATCGCCGGGGCCGATCTTATAGTCTTCCAAAGCTGTCGCTGCGTCGGGCGATTTCCCAGCGGCGTCCGAACTCGATTGGGCTCCTGCCAACGGCATGATGAGCAGCATGCCACTCAGCAGCATTCCTGCAGACTTTTGCATTATGAAATTTTTCTTCCTCATGCGGCTGACCCTCACTTGCCGATGACGACTGAAACGAACTCCCGCGTGTGTTTTCCCTTCCCAAACTGCAAGGTCACGCACTCGCCCCTCTTGCTTTCTCCTGTGCGGAATCTCCTCCGCTGGCTCGCGGAGGCCCAGGCGGGGGCTCCTTCGCATACTCTCCCTGGGATCCTGTCTTTCGCCAGCTGTACCCATAATGGAAATAGTGAAAATCCGCGGATGAAAGATCCATATCGTTCAGAACCACGCCCATCAGCGGAACCTGCATGTCGCTGAGCATTTCCGCGCTCAGCGTGATCGAACGGCGTGTCGTTACGCCATAACGGCTCACTAAAATCACCGCATCGCACAACAATGCAAGCGACCGGGCATCGGAAAAAGGGATGACCGGGGGCGAGTCAATCACGACGTAGTCGAACATCTCGCGTACGCTCTTAACAACCTGCGCCATCTGCCCGGAAGCCAGTAGGTCTGACGGATTCTCGGGAACCGATTTGATCAGCAGAAGGCTCAAGCCGGGAACCTCACTCGAGGACTGGATTGCCTCGTTCAGCGTAGCACTACCGTTCAACACTTCCACGAGACCTGCCTTAGTGCTCATTCCCATCGCCAACTCGATCATCGGCCGTCTCAGATCTCCTTCAATCAAGCAAGTCTTGCCCTGCTGCGCGAGCACACTGGCAAGATTGATCGCCACCGTCGTCTTCCCTTCCCCGGCAGTGGAGGATGACACTAATACCGTTCGTGGCGGGTGCGCCCAAGAGGACATCATGAAGGAAGTCCTCAAGGAGCGAATCGCTTCCGCCTCAGCCGTGCGCGACTTGTCCCAAAATAGTTTCGGATAGACAGCCATCGGTGGTGCTGCCAGACCAAGATTCAATGGGTCTGCGGTTCGGGAGAATTCACGCCGGGAACTTGCGCCGTTCCCGGTCACTCTTGGAAGCACTGCCAGCGAAGGCAGGTGTAGCCAGTCCCGGATGTTATCGGGGATGCGCACCGTGTTGTCGAGACTCTCCCGCACAAACACGAAAGTAAGGCACATCAGGGTGCTTAGCATTGCTCCGAGAGCGATGATTAATTTTCGGTGGGGGCCCGTCGCCTGATGAAGCCGCTGAGCCATTTCCACAACCCTGATGTTGCCGGACCGAAGCCCTGCGTAAACTCCAGCCTCCCTGAGGCGCGTCTCTAACGTGTTGTAGAGTTGCGCGTTCGCCATGGCCTCGTTCTTCAACGTTTGATACTCCACCATGTGCGAGCTTTCGTCGCCCATTTTTGCCCGCAGTTTCGCGACGGTTTCGATCATCATTTGTTCTCGAGCCTGCGCCGCATTGAATGCGCTTCGGAGCCGGCTCACCAAACGCGCTCGTTCGGCCTCCACTTGCGCGGCCAGTTCATTGGCTTCGTTTTGCAGCTTCTTTACGTTCGAGTTTTCGTCTCCGTAGACAGTCTGCGCCTGCGCAAGTTGCGCTCGGACGTCGGCATAATGCGTCCGCAAATTCTGGTAAACGGCCTCATCCCGAAGGGCGGGGATAGCCTCCTGCTGTCCCAAATCAATCATACGGACGTACGCTTCCGATTGGATTCGGTCGGCTTGAGCCTCGCCCAGCTGTTTGCTGATTTCCGTCATCAGTTGCCCGAAGGGCAAGTCGTGATCGCCGGATTCTACGAGCCCATATTTCTTTTGGTACTCCGCAACCGCGGCATTCGATTCCGCCACCCTCCGCCGCAGGTCATTGAGTTGATTGGAAAGCCACTCCGACGCTCCCATAGTAGTGCTGTAACGGTTGCGGTAGTTTTGATCGATGAACTGCGAAACCAGAGCGTTCGTCACGCTTTGCGAAAGCTTTGGATCATGGCTTGCGATGCTCACCTCCACCAAGCGGCTCCCGCGAATCGGGTTGACCAGCAGCTTGTTGTGAAATGACCGCAGCGCGATCGCCTCCGCCTGAGTCGGCTCTGCGAGCTCCAACTGCTCATGGGAAAGCGTGCCTTCGCTTTGGGATATCTGTTCGCGTGGCGCTCCGGAATCTTGCGCGCCTTGGCCGGCTGCCAATTTCTTTGTGTCAACAAACTCGGTATTCCGCTCCAAATGCAAATTGCGAATCACACGCATCGCCAGCCCGTCGCCCTGCAGGATTTGCACCTGCGTGTCCAGGTAATCGAGATCGCCCTGGGAACTCGTACTCTCGATTTCCTGTAACGCTTTGGCGCTGCCCCCCATTGGATCGATTTCCAAACGCGCCGTAGGTTGATAGACATCGCGCATCAGGAATGCGACAGCCGCGGTGGCCAGCGTGAGACCGCCAATCGTAACCACCAGGAACCACCGGTGCTTCCGAAGCACTCTCATTACCTGTTCCCAACTGAGCGAGGACAGGGCTTCGGAAGGCGCCTCTAAATAGATGAGCGGTCCCCCCTCTACTCGCCGCAGAGTCTGGGCCTTAGATGTGATTAGCTGGCCGTTCGGGTCCATTCTGTTTTCCAATCAGGGCAGTGCGTTCCGCCAAGCAGCGCCAATCTATGCGGTTTTCTCCGTCATAGTTCCCGCAGGGGCGCAGGATCTGCGGTTTGCATTCACCAATTCGACGTCGGCCAGGTCAACTTCAACAGCCACACTCTTGCACAGCAGTTCAACGGAAACCACGACGCGGTATTGGCCCTTCGTTCGGACGAAGAATCCTTCCATTCCGAGAAGCGGCCCCTTGCGGACGCGCACCAAATCACCTTGTTTCAAAAATGGATGGGGTTGGAAACGTGTTGCCACCGAGCAAATCTTGCGGACTGCTTCGATTTGTGAATCCGGCACGGGGCACGCCTGTCGTGCGTTTTCCACAAACCACCGCACGCCGACGCTTCGCAGAACGTCCAGTTTCCGATCAAGTTCCGTTCTCAAGAATAAGTAACAGGGGAATAGTGGAATAATCACCATCTGATTCCGGTCTTTCCAGCGATGTACCGTGCGGTACACAGGCAGGAACACCTCGAAATCTTTTTTCTCGAGCAAACTGGCTGCGCTCTTCTCGTGGTGAAATTTGGTGTAAACAGCGTACCAAGCCTTAGTCACCTATTCTTCTCCCAAACCAGCCGAACCATCCCTTCGTTCGTGTGAAGACACAGCTTCGCCCTGTCACTTACAGAATGAGCACGGTCCCGAAGGCCGCTGGAGCTTGTGCCATACCGTCACGTACACGAACCTGATGGTTGGGACGCCATTCTCATTCTACGAGCGGGTGGAGCGAACACTAGCCGCGGATTGTTAGCGGTAAATGAAGGAGAAGTTAAAACTGGAACGTCCAAGGGCTCGGTCTCTTGAAATTCATATCACCGAACGAGTGCGAGCTCTCACTTGAAGCGTATTATCGCGAAAATGTCTCTTCCCACACTCGGAGACCGTGCGGTCAACCCGCAACCTGACTACCTTCCAATCTGCCTCCCCTCAGAGGCCGACGTGCGATTGTTTAAGGACTTTGCTCAAATTGTCATACAGCTGCAACAAAGCCACTTCAACATTTCCGTAAGCTTAGGGTTTGACTGTACTAGGTATGGCGGCCATTTGAGCCCCGGGGAAGTCCCACCTGAGGAATAAGGTCCGTCTCCCACTGGTTGCGTCACAGGGGAAGTTCAAACCGCTAGCAGGGAACCAACAATTGCCGGGGACACGCGTTGGCGGCTTGCCCCGCCACCTGAGGTCCCCTGCGAAACACGAAATCGAATGAACTCGGCTGACAAAGAACGGCTGCGGCAATGGATGGCGCAGGCCGGGGTCATCGTGATGATTTGTGTCTCTATTACTGCTCCGGCGATTGTGATCAGCCCTTCGATACCCTATTTCAAGGCCGAGCAGCTCCTGATTCCCGTTGTGCTGGCCGTCTATGTTTGGCTTCTCCTCGCCGGTGTCGCTCGCGGTATACGCCTCAACGGCTTGTTTCTCGTTGCTCTTATCTACTGCATTTGCATCAGTATCTCCATAGCGTACGGCGCCATCATCCTCGGGCATCCCGTTGATGTCCGTGACTATTACGATCTCCCCAAGGTCTGGCTCCATGTGGCTTTCTTTACCATCGCTTATGAAGCGGAACTCTCCGAATCCGGTCTCCGCCGATTGCTGGCTTGGTTCTCCGTCGCGGCTCTCTTGGTTTGCTTCTACGCTTGGGCGCAATTCTTCAACCTGGGATTCACATACAAGCTTAATCCTTATTATTCCAGTGGCGGACAAATCGACCTGGCGCTCCAGTATGCGCGGCGCGTCTACGGCACTGTTGGGAATGCCAACGCGTTGGGCGCCCTGATGACCTGGTGTGTCGTAATTTTCATGCTCGCCATCGTTATGCGCATTGGCAACCGCGTCCACTACAGTCTGGTTGCCTTCGCCTGTTTGGTCACACTTATCATGACTGGCTCGCGCTACGGCATCGTGACGCTAACTATCGGACTCCTTTTGATTTTCGCCCCTACCTCCCTGGCCTCCCGCCGTAACCTTCCCAAGCTGGCCCTTGCCATTTTGTTGATTCCCATGGTGGTTTGGACCTACCTCGCTGTGGCAGGAAGCAACGCGCGAACCATTCAGCGATACCAGACTCTTAGCAACCCCCTTCAAGTGGATTCACTTCGCGAGCGGCTGGATCAGCTTTTCCCAATAGCATGGGCCGACTTCAGCAAGTCGCCCATCGTCGGACACGGCCCGGGGAAATCCTTCTTGTGGGGCGGCGCCGGGCGCGGGACCTACATTGACAGTGAATATCTCGCTGTTCTCAGGGAACTCGGTATCCTGGGTTTCCTTGCCTACCTGGCCTACTACCTCTATCCCTTGTACTTGATCCGCAAGGGGCTGCGGGCCGCACGCTGTCTGGACCCCCGCCTTCCTGCAAACAGAATGGTCCTCCAGGCTACCTTTATCATGGGGGTTCTCGCGCTGATCATGAACCTGGGCATGGGAACATTTGGCACACCCTTTCTCAATGGCTTTCTCTGGTTGTGGCTTGGAGTTGGTGCCCGTGCGGCTATGACTGCCCGTAATTTGCTTTCGCTCTCGAACGCTTCTCTTTCCGAAACGCGCCCGCTCGTGACGCAAAAGCTCTCCGCGACTTGAACCTGCGGATTTAGTGTTCGCCTCTTTTACCGAATCTTTCTGCCCGTAATGATCCCGCCGTACGTGGCGAGATCGCGCTTCTCGAAATTGCAGTACTTCGGGCTTAACCGCATCGTCTCCAATGCCTTAAGGCTCGCCTCGTCTACTTCCGATCGCCGATCCACGATTTCAAATCCCGCTTCCTGGAAAAGCGAAATAAACTCGCTCTCCCGAAGCCGGTTGTGAAAGAAGATTTTGTTTTGTCCCAGCATGCGCCACGTGAAATCGCTGAATTTCAGGAAATTTACCTTCGTGATGCTGGGATCCACTGTCGTGTAATGGTCGAACATCCCGATCACGTGGTAAGTAAGGCCGCCCGGCCCGAGCGTCCGATGG
>Ga0210405_10001596_pt1 | contig 25316 bp, 34 predicted proteins | sample IncBWH11MmetaG_FD_155492 | JGI IMG/M metagenome (GOLD analysis project Ga0210405, IMG submission 155492) | Forest soil microbial communities from Barre Woods Harvard Forest LTER site, Petersham, Massachusetts, United States - Inc-BW-H-11-M | ecosystem: Environmental > Terrestrial > Soil >... | reverse complement strand
TCATCATTAATTTAGTATTGAGATGTATATGTAGTTTCTCTAACATCTCAGCTTCTTCCCCTACAATGCTCACATTTATTCGCTTTTGTGCAATGTCAGTATCAGTCATAATTTTTTTCCTTCCGTGACATTGACAGCTTGACACGGATTTCACGTCCCTGTAAAGTGGGCAATGTTGAAATATTATTTCGTTTAGATATTTTAAAATGAGAGAATGAAAAATGATTGGCTTTACTGTACCAATGAAGATCAATTCTGAGAAAAAGCATTCAGTCAGATATGATGCTTTAGATAAAGATGCTGGTATTACATCAGTGTATCTGATGCGAACATCATTACCAGCCAAGATACCACAATCAATTATAGTCAAGGTGGAAATGGAAAATGATTAAATATGAAAATCAAGATAGTATACCTGATCCACCACGATATAAGATACAATATGGCGATGAAGCTCGCTTTGCTGAATGGTCAGATTGGATTAGTGCTGATACACCATTACCAGATAGTAATATATTATGTTTAATTACTGAAAAAACTATGACACTAAATGAATGGAATGAATACGCTAGGAAATATTTAAATAAGAAAGATGTTATTAAATGAATAATACATATATAGAGTATGAGCATAAGCTTAATAATGGTAAGTCAATTAAAGCTTATAAAGGTTTTACCGTTTGTCCTGATTGTCAAACCAAGTTTGAATTAGAAACAACCGCTCCAGAATTATTTGGTAAAGCTGTATGTTTGGAATGCTTTAAAAAAAAGGATAAAACTGATGCCTGATATTCGCGATGTTCTTAAAGGTTTAAGTGTTGATGACAGAGCTTTATATAGTGAAGTCCGTACTGTAATGCGCAGAGCTTATCTATCAGCTCATGCTAAGCTTCTTCCTATTGATCAGTATGAAGCTGTTGATGATGCATTCCTTGACTTGATTGATATTAAAATAGCAACTCTATTTGACAGAGCTGGTGTATTTAATCATAGTGATGGTCATCTTAATACCAATACCGCTAAAGATATTGAGCAAGAAGTTAAAGATGCTGCTGAAACAGCAGCCACTAGACTTATGCGCCAACCAACTCCTCAGCCATCATGGGGAGAAAATAAATCTAATGGTTGGGCTAAGTGATGAATTGGAATAATCAAGCTGCTACGCAATGGCCTAGCACTAATCCTCTTGATACAATGACTGAGGATCAACTTTTGCTGCTATGGGAGCAAAAGAAGAAAGCTATTGAGATAGCTAAAGAGGAGGAAATGGACCTTCGCAAGTACATTGTGAAGCGTGAATTTCCTAAACCTCAAGAAGGAATGAATACCAAGGAATTAGGTAATGGATACCAACTCAAAGCGGCTATTAAATATAATTATACTCTCGCTGATAATGACACTGTTGAGCATTGCCTTAATAGAATTGCGAATATCGGTAATGCTGGCACTTTTGTTGCTGACCGTTTGGTTAGTTGGACACCTAATTTTAAACTTTTAGAATATAGACAACTACAGGAAGATGCTGAAAAACAAGATAAAACTGCAATTGAAATAATTAAAATAATTAATGATATGTTAACCATAAAAGAAGCGTCCCCCACTCTCGAAATAAAAGCACCAAAATCTAAAAAATGAAGTCTTGTATATACCAAATTTTAAATTTAATTAATGGAAAATTTTACATAGGGCATAGTTATGATTATGACATAAGATGGTTTGAACATGAGAGAAAGCTTAGAAAAGGCAATCATGATAACCAACATTTACAAAGAGCTTGGAATAAATATGGCCCTAATGCCTTTGAGTTTATAGTTATAGAACTTGTGCCTTTAAATAAAATGCTAGAACGCGAACAATTTTGGATTGATAGTTTAGGAGCTTGTGATATAGAATTAGGGTATAATATAAATCCAGATGCGTTACGACCACCATCGCCATTAGGAAGAATTAAAAGTCAAGAAATAAAAAATAAAATGTCAGTTTCTATGACTGGAATAAGAAAATCAAATACAGATAAGATGAAAAAACCTAAATCTGAAGAACATAAGAAAGCTTTAAGTTTTGCTAAAAGAGATATGACAAATTGGCCTTGTCCTGAAGGTTATTATTGTAATTGTAATATCTGTAGACCTAAACGTAATAGAATGAAAAATTATCCTAACATTAGGTAAATAATGAACATCTCTGATCTTAAAGCAGCAGGGGAATTTGCACAAAACTTCGGCTGCAAGGCACTTGTATATGGCCCTGCTGGTACTGGTAAAACACCAATACTCAATTCAGCTCCTAGACCATTATTGCTTGCTACTGAGCCGGGGTTATTATCCATGCGAGGATCAAAAATCCCTACATGGGAAGCTTATACACCAGCTAGGATTGATGAATTTTTCAAGTGGTTCTTCAATTCAAATGAAACTAAAAATTTTGATACATTAGGTGTTGACAGTGCCAGCCAAGTAGCTGATGTTTATTTAGTTGACGCTTTAAAGAATAATAAACATGGTTTAAAAGCTTATGGCGAAATGGCAGATAACACGATGGAGCATTTAAGAACGCTATATTATACACGATATAAGCATACTTATGTTATCTGTAAGGAAGAAATTAAAGATGTAGATGGTCAAACAATGCGCCGTCCATATTTTCCCGGACAAGTCCTCCCTATCATGGTTCCTCACTTATATGATTTCATCATACGTTGTGCTAAAACAAATGTACCGGGAGTAAATGGTGAAACATTAGCTTTCCAATGTGTGGGTAGTTATAACATCTTATCTCGCAATAGAACTGGTAATTTAAATCAATATGAAGAACCACATTTTGGGAGATTAATCGAGAAGGCAATGACAAATCAACCAATAGGAGTTTATTGATGAAGTCTAATCTAATAGATATAGCTGCTGAATTACGTCATGAAACAGCTAATGCTTATCTATTAGCTGATGGAAGAACAGAAATTAAAAAGGGAGAGACTAAGCCTAGCGAATTAAGAGTTTGGGTGCCTAAATCTCAAGTTGAAATGAGTGATAATAATATATTTACAATGCCTGAATGGTTGGCATTAGAAAAAGGATTTATATAAATGACTAAAGATAAACCTAAGAAGCGTGGTCGTAAGCCGGGAGTTAAAGTAGGACCATATAGTATTACATTGAAACAGCTACGCAATGAAATTAAAGTTTTAAGCAGTAAAGTAGCAAAACTAGAAAAGGTGTTAGGATAATGTGTCCATCTGGTGAACCAATTGAAGAAAAAGAAATGGTAGATAGTGCGAAAGATGAACGTACTATCAACAATACTATGCGCCATCAATACAAAATTTTATCTGATATTGAGAAGCAAAATATGGTAGCAATTAAAGATTTTGGTTTAGAACTTATAACATATATTGATAGCCTAGGTTCTAAACGTGAATACTCTATTGCTAAAACTAAAGTAGAAGAGGCTGTCATGTGGGCAGTCAAAGGACTTACAGGATAACTAAAATGCAGATGTCGGGTGGTTTTAATGCTAATCAGTTTGAACCAAATCAAGGATTTGGTATTCATCCTCCAGCTCAAAAAATTGCATTTACTATTACTGGCACAGAAATTAAAGAAACTGCTGCTAAGGATGGTGGATATTTTGTAGTAGAGTTTACTTCTCCAATTGGAATGATACGCCACAACTACAACATTTGGAATAAGACGCCAAAGGCTGTAGAAATTGCTCATGGTCAATTATCAGCATTGTGTAGAGCTGTTAGTCGCTATACAATCAATTGGCAAGATGAAGGTGCAGCATTGCGCGGTGCTCAAGGTTTGATGGATGTTGGGTATCAGAAAGGGGAGGAACCTTCTGCTACTAATCCAGACGCCAAGGGCTACACAGAGTTGAAGCGAGTGTATGACGTGGCGGGTAATGATCCTTCCAAGCCTGCTCAGGCTCAACAGGGAGCACCGCTACAGCAGCAGCCGGGAGGGAATTGGGGTAAGACAGCGGACGCTCCTAACCCCACTGCAGCGCCTCCTAATGGCTCTTGGGGAGGTAATCAGAGTGCTGCGCCGCAACAGCAAAATCCCGGCCAAGCATGGCAACCGGGAAATACTAATCCAAGTCCTAATCCTCCTTGGGGCAACAGAACATAATTACAGCCTAAGACTAACATAATTGCTGTAACAACTGCCCTGCTATTCACAATGGGGAAAATTTAGAGTAGCAGGGCATTTTAATAGGTGAGCAAATGAATGAAAATAGAAAATATCATTTAAAAAAGATGCTTAATGAATTAAGAAATTTAAAATTTGATAAAGATATTACTAGGGAGTATTTTAGTATAAATAAAACAGAACGCTCAATATTATCAATTTTAATTCAAGCTGAATTAGATAAAAAATGATCAATCTAAATAATCCAGAAGATAGAGATAAGCTAGCTTCACGTATCGAAGAAGATATTGATGCTTATTGTGCTGAGCATTATGATCATGGTCATAGAAACCATTTAGGAGCTTCTGATCTAGGTGAAGAATGTTGGCGTAAGCTTTGGTATAATTTCAGATGGACTAAGGAAGAAGTATTTGATGGAAGAATGCTTAGGCTATTTAATGTTGGTCATCAAGCTGAGCCAAGGTTTGTATCATATCTTAGAGGAATTGGATTTGAAGTTAAAGAATTTGACGAAAATAGAAAGCAATTTCATATCTCAGGAGCTAAGGGACATTATGGCGGTTCACTAGATGGAATGTGCAAAACACCAAAGCACTATGAAATAAGTGAAGATATAATTATTTCATTGAGCTTCAAAACTAATAATACAGGATCAGGATATAACAAAGTAGCTGAAGAACATTTATCAAAAGCTAAGCCTAAGCATTGGGCACAAGAATGCCAATATGGTTATAAAACTGGTATTCGTTATTGCATCTACATGATTGAAAATAAGAATGATAGTGATATTACAGTTAAAATTGTAGAGCTTGATTGGAATTTAGGAGCACAGCTAGAAAAGAAAGCTGAAGATATAATATTTGCTAAAGAACCCCCACCACGAATTAGTGAAAATCCTAGTTTTTTTAATTGTAAATATTGTAATTTCTCAGGTATATGTCATAAAAATGAACCTGTAGAAATAAATTGTCGCTCATGTAGAAATGCAGAACCAATTGAAGATGCTCAATGGTACTGTCATAAATTTAATAATACTATACCTAAAGATTTCATTTCTAAAGGATGTGATCATCATCTTGGTATTTAAATGAATATAGAGTTACGTCCTTATCAAATAGACGGATTAAATGCACTTTGGAATTATTTTCAAAGTGGTCAAACTGGTAATCCTGTTTTATGTTGGCCTACAGGTACAGGTAAAAGTATTGCTCCTGTAATCTTTATTCGAGAAACTATGAGACTTTGGCCTACCCAAAGATTTATGCTATTAACTCATGTTTCAACTCTTATTTCTCAAAATGCTAATATTTTAAAATTAGTATGGCCAGAAGCACCACTAGGTATTCATAGTGCAGGTTTAAAACAACGTGATACAGCTCATCCTATAATTTATGCTGGTATTCAAAGCACAGTAAGGAAAGGAGCTACCCTATTCGGAAGGCGTGATATTATTTTTATTGATGAGGCGCATTTAATTTCTAATAACGATGCATCAATGTATAATACTTTTCTTGCTATGATGAAGCTTATAAATCCAGCTTTAAAAGTCATTGGAATGACTGCTACTCCCTATAGAATGGGGAGTGGTATGATAACTGATCAAGGTGGAATTTTTACAGATATTTGTCATGACCTAACAAGCTTAAACGGTTTTAATCAGCTTGTTGAGCAAGGTTTTATTTCTCCTTTAATTCCGCTCAGAACCAAGACGGAGCTTGACGTTTCAGATGTTGGAGTACAGCAAGGCGAGTTTGTTGCTACTCAACTTCAAGGAGCTGTTGATAAAGCAGAGATAACTTATAAAGCACTTCAGGAATTAGCACATGCTGGGAAAAATCGGAGAAGCTGGCTTATCTTCGCATCAGGTATTGAACATGCTGAGCATATTGCAGAGCAACTTGGGGCTTTTGGGATTGATTGTGCTCCGGTGCATTCAAAGCGAGAAACAAATTATAACGATGAAGCAATTAGAGCGTTTAAACGAAATGAGCTTAGAGCTATCGTTAATTACGGAAAGCTTACGACAGGATTTGATCACCCTGAAATTGACCTTATAGGAATGTTAAGACCAACCTTGAGCGTACCATTATGGGTGCAGATGCTAGGACGGGGCACAAGGCCTGCTGAAGGTAAGAACAATTGCTTGGTTTTAGACTTCGCCCGCAACACGCCTCGCCTTGGTCCTATTAATGATCCTGCTATTCCTAAGATGAAAAAGGGATTACCGGGAGAAATGCCAATTAAGCTCTGTGAAAATTGTGGAGCTTATAATCACATTTCTGCTAAAGTTTGCTGTCAATGTAATGAAGCTTTTACCTTTCAGCAAAAGCTTGTTTCAAAAGCTGGTACTGAAGAATTATTGAGAGCTGCTATAAAAGAAGAATTACCAATTATTGAAACCTTTCCTGTTCAATACGCTATTTACGCTAAACATAAAAATCATTTCAATGACAAACCTCCTACGCTAAAGGTAACTTATTTCACAAATGGACTATCCTATAAGGAATATATTTGCTTGGAGCACAAAGGAATGGCTGGTAAGATTGCTAGGGATTGGTGGAGGCGTCGGCATAGAGAAGAACCACCTTTAACAATAGACAATGCTCTTTTAAAAATAAGCGAATTACGTTGCCCTAGATATATTAGAGTACACTGTAATAAAAAACATCCAGAAATTCTCTCTTGTGAGTTTTAAATTATGTTTACTTATACTATGAATACAGGAAGGCAAATCTTTGTAGATGATGAAGATAAAGATATTTTATTTAAATATCATTTAAATACTATGATAACTAAGGGAGGATATACTAGATATGTAGTTTGTAAATTTTTAGTAACTAATAAACATGCTGGAATGCTACATAGGATAATTTTAAATGTTAAATCTAGAAATATTTTAGTTGATCATGAGAATGGTAATGGATTAGATTGTACTAAAAATAATTTAAGAATTTGTGATTTTTCACAAAATCAATTTAACAGACGACCTACTAACTTAGAAAATGAAGCTAAAGGATTGCAATTTAGAGAAGATAGAGGTTATTGGACAGCTTATATAAGAGTTAGGGGAGAAAGAATTAGATTAGGAACTTTCGCACTTAAAGAAGATGCTATACAAGCTAGATTAGCCGCTGAGAAATTATATCATGAGGGATTTGCAGGTAATGGCACTTTAAATGTAAAAACATCCTGAAATATTGAGTTGTGAGATGTAAAATGATTAAATGGCTTAGAAATTTATTTGGATTATGCGAACATGATTATATTCATGCTTCAAATATAATGACGATGAATGGACCTAGAGAAGTTTTAATGTGTAAAAAATGTCATAAACTTTCTTATAGGTATTGGCCTAAAAATGTATAAACATAATTACACACCTTATTCAGGAATATTTACAACGTTAGTTAATGGTAAGATATTTGAAGGAATTAATAAAATAATGTATAAACAACCAACTCCAATCATTAGGCAAAATGTTTATCTAGAACTTCAATCTGATTTAGTCAGATTGATAGCTAATTCTAGAGCTTACCAAAACTGTTTAAATTGCCAGCATTGGAGTAATGAACGTGACTTATGTAAAAAATTTAACGCTAAGCCTCCTACTGAGATAATTGTATATTCTTGCCCTGAGTACCTTGATGATGATAATATACCTTTCTGATGGCACGTAAACCAACTATTAAAACTGAAACTAAATCCTCACTTCTTCAAGCGTTAGAATTTTGTTCATGTGTTAGTGAGAAACTAGGAACACCATATGAAACGCATATTGGTCTTAAAAATAATTGGGCTATTGCGTTTAATGGTATCATTGCTGCTGGTGCTCCAATTATTGAAGATTTGTATTGTCATCCTCACACTCTTTTAATGGTTGAAGCTCTATCTAAATGCGATGAAGGTTATTCATTTACTCAATTGGATAACGGAAGGCTATCAATTAAATCAGGAAAATTTAAAGCTATTGTACCTTGCCTTGATCCTAATTTAATGCAGGATGCTCAACCTGATCCTATGATAGCTCCTATCACCAATCGCTTTAAAGAGGCTGTAGAAGCAGTAGGAGTATTAGCAAGTGAGAATGCACAACATGTCTTAACAGCTTCAATTTTAATGAATGGGCAAAGCGTCATATCAACTAATCGCTTAATGCTTTTTGAATATTGGCATGGGTTAGATTTACCACCTAACATACCTTTACCAAAACAATTTGTATCAGCTCTGGTAAAACAAAAGAAAAATCTTATTGGATTTGGATTTTCAAATTCATCAGCTACATTTTATTTTGAAGATGGATATTGGCTAAGAACGCAGCTATATTCTGATACGTGGCCTGATGTAAGCAGGATATTAAATATTGAAGCTAATCTATGGGCTATTGATCCTAATTTCTTTAAAGCTTTGGAAGCTATTGCACCATTTTCAGATAGTGGTAATGTTTATTCTGATATAAATTTACTCATGAGCCATCCTGAAAATACAGGAGCAAGTCATGAATGCAACGGTATTCCAAAAGGATTTATTTATCCAATTAAACAGCTCATGATGATGAAGGGACATGTTAAAACTATTGATTTTATGGCTAAGGGATTAAGTGGAGCTAGTTATATGCTTAAATTTGAAGGTGACGCGATGCGGGGAGTTATTAGTGGCCGTGAACGGAATTAAAGTATTAAGTTTATTTGATGGAATAGCTTGTGGGTTAGTTGCATTAAAAAGAGCTAAAATAAATATATCAGAATATCATGCTTATGAAATAGATTATAAAGCTATTCAAGTTACTAAAAATAATCATCCTGAAGTTATTCATCATGGTTCAGTTGAAAATGCTAATTTTAGTAAATTTAAAAATATTGATCTAATAATAGGAGGATCACCTTGCCAAGGATTTAGTTTTTTAGGTAATCAATTGGGCTTCAATCATCCTGAATCAAAATTATATTTTGAATTTGAAAGAGCTATTAAAGAAATTAAGCCAAAATATTTTTTATTAGAAAATACACCAATGGATTGGTCTTATGTTTTAACTATTAATAAAAGACTTAATGTTAATTATGTTGAATTAAATTCAGTAAAAGTTTCAGCACAACATAGAAAAAGATTGTATTGGAAAAATTGGGAAGTACCAGAACCTTATGATTTTAAAATAAATTTACAAGATATATTAATTAGAGATTATAAATTAATTAAAAATTATAAAGTTAATAAAACTCCATCTAGAGATAAAATGTGGTTAGAAGGTAAATGTAAAAATATAACTTATTCTAATAAATCAAATTGTCTAACTACTCGCCAGGATAGATGGGGAAACGCCGGTTTAATAGAATTTGAAGATTATTGTAGGTATTTAACTCCTATTGAATGTGAAAGATTACAAACTTTACCTGATGATTATACTAAAGGATTTAGTCCAAATGAAAGATATAAAATGTTAGGAAATTGTTGGACTATCAATATGATTTCTTGGTTATTTTGGTATTCTCCATTCGGAAATAATTAATGCAATTAAATCAAAATAATCTAATCACGTTTGAGAAGTCTGTAGACCTTCTCCCCTACAAACCACGCGAATTTATCAAGCGTGAGTTAATGACTGATGCTGAGATATTGGCTAACATAGGATCAGATTTATTTGTAGATGTTGAATGCCATCCTAATTATTTCTTATGTGCTTTTAAATCTCCCAAACTGAATAAATTCATTCAATTAGAGTGTGGGGAAGGTAAATCATTTAATCAACAATTCCTATCTTGGCTGCTCCATAACTATAGAACAATTGGCTTTAATTCAATCAAGTTTGATTTGCTAATGATATGGTTAGCTTATCGTAATCAAGATACTTATATTTTAAAAGATGCAACTAATGATATAATCTTAAGTGAAATGCGTTCACAAGAATTAAAAAAGAAGTATGGATTTTTTACTTACAAAACTCCTCATATTGATTTAATTGAAGTAGCTCCATTGAAAGGAAGTTTAAAACTTTACATGGCAAGGCTTCATGCTCCTCGCATTCAAGAGCTACCAATTGATCATATGAAAGAATTAACTGAGGAAGAAATAGAAATAATTAAACAGTATAATGCTAATGATCTAAACGGAACAGAATTGCTTTTTAATTTTATGAAAGAGCGTCTAGACCTTCGCCAGAATATGAGCATTGAATACAATGAAGATTTAATGAGCAAGTCAGATGCTCAAATTGCTGAAGTAGTATTAGCTAAGGAAGTTGGTAAAATTAATAGTAGCCGTCCTAAAAGAGCTGAAATAGATACAGGAACTATTTATAGATACTCAATTCCAAATTATATTGAGTATCAATCTACTGAATTAAAGCTAATGCTTGGTAAAATCAGAGTAGCTAAATTTATTGTCAATGGATTTGGAAAAATTGATTTACCAGAGGAGTTAAAAACTAATGTCAGAATTGGAACAGGATCATATAGACTTGGTATTGGAGGATTACATTCTTCTGAAAAGAATGTTCGATATATCAGTGACAACAATAACAGTATTGTCGATAGGGATGTTGTTAGCTATTATCCTAAAATAGTAACCACTTTAGGATTATACCCACAATCATGCGGACCAGCATTCCTAGAAGTTTACAATCATATCATTGATAGTCGAATAGCTGCCAAGAGAGCTAAGCGGACTACTGAAAGTGCTGGAAAGAAGATTGTTATCAATGGAGCTGGAGGGAAATTTAGCGATTTCTGGAGCATTCTTTATGCTCCAGATTTGACTATTCAAATGACAGTAACAGGGCAATTAGCTTTGCTCATGCAAATAGAAATGCTTGAATTAAATAGCATTCAAGTCATTAGTGCTAATACTGATGGTGTTGTAATGATTGTTAGGAAAGATCAAGAAGATACTTTAAAATATGTTATCAAGGATTGGGAACAACGTACTGGATTTGAAACAGAGGAAACTAGATATGTGGCTTATTATGCTCGTGACGTTAATGCTTATTTTGCCATTAAAGTTGATGGCACGGTCAAGAAGAAGGGTCCGTATTCAGAGATAGGTTCACAATCTGGAACCAAATTAGATACTAATCCAATGGTATTGATTTGCTCTGATGCTGTAGAAGCTCTACTATCAAAAGGAATACCAATTGAGCACACTATTAGAGAATGCAAAGACTTTACAAGATTTGTTACTGTCAGACAGGTCAAAGGAGGAGCACACAAAAACAAAGAATATCTTGGTAAAGTGGTACGTTGGGCTTACATTAAAGGTGAAGCTGGAACTATTAATTATGTTACTACCGGAAATAAAGTAGCTGATACTGATGGAGCTGTGCCGTTCATGGACTTTCCTAACGAATGGCCAGATATTAATTATGATTGGTACATTAAAAAGACTAATGAGATTTTAGAGGAAATTGGGTATCATCAAAGGCCTAAACAATTGCAGTTTTTTTAAAATAGCTTACCTAAATACCTACTAAATAAGCACCTTTGAGGGGCTTTCTTTTTTGGGGTAGGGGTAAGGGCAGAAGAGCCAAAATAACGAATGGGCGAGCCGCGCGGTGCTAATCCTAGCTCACCTTCTCAAGCGTTACCTTGATCGTGTCCCCTTCGGCAAAATCAATGCTTTCCCTTAGAAGATTGAAAAATGCATGCTCATCTTGTGATGAAATAGGACTATCTTTAGTCAATAAAAATTTAACTATTCCATTATTAGGAATAATGGCAGAGCATTTGGTTAGAATTATGATCATGGATGGCTATGAGTTAAAATAAATGCAACTACTGAAATTAAAGTTGCGACTACAATAGCAACTCCGGTAGTAATTGTAATTAAACTTGCCATACTTTCTCTACGAGTATCAGTTTTAGTTTCTGATTTTGTCAATCCTTGAATTGATGCAGCCATATCAGCAAGAGCAGAAGCTAAAGCAGGATCAGCTACACTACTTTTACCTGTTATTGTCCAACGCTCTTGCTCAAGCTTGCCAATACGTTCTGAAAGAGTAGAAATTAAGCCTTGGTTTTGCACAGTTGCTGCATTAATTTGATTAGCAAGGCTTGCGGTTTCTTTAGAAAGTTGAGCTGAAATTAAATCTGATGTAGTTTTAACTTGAACAGTTTGAATATCAAAAATTTGTTTATCATATTCTCGTTTTTGAGTAGCTAATTCATTAAGACGTATTCTATCAGCTTCTCTTAAATCATCAATTCTTTTCCCATCAGCAACTCTTACATCTTCTAATCTCCTAGCATCAGCAATTCTTAATTTTTCATTTGTAACTTCTAAAGCTTTTACTAAATCTTCAACATTTTTGGTAGGATCAATTACTTGACCACCAAGACTATCAATCCCAATTCCCGGTCTATTAGCATAAGTTTGTTTTGTAGGCATAAGCCTATCTCTTATTTACTAGATAATTTATCTACTTGAATTTGCAAATGATCAATTTGCTTTAATCCTCCATCAACTTTAGATGATAATGTACCTAGAGCAACACTATTAGATGTTTGAGCATCAGATAATTTACCTATTTGTGTCCATACTTGTACTTGACCTACTTTTAATTCGCTCAAACCATCTCTCTGACCAGTTTTTAAATCACTTAGCATATTTGAAAATAACCAACCTAAAAGAGCAACTACAACTGGCATACCAAATCGCGCTAATGTAATTGCTAACGTACTATCAATTAAGCTGCGAAATGGAGCGTCTTTATCTGGTACATCAACCATGTTGATTACTTTCAAGAAGAAAAAGCCGGGGAACTGCCCCGGCTCAGACGCTATTAAAACAGTACTTTAACGCCAGCAATAATTTCTGTACTAGGTGTTGCAGCAGATTGAGTTGCACCAAAAAGTATTTCTTTTGCTTGCAATCTAACTTTCACATACTCTTGCAAAGCAGAACCATTACTAAGCTGTTCCATAAGAGCAAATTCAATTTGAGGCGCAACAGCCCAAACTTTATTTGATCCTACACCAAGATAAGCGATAGTCATATCACGCTCAATAGCACCAGCTCCAAAACCAGCCTGTATATTACTAGCAGTAATTCCCGTGGGATTAACAGGAAATGGAGCAATTGAACTAAACGGATTTGGAATATTTAAAAGTGAAAAAGTGCTTTGGATTAGCGAAACAGGCATCCAAATAAAACCCATTTGCTCAAAGCACAAAGGACCAGCTAGAGCAAATCCTTGGTTAGCTCCATTAAAGTTAGTTGCACAAGCACTCCCTTCAATTGCATATGCAAATGGACTATTCTTACTACCCCAAGCATAACCAACAGTAGCACCAATGCTTGCTGTGGTAGTTGTTAAACTTGCTGATGCGATACCGGGAACTGAAGCAGTAACTGAACCACCACCACCTTCTGTATAAAGTCCAACATACAAGCCAGAGCTACCATAAGGATACCCATTAAGCCATGCAGAAGCTGGCACTGGTGCCTTAACCGGAAGATCAGCAGCGATAGCTTTATTGATAGCAGTCACAGCAGGAATATCAGTAGCCAATGCTGCTGTAGCTATCAAAACAGCTAGAAAAGCAAAGAATAACTTCTTCATTTCAAATTCTCCCTTAGTTGTTAAGCCTAGAAACTTTATTTAAAATTGTAAAGATTTCTAGGCTTCAACTAAGATTTAGATGAAGTGTGACTATTCGGTTACACAGCTTTCTTACTCTGAATAAAAATTAAAAGGTTCTTAATCACTGGAATAACAATATTCAAATCACTTTTATTTTGATCACTTAACAATCTTGTCATTGCAGGTAAAGCATTCTCAATATCAGAGATCGCAGTTTGCGATAAACCAGCCATCCCTAATGCTAATTTTATTAATTCATTCATGATGGATTACTCGCTTTAATAGCTGCTACAATCGCTGGAGTTACTGCTACAACATCCTTATTATCAGGCAAAGCTTTTGCGCTAGCTTCATCAGTAACAACTGTAGTATGTGACATATTGCCTACAGTATCTTTTAGTGTTGTTTCTCTTGTAACTATAGCTGGCCATATAACAGATACAGCCGCTAGAATAGAACCTAATACAATACTCCAATCACCAGCACTTAAATTTAAAATATGAGCACCAGCTAAATAACCAGCAGCTACGCCAACCAATGGAGCAAATGTAGTCTGTAATTGAGTTTTGTTCATAAATAATTTTCCTTTTTAAATTGTTTTATCTATCATGCTTAAACTAAGTTTTTCACAGCGATCATTTCTTCCGAACCAATCTGATGCAAACTTTTCTTGACTACGATCATAATTAATTATAGCTTGGTAAAATGCACGTTCATCAGCATGAAATGCAATAATTATTGATGAAATATCGGTAATTGCAGAAATAGCTTTATCTGTTTCACCTCCCCAAATTCCATCAATAGTGATATTAAGACACTTCTGTAATAATCGTGTTCCGCGTCCTGTACCACCATTTACATTAATATTAAATACAGAAAGATTAAGACCGTTAGGTAGTTTTGGACAGTTTGGATTCCAATATTTTTGCCAATAAATTGTATTATATTCGTCAGGAGTAATTAATTTAACTGATTGTAATGGAAATTTTTCAGCAAAACGAAAATAATTATATTCAGTTTGAATAATACCATAATCAGTAGCTCCACCATGATCACCGGGAGTATTAGAATAACCACCTTCTTCTTTTAAAATAAAAGGCATACATGCTAAAAATTGTTCACTATATTGTGTCATTTTATTATCCATTCCATTCAATAATTAAATGACCCTGATCATCAGTTGTATAATTAACCCCAGATGTATTAGCACTATTAACTTGATTTTGTGGGCAACCTGATGAATTTTTTGCTGCTCCAATTAACATAGTAGCTGTATGAAGTCCTATAACATCCTTTTGTACCATATGTGCAATCAATGAAGCATAACCTGCATAATTTATATCATCATGAGTACCTCCTCCCCATGTTCCTGATACTATTGAATTACTATCCCACCCAATTCCATTTAAAATCCCATATGCTCCTAATGTTGAATTATCAAAACTACGCTGTTGATAAAAAGCTGTTACTGTCTCTTTTAATCCAGTAAAAATAGAACCACTATTATTAGGATTATTATTAAATGGTTGCATTACGCTGTAAGGATTACTAGGACAATAAGACATATTTAATTCTTGTGTAATCACCATCATTGTAATATGACGCTGATTATAAGCATTATAAATTTCCCATTTACAAGCAAAACAAGGATCATTTCTTGTTGTTAATTGACCAGCAACACTAATATTTATTGAGCCAATATAATTAGTCATAGAACGAATAGGATTAAATATAGCAGAGCTTAATACTCCTCCCACTTCAAAAATATCATAAGCTCCAATTGCATAATTACTAATATTCAATATAAGATCAACATTAATTCCATTGGAATAATGTAAAATAGAAAATGGAGTATTTATTGTAGCTTTAGGATCAGATGAACCACTTAGATAAGCATGAGGTATTGATTGTGCATAAATTGGAGTAATTAAAAGTGATAAGACAATAATTAAAAATTTCATATTCACATTCCATTTAAAGTTGCTGATAATTGCATATAAAGATTAGTTCCTCCAAAATAAGTACAAGTAAAAGTATTAGCACTAACTTTTTCAATTGCTGCTATAGTATGTAAACCAAAACCCGGAACTCCTGTATAGATAGCAAGTACATCTGTAGATGATGATCCTGTACTAACAAATCCTTGTTTTCCTGAATTTGCTGTTAATGTATCAATACCAATACCAATTAAACATGAACTACTTGCCGAAGCTGTAATGTCATCCCCATATATAGATTGAACATTTAATGTACCTAATCCATCTATATATTGAATTTGATTACTTGTTGAAGCACGAGCTTGTCTAAATGAGTTTACTGTATAAGTCCAGCTAGTTGTAGTATCTTGTACTGCTGATACTACATCTTTTTGATTATAAGCGTTATATACCCCAAATAAAGCATTTTGACCAGAAGTATTAGCTGATCCAAATTGATAAGTAGTCTGCCCATTAGCTGTAGCATAAATAGTTCCTAAATAAGTACCTTGATTAGCACTTATAGAACCATAGTTGGTGGCACCATTAAAACAATTAGCTATAGAATTTTTATTAGTTATATATCCTCTAGTTGTATAATCAAGTTGACTAAATCCAGTACCTCTAGCTGTATTTGATCCTGCTGTATCTTGTGCCCATCCTCCTCCACCACCAGTAGAAGCAGACATAGCAATGCAAATACGATTAGTTCCACCGTGTACCCACCAAACATCGTAAACTTGTCCTGATACAACTTGACCAGCACTAGCAGCTGATACCATAGCATCAGTAAATTCACAAGATGTAATAGTATCTATAAGATCATTTGTTCCATTATAATAAGGAACAGTTTGCCCGATAAAGCAATCATATCTTAAAGTTGAAATATTAGCACAAGGAGAACCACTACAAGACGTAGCTCCCATCACTGGAGTATTAGCGGCTAAAGTTAATCTACCTTGTGGAATAGGAACACTAGCATTAACAGTACAAGTACCAGATACAGTAATATTACAAGTACCAGAAACAGTAATACCATTCCCACCAGCTATTATAACATCAGTAACTGTACCTGAAGCACTAGCAGAAACAATAGGAAAAAACGTCCATCTAGAAGTACCATCTGACCAAAATATAGCAGCTCCATATTGAGCATTAATAGCTACAACAGAACTAACTCCATTAATGGTATCACTACCAGTTTTTTGTAATGTAATAGTTTTAGAAGCAGTAGCTACGCCAGCAAAATCATTAACAATAAATACTTGACCAGCATTAACAGAATTAGCCGCTGGTAATGTATCAGTTCTAGCTGTTGATAATGCTGTATGATAAACCATCCTATCAGTTGAAAGAATAACATAATTAGCATCACCAGTAGAAGTTGCTTCATCAATATTTAAATTTACTCTAGCTGGAGCAATTGTCGCACTTCCTGTACCTCCATTTGCTGTTGGAAGTACACCAGTTACACCACCATTACTAGATGATGCTAAATTACTTGCTGACATAAAGGAACCTGAAATAGTCCCTGAATTAATCGCTGATCCTGCAATAGATGGAGTACCACCTATTGTATAAGTTCCTGTTACTGTTCCGCTCAAAACTGGCGCAGATATAGTAGGACCAGCAATAGTAGGAGATGTAGATAATACCATATTTCCAGTACCAGTTACAGCATTTGAAAGTGTTACTCCTCCATAAGTTAAAGCAGCTCCCATTGTAACAGCAGTATTAAACAAAGATGTACCTGTTACAGCTAAAGCATTTCCTCCAATAGTTGCTCCACCTAATGCTATAGAAGTAGCTGTAGGAGCTCCTAAAACTGGAATACCTGTTAATGTTGGCGTAACAGACATGACAACACTACCAGTACCAGTAATTGCATAATTACCTAATATACCACCATTATTAAATAGAACATCTGTAGTTGTGCTACTAGCTACAGTAGTTGTACCTACAGTAATAGTACCTGCCGAAGCTGAAATAGTACAAGTGCTTCCAAGAGTACAAGTTTGCCCATTAACAGTAGTTGATTGATTTACAAGATCAGCATTTGTAACTAATCCTGTAGCTGTCAAACTACCAGTAATTGTAAAAGCTGGAGCAGTTAAACCTGTAGGTAAAGTAGTTGTAACATTTAAAACACCTGCATTATCCCATAATACACCATTATTGACACCGCTTGTTATACCGCTAACTCCAGAAGTTAAATTAACTGAAGTGACATTAACACTAACATTATTTCCAGTACAGACTAATCCTGATCCACAAGCAATGCTACCAGTCATTAAGCCTAAAGATGTAACACCAGAAGCAATAGTTGAATTTACATCAGGAGTAACTTTAATAATATAATTTACAGTCTTAGTTGGTTGAATTATAGAAGTTACATAAGGAGTAGTACCAGTATTATTAGATGTAGCAGTACCAGCAGCAAGAGGGACTGAAACAGTTGGTTCTCCTATAGCAGGAGAACTATTAAAAGAAATACCACCACCAGAACCACTTTGGACTGATCCGAAAAATACTCCTCCGTATTCTACAACATTACTATTTAATGTACCAGTAACTGTACCAGCTAATGTTGAAGTAATACTTGGTATATTAGGAGCTGTTAATGTAATACTAGCGGTTTGATTACCACCGGCCGCTCCTGATCCATTAGGAGTTTGAGAACCAAAATTAGGAGTTGTTAAATTAGAACAAGCAACTCCTCCCATTAGACAGTTACCAGCTAAATTAAATCCTCTAAAATCTGGTAATGTGAAAGTTGTTACACCATTACCATTTCCCCACATAAAGAATGTAGCATTAGTAGAAGTTGTTATATTAGCATTTACAGCTAAATTAACTGTTGAGGAAGTTTTAGAAATAACTGTAGTTACCCCACCAGAAACACAAGAAACTTCTACAGTCATTCCAATCCAAAAATTAGTGGTATCTGACAAACCACTTAAAGTTGAACTTCCAGTATTACAAAAAATAGCTTGTACTGAAGTTATAGCAGAAAATAAAGCAGCAAAAGTTGTTCTAGAAATTTGCTGCCCATAAGTGAACATATATTGATTAGGAGCAACAGGACCAGCCCATGGTTTAATTGTTCCTACTAAATCACCATCACCTGTAGCTGTTCCTCCTCCCCCTCCAGACCCACCGGGAGAAGCTGTGACTTGATCCCAAATAGTATTTCCAAGTTGATCTTGAACAATCTGGCGATAGCTACCAGAACCTAAAATTAAAGCTTTACCTGCTGCATCCAATATAACAGGATTGGTATTAGGAATTGTTTCGGCTGCATCCTGCCAAGTTGTCTTAGGAGTTGTGGTAGAGGGAATATAAAAAAACACTTGACCAGCCGTTAAAGGATGACCGTTAGCATCTAAAAAAGTTGTATAGGCTGGCGGTAAAATTGCCGCAGTTTGAGCATAAGCAAAAGTTGTGTTGGCAATAATACACAACGATAAAAAGAAAGTTTTAAAAATGGATTTCATAATTTTGATCCTATGGACCCTTGGAGTAACAATTTTTATTGGATGGAAATTTACTTTGCTCATGTTTAGCGTTGGCTTCTTTGGTGAAATATTAAGATGGTTGCTCACTGATACCAGCGAGAGTGTGAATACCTCTCTTAATCCTTTTGATAGCAGGAATTACAGCAGGAGTAGCAATACCAGTAATGATCCCACTATTATCAATGGGGAGTTTGAACTTATTTCTACTGTTCACTTGATTAATCCTCCTCATAAAATCCAAAGCAGTATCCCGTTCTCTCCCTTGCCTAGAGAGTAAATCTGCTGATCCTTCTACAGTATTTTTAATTTTATTTCTTAAAACTCTTTCTCTAATACCTTCTACTACACCTTTACCAGCTCCAATAGCTGTTGCTCCACCCGGAGTACCTGTAACTAAATCTAAAGCTGCTCCTGATGCAACTGGAGTTAAATAATGTCCCTCATGAGCCGAACCACCATATTCAGAACGCTCTTGAACCGCACGGCGTTCTGCTGTTAAACTATTTGCACTAATTGATCTTTCTGTACTTCTAAATTTAGCTTCTTTTTCAAGAGCATTTAAAACTTCATCTCCATCAGAACCAAAAGCTAATTTAATAATATCTCGATTAGCGGTTGACTTACCAAATAATCTCTGAGCTTCTGACAATTCACCACGAGTAGCTTTCTCCATCTGATCACCAATTTGAATGCGTAATCCTTTACGCATATATTCTTGTTTCTCAGGAGAAGCTGAATTAAACTCTCTAGCAAACTCATCATAATTACCACGCGGCCCAATAGCTTTTTTACCTATATCAACTCCTTTAAAATCTTCAGCTAACTTAGCAAATTTAGCATCAGCTATTGCCATATCAGGATTAATTTTTAAAATAGTATCTAATTTATTTCTCACTCTTTCAATAGCTCTATATGTACCGCTAGCTTGGCTAGTTCCTTCTTGTGGTAATTTTTCTAAAAGTCCATCAAGAGCTATCCTAACTTTATGTAATGGAGCTGTATCAGTCTTTATATTTCCCTTATTATCAAACAAATAAGACCCTATATCTTTTAAATATGAAGCTTCTGATCCAACAGCATCTTTTAATTCACTTTTTATATAATCTGCTAAAGGTTGAACATCTAAAGCCATTTTACTAGCTTTAGCTCTATTATAATCAGGAGCTGTCTGAGTTTGTCTATCTATTCTAGCAGCTTCCTTTTCAACTTCATAATCAGGCTTAGGCCCAAGTCTAGTTTCCATAATATCATGAGCAGCGTTATTAGCTCCAGCTGCTCTAGCATCAAATCTAGATTTTAAAGTTTCTGTAGGCATACCACCTTTAGATGCTAAACCACCAGCTTCAGTTGTTAAAGAAGGAGTTAGATCAGATAACGTAGCTTCATGCCCCATACGTTGTAATTCAATATGAGCTTGATCAGGAGTATAACCAGCATCAGTCAAACGAGATAAAATATTTTTAGCTGCGTTAGGATCAATACCAGAATTTTTTAAAATATTATTAGTTTTAATAGCTCTAGCTATATCTTGAGCAGAACTTATAACTTTTCCTGCTACTTTAGCTCCAGCAGCAATTACAGGACCAGCAGCGGCCCCATAAAGAGTATTTGTACCCACATTAGATACCAATCCTTCGTCATTTGCTGAATTAGTAGATGCTCCAAAAAGACCACCGGACATAGCACCATTGGCAACTAATCCTGATAATTTTCCTACAACTGGAATAGACTTAGTTGCTGCGCTAACAGCTTGAAATGGTACTCCAGTCATTAAAGGAGCAGTAGCTAAAATCTGTCCTCCCGTGCGACCAACATCAAAAGCAGTATTGTCTTTAGGTAAAGCTTCATTTTCAGCTTTTAATCTAGCTTCATAAGCATCAGCTCTTTCAGTACCACCAGTAGGAAGTACTTTAGAGATAGCTCTATCAGCAGCTCCTATTAACTGTGCTCCAGAAGCTGGAATATCTTTTAAACCTTGTACAGCACCTTTAAGTAAATCAGGATTTATATAATCAAACGTATCATCTTTTTTACCTGTATTAATGATAACTCGCTTAACATCTTTACCTATAGGAGCAGTCTCTACGTATCCAAAATTCTTATCCAAATCTTGTAAATTAACACCTTCTATTTTAGGCGTAGTTGTAGCTCCACTTGACTTACCGCCAAATGAGCTATCTAAATCATTTAAGTCTATACCTTGAAGATCAGGCATTAATTTGTTTTATCTCTCACAGGAATATCACCAGCATCTAAATGAGATTGACAAACATAAAATAGATTTTGCATTTGGTGCAAATTCTAAAGTTTTAGTTCCATCACTTTTTAAAGTTAATTCATATTGAGCTTCTTTTTCGCAGAAATGACATTTCATTTTATTGCCCCAATCCGCTAACTTGTCCTGTTTTCTTAGCTACACTTAATGATCTTAAAAATTTAGCTCCTTCAGCTTGCTCTGCTGGAGTTTTACCATTCAATGCTTTATTTCTCATATCAGCGTATAATGCTTTAGCAGCTTGAGGTTCCATCTTATCAATTGAGTAAGCTCGCTCATCCTGACTTGTGGGGAATAGAGCAGAATGCTTTCCATAATTTTGATAATCAGCACCTTCAAAAGCTTGCGGTCTAGCTATTTCAATTCGTTCACGACCTATGATTTTTTGAACCATATGAAGCAATGCAGGCTGCAATTGAGTTTTAGCATTAGCGTTTCCACTTTCTTTAACAGCTAAATCTGCATCAGAACGCGAACCTGTTTTATCAATAAACTGAGCTAAATTTTTATTCAACATTTGATAAATAACAGTAGGATTTTTTTCATCAGCTTTAATTAAACCAATATTAGCTAAATATGCTCTAGCTTTATTTAAACTTTCTGTACCAGACCCTGTAGCTACATTTTTAGCTAAATCATAAGCTTCTTCTAATGGTTTTAATGAAGTAGCTTTAGCTGTAGAACTAGCTTGATCTTGAGCGTACAATTTTTGACCTACTTCAAAATTAGCAGGAGGACCAGTTACAATAGATGGTGGAGGTTGTACTGTAGCTCCAGTTACTCTTGTAGTTGAACCGGGAGGCATCCCCGGAGGCGAAAAATTGGTGCTAGGACCGCGAATAGCTGGATTGGTGATAGGACCGGGGACAGCAGCAGGAGGACGCTGTACGGGCAGCGTAGGCTGTTGGACAGGCATTCTAGGGGCAGCGACAGGAGCAGCAGGGACCACACCGGGAGGACCAGCAGCTCCAACAATTCCCGGCTGCATATAAGCTGGATTAGGCTGTCCATTAGGTAAGGTAGGTTGATTGTTCACATTTGGTTGTGTTGGAGGCGGTTGGATAGGCATTTGAGTGGAAGGTGTAAAACCACCACCAGCAGCAGGAGAAGCTGTTACACCTTGATAGATATTAGTATTATCTTGCTGTGTTGAATTTGATCCATACTGTCTATTAATTTTTTGTTGAACATCCATCCCCCTACGCAAAGCATTATCAGAAAATGATTTAACACTAGGAGCGGCTGCTAATTCTCCCATCATATGCTGTCTAACTGGATCAGGTAAACTAAACGTATCAGCAAATTTATTTAATCTAGCAGCAGCTTGTTCTTTAGTTATTTTTGGATCATCACTCATAGATGACAATTCAGCATTCATTAAGCTGAATTGATGGTTCATTAAATCAAGTTTTGATTGACTAATATTTAATGATTGCTGCTGAATGTTTCCAAGCTTCTGCGCTAAGTCAAGTGGTGAAACTTGCATAGTTGCTTTTGGATAACTTGAGGTATCAACTGAACCTATATCAGGCATTTCATATCATCCTAAAATGTTACTGGAGTAGGACCATTAGGACCACCATAGGAAGTTGGACCTACTGCACCGGGGATAGCTGATCCGGGAGCAGCTCCATATAATCCTTTATACGCGGCATATCCTCCAACATTACCAGCTAAATTAGATATTGCTCCAGCACTTGTATTAGAAGCAGCCGCAGCAGCATTACCAGCATTTGTTGCTGCTGTACCAATCTGACCAGCAGCAGCAGTTGCAGGAGCTGCACCACCAGCAGCAGCCGTTTCACCAGTGTTAACCAATCCAGCTAAACGATTATAAGCATTAGTCTGATTAGTAACTGCATTTTGAAATTGATTTTGATAAGTGCTATCAGCTAATCCAGTAGCAAAAGTAGTAGCGCCTTTTAAAGCAGCTCCCGAAGAACCTAATCCCCTAGCAGCAGAAGAATTAGTAACAGCTCTTTCACCTTGCGTTAAATTAAATTGATAACCGGGAGTATTTCTTAACGTACTTTCATCCATTATAATAGGTGAAGTTAAAGATGAAAGTTGAGTACCTAATTGATCAGCAGCTTGACCACCAATTGCTCTATAAGGAGCAAGATTAGCGTTGGTAGTATTAAACATATTCATGGAAGTTTGAGCAGCTACATTAGCGGCTTGCTCTTGAGCAGACGCAGCTTTTTGAGCACCATAAATAGTCGCCCCAGCTCCAACTAAACCAGCGCCAATAACTGCTGTTGCTACCCATGCATTACACAAGCAAGGATCAATAAATTCAAAATCTAATTTAACCTTGTCAGATGTAATCATAATTTAAATTCCAATTGATTAGCGTTACAAAACTCTAACCATTCTTGTTCATCTTTAGCTATAAATTTAGATCGTATAATATCTATATCAGTTTCATCAGTACCATGGATTGTAGTCCAAACACATTCAGAATGAGCATAGGCAATTCGCTTGGTTCCTGCTGGCGATACTACAGTAAAAGGAGCTTCAACCTTAACAATTCCGTCCTCAGTATAAACAGACATACAACCTTTAGACAAAATATTTAATTGTTTAAATTTATGAATTTCGCCAGTTAAACAAACTCCTGCTGGTATCGTAATTTCTCTTGCGTAAACTCCTTGTGAAAAATAATTTTTAACTGGTATATCTACTTGCGGCATTTCTCGCATATAAGCTTCAGCAGCAAATATTTTAGATTTAACTGTCCCCTTAAATAATTCTAAATTCATTTATGCACCTAAAAATTGAACAGTTGCAGGGCCAGTCCAACTAACGGTATCACCAATTGAAATTGGAATAATTATTTGACCAGTTAAACCTATAACAGTAGTTCCTCTAGTTAGAGTTACTGTACTAGCTCCAGTAATAATTACAGTACCATTAGCATTTGCTGTAAAAGGATTTTGAGTAACATCAACAACTGCTGGAGCAGGTTGTACCAATTGTTGAAAAAAACTATTCCAAGGTGAAACCAGAAAACCTTTCCCTATCTCTTTTCCATTTGGTCCTTTGACACTAACCAAAGGAGCTTGCATATTTGGTACTGGTAGTGTCATGTTCTAGCTTTATTCAAACTTAAAAATCCACCATTCAAAGCAGTCTTACAATTAGCAGCCCAACTTAATTTATAAACTCTATCCCTAGCATGTCCTAATCTATTCCACATTGGCACAACTACATAATCACCAGTTTGGCCTAATGATTGAGTAATTGGATTTCCATAACTCTTACCTTTATCATCTGACCAGCTCAAACTTACTTCTGGAACTTCATTATTTAAATCTGTCCCTACTTCCATATCAGCTTCAAAGCACAATCCAGATATTCTAACATTATCAACAATATTGTGGGGAAATGTTCTAATACAAGTTATCGGTTGTCCATTATCCAAATAAGTATCTAGAGAAAGCAATAATAATTGTCCTGTTTGCCAATCACCAACTAGATTAAATCCATTAACAAACATACAACAATTAGCACGGGGACGATTAAAAACACCATTACCATCAACCCAATTCCATTCGCTCCATTGCTTAGTTCCCACATCGTATAACCATCCTTTATTAGCTGTAGGAAACACTAAAGCATAAAAAGGATGATCGCCTATTTGAAAACAAAATCCAATTGCATCACTTAAAGTTGCATAACTTTTAAATTCGTCAACTATTCTTGGTGTAGAAATTTCTGTTACATCGTATCCTTGACCTTGAACAACTATTCCATTTCCTTGCTGATCTTCCATCATAAAGAAAACTAGAACGTCCATAGTAGCTATTGAATAAATAGCTGAGCAACCATGATT